>WBZM01003761.1_pt1 | contig 11585 bp, 7 predicted proteins | sample 5204271 | NCBI WGS metagenome assembly WBZM01 (sample SAMN12344346, study PRJNA552823) | activated sludge metagenome | biome: Activated sludge suspended growth; feature: Nitrification reactor; material: Wastewater; isolation source: activated sludge from nitrification reactor of wastewater treatment...
TTCACGGTCGGCCGCGCCAATCTCGTGCATGAGCTGGGAAACCGATGTAGTGCGCGTGCCGGTGCGTGTCTCACGCTTCTCCAGATATTCGCGCAGCGTCTCTGTATCCAAATCGCCCGGTTTCGCGCCGGGGACGGGTTCGGTCTCGAAGTCGGCTGTGGGGCGGCTGGCGGCCAGGGTGCGAATCTCCTCGCCGGTCAGCGGCCGGTTTTCGTCGCGGCGGCGCACCAGCACGCGGCCGTCGGCCAGGCTGTGAAGTTCCAGACTGCGCGGCACCTGGATGCCGATGAAGCGCCCGGCGGGCAGTTCTACCGCCTGGAACTGGCTGGGGACGGGCGGCTGGCAGAGCGCGGCCGCCTCGCGCAGCGCCAGTTCTGCCTCCTCTTCCCACACTTCACCCTGCGGCCGGCCGTCCCGATTGAGGCCGAGCACGATCAGACCCCCGTCGCTATTGGCCAACGCCACCAGCGACTCGGCCAGCGGCAGCAGCGACGTGTCGACCAGGTATACCGTGCGCGGACCGGGTTTGGGCGTGGTCATGGCGTAGCCGCCCTCCACATAGGATGCCGGGGGGCAAGGGCGCCGGGGCGCAGAGGCGCAGAGGTGATCAAGCACGCTTCGGCTCTCTTTCTCCCTTTCTCCCTTTCTCCCTTTCTGATCAAATCAAGACCCATTACGCTCCCTCATTGCCCCCACTGTGGCCCACGCCCGGCAGCTCCCAGGGCTGCGGCGTGTACATGTCCAGGGCGGCCATCGCCGCGCCGACGATGCCGGCCTCGTTGCGGAAGGCGGCCGGCAGCAGCTTGGCCCGTACCTTTATATAAGGAAAGAACTTCTCGTGCTTCTTGCTGACGCCGCCGCCGATAATGATCACGTCCGGCCAGAAGAGCAGATCCACATACTGGAAATACTGGTTCAGCCGCTCGCCCCACTCCTTCCAATTGAGTTTCTGCTCCTCGCGAATGCGGTCTGATGCCAGTTGCTCGACGGTCTTCTTGCTGTCGCGCAAATAGAGGCGGCCCAGCTCCGAGTTGGGGATGATTTGACCGTTGAAAAAGACCGCGCTGCCGATGCCGGTGCCGATGGTGAAGACCATGACCAGGCCGGTCTGGTCCTTGCCCGCGCCAAAGTGAATCTCGGCCAGGCAAGCGACGTCGGCGTCATTGCCGACGGTGACCGGGCAACCGGTGGCGGCGCTCAGGCGCTCGGCCAGATTCACGCTTTCCCACCCTGGAAAGGCCAGAGCGGTGGGCGGGGTCCTCACGTTGCCGCGCATGACTACCGCGGGGAATCCCACGCCGATGGGACCGCTGTAGTTGAACTGCTTGACCAGATCGGCCGTCACGGCCACCACCTCATCCGGCTGGAAGGTGGCCGGCGACGGCGAGCGCAGCCGTTCGGTGACCAACTCACCCGTCGCCGCGTTGACGATTGCCCCCTTGATCCCTGAGCCGCCGATGTCGATGCCGAGTATGTCCATGGTGCTCCTTCTCCTTCTAAATAGACCGCCGACCTATGACCGCTGAGTGAGATACGCCCCGGCAAATAGAACGCCCCAGGCGCAAACCGGAATCGGTTTTAAAAGACTGCGACACGACATACACCGGCTGCGGTCGGCGGTCGATCGTCTGCGGTCATTATTTTCCACTGATCGTCGCGTAGAACAGCGGACGCGGCGGCGCGGGGTTGTCGCCGACGGTGATCGCTGCCGGAATGTCGCGTTGCGCCTGCTGCAATGTCATGTCGTCGTTGGCGTGGATTTCGCCGATAACCTGTCCGGCCTCGATGAAGTCGCCGATCTTGACCGGCAGCAGGAAACCCACCGCCGGGTCAACCTTATCGGTCTTCACCAGCCGTCCGCCGCCGCAGCGCACGCACACCCAGCCCAATTCGCCCGTGTCCATGGCGGTGATGTAGCCGGTTTGATTGGCCTCAATCGGTTCGACGTAGCGGGCCTGCGCCAGCAAGCCGGGGTCATCCACCTGGCGACCGTCGCCGCCCTGGGCCACCACCAGCTCGCGGAACTTGTCCAGACCGCGGCCATCGGCGCGCGCCACCGCGATGAGCGCTTCGGCTTCTTCCAACGTCGCCGCCTTCCCGGCCAGCAGCGCCATGTGACCCGCCACCACCCGGCAATGTTCCCAGAAATCCTCCGGGCCGCCGCCGCCGAGGGTATCGATAGCCTCGCGCACTTCGAGCGCGTTGCCCACGGCATGGCCCAACGGCTGGTTCATGTCGGAGATCAAGGCCACGACGTTCCGGCCGGCGTCCTCGCCGATCTCGACCATAATTCGGGCCAACTCCTCGGCCGCTTCGACGGTGGGCATGAACGCGCCGCTGCCCGTCTTCACGTCGAGAACGATGGCATCGGCCCCGGCGGCCAGCTTCTTGGACATGATCGAGGCGGCGATGAGTGAGCGATTGCTGACGGTGGCCGTCACGTCACGCAGCGCGTAGAGCTTGCCGTCGGCCGGGGCCAGCACGTTCGTCTGCCCAGCCAGTACCAGCCCGATCGCGCGCAATTGCCGCTTGAATTGCTCCAGCGTCAGCGCCGCCGACCAGCCGGCGAACGACTCCATCTTGTCCAGCGTGCCGCCGCTGCTGCCCAAACCGCGGCCGCTCATCTTGCCCACCGGCACGCCCACGGCCGCCACCAGCGGCAGCACGGTCAGGCTGGTCTTATCGCCCACGCCGCCGGAAGAGTGCTTGTCGACAATGAATGGGGCCACGTCGTGGAGATCGAGCGTGTCGCCGGAATGAGCCATCGCCAGGGTCAGATCGACCGTCTCGCGTCGGTTCATACCCCGCAGATAGATGGCCATCAGCAAGGCGGCCGCCTGATAGTCGGGTATCTCGTCGGCCGTGTAGCCGCGGATGAAATCGTTGATCTCGCCGGTTGTCAATTCGCCGCCATCGCGCTTGCGGGCGATCAGGTCGACCATTCTCATGGGAACTACTCCGTTTTTATGCGGGTTATTCTTCTAATCCGGCGGGCTAAATCCCGCTGCTGTCATCCCGAAAGCATCCGAGACAACCTGATTTATCAGGTTTCGGACAGCAGCGGCGGATTTGAATCCGCGTCGCGCCACGAGCATGGACCGCGGCCGCAAGCCGGTTTAGAGAGCGAATAACTGTCTAACAGTCTACCGATTATAACAGGAAACGGTATAATTCGGTTACGTCGCCGGCTAGGGCGACAAATCATCACCTCGACACTGCCGAGGCCTTGCGGAAACTGAAACAATTGCGAACATGACTACTGCGGCGTTCGCACCAACACCTGGAGAATAAAATGACAGAAAAAGTAGACATCTTGTTGCGCGGCGGAACGGTCGTGACGATGAACGGCAAGTACGACGTTTTCGAGGACGGCGCGGTCGCCATCCGGGGCGACTCGATCGTGGCCGTTGGGCCGACCGAGAAAATCGAACGGGCCTACCACGCGGATGAGGTCGTCGATTGCACCGACACGGTCATCATGCCCGGCCTCGTCAACGCCCATACCCACATCCCCATGACCCTCATGCGCGGCCTCAACGACGACCTGCGCCTCGATGTCTGGCTGGGCTACCTGATGCCCGTCGAGCGCCAGTTCGTGACGCCCGAATTCGTCAAGCTGGGGGCGCGTGTCGCCTGCGCCGAGATGATTCGCTCCGGTGTGACCTCATTCGCCGACATGTTCTACTACGAAGAGGCCATCGCCGAGCAAGTGGCCGAGATCGGCATGCGCGCCCTGCTGGGCCAGACGATCCTCGTCTTCCCCGCGCCCGACGCCGAGACGTTCGAGGACGCGCTGATCCTCTGCCGCCGCTTCATCGAGCACTGGAACGGTCACCCACTCATCCAGCCCGCCGTGGCCCCCCACGCCTGGTATACCGCCACGCCGGAGTTGCTGCTGGCCTGCGCCGATCTGGCCCGCGCTTTCAACGTGCCGCTGCACACCCACGTCAGCGAGACGAAGCTGGAAGCTGACAACAGCGTAAACCAAAACCAGATGTCGGTTGTCACCTGGCTGGAACAGCACGGCATTCTGGATACCAAGCTCCTGGCCGCCCATTGCGTCCACATCAACGAGGAAGACATGTTCAGCCTGCGGCGGGCCGGGGCCGGCGTGGCCCATTGCCCGTCGAGCAACCTGAAGCTGGCCAGCGGCATTGCTCCCATCCCCCAAATGCTCAAGCTGGGCCTCAACGTCGGCGTGGGCACCGACGGCCCGGCCAGCAACAACGACCTGGATATGGTCGAAGAGATGCGCCTGGCGTCCTTCATCGCCAAGGTCTCCACCCAGGACCCGACCGCGCTGCCCGCCCGGCAGTCGGTTGAACTGGCCACCATCAGCGGGGCGCGCGCCATCCACATGGGCGATGTGACCGGCAGTCTGGAGCCGGGCAAGCGCGCCGACGTCGCCGTGCTCGACATGACCGGCATCCATAACCAGCCCCATTTCCACAACCAGCCCGACGCCGTCTATTCGCGGATCGTCTACGCCAGCAAGAGCAGCGACGTGACCCATGTCCTCTGCAACGGCCGCTGGCTCATGCGCGGCCGCGAATTGCTGACGGTGGACGAGGCTTCCGCCCGGCACGACGCCATCGAAGTCGCCAAAAAGATCGACGCCTTCGTCATTCAGCGCGAGTCCAGCCCCTACAACAAGCTGGTGCTGCTGTCGGGCGTCCAGCGACAGGAGAGTTTCGAGGTGCAGGTGAAGGTGCCGATGGAGGACGATACGGCTCTCAAGATGCTGCTGGAAAGTGATGCCCTCACCATCACCCGCTATGCCCACTACCGCCAGTACGACCACTACTTCCTGTTCGATGACGGTGACCCCGACGCCGATCGCCTGCGCTATCGCGAGGATGAGTTCATCAACGAGGAAGGCGAGGTGACCCAGGTGCGGGCGCGGCTGACGCTGATGGGCGAGGGCGATCGCGAGGAGTTTCCCAACGCGGTGATGCTGTCGCGGTCGCGCTGGCTGGCCGCGGCCGACCGCAGCCTGCGCTTCTATCAGGAGTACTTCGCGCCGGCTCGCGAGTTGCGCGTCCACAAGGACCGCCAGCGCTGGCACATTCTGTACAAGGCAACGGATTTCGCCATCAACCTGGATCAGGTGCTGGAGCCAAAACTGCCGGGCTATTTCCTGGAGATCAAGGCCCGCACCTGGTCGCGCAGCGACGCTGAGCGCAAAGCCACACTCATGGCCGAGTTGTTGACCCATTGTGGCCTGGAGGTGGACCTGGCCGAACGGCGCGAGTACGCCGAGATCGCCATCAGCGCCAACACAGAAAAGGACGTGGTCCCGGCCTGATTCGTCACCGCGGCCGGCACGCGTCGGCGGGTCGGTAACTGCGACACCCGGGCGCGGCCACGAAACGCGCAAACAATGTCTGGGGATACGTTCAACTCCCTCTCCGCGCTTCCCCCGGAGCGCCGCTGGCGGGCACAAACAGCGCCCGTGCCGGTGGCTGTCGCCCTGATACGGCAAGCGGCCGCGGCCGGCGAGGAGTTGCTGCTCATCCGCCGCGCCAACGGCCCCTACACCGGCCAGTGGGCGCTGGTCGGGGGCAAGTGGGATTTCGGCGAAACGCTGGCCGAGGCCATCGTGCGCGAGGTGATAGAAGAGACCGGGCTGCGGACGGCGTTCGTCGCCCTGCGGGCGTTGGTTAGCGAGCGCGTCGCGCCGTGGACGGCCGACGATGTGGGCGCCCACTTCCTGCTGCTTGTCTGCGATCTCGTCGTGCGCGAGGGCACAGCCGCCGAGCAGCAAGAGGGTCTGGTCGACTGGTTCGGCGTCGAGGCCATCGATGCCCTGCACGCCGAAGGGCGCATCATCCCCAGCGACTACGCCATGATTCGTGAGTTCGGCGGGGCCACGCGCCATTCGCCCTACGTCGAGGTGGAGATGCGCGCCCTGCTCGACGGCACGGCCGCCCAGCCCAGCCAGATGCTGCGCTTCCTGCGCCATGAAGCGCCGGGGGAATCAGAGATAGAACGTGGATGACGCGCATCAGCATGGAATTATCGCGGTGAAAATATCTTTAGTCAGCGAAAATCCGTGTAAATCCGGGTCATCCGCATTCCATTTCTTCCTTCTTATATGAAACGATCCGAAATACATGTGCTAATCCCGGCGATCCGTGGTTAATTACTTCCCAACCTATGCCACTGCTACCCGGCGAACTTCTCCACAACCGCTATCGCATCGTCAGCCTGCTGGCTCGCGGCCCACGCGGGGCTGTCTACCGCGGCTGGGACGCGACCGACCGGCGCGACGTGGCGATCAAGGAGTATCTCGACCCGTCGGTGGAAATTCAGAAGCGCTTCCGGGCCGAGGCGCGGCGGCTGGCCGGTATGAGCCACCCGCGACTGCCGCGCGTGCTCGACCATTTCGCGCTCGACAACGGCCAGTACCTGGTCAGCGAGTTTATCGACGGTGTGGATTTGCAGAGCCTGCTCGACCAGTACGGGCCGCTGCCGTCAGATCTCATCGCGCCATGGTTGCAGGCGGCCACCGCGCCGCTGAGTTACCTGCACAGCCAGAAGCGGCTGCATCTCAACATCAAGCCGGCCAACATCCGCCTGACGCCATCCGGCGAGATCTACCTGGTCGATAATGGCCTGCCAGGTCTGGGCGCGCACCCGCACGCGCCGGGCTATGGCGCGCCGGAGCAGCAAGCCCAAGGGGATGTCGGGCCGACGGCCGACGTCTACAGTCTCGGCGCGACGCTTTACACGCTACTCACCGGCAAAGTGCCGCCCAACGCCCTCAGTCGCGAGACAGGGCTGAGCGACCTGACCCCGGCCCGCGAGGTCAATCCCGACGTAGAGCCGTACCTGTCAATCGTGGCCGGGCGAGCCATGTCGCTGCGGGCGGACACGCGCTACGACACGGTCGAAGATTTTGCCCGCGCCCTGGAGCGCCCGGCGGGCCGCCCCGCGCCGAGCGTCAGCCCTCTGCGCCGCGCGGGGCCGGAGCCTGTGGCCCCGACCGTTGCCGCCCAGCCGCGCCGGCCGTCCCGTTCGCGCCGCCGCCTCGAACGCCGCTCCCTGGTGGGCCTGTCGGCCATCGCCGTTCTCGTCCTGGCGATCGTGGGATTCCTGGCGCTGTCGAACTTTGACCAGCCGGAAACGGTCGAGGCGCCGGATGCCACAAGCACCATGCAATCGGCCGTCATCGCCGCGCTGACCCAACTCGCGCCCACGTCGACTCCGCCGCCGGAGCCGACGACCCCGCCCACGCCGACGCCGCAGCCGCTCATCACCCAGACCGATTCGCGCATGATCTTCATCCCCGGCGGCACATTCGAGATCGGCGACGACGCCAGCGAGGAGAATGACGAGAAACCGGCCCGGCTGGTGACGCTCGACTCGTTCTACATCGACGAGACCGAGGTGACGAATGGGGCCTACGCGCAGTGCGTCGATGCCGAGGCCTGCCAGCGGCCCGACCGCGCCGGGGCAACTTACTACCAGAGCTATTACGGCGACCCGGAGTTCGATGACTATCCGGTCATCAATGTGAGTTGGTACGACGCCGAGGCGTTTTGCGCCTGGCGCGGGGCGCGGCTGCCGAGCGAGGCCGAATGGGAGTTCGCCGCCGCGTTTGAGCCGGTGGAACGGATTGAGCGCCGCTTTCCGTGGGGCGATACGTTCAACGGCAATATCCTCAACTTTTGCGATGTGAACTGCCAGCGCGATGACCGCGGCTTCGATTGGGACGACGGCTTCCGTGACACCGCGCCGGTCGGCAGCTACCCCGACGGCCGCTCGCCGCTGGGCGTCTATGACTTGCTGGGCAACGTCACGGAGTGGGTTGGCGACTGGTACGACTTCAGGGCCTACCGCGACATCGCCGACACCAACCCGCGCGGCCCAGTGGATGGCGAGTTCAAGGCCATGCGCGGCGGCTCGTGGTTCACACCGCCCGACGACCTGGGCACGTTCGTGCGCGACAATCTGGACCCCACCGCGTCGCAAGCCACACTTGGCTTCCGCTGCGCCATGCCGCCGCCGTAGACGGGGGATTGGAAGGCAGACCACGGACTACAGACCGTCGCAAGGAGTTAACGCAAGGACGCTAAGGCGCCAAGACGCTATTATTGTGTATCGCGTCCTGCGTTGGGAACGACTGCTGACCACGGACGACAGACCGCGGGAAGATGTAAACGCCAGGGCGCAAAGACGTGAAGGCGCAAGAACGAATTTGTTTGCGTCCTTGCGCCTTCGCGTCTTTGCGTTAAATATAGGCCCATGAACCGCATCACTGATCCCCAAGACATCGATCGGTTGGAAGAACTTATTGCCCGGCGCGAGCCGGAGGTTCTGTCCCTGCTGCCAGAGAACGGCCGCTTCGACCGCCTGCGGCGCGAGTGGGCGGCGCTGAATCGCCGCTATCCCGACCCCGCGAACCGGCCGCCCCTCTTCGGCGCGCTAGTCGGCATGAAGGACATCTTTCATGTCGACGGCTTTGCCACCCGCGCCGGGTCTGACCTGCCGCCGGCGCTGTTCGGCGGGCCGGAGGCGAGTTGTGTGACGGCCCTTAAAGAATCCGGCGCGCTGATACTTGGCAAAACGGTGACGACCCAGTTCGCCTACTTTGCCCCCGGCCCCACGCGCCACCCCTTAAGCGAACAATTGGAAGAGGTTCGTACGCCCGGCGGCAGCAGCAGCGGCTCGGCGGCGGCTGTGGCCGCTGGCTTCTGTGCGCTGGCCCTGGGCACGCAGACGATCGGCTCGGTCATTCGCCCGGCGGCGTTCTGCGGCGTCGTTGGCTTCAAGCCCACCTTTGGCCGCGTCCCGATCGACGGCGTGGTGCCTCTTTCGCCCTCGGCCGACACGGTCGGCTGGTTCGGGGCGGCGGTGGAGGATGTGTGGGAAGCGGCGGCGGTGATCGTGCCTGATTGGCGACACGAAGAAAGGGAGGAGGGGAGAAAGGGTGAAGGGGCGCTCTCCCTTTCTCCCCTGCTCCCCTTCTCCCCTGCAGTCGTCCTCGGCATCCCCGACGGCCCCTACCTCTCGCGCGCGTCCGACGAGGGGCTGGCCCACTTCTGGGCGACCGTCCGGCAACTGGAGGCGGCGGGATTCGACGTGCGCCCCATCCCGGCAATGGCCGATCACGACGACATCCACCGGCGGCACAACGACCTCGTGGCCTATGAGGCGGCGCGGACGCACGCCGCGTGGTTCGCGAAATTCCGCGACCACTACCACCCCAAAACGGCTGAACTCATCGAACGCGGGCAAGGCGTTAGCGATGCCACCTATCGGGCGGCGCTGGCCGGTCGCGAGGGTCTGCGCGATGAACTGCACACCCTGATGGACGCGCATGAGCTTGATGCATGGATCGCTCCGGCGGCCGTCGGCCCGGCCTTGCGCAGTCTGGAGAGCACCGGCGATCCGGTGATGGCCCTGCCGTGGACCCACGCCGGGCTGCCGGCGATATCCTTGCCCGCCGGGACCGACGCCGCCGGTTGGCCGATGGGCGTGCAGGTGGTCGGGCGGTTTGGGCGGGATGAGGAGCTGCTGGCCCTTACGTCTCGTCTGCCCGTCGATAGTGGGTATTCCGGCCGCGCCCCAGCCGCCCGATCAGGCCGACGCGAATGAGGCGGCTGAAGTCGAGGGTACGCGTGCCCTTCGCCCGTTCAGTCAACCGGGCATACTCTCTGTCGTTGATCTAGCCGAAAGCGTCGATGTGGCCGAGGATTAACAGGTCGTGGAGTTCAGACTTGTTTCCGGCGTTTGGTGGCCGGCGAGTTCTTTACTCACACGTGGCAACTCATCCAGAACTCCTTCAGCGTAAATCGGTTTGAGCATTGTCACCTTTCGCCTAATTCTTGGCGAATGACACCGACAATGGGGCGCGCATTCCTGTCCGCGTCCACGAGAGCAGGCAGGAATGCACGCCCACGGCCCATCGACCACTCTCTTTGCGTTTTAGCGTCGTCGGGCCTTGGCTTTGAATTCTTCTCCTGCGGTCTCTCGTCGGGCGACAGGAGACGTCTCCGGCCTGTCGTTCGCTTTGCGTCCTGGCGTCTTTGCGTTAAAAATCATCCTCATGTCTCCATCCACAGCCGACATCATCATCTGCGGCGCCGGCATCGCCGGCATCGCCGCCGCCTGGCATCTGGCGGCGCGCCACGGCATCACCGACGTCCTGCTCATCGAGGAAGGCTCGCCGTTGATGCTGACCAGCGACAAATCGACCGAGGCCTACCGCAACTGGTGGCCCGGCCCCGGCGACGCGATGGTGCGCTTCATGAACCGCAGCATCGACATCCTGGAAGAACTGGCCGACCTCAGCGATAACTACTTCGCCCTGAATCGGCGCGGCTACGCCTTTCTGACCGCCGACCCGGCCACGGCCGAACGGTACCGGCTCTCGGCCGAGGAGTCACAGCGGCTGGGCGCGGGCCAGTTGCGCGTCCACCACGGCCGCGTCGGCGACCCACCCTTCCCGGCCGCCCACGCCGAGGGCTGGCCGCCCGACCTGGTGGGGGCCGACCTGGTCCTCGACCCGGCCCTTATCCGGCAGCGCTTCCCATTCGTCACCGACGACGCCATCGCCATGCTCCATCCGCGCCGCTGCGGCTGGCTCAGCGCCCAGCAGTTGGGTATGTGGCTGCTGAGCGAGGCCAAGACCCGCGGCGTGCGACTGGTCAATGGCCGCGTGACGGCCGTCGACACATCCGGCGGCCGGGTAAACGGCGTAACCATTCACACCGACGGGCAGGAGCATTTCGTACAGACCCGCGTCTTCGTCAACGCCGCCGGGCCGCTGGTGGATAAGGTCGGGCAGATGCTGGGTGTCGACATCCCCGTGTTCAACGAGCTGCACGGCAAGGTGGCCATCAACGATCCGCTGGGCATCGTACCGCGCGATGCGCCGCTAATGATCTGGAGCGACCCGGTGACGCTGCCGTGGGATGACGAGGAGCGCGAGGCGCTGGCGGCCGACGAGGAGACGCGCTGGCTGACCGAGCCGTTCCCGGCCGGTGTCCACTTCCGGCCCGAGGGCGGGCCGGGGGCGCAGACACTGCTGCTGCTGTGGACCTATGACATCAAGCCCACGTCGGCCGTCTGGCCCACGCGCTTCGAGCCGGAGTATGCCGAGGTGGTCGCTCGCGGCCTGACGCGGATGGTGCCCGGGCTGGCAGCCTACGGCGGCAACTTCGGCCGCCCCTACGTCGACGGCGGCTACTACTGCAAGACACAGGAGAACCGGCCGCTCATCGGCCCCCTGCCGGTCGACGGGTCCTATATCTTCGGCGCGTTATCGGGTTATGGCATCATGGCTTCGCAAGCCGGCGCGGATTTGCTGGCGGCCCACATTGCCGGGAGCGAACTGCCGGGGTACGCGCCCGCGTTCACCCTCAGCCGGTATGATGACCCGGAGTATCGGAAGCTGCTGGATGAGTGGGACCCGACGACGGGGCAATTGTAAGACTCAGGGCGCCCCACTTGTGCTGGGCCGCCCTGACCCGCCATCGTGAAGCGACGACTTCACAAGGAGAGACATGCACCACGAACAATCAACCCTGGACGTCATTTACGAGAACTGGCGAACCTACAACGACAAGCTGCGCGACGCC
>WBZM01003762.1_pt1 | contig 11583 bp, 10 predicted proteins | sample 5204271 | NCBI WGS metagenome assembly WBZM01 (sample SAMN12344346, study PRJNA552823) | activated sludge metagenome | biome: Activated sludge suspended growth; feature: Nitrification reactor; material: Wastewater; isolation source: activated sludge from nitrification reactor of wastewater...
CGGGCGCTTCGCCACCGTCTTCCTGCCGGTGCTGCTCGCCATGCTCGGCGCCGCCGGCTGGGGCGCGCTCAAGGGTGCCGGCGTTCCGTGGCTGCACATCGGCTTCTACACGGCCCTGCTGCTGTCGCTGTCGGTGTGCTTTCTCGGCTTGAGCTTTCTCGTCTCCTCGATCGCGCGCACCCTCGAGGTCGCGCAGGGCGCCGCCTTCCTGGTCTGGCTGCTGCTGCTGCTCTTCCTCGACCTCATCCTGCTCGGCGTGATGATCAAGGCGCAGGCCCCCGTGCAGACCGTGGTGGCGCTGGCGCTGCTCAATCCGCTGCAGGCGTTCCGCGTCGCGGCCATGATGCTGTTCGATCCCGAGCTGGTGATGCTCGGCCCGTCCGCCTTCGTCATACTCGATGTGTTCGGCTACTGGGGCTATCTCGCCTGGGCGCTGATCTACCCGGTCGTGCTCGGGGCCGTGGCCGGCAGTATCGGCTATCGCGTTTTCCGCAGCCGCGACCTCATCTGAGCCCCGGCGTCACTGAGCATCGGCGTCACGGCGCCGGCGCGCCCACCCGGCCGCTCAATGCCGCCCGTACGAGCAGGATGGCCTCGTCGGACGTCCAGTCGGCGGTACCGGGAAGCCGGCCGATCTCACGGCCGCCGGCATCGAGCAGAATGCTGACAGGAACACCGCGGGCACCCAGCTCCTCGGCGGCGCGGGCCTGCGGATCGAAATAGACCGCGAGATCGCCGATGGCGAGCTGGCCGAGGAACCGCCGCGCCTCCGCCGGCTGCCGGTCGATGCTGACCGCGATGACGCTCAAACCCTCGCCCGCGAGCCGCCGGCCGAGCGCGGCGAGCGAGGGCATCTCCTCGCGGCACGGCGGGCACCAGGACGCCCAGAAGTTGACGAGGACGGTGCGGCCGCGCAGGGACGACAGGGCGTAGGTGCCGCCATCGCCGGTCGCAAAGACCGCATTGACGGATTGACGAGCCGTCGTGCCGGAGAACCGGAACCGGCTCATGGCGCCCTGAGCGAGGCGGTCCTGGATCGCGGGGCGTGCATCGGCCTCGGCAGCCGGCGCGCCGCCCGACTGCGCTCGAGAGGCGCAGTCGACGCCGGACAGCAGGGTAACGAGGCCGACGACAGCGGCGAGCCGGTGGAGCATCTGCTTGTCGCGCCTGTGCAGAATTGGATGCTGCATTCTGGTCCAGATCGCATTCTGGTCCAGCTCGCAGTCTGCGTCCACGCTGGAGGCTCCGGCGGGCTTGCGATCGTCCGAGCGTCGGCCGGACGCGGGATCGAACCCGGGCCGCACCTCCCACGATTTGTCTCCTGCTATCCACAGGCCAGACCCCCACGCGTGCCAGCCTTGCGCACGGCTGCTATAAGCGGGGCAACGAATCTGGTTGTGGCGTCTGGGATAAGAGGGCCTACGTCATGAAGCTCGTTGCTAGAGGGGGAAATCACATGGGCCTCAAGGCACCCGGAATCCTGACGTTCATGCTCTCGGTCATCCTGACCGTGGTCGTGCTGATCATGAAGTTCTTCCAGGCGCAGATCCCGGGCCTCAACGGCCATGAGCTGTGGGTGCTGCTGGTGGCGCAGCTGATCCTGGTGCTGGGGTGCATCTCACGCGGCCTCTGACCGCGGCGCGGCCTTTGCGGGTCGCAGCCTCCTCATGGCCTCCGGAAGTCACGCCGGCTGCGTGGCCGGCCGGCTCGCGACACCGTGGCACAGGCGTATCATGCATTTTAGTGCCGATTCACATTCAGCCTGATGCATAATCCTCACCAAAGGTCACTGTGCCCGACTGTCGCGCGGCACCCCGCCTAGTGGCGCAACCCAGAGACGGGCTTTACTCTTTGGTATGATGCGGAAAATCGTAATGACCGACGGCATTGGACGGCGTGCGCGCCTCTCCTGCCGGCAGATTGGCGTCGCCGTCGCCCTCACCGTGGCGGCGGTGGTGGGCGTGTGGACGACCATCCAGACCCAGGGGCCGGACAAGCTCGAGCGTCCCGTCGCAACGGGTGACGGCGCCGGCCGGCGCTGACCGGACCTGATCTCACCGGCAGCCCTTCCAAGACGCAGGCCTATTCGCCGGCTTCGGGCCGCGCGGCCGCCCATGCCTGGCCGTCGAGATCGACCATGCCGTCGCGGAACGGCGTCAGATCGAACGTGCTCTCCTTGCCGAGCCGGTCGAAGTTGGTCTTCAACCACTCGCCCGCGGCGCGGCGCCCCAAATCGCGGAGGTGGGTGAGGAAGGCCCATTCGCCGTTGAGCTTGGTCGAGGGAGACAGGCTCTCGAACTCGACGCAGCCCGAGATCATGTGAACGAGCATCTCGCGGAAGCCGCGGTCGGCGTGCTCGCCGCGGCGGATCGAGCGGTTGACGAAGTCGAGGAAGCGCAGCTCCTTGATCAGCGACGAGTTGAACGAGATCTCATGCACGCGGTCGAGGATCTCGCGCGCGGTCTTTGGCGTCTCGTGGCGCTCGATCGGATTGATCTGCACCAGCAGCACGTCGCGGCTCTCGCAGCGGAAGAACGGCGACAGCACCGGATTGCCCATGTAGCCGCCGTCCCAATACGACTGGCCGTCGATCTCCACCGCCTGGAACAGGTAGGGAAGGCACGCGGACGCCATCACCGTATCGACGGTCACCTCGGGTCCCGTGAACACGCGGGCGTGCCCGGTCTGCACATTGGTCGCCGAGACGAAGAGGCGAATCGAGCTGCTGCGGCGGACGCGGTCGAAGTCGACCGTGCTCTCGAGCAGGTCGCGCAGCGGATTGAAGTTGAGCGGGTTGAACTGATAGGGCGACACCACGCGCGTGAGCATGTCGGCGACCATCAGCGCCGGGTTGTGATCGAGGCCCCAGCTCGAGAACAGCATGTCGAAGACCGAGCGGCGGATGGGGCTCGTCAGCGCACCGATGCTGACCGTGCGCCAGAACCGGTCGAGGTTCTCGCGCGCCCGCTCGGGGCCGCCCTCGGCGAGGCCGTCGGCCGCCACAACTGCGTTCATGGCACCGGCGCTGGTGCCGGAGATGGCCTCGACCTCGATGCGGCCGTCCTCGAGCAGGCGGTCGATGACACCCCAGCTGAAGGCGCCGTGGGCGCCGCCGCCCTGAAGGCCGAGGCTCAGGCGGCGCGTGTTGAGGACGCTCGGCCAGGTCCAGTCGCCCGAGCCATGCTCCCGATTGTCGCCGTTCCCATTGCGCATCGTATTTTCCCGGTCGCGCCAGCCCGTGATACTCGCCCCTCGGCCGCGCCGGCACAAGCGCGACGGACGGCTACCTTCAGACGAGGTGAACGGGCAGCGCCGAGCCGCCCCTCCTCCTCAGCTCCTCGCCAGCGCCGCCCTGAGCGCCGCATAATCGACCTTCGAGCGGTGGCGCCTGTCGAGCGGGATGCGCGGCAGGACGATGACGCGGGTGACGCCCATCGCCGCCGCCGCGCTCTCCCAGCCGGCCCGGTGCGCGGCATCGCCCTCCACGGCCAGCACGGGCGCGCCGTCGACACCGATCAGCGCGGCGCGAGTCACGCCCGGCCAGAAGCGCGCCGCCGCCTCGACACAGAACGGGTCGAGGCCGCCGGCGGCGCCGTCCTGGCGGCCGAGCAGCCACAGCCGCCCCTGCTCGTCGAGGCGGCCGGCGTCGCCGGTGCGGTGCCAGATGTCGCCGCCGATCGTGAGCTTGGTGGCGGCGTCGCGCGCCGGGTCCATGTAACCCTTGTTGACGTGGCCGCCGGTGACGACGATCTCGCCGCCGATCAGCTTCAGGCTCACCTGCGGCACCGGGCGGCCGGCCAGCAGGCCCCGCCCCTCGCGCATGGCGCGCCAATCGTCGTCGGCGATCTCGCCTGCCTCGACGTGGGCGATCGGCTCGGCCTCGGTGGAGCCGTAGACGGCCGTGATTCGTGTCTCGGGGCTCTTCTCCCGCAGGCGCAGCAGCACATCGGGGAAGACGGGGCCGCCGCCGGTGAAGATGTCACCGATGCCGGGCGGCACCGCCGTCTCCGCCATGCGCTCGCAGATCGAGGGCGGCACGAGCATCCGCGTCACGCGCTGGCGCGCGGCGAAGGCGGCCAGCTCGGCCATGTCGGCCTGGTCGTGACGCGTCACCTTCCAGCAGGGCAGGACGCTGGTGACGCCGAGCGCCAGATCGACCAGAACGAACACGGGAAACGCGACCAGGTCCCGCTCGTCGTCGCGCGACGTGGCGAGCATCGGCGAGACAGCGGCGTGCTGGGCCATGAGAAAGCCGTGCGAGCGCGAGATGGCCTTGGGCGCGCCGGTCGAGCCGGAGGTGAACGAGATCAGCGCCGGGTGATCGGCTGCGAGCGGCTCGATGATGCCGCCGTCGCGGCCATGGTCGCCCGGATCGAGCGCGACCGGCACGCGCCACAGCTCCGGCACGACATAGCGGAACACCTTGAGCCAACCGGCCGAGAGATAGGCCTTCGGCTGCATCGTCGCGGCGGCATGGCGGAGGCCCTTCAGCCCCATCGCCGGCTCCGGAAACACCGCCACGGCGCCCAGCCGCCACAGCGCCGCGAGGCCCGCATAGAGCCCCGCCCCGAGCGGCACGGCCAGCAGCACGCGGTCGCCCTTGGCGATGCCCTTGTTGCGCCAGGCCGAGGCGAGCCTCGCCGACCACTCGGCCAGTTCAGAAAAGGTCGTCGCCCTCCCCTCGCCGTCGATGATCGCCGGCTGGTGGCCGCGGCGTCTCGCGGTGTCGAGAAAGGTCTCGAGGAGGCTCACAGCATCCGCCCCATCAGCGCGTAGCGGCGGAAGATCTCGCCGCCGTGGCGCTGGCTGCGGTCGCGCGAGACGTTGTCGACGTGCATCAGGGCGTGGATGGCGTGCGTGAAGCCAAACCGGCGCGCGTTGTGATGCACGGCGTCGAGCATGGCGCGTCCGCCGCCCTTCACGGCGCTGGCGTAGGTCTTGATGACGAGCGTCCTCGGGCTCGGCCCCTCGAAAACGTTCGGGTAGGCGAACAGGAACCCGGCGATGTCGCCGCTCGCGACCCTGGCGAACAGCACGAAGCGCTTGTCGATGGCCGGGATGACCGGCCGGTAGAGCTCGAGGAAGGCCTCGCGCGTGATCGGCTTGTAGAACGCGTTGCGCGCGAAGGCGCCGAGCGAGAGGTCGAACACGCGGCCAATCAGCGCCGCGGCATCGCCGCCGTCCCAGGTCTCGATCGACAGCCCCGGCACCTCGAAGGGCGGCTCGTCCTCGTTGGCCGGGATGATGGCGCGGGCGGAAACGTACTCGGAGATCGGCGCGAAGCCGGCAGCGACGAACGCGGCATGATCTTCGGGACCGCTCACCGGCTCGAGCGGGAACGGCTTCGATCCGTCGCTCTCGGTGACGACGCGGTACTTGTGCCAGGTGTCGCCGTCCATGGGGCCGATGACCGCCGCGAAGCCCTCCGCCGCCAGGGCCGCGCAGACCTGCTCGAGCAGCGCGCGCCCCGACGCCGGCTGCTCGCACGAGAACTGGCCGATCGCTGCCGTGCGGTGGCCCTGCCATTTCGGCGCGTCGCGGTAGACGGCGCAGCGCGCGCCGTCGCGGGCGACCATCTCGGGAGCGGAGTCGGGGCTGGGCTTCGTCATCGTCTCTGATCCTCAAAGGACACTGGCGAGGTAGCTCGCAGCGGGCACGGCTCCGGCGAGCAGGGCGACACGGGGGCTGCGATAGCGGCGGAAGCTCTCGGGGCGGGCGAGCGTCGCCGCCGCGACCAGCGCCAGCGTCGCCAGCAGCGGCAGCGTCAGCGAGCCATGCCAGCGTGCGTCGGGCGCACCGAAGGCCAGGACACCGTTGTAGACGAGCGCCAGCGCGGCCGCGACGGCGAAGCCGCCCACCGCCGCGAGCTGGACCCCGAGGGCCGCCTCGAGGGCGATGAACGCGAAGGCCGCCGTCACGCCGGCGAAGGTCATCGAGTAGAAGTCGATCGCCGTCTTGCCGAACCATTCTCCGGCGAACAGCCAGAGCAGCGATACGACGATGACTGCGGCGATGGCGTCGAGATCGGGATAAGGGCTCCGCGATGGCGCCACGAAGCGCGCCCACACATGCGCCAGCACGGCCAGCGCCGGCAGCACGGCGTTGACCGGCGAAGTCACCGAGCAGATGAGGAACAGCGCGACGGCGTGCGTGCGCGCGGAGTGCGGAGTGAGCCCGAGCGGCCTGGCGAACCACAGCATGAAGGCGACGATGGCGCCGAAGCCCAGCGCCAATGCCGCCAGGCCCTGGGGCGGCGTCGCGAGGTGCGCGGCGAGGAACAAGTGCAGCCCGACGGGCAGGAACAGGTTGTCGAAGCCGCGCCAGCTGTCGGCCTCGACCAGCGCGCCGAACGCCGCCACCGTCACCGCCAGCGTGACCACGTTGGCGCGTGGGATCTCCGTCATCAGCAACAGCATGGTCATGGCGATGATGCAGGTGACGAGGAAGAATATCGCGACACCCTCGTAGCTCTTCGTCCCCGCCTCGACGGTGAAGATGCGGCGGCCGTAGGCGCTCCCCGCCAGCGCCGCCGCGGCATCCGAGATGGTCAGCACGGCCACCGGAAGCGCGAACAGCACCGGGTTGCCCGCGGAGCGAAAGAACAGGAAGCCCACGGCGATTGCGAACAGCATGTCACCGTAGGACTTGCGCTCGACGCCATGGAGCACGCCGCCGACGCCGCCCTTCGCCGCCGTGGCGCGCAGCCAGAGCATCACCGCGACGGTCACGCCGACGAGCAGCAGCACCGGCCATGGCCTGTCGAACAGGATCGGCAGCGTCAGCGCGTAGGCGCCGGTCGCGATGTGCACCGCCTTGCGCTGCACCTCGGCCGGCCAGCCCCAGCGCCGCGCCGCCACGCGGACGACCTGCATGACGCCGAGCAGCATCGCCACCGAGCCGAGGATGAGCGCGATCTCGGCCACGGCCTTCACGGCGCGACCTCCTCGACGACGAAATCGGAATAGAAGAACGCCTTGTCGCTCGCCTTCAGCCGGTTCTCGTCCGCCTCGCGCCGGACAACCCTTGCCGCGAGCGATGCCGGCACGCGGCGCGGGACCATCATGTTCCAGTAGACGAGGCGGGCGCCCGGATTGGCGGCCCCGAGGAGGCTGCGATAGACTTCCTCGAACACCGGCGGCGACATGTACTCGAAGATATCCGACAGGTTGAAGCCGTCGGCCTTCTCGCCGGTGGCGACGAAGCGCTCGAGCGAGCCGGGCCTGATATCGAGACGGTCGAGTCGCGCGCGAATGGTCTCGAAGTGCTCCGGCCGCCAGGCGAGCGGCAGTGCCTCGCGGCAGGTGCCGGTCATGATCCAGGCGAGATAGGGGTTGTCGGCGGGCTCAAGGCCGACGGCGGCGTGCTCGATGCGCCGCGCGACGTGCGCCGCAACGCTGCCCTCGACGTGATCGAAGAACGCGGCATCGCGGCCCAGGCGGCCCATCGCCGTGCGCGAGAAGAACGCCTCGAGCAGCAGCCGCCAGCGCCAGTTGTTCCAGCGCTGGCGCAGGAAGTCCTCGCGGGCGGGCCGGTCGCGACGCTCGAAGATCGCCTCCACCGCGCGCCGCGAATGGGCAAGCGGCAGCAGGTAGCGCCTAAAGATGCGGAAGTAGCTTTCGAACTTGCCGATGCCGCCGAGCCCGTGCGCGTTGACCGCGGCGCGGCGCTCGCGCCAGAACGCCTGCTCGGCCGCGGGCAGCCCGGCGATGACCCTGTCCAGCAGCCAGCCGCGGTCGGCGCCCGGGCGCGCTCCGAGCAGGCGCAGCAGCTCGCCATGCGAGAGCTCGCGGTAGGCGGCGATGCGGACCTTCAGGCAGGCGATCTGGGCCGGCGACAGGTCGACGACGACGACCTTGGCCGGATCGAGCGTCAGCATGGCGAGCGCGTTGTCGCCCGCCGAGCAGATGGAGACCAGCGTCGCGCCGGGCTTGGTCGCGAGCCCGCCGAGGAGCACGTCGGCGTCCTCCCAGAGCTGGGCGTAGCGGATGGCGTCGAAGGCCGCCTTGCCCGCGATCTCGCTTTCCGGCCGCATCTCAGACATGAGGCCTCTCGACGGTTCCGGCGGCGCCGTCCACCTCGATCGTCTCGCCATCGGCGATCCAGCGGGTGGCGTCCTTGAGGCCGACCACGCACGGGATGCCGAGCTCGCGCGCGACGATGGCGGAATGCGACAGCAGGCTGCCGCGCTCGACGACGATCGCCGAGGCGTTGGAGAACACCGCGATCCAGCCCGGATCGGTGTGTCGCGCGACGAGGATCTCGCCCGGGTTCAGCGCCTGGACCCGCGGATCGGAGATGACACGCGCCCTTGCGACGACGCGGCCGGCCGAGCAGCCGGTGCCGCTGCGGCGCCGGTCGTCCTTGGCGGCGGCAACCGGACGGATCTCGTCCGCGGCTCGGGTGGCACCGGCGAGCGACACCGCGCCCGCAAGCGTCACGCGCTCCGGCGGATCGGGCCGCTCGGCGGCGCGCGCCATCTCGGCGCGGCGCACCTCGACGAGCCCGCGCAGATCGCTGGTGACGGCGAAGCCCTCGATGGCGCCGAGCACCTCCGTGACGGTCAGCAGGAGCACGTCGCGCGGCGCATCGATGGCGCCATGCGCCGCAAGCTCGCGGCCGATGGCGAGGAACACGCGGCGGGCGCGGCCGAAGATTCGCGTGCGCTCGAAGCGCAGGTTCTCGCGGTCGCGCACGCGCGCCTTGGCGATGGCCAGGACCTTGCCCGCGATCCAGCGGCGAACGCGGCTCTCCGCGAACAGCTCGTCGAGGCGCTTCTCCGGCGCCGCCACCCGGTCGGGCCGGGCCGCCGGCCTCTCAGCCGCGGCGGCGATGGCCGCGAGCAGCGGCGCGGGGTCCTCGGCGAGCGTGATGCTCTCGAGCTTCAGCTCCTCGGTGCAGCGGTCACCGAACTTCGCGATGTAGCTCTCGACGCCGCGGCGGATGGCGTCGTGTGCCTCGAGCGCCGCCATGCCTTGTGATTTCAGCCGCGCGGCGAGGCCCGGCACCGCGGCAACCTCCCGGCCTAGCACCGCGATGCGCTGCGCCGGCTCGGCCGAGACGATATCGCCCTGGCCGATCATGACGTCGTTGTGGAGCGCGAGCCCGGCGTCGCCCAGCCAGCGCTGCATCAGCTTGCGCGAAGCGCCGAAGGCGATCATGCAGAGGAAGTCGTTGATCAGCGGCGCGTCCCAGCGGTCGAGCAGCTCGGCCTCGATGCGGCGGTACTCGGCGGCCAGCTGCGACAGCGGCGCCTTGTCGATGTCGATGGCGCCCTTGCCGAGCGCGCGCTCGAGGCGCGTGTAGAAGCCGCGGATCGTGCGCGGGAGACGCACCGCCTCGTAGCCGAGTCGCACTCCCATGCGGCCGACGCGGGCCCACTCGGCGAGCCTGGCGAGGCCCCGAGCCGGCGGCGGCACCAGACGATCGACGATGGCCGCCGGCAGCGGCTCGCCGACGCCCATCATCGTCTCCATGTAGCCGCGGTTCAGCGAGAACCCGGGCAGCATGGCGAGGGCGCGGTACCAGTTCACGAGGTTGTAGTAGACCCGCCCGTCCATGCGGGCGAGCATGTTCTCGAACACGTTCGCATTGGACGCGATCGTCGCCTCTCTGACGCCGACGATGCGCACGAAGGCGCGGTAGACGCGGGCGTAGGCATATTGCGCGAACGAGAACGTCAGCGGCGCGACCAGCCCCGGATAGCTCTCGACGATGTTCGAGTTGTCGAGGATCGTCGTCGCGGGATCGGCGACGGGAGCCGGCTTCAGCGCCGTCGTGATCGGCCGCGCCTGCAGCACGTGCAGGCGATCGCGGTCGAAGGCCCACTCGATGTCCTGAGGCCCGCCGAACGCGGCCTCGATTCCGGCCGCCAGCGCCGCAACGGCGGCGACGTCGTCCGGCGTCAGCGGCCCGGCACCGTCGGCGGATGCCAGCACCTTGCCGCCCGGCCGCTCGACGACGTAGTCCGCGCCGTCGACCTCGCCCGAGACGAGGCGGTCGGCCAGACCCGCCGTCGCCGAGATGACGATGCGGTCGCGCCGGCCGCTCACGGGATCGGCGGAAAAAGCGACGCCTGCGGCGCGCGCGGCCACCATGCGCTGCACGATCACCGCCGGGGCGCCGCCGGCGTCATCGACGCCGCGCACGCGGCGATACTCGGCGATGCTGTCCGTGAAGCCCGAACGCCAGACCTCGACGGCCGCCGACTCGACGTCCTCGGCTACGACGTCCAGCCGGGACAGGAACTGGCCCGCGTGAGAGTGGGCGGCGCCGTCCTCGGCGCGGCCCGAGGAGCGCACCGCGAACGGGCCCGGCCCGAGCCGCGCCAGCGCCGCATCGAAGGCTGCGCTCGCCTCGGCGCGGAGGCCCTGCCCGTCGAAGGCTTCCGGCGCGATGGCGAAGAATGCGGGCGGGGGAAAGCCCGCCGCCGCCAGCCGCGCCAGCGCCGCCGCCTTGCCGCCGACGAAGGCGACGTCGGCCGCCTCGGCCATGTCGTAGACGAGCTTCATCACAGCCAACCCATCATCAGCGGCGTCAGGCCCGCCGTCAGGTAGCAGAACGCCACCCACAATCCGGCGACGAGATCGAGGCGCTTTTGCGCCGCGGCGTCCTTGTCGCGGGCCATGGCGCGCGCCGATCCGAGGGCGAAATAGAGCGCGACCGCGGTCACGATCGCCACCGGGCCCACCGCGCCGAGCAGCCAGCCGACCAGCACCAGGAGCAGTGCGGAGACGTTGAGACACGCCGACCAGACGTCGAGCGCGCGCTCCATTCCCCATTCCCTCGAGTAGGTCTCCACTCCCGGCCGCTCGCTCTCCGGCGCGTAGATCTTGCGGCCGATCTCGAGAATGCAGCCGTTGACGAAGCTGAGGAGCAGGAACACCCAGAGCCCGGTCGCCGGCGCGCTGGCCCGCGGCAGCCATTCGCACGCCGTCACGAAGAGGTCGATGAGCGGCATGATCAGCATGTGCGAGACGAGGTAGGCGAGCGGGCGCGCCTTGAGCCACGCGGGCACGAAGAACTCGGCCGTCATCAGCGCCATCCAGACCCACACCAGCGCCAGCGGCCAGAGCAGAGGCGGCCAGTAGGCGAGCGCGGCGGCGATGGAGACGAGGCTCAGCGCGGCGCCGATTGAGACGATGGTCGACAGCGAGACGAGGCCGCGCGGGATCGGCCGCTCGGGGCGCCACCTGGCGTCATCCTCGGCGTCCTTGATCTCGTCACACGCCCTGAGCTGGGCGAAGAAGACGAAGGCGCCGAGAAAGGCCACCAGATAGGCGGCGAGGCCCGGCCGCGGCACGCCTGCCAGGGCGGCGGAGACATTGATGCTCGACGCCGTAAAGAAGGCGAGCAGCGTCGCGGTCCTCGCCAGCGGCAGGCGCTCGGCCTGATAGATCCAGAGCCGCGCGGGCAGCCCCAGCCTCGCCTCCTCGACCACTGCTTTTCCCCGATGCCGGCTTCAAATCCGGGCCAGCTTAGCAGCGGCGCGTGCAGATTCCGTTAGCCGTACACGGGGTCATGGCGGGCCACCAGAACGGAAAGAGAGACATTCACTCAAAATCCATAAACCAGTATCCTCCATTA
>WBZM01003764.1_pt1 | contig 11581 bp, 11 predicted proteins | sample 5204271 | NCBI WGS metagenome assembly WBZM01 (sample SAMN12344346, study PRJNA552823) | activated sludge metagenome | biome: Activated sludge suspended growth; feature: Nitrification reactor; material: Wastewater; isolation source: activated sludge from nitrification reactor of wastewater...
ACATTGCGGCGATCGGGTCGATGCTGGTGGTCGTGTCGCTCATGATGATCGCCGCGGTCACCGACGAGCTGAACACGTGGGTCGTCGTCGGTGCGATCGCCCTGTCGGGTCTCGGCATGGGCATGGTGCAACCCGCGATCGCCGCCTCGGTCGCCAACTCCGTCGACGACCGGGATCTCGGCGTTGCCGGCGCGGCGCAACAGATGTCGGTGCAGGTCGCGACGTCGCTCGGCATGAACCTGCTCGACACGGTGCAGGCCGGGCTCGTCGCCACGTCCGGCCTCGCTGCGTCGTACGCGTCCTCGTACCACCTGGGAGCGCTGCTCACCCTCGGTGGCGTCGTCGCCGCGTGGTTCGTGCCCAAGGGAACCGCCTGACTCGTTCTGTCCCGCGGATGAGTGCGATCCGCACTCATCCGCGGGACATAACCGAGCGAGTGAGCGGTACTACTCGGTGATTGCCTGGATGCGCTCGGCGACCTGGGCGGCGACGGGATCCTGGCCACCGGCCTGGAGCGCCATCATCTTGGTCATGTCGCCCTGGACCTTGATCTTGCCGGCCATGAAGGCCTGCATCCCGGCCTGCGGGTTGCCGTCGACGATGATCGCCTTGGCCGTCTCGTAGTCGACGGTGACGGTGAGATCGGGGTTCTCGAGCTCACCGAGGTCGAGGTTGAGCGCTCCGTCGGACGTGTCCATGAACGCCTTCACGTCGGTGTCGCCGAACGGCACCTCGGTGATGATCTGGTTCATGCGGACCGAGTGCGCCGGGGCCGGGGACTCCCCCTCGAACTCTTCGCGGATCGCTTTGGCAGCGGCGACCCACTCAGGGGTCAGGAACTGGTACTTGGCCATCTTCGGCTTCCTCTTTCAATCTCCGGATTTCCATCACGGATGCGGTGAACGGGCGTCACTGTAGCCACGCTGTTCGAGCCGTGACGGGCTGTCGCGTCTCGAAGCACACCTAGAATCGTCGGCCTATGTCCGAACGCATCTCCCGCGACGACGTCGCCGCCGTCGCGAAGCTCGCCCGGCTGCGTCTGAGCGACGCCGAGCTCGACCGGGCCACCAGCCAGCTCGGCGACATCCTCGACCACGCGGCCGACATGGCCTCGCTCGATCTCGAGGGTGTCGAGCCCACGTCGCACCCCTATCCACTGAGCAACGTGCTGCGCGACGACGTCGCACTGCCGTCGCTCGACCGCGACGAGGTGCTCGCTGCGGCGCCCGCCGCCGAGGCCGGCATGTTCCGAGTCCCTCCGGTGATCGGGGAGGAGCCGTGAGTGGCGCGACGGCACGAGCCATCGCGGCGCAGGTCCGGGCCGGCGAGCGGTCCGCCGTCGAGGTGACCGAGGCGGCGCTCGCGTCGATCGCCGCGGCCGAACCCCACATCGCCGCCTTCAACCTGGTCACGGCCGAGACCGCCCGCGCCGCCGCTGCGGACATCGATCGCCGTATCGCCGCGGGGGACGACGTCGGCCCGCTCGCCGGCGTGCCGATCGCCATCAAGGACAACATGTGCACGCGGGGCATCGCCACGACGTGCAGCTCGAAGATCCTCGAGGGCTGGACCCCGCCCTACGACGCCACCGTGGTGACGCGCCTCGCCGCGTCGGGTGCCGTGCTCGTGGGCAAGACCAACATGGACGAGTTCGCCATGGGCAGCTCGACGGAGAATTCCGCCTTCGGGGTCACCCGTAACCCCCACGACCTCACCCGCGTTCCGGGGGGTTCGTCGGGCGGTTCGGCGGCGGCGGTCGCCGCCGGCGTCGTGCCGATCGCCCTCGGGTCCGACACCGGCGGGTCGATCCGCCAGCCGGCGGCCCTCTGCGGTGTCGTCGGGGTCAAACCCACCTACGGCTCGGTGTCGCGCTTCGGCCTCGTCGCGTACGCCAGCTCGCTCGACCAGATCGGCCCGTTCGCCACCAACGTCGCCGATGCGGCGGCGCTGCTCGAGGCGATCGCCGGGCACGATCCGATGGACTCGACCTCGATCCCCGCGGCGTTCCCCGCGGTGAGCGCCCACCTCGACGACGGGGTGGCGGGCCTCCGGGTCGGTCTCCCCGTCGAGTTCCTGGGCGACGGCATCGCCCCCGACGTCCGGGCCCGGGTCGAGGCAGCCGCGGAGGCCCTTGCCGCTGCCGGGGCGACCGTCGCCGAGACGTCGGTTCCCGCCGCGACCGTGGCGCTGTCGGCCTACTACCTGCTCGCTCCTGCCGAAGCGTCGTCGAACCTCTCGCGCTTCGACGGGGTGCGGTTCGGTCTGCGGGTGGAGGCGCCCACCACCCCCGAGATGTACGACCTCTCCCGCACCCAGGGTTTCGGTGCCGAGGTCAAGAACCGCATCATGCTCGGCACCTACGCCCTGTCGGCGGGCTACTACGACGCCTACTACGGCACGGCCCAGAAGGTCCGCACGCTGATCATGCGCGACTTCGACGCGGCGTACTCCCAATTCGACGTGCTCCTCACGCCGACGTCACCGACGACGGCGTTCGCCATCGGCGCCAAGACCGACGACCCCCTGACGATGTACATGAACGACATCTGCACGATCCCCACCAACCTCGCCGGGCACCCGGCGATGTCGGTGCCGTTCGGCGCCGGCGACGACGGACTGCCGATCGGCGTCCAGGTCCTGGCGCCGGCGCTCGGCGAGGTGGCCATGTTCCGGGTGGCGGCGGTGCTCGAAGGGGCGGCGCCCGCCCGATTGGTGCCCAACCTGGCGGGGGTGGCGTCGTGACCGAGTCCGTCATCGCACCGTCGGTGGGCGGCACCGGCGAGGTCTTCGTGACCAACCGGCCCCAGCAGCCGCAGAACCCCGCCGTTCCCGACGGCTGGGAGATCATCATCGGTCTCGAGGTCCACGCCGAGCTGGCCACGCACACGAAGCTGTTCAGCGGCTCGCTCAACGAGTTTGGCGGTGAGCCCAACACCAACATCGACCCCGTGACCCTCGGCCTGCCCGGGAGTCTGCCGGTACTCAACCGCCAGGCGGTCGAGCTCGCCATCCGCACCGGACTCGCCCTGAACTGCACCGTGCAGCGTTCGGTGTTCGCACGCAAGAACTACTTCTACCCCGACATGCCCAAGGGCTATCAGATCAGCCAGTACGACCTGCCGATCAACACCGACGGTTGGCTGGAGCTCCCCGACGGGACCCGGATCGGCATCGAACGCGCCCATCTCGAGGAGGACACGGGCAAGTCCTCCCACATGGGTGGCGCGAGCGGCCGGATCCACGACGCCGAGTACTCGCTCATCGACTTCAACCGCGCCGGTGTGCCGCTGCTCGAGATCGTGAGCCGCCCCGACCTCCGCACCGCGGACGAGGCGAAGGCCTACGTCGCCGAGCTTCGGTCGATCCTGATGGCGGTGGGCGCGTCGGACGGCAAGCTCGAAGAAGGCTCGATGCGGGTCGACTGCAACGTGAGCGTGCGCCGAATCGGCGCGGGTCTCGGCACCCGTTGCGAGATCAAGAACGTCAACTCGCTGCGCAGCCTCGGCCGCGCCGTCGACTACGAGGCCCGCCGACAGGTCGACCTGATCACCGCCGGCGAAGCGGTGCAGCAGGAGACCCGGCACTGGAACGACGACTCCGGTCGAACGTCCACGCTTCGCACCAAGGAAGAGGCGACCGACTACCGGTACTTCCCCGAACCCGACCTCGTGGTGGTCGACCCGTCGCCGGAGTGGATCGACGCCGTGCGCGACGCCCTCCCGCTCCTGCCGCGGGAGCGACGCCAGCGCCTGGTCGACCTGACGGGCGTCGCCGCCGAGAACGCGGCGATCGTCGTCGATCGGGGCCTCGACGACCTCGTGGTCGCCGCGGTCGAAGCCGGTGGCGACGGCGCCCGCGCCGTCACGCACGCCGAGCACAACCTGTCCGAGGACGATGCCGGCCTGTCGCCCGGAGCGTTCGCCGCGCTGACCCGCATGGAGGTCGACGGTGCGGTGACGGCCACGCAGGCCAAGACCGTGCTCGCCGAGCTGGTGGCCCGCGGCGGAGACGCCGATCCGGCGGCCATCGCCGCGTCACTCGGGTTCGAGGCCATGGCGTCGGACGAGAACGAGGCGCTCGTCGACGGGCTGATCGCCGCCCATCCCGAGGATTGGGCCAAGTTCTGTGCGGGCGAGAACAAGGTCGTCGGCTTCTTCGTCGGTCAGGCGATGAAGGCCACGCAGGGGAAGGCCGACGGCAAGGCCATCACGGCGCTGCTGAATGCTCGGAAGGGCTGACATGGGGGCCGGTCCGGTGCGCTCGATCGTGGTGGCGATCGTGGTGGTCGTCGCCGGGGTCGGCTGCTCGGACGGCGACCCCAATCCCACGGTCGCCGAGGTGCCGACGACCACGAACCCCGCCCTCGCTGCCGATCTCGAACCGACACCGGCACCCTTGTCGGCCGAGCAGATCGTGGCCGGCCTCGAGACGGCCGTGGGAGCGGCCGACTTCTGCGGCCTCCTGCGGGCGATCGACACCGCCGAGCCCGATCCCGACGACCGCGACGGCGCCACCGACGTGTACCGCGCGCTCGCCGCTGCGACCCGGTCGGCTCGTCCGTTCGTTCCGAAGGAGCTGCGTACGCCGTGGGAGGACGTCGTGGTGGGCACCGACGAGGCTGCCACGGCGATCGAGGATCACGACGGCGACGTGTCCGACCCCGAGCTGGATGCAGCGCTGACGTCCACGGCGATGGTCGAGGCCCTCGAGTCGGTCGAGCGCTACCAGATCACGAGCTGCCCACCCCCGGTGGCGGGCGGTTGAGGGGTTCCTGAGGACACCCGAGGGCGGCGCGCTTGCCCTCCGAGCGACATTTCGTATGCTGAACCAGCCCTTCCGCCCCTTCCGGTCGCGTTCGGGCGTCCGACCACCCGATCCGATCCACGACGAGGGAGCCCGATGTCCGTAGCGACGCGCCAGCTGACCGCCCTCGTGGCGCTCGGGTTGGCGATGCTCCTGTCGGCCGGCTGTGGCGCCACCCAACGGACCGAACTGACCCTGAGCGGCGCGGACGCCGCGCCCGACGATCTCGCTCGCGCCACCACGTCTCCCCCAGCGGCAGCGGCAGCGCCGGACGCCGGGGCGACCACCGTCGTGCCCACCACCGAACCACCCGCCGCGACCGCTCCCGCCGTCGAGGATGCTGAGTCCGCCGCCGCCCTGTCAGCGCCGGCGTCATCCGCCGGCGCGACGCCGACCACGTCGCGGGCAGCGCCGCCGACCACCGACCCCGACGCTCGGCTCCTCGACGAGGTCGAGGCTGCGGTCGGCCGCCAGGACATCTGCGGCGTGTACGCCGGTCTCGCCCGCTTCGAGTTGGCGACCGCGTCGACCGACCGCCTCATCGCCCAGCTGACACGCATCCGCACGATCATGCTGGAGGCATCGTCGTTCGTGACCCCGGCGCTCGCAGCCGACTGGGCCGCGGTGACCGAGGGGATGACGGGGTTGTTGACCTCGCTCGAGGAGGACCGTGCCGTGGGCAAGGTGTCGAAGCCCTCGCACTACGACGACGACGATTACCGCGAGGCGTCGGGTCGGGTCGCCGACTGGATGGGGCGCAACTGTGCGTGATCGTACGACGCTCCTGCGGCGCATGGTCGGGCTCGCACTGGTCATGGCGGCTGTCATCGTTCCTGCCGCCTGTTCGTCGAGTCGCGACATCGAGTCGGCCGGAGAGACGAAGACGACGATCCGTGACCTCGGTGACGACGAGCTGGTCGACGAAGAGGCGCTGCTCAGCGGGTCGCAGGGTGCGAAGGAGATCCAGAAGATCATCGACCGGCTCGTGGCCAGCAACGACGCCTGCGCGATTCTCACGCAGAAGGACATCAAGGGCCTGAAGATCGACGCGACCACCCTGGCGTCGTCGTCGGCGCGCAAGACCCTGGCTGCCGGGGTGGTCAAGGTGTACGACCACATCATCCAGATCGTGCCCGATGCGGCCATCAAGCCCTATCTGGGTACCCAGCGCGACACGTTCGTGCAGGTCCTCGACATCGTGGAGCGCTACACCGCGAACCCGACGTCGAAGGAGGGCAACGACCAGATCGAGGCCCTGATCAGCGGCGACAAGTTCGTCCAGGCTCAGAGCGCCGTCTCCGGCTGGACCTACCAGAACTGCAGCTAGTGCCGCGGCCGTGAACGTTGGTGGGGTCGCGTCCACCACTGCGTGTTTGGGGTCGCGCAGACTTGGTGGATGGCTGATCGTGTGTACGTGCGTGACCTCGCACCCCCGGAGGGCAACAAGTTGTTGTCGATCATCCGGCGGGGCTCAGGGTCGGTAGTCCGCTGGCGGCGAGCTCAGATCGTGTTGTGGTCCGCGCAGCGAATGGACGTGCCCGCGATCGCGAAGATCGCGTTCACGTCCGAGGACCGGGTCCGCGAAGTGATCCACAACTTCAACGCTGACGGGTTCGACTCGTTGGCCCCGAAGTACGCCGGTGGCCGGCCACCGAAGTTCACGCTCCCTGAGCGTCAAGCGATCAAGAAGATCGCCCTGTCACGGCCGGTTGATCACGGCCTGCCGTTCTCGACATGGTCGCTGTCCAAGCTCGCCGAGTTTGTTGTGGCTGAGGGGGTGGTCGACGACATCAGCCACGAAGGCCTTCGAGTCCTGCTCCGCGAGGAAGGCGTCTCGTTTCAAGTGATCAAGACGTTCAAGCAATCCAACGACCCCGACTTCGAAGCGAAGAAGAACCGGATCTTGGAGCTCTACGCCATCGCCGACGGTAAAACCGTGCCGGAACCGGGTGATCCGGCGGTGGTGTTCTGCATGGACGAGTTCGGGCCGCTGAACCTGCAACCACACCCCGGCAAGCAGTGGGCCCCCAAGATCGTCGGCAAAGGCGACGTCGATCAGCCGCGGCGGCGTCGCCGCCGTGCGACCTACAACCGGCCCCACGGTGTCCGTCATCTGATGGCCGGCTACGACCTGGCCACCGATCGACTCTACGGCCACGTCGTGAAGAAGAAGGGTCGAACCCAGTTCTTGGCGTTCGTCCGCTACCTCCGATCCCTCTACCCGCCTGACGTGCGCATGGCGATCGTGTTGGACAACTTCAGTCCTCACCTCTCAACGAGGAAGGACCAGCGTGTCAGCGAGTGGGCAGCGGCGAACAACGTCGAGTTGGCGTACACGCCGACGTACTCGTCATGGTTGAACCGGATCGAAGCCCAGTTCCAAGCACTCCGCTACTTCGCCCTCGACGGCACCGACCACAACAGCCACAAAGAGCAAGCATCAATGATCCGCCGCTACATCATCTGGCGGAACCGCAACGCCCACGACCGCCGACTCCGCGAGCTCGTCAACCGCGCGAACGTTGCCTGACGCGGCACTAGTCCCGATCACGTGGGCGTCAGTCGTCGGACACCCCACACCCCCGTCAGCGCCCGGACCACCATGAACGTCGTCACCGCGACCCAGATCGCCGCGAGGTCGCGGCGTCCCACGGCGACGGTCGTGAGCGCGAACGCTGCACCGGCCGCCACCATCGCCCCGGCCAGGTAGCGCTGTCGTCCGGCGCCGACGAGGACGCCGTCGAGCGCAAACGCGAGGCTGCCGACCGGCTGCATCGCGGCGACCCACAGGAGCGACGCCGAGGCGGCGGCGACCACGTTCGTGTCGTTGGTGAACAGGTGGGGGCTGAGTGCCGAGGTCGCGGCGAGGATCGCCCCCACGCTGCACCCGAGCGTGAGCGCCCACCGGACGAGCCGGCCGACGACGGCGCGGACCTCGTCGGTGCGTCCGGCGCCGATGCGATGGGCGATCAACGACTGGCCGGCGGCCTCGATCCCGTCGACGGCGTACGCCCCGATCATCCACAACTGGAACGCGATCGCGTACGCGGCGAGCTCGTCGACGCCGACCCGGGCCGCGCCGGCCTGAGCCGCGCTGAACACCCCGAGGAGTACGACGGTGCGGACGACGAGGTCGCGACCGACGACGAGCTGACCACGGATGGCCGCCGGTTGGGGGCGCCACGATGCGCCGTGGCGTCGCACACTCCGGCCGAGCAGTGTCAGGTACGCCGCCGCGCCGACCCACTTCGCGATCACTGTGCCCAGCGCCGATGCTCCGACCCCGAGCCCGGCGCCGTAGACGAACAGCACTTCGAGGACGAGGTTGAGCGTGACGGTGACCGCGGACACCGCGAGCGGCCGACGGGTGTCCTGCCCGCCGCGGAGGAACCCGACGCCCGCCATCACCATGGTGAACGCCGGGAGTCCGCCGAGGCTGACCCACAGGTACGTCCAGGCGTATCGGGCGACGTCGCCGGCGCCGCCGAACCAACCGATCACGGAGCGACCGGCCACGGCGAAGACGCCGGCCGCCAGCAGGCCGCAACCAGCAGCGAGCCACATGGCGCCGACCCCCTGCTCGGCGGCCTCACGTTCGCGACCGGCCCCGTGGTGGCGGGCGACCGCCGCGGTCGTGCCGAACATGAGGAACACGAAGGCGGCGTAACCGAAGGCAAGGATGCGAGTGGCGAGTGCCGCCCCGGCGAGCTGTGCCGTGCCGATGTGTCCGAGGATGGCGGTGTCGCAGAGGTCGTACAGCGGATCGGTTGCCAGCGCGAGCGCGGCGGGGATCGCCACTGCCGCGATCTGTCGGTCGATGGTGCGGCGGCTCGACGACATCGCCGGAGCGTAGGACCCTCCGGGTCGGTCCGTATTCGAATCCCGTGGCGCGGCCCCGCTCGCATAACCTGCGGCCATGACCACGATGAAGCCCCGGTCCACCGACGTCACCGAAGGATTCCAGAAGGCGCCTGCCCGCGCGATGCTGCGCGCCATCGGCATGAGCGATGGCGACTGGGACCGTACGCAGGTGGGGGTGGCGTCGTCGTGGAACGAGGTGACGCCGTGCAACATGCCGCTCGATCGGCTCGCCAAGCAGGCGAAGCTCGGGGTGCACTCCGCTGGCGGCTTCCCGATCGAGTTCAACACCATCGCCGTGTCCGACGGCATCTCGATGGGCCACGAGGGAATGCGGGCGTCGCTCGTCAGTCGTGAGGTGATCGCCGATTCGGTCGAGACGGTGATGCACGCCGAGCGTATGGACGCACTCGTGAGCTTCGCCGGCTGCGACAAGTCGCTGCCCGGCATGATGATGGCGTCGGCCCGCCTCAACCTCCCGTCGGTGTTCCTGTACGGCGGGTCGAAGCTCCCCGGCCAGCTCAACGGTCGTGCGCTCGACATCACCAGCGTGTTCGAGGCGGTCGGCGCCGTCGCTGCCGGCAACATGGAGCAGAGCGAGCTCGACCAGATCGAACGCAACGCCTGCCCGACGATCGGCAGCTGCGCCGGCATGTTCACCGCCAACACCATGGCGTCGGTGGGCGAGGCCCTCGGGTTGTCGCTGCCGGGTTCGGCGTCGGCTCCGGCGGTCGATCGCCGCCGCGACGACTACGCGTACGCCTCGGGCGTCGCCGTCATCAACCTGGTTCGCGAGAACATCCGGCCCCGCGACATCATCACCCGCAACTCGCTGATGAACGCGATCGCCGTCGTCAACGCGCTGGGCGGTTCGACCAACGCGGTCCTCCACCTCCTCGCGATCGCTTACGAGGCCGAGGTCGAGCTGGAGTTGCAGGACTTCAACCGGGTCGCCGCGAAGGTGCCCCACCTCGCCGACACCAAGCCCCACGGCAAGTACCACATGCTCGACATCGACCGGGTCGGCGGGGTGCCGGTCGTGATGCAGATGCTGGCGGACGAGGGCCTGCTGCACCTCGACGAGATCACCGTTACCGGCAAGACCGTCGGCGAGAACCTCGAGCTCATCAAGGCGCCCGAGCCCGACGGCAAGGTCATCCACGCGTTCAGCGACCCGATCCACCAGCTCGGTGGCCTCGCCGTGCTCGAGGGGTCGCTCGCCCCCAACGGTGCGGTGCTCAAGGTGGCGGGCATCGACTTCGACTTCTTCGAGGGTCCGGCCCGTGTGTTCGACGGCGAGGACAAGGCGATGGAGGCCGTGCTCGGCGAGCAGATCAATCCCGGCGACATCGTGGTCATCCGCTACGAGGGTCCGAAGGGTGGCCCGGGCATGCGCGAGATGCTCGCCATCACCGGCGCCATCAAGGGTGTCGGCCGCGGTGGCGACACGGCGCTCATCACCGACGGGCGGTTCTCCGGTGGCACCCACGGATTCTGCATCGGCCACGTCGCCCCCGAGGCGGTCGACGGCGGTCCGATCGCGCTGGTCGCCGAAGGCGACCTGATCCGCATCGACGTCAAGAACCACACGATCGACCTCCTCGTCGACGATGAGGTGCTGGCGGAACGCCGGCTCGACCTCAAGTTCCCGGAGCCCCGCTACACCAAGGGTGTGCTCGCCAAGTACGCGAAGCTCGCACTCGGCGCCGAGTTCGGGGCGGTGACCTCGGCTTGATACCCGAGGTCGAGCGCGAGCGCGGTTCGTCAGCGGGGGCGTGGGCGGCCGCCGCGCTCGTCCTCGCCCTCGGGGCCCTGGTGTTCGCTGTGCTCGCCCACATCCGGGTCAGTGACCTCGAGGACCGTGTCGCCGTGCTCGAGTCGGACAACGCGCTCAGGCCATCGGCCACGTTGCCCTCGGGTGTGCTGGACGAGCCGCTCGGCTCGACGCTGCCGTCGGGCGGCGAGTCGGTGGCCGCGGCGCCGCCCGATCCGGCCCAGGCCCGCGCCGACATCGTCGCCGCCTTTGCGGCGGTCTACGACCCGAACTCGGGTGTCGACGTCCGCTTGCGACTCATCGACGATGCCACCGGCGTGGCCGCCGCCATGCGTCAGGCCGAGGCCGGCCCCAACGCCGCGGCGCTCACGTCGGTCACCGTGAACGTCAACGACGTGCAGTACCTGTCGGCGACGCGGGCTCGCGTCGTCTACTCGTTGTCGGTGCCGGGCCAGCCGCCGGTCCTCGGACGCGAGGGACAGGCTCGCGTCGCCTCGGGAGCGTGGAAGGTGACCCGAGCGACGGTGTGCGCCGACCTCGACGCCATCGGCAGCGCCTGCAGTTGAGGGCCGCTCTCACCCGCCATCGTCGAGCGCAACGCCCCGGTTTCGCGGGAAGTTGTTCCCAGGGGGTGGCGATAACTACCCGCGAAACTGGTGGCCTTGGGCGATCCGCCGTCAGCCAGGGATCGCGACGGTCTGTGGTTCCTTGGTGGTGACCGTGGTGCCGTTGCCGAGCTGGCCTCGGCTGTTGTCCCCGAAGCATCGCAGGGTCGTCAGCACGACACAGGTGTGCCGGTCGTAGGCGACGACCTGGGCCGCCCCGTCGACCGACGGCACCGGGTGTGGAGGTTCGCTCTCGGACAAGTCGAGCCCCGTTTGGCTCGAGTCGTTTCGACCCCAGCAGTAGACGACGGTCGGGGCGTCGCCGACTGCGGTGGTCGCGCACGCATGGCCGCCGCCGACGGTGATCTGGCGTGTCGTTACTCCAGCGGGCAGCTCGACCCGATCAGGCGTCGCTGTGTCGGTGAGCGTGCCGTTGCTCGCCTGCACGGCGAGGTCACGGGCGCGCTGCAGCATGTCGCCGACGTTGCCCAGGGCACCGTCTGCAACCTGGACCAGCGACACACCGTCCTGGGCGTTGCGC
>WBZM01001773.1_pt3 | contig 11580 bp, 9 predicted proteins | sample 5204271 | NCBI WGS metagenome assembly WBZM01 (sample SAMN12344346, study PRJNA552823) | activated sludge metagenome | biome: Activated sludge suspended growth; feature: Nitrification reactor; material: Wastewater; isolation source: activated sludge from nitrification reactor of wastewater treatment...
GCGCCGGCCCACGCTTTCCCACGCCTGCGCGGTGCGCAGCCAGAACCGCCGCCCGCTGGGCGGGCCGAACAGCGCGACCTGCTGGCGTTCGGGCAGGAAGTTGTGACGGCGCAGCTGCGTTTCGAGCTGGCCCATCGAATAGGGCCGGCCAAAGCCGAAGGGCGTGGCATCGCTGCGCGACCACATGCCCGAGCGGTTCGGGACGATGAAAAGCGCCCTGCCCCCCGGCCCGAGGACGCGCCAGCATTCTTCGAGCAGCGCGCTGGGCTGTTCGGAGGTTTCAAGCCCGTGCATCACCACCAGCCGGTCGGCGCGCCCGGTCTCGATCGGCCATTGCGTTTCCTCGCACAGGACCGACACGTTGGGCAGCCCGGCCGGCCAAGGCATGACGCCCTGCTGGGCAGGCATCAGGCCGATGACCCGGCGCGCGTCGGCCAGATAGGGGCGCAGGAGCGGCACCGCAAAACCGAAGCCGACGACCGTCAGGCTTTTCGCTTCGGGCCACAGAGCGACCACCTTGTCGCGGATCGCACGCTGCGCCACCCGGCCCAACTGGGTCCGGTAGTAGAAATTCCGCAGGTCGACGACATCGAGGTGCATTGCAAGCGTCCGCAGGATCGGCAAAATCCGGCTTCAGCATACGGAAACGCGGATGGATTGCCATGCCCTTGCAGATCGTGACCGTTCCCTGCCTTGCGGACAACTACGCCTACCTGGCGCATGACGTCGCCACGGGCGCGACGGCGGTCATCGACGTGCCCGAGGCGGCACCGGTCCTGAATGCGCTGGCGGCGCGCGGCTGGCGGGCGAGCCACATCCTCATCACCCACCACCACGGCGACCATATCGAAGGGGTCGAGGCGCTGGCCGCAGCAACCGGCGCCCGCGTCATCGGCGCGGCCGCCGACGCCCACCGCGTGCCGCCGCTGGACGAAGCGGTGGCGCCGGGCGACACGGTGCGCATCGGCATGGACGCGGGCACCGTGATCGACGTGCCGGGCCATACGATCGGCCACATCGCCTACCACTTCCCGGCATCGCGGGCACTGTTCACCGGCGACAGCCTGATGGTGATGGGCTGCGGGCGGCTGTTCGAGGGTTCGCCCGCGCAGATGTGGGACACGCTGTGCCGCCTGTCGGCCCTGCCGGACGACACGCGGGTGTTTTCGGGCCACGAATACGCCGCAACCAACGCCCGCTTCGCGCTGTCGGTCGAGCCGGACAACCCGGTGCTGAACGCACGCGCCGACGAGATCGCCCGCACCCGCGGGGTCGGGGGCTTCACCGTGCCGGCCACGCTGGCCGAGGAACGCGCCAGCAATCCCTTCCTGCGGGCGGGAGATCCGGCGCTGAAGGCCGCGCTGGGCATGGCCGGCGCCGACGATATTGCCTGCTTCACCGAATTGCGGGCACGGCGCAACGTCTTCACGGGCTGAAGCATTCGGCGCCGGTTTCCGGCTTTCCGATCACATTTCCGGCGCGCCCGCGGCCGAATGCAAGATTTCGCCAAAAACCGCTTGAAGCTGACGCAATTCCACCAAACCTTAGGGGTATCAGGCCAAGGTCGGTGCCCGAGTGCCGGTGAACGGCGCCGCAGGCTCCGCCCATATGAAAGGAGCATGGGATCATGCCGTCATTCTCGTCCACTCTGGAGCAGGCGATCCATGCCGCGCTGGCCCTGGCCAATGCGCGCCGGCACGAACTGGCAACGCTTGAACATCTGCTGCTGGCGCTGATCGACGAACCCGATGCGGCGCGGGTGATGCGCGCCTGTTCGGTCGATCTGGAGGAGTTGCGCAAGACGCTGGTCGATTTCATCGACGACGATCTGTCGACGCTGGTGACGAACGTCGAAGGATCCGAGGCGGTGCCGACGGCGGCCTTCCAGCGCGTGATCCAGCGCGCGGCGATCCATGTGCAGTCGTCGGGGCGGACCGAGGTGACGGGCGCGAACGTGCTGGTCGCGATCTTCGCCGAGCGGGAATCGAACGCGGCCTTCTTCCTGCAGGAACAGGACATGACGCGCTATGACGCGGTGAACTTCATCGCGCACGGGGTGGCGAAGGATCCGTCCTTCGGCGAAAGCCGCCCGATCACCGGGGCATCGGACCCGGCCGAGGAATCCAAGCCCGCCGTGTCGGAGGGCGAGGCCAAGGAAAGCGCGCTGGCCAAGTATTGCGTGGATCTCAACGCCAAGTCGCACAAGGGCGACATCGACCCGCTGATCGGCCGCGACGCCGAGGTGGAACGCTGCATCCAGGTGCTGTGCCGCCGGCGCAAGAACAACCCCCTGCTGGTGGGCGACCCCGGCGTCGGCAAGACCGCCATCGCCGAGGGCCTGGCGCTGAAGATCGTGCGCGGCGAGACGCCCGAGATTCTGCGTCATTCGACGATATTCTCGCTCGACATGGGGGCGCTTCTGGCGGGCACCCGTTATCGCGGCGATTTCGAGGAACGGCTGAAGGCCGTGGTGAAGGAACTGGAGGAGCATCCCGATGCGATCCTGTTCATCGACGAGATTCATACCGTCATCGGCGCGGGGGCGACGAGCGGCGGGGCGATGGATGCGTCGAACCTGCTCAAGCCCGCGCTGCAGGGCGGCAAGCTGCGCTGCATGGGATCGACAACCTACAAGGAGTTCCGCCAGCACTTCGAGAAGGACCGTGCGCTGAGCCGCCGGTTCCAGAAGATCGACGTCAACGAACCCTCGGCCGACGACACGGTGAAGATCCTGATGGGGCTGAAGCCCTATTTCGAAAAGCACCACGACCTGCACTACACCAAGGACGCGATCAAGTCGGCGGTCGAGCTTTCCGCCCGCTACATCCATGACCGCAAGCTGCCCGACAAGGCCATCGACGTGATCGACGAGGCCGGCGCGGCGCAGCACCTGCTGTCGGAATCCAAGCGCCGCAAGACCATCGGCCCGAAGGAGATCGAGGCGGTGGTGGCCAAGATCGCCCGCATCCCGCCGCGCAACGTCTCGAAGGACGATGCCGAGGTGCTGCGCGATCTGGAAAAGACGCTCAAGCGCGTGGTCTTCGGCCAGGACAAGGCGATCGAGGCGCTGGCCTCGGCGATCAAGCTGGCGCGGGCCGGCCTGCGCGAGCCCGAAAAGCCCATCGGCAACTATCTGTTCGCCGGGCCGACCGGCGTCGGCAAGACCGAGGTGGCCAAGCAGCTTGCCGACAGCCTCGGGGTTGAGCTTCTGCGCTTCGACATGTCGGAATACATGGAGAAGCACGCGGTCAGCCGGCTGATCGGCGCCCCGCCGGGCTATGTCGGCTTCGATCAGGGCGGCATGCTGACCGACGGCGTGGACCAGCACCCGCATTGCGTGCTGCTGCTGGACGAAATCGAGAAGGCGCACCCGGATGTCTACAACATCCTTCTGCAGGTGATGGACCACGGCAAGCTGACCGACCACAACGGCCGGCAGGTGGATTTCCGCAACGTGATCCTGATCATGACGTCGAACGCGGGCGCGGCGGAACAGGCAAAGTCGGCGATCGGCTTCGGCCGCGACCGGCGCGAGGGCGAGGATACCGCCGCCATCGAGCGGACCTTCACGCCCGAGTTCCGCAACCGCCTGGACGCCGTCATCAGCTTTGCGCCGCTGTCGCGCGAGGTGATCCTGCAGGTGGTCGACAAGTTCATCCTGCAACTCGAAGCGCAGCTGATGGACCGCCACGTCCATATCGAGCTGTCGCCCGAGGCGGCGAACTGGCTGGCCGAGAAGGGCTATGACGACCGGATGGGCGCGCGACCGCTGGGCCGCGTGATCCAGGAACACATCAAGAAGCCGCTCGCCGAAGAACTGCTGTTCGGCAAGCTGACCAAGGGCGGGCTGGTGCAGGTGACGGTGAGGGACGGCGCCATCGCGCTGAACGTCATCGAGCCCGAGCGGCCGCGACTGGCCGGATCGAAGCCGCCTTTGCTGACGGCGGACTGACAGGCAGGACGGCCCGCCCCCTTGGCGGGCCGTTCCGTTTCCGGGGCTGGTGGGCCGGGGGGCGCATGGAAAAGACCTATACGGGTAGCTGCCATTGCGGCGCGGTCCGGTTCGAGGCGCGGATCGACCTGAGCCGGCCCACCTACCGCTGCAACTGTTCGATCTGTTCGCGCACCCGGTTCTGGCCGGCCATCGTCAGCCCCGACCGATTCCGCCTGCTGGCAGGCGAAGGGGCGATGACGAAATACCTGTTCAACTCGATGCAGAACGAGCACTGGTTCTGCCGGACCTGCGGGGTGCGGCCCTTCGGCATCGGCCACCTGCCCGACGGCACCCGCATCTACGGCGTCAACGTCGGCTGCCTTGAAGGCGTGCCGCCCGAGGACCTGGCCGCGGCGCCGGTGGTCTATGTCGACGGGTTGCACGACGCGATGACGCCGCCGGGGATCACGAGTTATCTGTGAGGGGGCCGCGCGGGCGCTGCCCGTACCGGAACGCCCCGCGGGCAGCTTCTACCGTTCGGTCAGCTTCAGTTCGATCCGCCGGTTCTGCGCGCGGGCCTCGGGCGTATCGCCCGCAGCCACGGGGCGGTATTCGCCGAAGCCCGTCGCCGCCAGCCGTTCGGGGGGGAAGCCGAGGTCGTTTTGCATGTAGCGCACGACCGACAGGGCGCGGGCCTGGCTAAGTTCCCAGTTGTCGGCGAATTCGCCCTGCCCCGACAGCGGCACATTGTCGGTATGGCCGTCGACGCGGATGATCCAGTCGATCTGGGGCGGGATTTCGCCCGCCACCGCGTTCAGCGTTTCGACCACCCCGGCGATCTGGGCGCGGCCCTCGGGCAGAAGCTCGGCCGAGCCCGGCGCGAACAGCACCTCGGAGGAAAAGACGAAGCGGTCGCCCACCACGCGCACGCCTTCGCGCCCGGCCAGAACGGCGCTGAGGCGGCCGAAGAATTCGCTGCGGTATTGCGCCAGATCGAGGTTCTCGGCCTTGAGCCGTTCGGCCTCGGCCTCGGCGCGCAGGCGTTCGGCTTCTTCCAGTTCGGCGCGCTTCTTCTGTTCGGCGGCGACCTGCGCCAGCGCGGAATTGAGTTGCGAGCCCAGCGCCTCGATCTGGACCCTGGCCTCGGCGTCACGGGCGGCCGAGGCGTCGAGCAGGTTCTGAAGCGCCCCCAGCTGCCCCCGCAGCGCGGCGATCTGCTGGTTGAGGAGCGCCACCTTGCGGGCGCCTTCTGCCGAAACCGCCTTTTCGTCGGCCAGTGCCTTTTCGGCTGCCGCCAGAAGGGCCGCACGCTTTTCGGCCTCGGTCAGGGTCGCGCCCTTTCCCGCCAACGCCGCGTCGCGGGCGGCCTCGGCGGCGGCCAGAAGCGTGAGCGTTTCCTCGGCCTTGCGGCGTTGTTCTTCCAGCGCCAGCGTCATCGCGGTCAGTTCGTCCTCGGCCCCCTTCAGCTTGTCGCGCAAGAGTTCGGCCGCCGCGGCATCGGCAACGCGCGCCGCCTCGGCTTCCGACAGTCTGGCGCCGGCCTCGGCGCCGCGCTGGCGCAGGTCGGCCACCAGCGCCATCAGCGCCTCGCGCCGGGCGGCGGCAAGGCGCGCGGCCTCGGCCTGGGCATCGACTTCGCTTCGCGCCTTGGCCAGTGCAAGGTTCAGCGCCTCCTGATCCGACAGCAGGCGTTCGTTGGCGGCGGTGAGGTCGCCGACCTGCCCGCGCGCCGTGTCGCGTTCGGACAGAAGGGTTGCGACCTGCGCCTCGAAACTGGTGATCTGCGCGCGCGCCGCGCCGAGTTCGGCGCTGCGCCGGTCGAGCGTTGCGGTGAGCGTCGCCACAAGGGCCGACTGCGCCGCTGCCTCGTCCCGTGCAGCGGCGAGGTCGCCGGTCAGGCCGGCAACGCGGGTTTCAAGGTTGGCGGCGCGGGCCTTTTCCAGCCCCAGCGCATCGGCCAGCCCCGCGACCTGGGCGGTCAGCGCCTCAAGCTCGGTGTTCTTTTCGCTGATCGTGTCGCGCAGGGAAAACTGCACGATCATGAAGACGGTGAGGACGAACATCAGCACCATCACCAGCGCCGTCATCACGTCGAGGAACCCCGGCCAGATCGAGGCCGGGCCGCGCGATCCGCGGGAGGAAAGTGCCACGGCCCTAATCCCTGCGCGCGGGGCCGGGTGCTGGCCCGGGGTGGGCGGCGGGCTGGGCCAGCCCCCGCACCGCCCTGGTCAGGGTCGCAAGGTCCGAGCGGAGGTCGGCCAGGCTTTCCTGGCGGCCGGCGGCGACCTCTTCCAGAAGGCGCAGAAGCTGGACGTCGATCGAGCGGAGCCGCATCCGGCTTTCGGCGTCGGGGCCGGCATGGCCGCCGGCTTCGCGGTCGGCCGCCATCATGGCGACGATGCGGTCCTGCCCATCGGCGATGCGGTCAAGCGCCGGGTGGGCCGCATCGTGGGCCATCCGGTCCGTCAGCGCCGCGATCAGGTCTGCAAGCCGGTCGTCGGCGCCCGCGCGCGCGGTTTCTCTGCGTTCAAGCACGGCCTGCACGGCCTCCATCCGCTCGGCCATCATGTCGAAGGCCTCGGCCAGGATGGCGGTGTCGGCCTGGCCCTCGCCCTCGGCCCCCGTCATCCCCAGCCGGGTGAACGAGGACAGCCATTCCTCGAGTTCGCGGTAGAAGCGGTTCTGGCCGTGTCCGGCGAAAAGTTCGAGTAGCCCGACCACGAGCGAGCCGGCCAGGCCGAGGAGCGATGAGGAAAATGCCGTGCCCATGCCGCCCAGCTGTGCCTCGAGCCCGGTCATCAGCTTTTCGAAGACCTGGACGCTGGATTCGCCGTCCTTGGGTGCGAGCGCGCGGATGGTGTCGACCACCGCCGGGACCGTCGTGGTCAGGCCGTAGAGCGTGCCGAGAAGGCCGAGGAAGATCAGCAGGTTGGTGAGGTAACGGGTGATGTCGCGGGCTTCCTCGATCCGGGTCGAGACGGATTCGAGGATCGAACGGGCCGAGGAATACGAGATCTGGCTGTGCGCCCCGCGCGAGCGCAGGAGCGAGGCGAGCGGCGCCAGAAGGCGCGGCGCCTCGCGCCGGTCGGGGCGGTCGGCGGCGAAGGCCTCGATCCAGCTGACCGACTGGACAAGCTGCGCCACCTGCCAGAAGCAGGTCAGCACGCCGATGCCGAAGACCCCGAGGATGGTGCCGTTGAGCCAGGGGTTGTCGACGAAGACCGAAAGTATCTTGGCGTAGATGAGCCAGGCCCCCGCCGCCACCAGCGCCAGCACGATCAGCATCATGGTGATCTGGCGCACCGGCTGCGAGAAGAATGGCTCGGCCTCACGCACGGGTCTGTCCATCAGGTGTTCCGCCCCTGCCCCTGTCGTGGCCCCGACAATAGGGGGGGCGTTCCCGGCTGCCAAGTCATTCCCTGAGCGCGCGGACCCGTTCGGCCAGTTGGTCGAGATCGGGATCCGGGATGCCGAGGGCGTGCAGATGCGCCGCCGTCGAGAACAGGTAGTCGGCGTTCGGCCCGCGTTCGCCCGCACGTTCGGCGATGATGCGGGCCTGTTCCTCGGGCGGCAGGTGGCCGGCGTACTGCGAGTGGTCGTGGTTGACCACGAAGGTCAGCGCCATGACCCGGCGGCCATCCTCAAGGGCCACGGGCAGGCGCGCCTCGTTGTAGGCATAGGAGACCATCTCGCGGTCGGAAAGATAGGCCTCGACGCCGGCCGCGCGGTCGGGGGCAACGCGGTAGACGACGCCTTCGCACACCCCATCGGGTTCGGCGTCAAGCGCCAGCACAAGGCCGGGCGCCGCGACGGTGCCGCGGTAGTGGATCGAGTGCATGCAGAACGACCGGCGCCAGCCGCTCAGGCGGGCGCGGCAGCGTTCGGCATAGGCAAAGCCCGGATCCCAGATCAGCGACCCGTAACCGAAGACCCAGAGACTGTCGTCAGCCGGCATCTCGCCCATGTGACTGGTCCTTTGTACGGGGGCCAGATAAACACCTTCGACGGGGAAGGAAAAGGGCTGGCCATGCGCAGGCTGCTGTGGCTGACGATCGCGGGTGCGGTCCTATACGGCGGGTACTGGGCCGTCGCGTCGCGGGCCGTCCTGCGCGGGGCCGAGGCAGCGCTGGGCGCGATGAAGGCCGAGGGCATCGCTGACTATGCAGGACTGTCTCTGGCGGGCTTTCCGTCGCGTTTCGACATGACCATCGACCGCCCGGCCCTGGCCAGCAGGGACGGCTGGCTTGGCTGGTCGGCGCCGTTCCTGCAGCTTTTCGCCCTGTCCTACAGGCCGAACCATGTCATCGCCGTCTGGCCGGACGAGCAGACGGTAACGCTGGGGCCGGAAACCGTCGTCGTGACCGCGGACGACCTGCGCGCCAGCGCGGTCTTCGGCGCGTCGGCCGCACTGCCGCTTGACCATGCGCAGGCCGTGGGCAGGGGCATGACGCTGCGGTCACGGACCGGCTGGGGGCTTGGCATTTCCGAGCTGCGCGCCGCGATCCGCACGCGCGATGCGGCGGCGAACCGCCACGACATCGCCACAGACCTGACGGGACTTGCCGCCGAAGGCGCATTGGCCAGCGTGGCCGCCACGCTGGCAGGCAAGCCGGATGCCGCGGGATGGGTTCAGCTCGACACCACCGCCACCTTCGACCGGCCGCTCGACCGCAGTGCCGCTGCGGAAGCCGTCCGCATGACGCGGCTTGAGGTGAACCGGGCGCAGGTCACGCTGGGCAGGTTCGATCTGAGCGGGACCGGTGAACTGGCGATCGGAATCGATGGGGTTCCCGAGGGGCGGATCGACCTGCATCTGGGCGGCTGGCAGGGCCTGCCGGATGCGCTGGCCGGCCTTGGACTGGTGTCGCCCGAGGTGGCCCCCACCCTGAGGAACGCGATGGCCGCGATGGCGGCGGCCGACCCTGCCGGCCGTCTGGCGCTGCCGCTGGTACTGACCGGGGGCATGATGAGCCTTGGCCCGGTGCCCCTGGGCCCGGCGCCGCGGTTCTGAGAGCGTCAGTGGCAGTAGGGCCCGCGCCCGCGCGCGGTGTCGAAATGGAAATGGTCCTTGTGGTGCCGGTCCGCGCCGGGGCCAAGCACCGTGGTGAAGGGCCCGCAGGCCGCGCGGTGCAGCGCCTTGAGGATCGGCCCCTGTTCGGCGGTGCCCCAGCCCCTGAGCACCGACAGCACGACGCCGTTCGCAAGCCGGATGCCGGCGACATCGAGCGCCGCGCCGCGCCCGTGTTCGGAAACCTTGTTGCCCTTCACATTGTTGCGCGGCCGGCAGGAATAGCTTGACGCCATCTCGATCCGGTCGACGCCGCCGCCGAGGTTGCCGATCGCGGGCAGCATCCCGCCCTCGACCCAGGCGGCAAAGGCCCGCGCCGTCGGGCAGTCGACCGTTGCCGGCGCCGACAGCGGGATGCCCGCGACCGAGGTCACCTCGACCCCGTCGCGCAGGCCGCAGCCCTTGATTTTGGCCGATATGGGCGGGATCTCGCGCCCCCTGAGCGAGGCCATGCCGCAGACCCGCCCCTTCTTGCCGGTCGTCGCCTCGGGCAGCGGCTGCACCCGGTAGACGGCCTGCACGGTGGTCACCCGTTCGAGGTTTTCGGGGCGGACCGGCGGGGCCGCGAAGGCCGTCGCCGGCAGCGCGCGGGTGACGGCAGCGGTCTGCACCACGGCGGCCGGGCGTTGCGCCGCGAAGGGGCGCGGCCGCGGATGCAGGGCCGGCACGGCCGCGGCATGGGCGGGAAGGCCGATTTCGACGGTGGTGTTGCCGGGGCGCGGCTTCGGGCGGTGAAGGGCGGGCAAGGCCGGGGTGCCGGCGACGGCCGTCTCGGGGCGGGGCTTCGGCGGAATCGAGGTCTCGGGAGACTCGGCCATCGCGGCAGGGGCCGCAACCGCCCAGAGGGCCAGGGCAACGACCGCCCGCGCGGTCACGCGTCGGCCCCCTTGCCCCGGCCGAAGTCGGGGGCGGCAGTGTCCTGCCCGGCCTCGATGATGCCGCGCCGGATCGCACGGGTGCGGGTGAAGTAGTCGAAAAGCTGCTGGCCGTCACCCATGCGGATCGCCCTTTGAAGCGCGAACAATTCTTCGGTGAATCGGCCAAGAATGTCGAGCGTCGCGTCCCTGTTGGTCAGGAAGACGTCGCGCCACATCGTCGGGTCGGACGCGGCGATGCGGGTGAAGTCGCGGAAACCCGCGGCGGAATACTTGATGATCTCGGACTCCGTCACCCGGCGCAGGTGGTCGGCGACCCCCACCATCGTGTAGGCGATCAGGTGCGGCGTGTGGCTGGTGACCGCGAGCACGAGGTCGTGGTGCGGCGCGTCCATCAGGTCGACGTTGGCGCCCATCGCCTCCCACAGGCGGCGCAGGCGGGCGATGGCCTCTTCGGGCACACCGGGAAGCGGCACCAATAGCGTCCAGCGGTTGCGGAAAAGCGCCGCGAACCCGGCGCGCGGGCCGGAATGTTCGGTGCCGGCCAGCGGATGGCCGGGGACGAAATGCACGCCTTGGGGCACATGGGGCGACACCGCGTCGACCACGGCCTGCTTGACCGAACCGACATCGGTCAGCGTCGCGCCCGGCTTCAGATGCGGCGCGATCTCGGCAGCGACCGCACCCATCGCCCCGACCGGCACGGCCAGGACGACCAGATCGGCGTCCTTCACCGCCTCGGCTGCCGTGGCATGGACGCTGTCGCAGAATCCGATTTCCAGGGCGGCGGCCCGTGTCGCCTCGGTCTTGGCGTGGCCGGCGATGTGGCGGGCAAGGCCGCCTTCCTTGATCGCGTGCGCCATCGACGAGGCGATGAGCCCCAGCCCGATCAGCGCAACCCGGTCGTAGATCGCGCCGCTCATTGCGCGCCGGCCTTGAACTGGCCGATGGCGTGCGCCACCCGGCGGCACGATGCCTCGTCCCCCACGGTGATGCGCAGGCAGTTGGGCAGGCCGTAGCCTGCGACGCGCCGCACGATCAGCCCCTGCGACTGCAGATACCGGTCGCAGGCCTCGGCCTCGGCCGGGTCGGCGAAACGGGCAAGGATGAAGTTGGCCATCGAGGTGTCGGACGGCACGCCGCGCTCGGCCAGCGCCGCGGCCAGCCAGGTGCGCATGCGCGCGTTTTCCTCGCGGCAGCGCTCGACATGGTCACGGTCGCGCACGGCGGCCTCGGCGGCGTCAAGCTGCGCGGTCGACAGGTTGAAGGGGCCGCGGATGCGGTTCAGCACGTCGACGATGGCCTTCGGGCCATAGCCCCAGCCGATGCGCAGCCCGCCAAGCCCGTAGATCTTGGAAAAGGTCCGCGTCATGAAGACGTTCGCCCGCTCGGTCGCCAGCCCCGCCCCGCCGTCGTAGCCCTCGACATATTCGGCATAGGCGCCGTCGATCACCAGGATCGCCTGCTTCGGCAGCCCGTCCGCCAGCCGGGCGATTTCCGGCAGGCCGATCATGGTGCCGGTCGGGTTGTTGGGATTGGCGACAAAGACCAGCTTCGTGCGCTTGGTGCAGGCGCGCAGGATGGCATCGACATCGGTGATGCGGTCACGCTCGGCGACCTCGACCGGGCGGGCGCCGGCGGCGAGGGTCGCGATGCGATACATGGCAAAGCCGTGTTCGGTGTGGATCACCTCGTCCTTCGGG
>WBZM01003765.1_pt1 | contig 11579 bp, 9 predicted proteins | sample 5204271 | NCBI WGS metagenome assembly WBZM01 (sample SAMN12344346, study PRJNA552823) | activated sludge metagenome | biome: Activated sludge suspended growth; feature: Nitrification reactor; material: Wastewater; isolation source: activated sludge from nitrification reactor of wastewater treatment...
CGGGTGCGTGAGCACGGCTTGGGGGGTGGTGGCCTCGCGGATGACGACCTCGCCCTCCTTCACCGATCCGTCGGTCTGCCCGCTCGCCTGCCGGCGGCGGGCCACCTCGCGGCGATGCCCCTCGGGCGACCCACCGAGCACCAGCCGCTCGAGCTCGAGCCCGGTGGCGTGCTGGCCGCGCAGGTTGCGGTAGCGCGGCTCGAGGTCCTTGAACATCGCGAGCAACGGCGTGGCGATGTAGATCGACGAGTACGAGCCGGTGATGAGGCCGACGAGCAGGGCGAGCGCGAAGTCGCGCAGCGACACCGCTCCCATCACGCCCGAGCCGATCACGAGCAGCGACAACACCGGCAACACCGCAGCCAGGCTGGTGTTGATCGACCGCATGAGCACCTGGTTCATCGACACGTTGATCGTGTCGGCGTACGGCGAGCGAGCGCCCGAGAAGCGCTCGGTGTTCTCGTTCACCTTGTCGAACACGACGATGGTGTCGTACAGCGAGAAGCCGAGGATGGTGAGGAACGCGACGACGGTGGCAGGGGTGACCTCGAACCCCACCACCGAGTAGACGCCGACGCTGATGAGCACGTCGTGGATCATCGCGATGATGGCCGCCACGGCCATGCGCCACTCGAACCGCCAGCTGATGAAGATCGCGACGAGCACGAGGAAGATCACGAGCGCGCGCACCGCCTTCTCGGTGATGCTTCGACCCCACGACGAGCTGACCGAGGTGGACGAGACCTCGGAGACGTCGACCTTCGCGGCCGAGGCGAGCGCCTCCTGGACCGCCTGGACGGTCTCGGGCGACTGGTCGCCCACCTGCACCCGCCAACGCGAACCGCTGTCGGAGGTGAGCTCCTGGATCTTCGCGCCGGCCGACTCGACCCCGGAGTCGTCGAGCACCGTCCGCACCTGGTCGTCGGTGATCTGCGCCGACGGCACCTCCCAGGCGACACCACCCTCGAAGTCGATGCCGAGGTTGAGCCCGCGAGAGAACAGCGACACGAGCGTGATCACGATGAGCACGCCAGAGATCGTGAGACCCCACTTGCGCCGACCGTAGAAGTCGATCGCGGTCTCGCCGTGGTACAGCCGGCCCCACAGGTTGCGGCGCACGTGGGTGACCTGCGCCGAGGTCGCGGCGTCGGCGGCGTCGGCCGCCCGGACGTCGGTGGACATGTCGCTCACGAGGCGCTCCCTGCGGCGGTCGAGGCGACGGGCTTGATGCCCATCACGCCCCGCTTGGCCATGAACTCGGTCCGCGACAGCAGCAGCACCGCCGGCCGCGTGAAGAAGTACGACACGACGAGGTCGACCAGCGTGGACAGGCCGAGGAAGAACGCGAAGTTGCGAACCGACCCGACGGTGAGCCACCAGAGCGTGATCGCTCCGATGAGCGACACGATGTCGGCGACGAGGATCGTCCGCCAGGCGCCGGCGAAGCCTCGCTGCGCGCTGTTGCGCAGCGTGCGACCCGCGCGGACCTCGTCCTTCAGACGTTCGAAGAACACCACGTACGAGTCGACGGTGACACCGACCGACACGATGATGCCGGCGACTCCCGCGAGCGAGAGGGCGAGGCCCTGTGTGCGCGACAGGAACGCCACGATCACGTAGAGGATCGACGACGACACCACGAGGCCGCCGGCCACGATCAGTCCGAGCGCGCGGTAATAGAACGCGAGCAGCAACAGCACGAGGCCGACGCCGATGAGGCCGGAGATGATCGCCGCGTGCAGCGAGTCCTTGCCGAGCGTCGGCGACACGTTCTGCACCGACTGGGTCTGCATCGTGACGCCGAGCGACCCGCTCTTCAGCACGTTGGCGAGGTTCTTGGCCTCGCTCTCGGTGAAGTTGCCGGTGATCTGCACGTTGGTGGTGAACTCGGGCTGGTTCACGGTGGGGGCCGAGATGATCTCGCCGTCGAGCTCGATCGCGAGCTGACGGCTGGGGCAGCTGCTGCCGCCGCTGTAGCACTCGCTCGCGATCTGGTTCCACACGTCGCGACCGCTGGCGCCGTCGCGCAGACCCACGGTGACGCCCCAGCCGCCGCCGATGACGGTGGCGGAGGCGTCGTTGTCGAACACCTCACCCGTGCCGGCCGCAGGGCCGACGAGGCACTGTCCGCCCTCGCGCAGCGGCAGGAGCTGTTGCGTGGTGGGATCGGACAGGACCTGGTCGCTGGTGGTGATCGGGGCCAGCGTGCTCTCGGTGCTGCCGTCGGCCGGGACCGAGGTGCTCGCCGACGGCTCGGTGTCCGTGGTGTCCGCCGTGGTCGTCGCCGGCGACGTGGTGTCGGCCGACGCCTCGGTGGTGGTCGGCGCCTCGGTCGTCGGGGTGCTGTTCACCCGACGGCTCGGCCCCGGCGCGGCCGTGGTGGCGCTCGCCGCAGTGGTGGCGGTGGCGTCGGTGCTGGCCGGCACGGTCGACTCGGTGGACTCGGTGGACGTGCCGGAATCGGCGATGCAGCCCTGCACCGGCCGCAGGTACACCTGGCCCGTCACCTGCACGAGCTCGATCGCTTCCTGCTGGTTCTTGACGCCCGGCAGGTTGACCACGATCGCGTCGCCCTGACGCAGGATCTCGGGCTCGGCGACGCCGAGGCTGTCGACGCGGTCACGGATGCGCTCGGCAGCGAGGTCGAGCGTCTCGGACTCGAAGGCACCGACGGGCTGCTGGGTGACGGAGATGCCGCCCTGCAGGTCGAGGCCGAGCGCCGGGGTGTCACCGAACGCGAGCGTGGCCCCGAGCGAGCCCATCACCACGACGAGCAGGGTGATGAGCGTGGCGGCGAGTTTGCGTTGCATCGGGCCGCCGGTCAGTCGTCGGAGGCCGGGGCGGGCATCCCCGGCTCGATCTTCGGACCCTTGCCGGACCCGTCGTCGGTGGGCACGGCGGTCTCGCCCACGGCGGTGTCGACCTTGCGCTGCACGGCGGCGCGGGCGATCCGGATCTGCACGTTGTCGTCGACCTCGAGCCAGACGATGTCGCCGTCGAACCCGGTGATGAAGCCGTACAGGCCCGAGGTGGTCATGACCTCGTCGCCGACGTCGATCGCCGACTGCATCGCGGCCTGCTCGCGCTGGCGCCGACGCTGCGGACGGATGAGCAGGAAGTACATCGCGACCGGGATGAGGAGGAAGATGCCGAGCTGGACCACGGCGGCGGTGCCCGAGCCCGAGCTGCTGCCGCTGTCGGTGGCGAGGATCGTGAGGAGGTGCATGGTGTCCTACTGAGGAGGTGTGCGCCGTCGGGGCGCGCCGGTACGAGACCGGCCGACGGGAGATGCTAGCGAGCCGAGCCGGGCGTCCCGCGGTCACCCCCAGACGGCGAGCACGTCCGTCCGGAGCTGGTCGAACGTGCCACGGGCGATCGCCGACCGCATCCGCGCCATCAGCTGCAGCGTCCAGGCGATGTTGTGGATGCTGACGAGGCGGCTCGCCGTGGGCTCACCCACCTGGAACAGGTGGCGGATGTAGCCCCGCGAATGGCGACCGCAGACCTCGCATCCGCAGTCCCGATCGATCGGCTCGTCCGACATCGCGTGCGTCGCGTTCTTGACGTGGAGCTTGCCCGTCCCGGTGAGCGCCGTGCCGTGCCGGCCGATCCGGGTCTGCATCACGCAGTCGAACTGGTCGACGCCGAGCGCGACCGCCTCGACCAGGCTGGCCGGGTCGCCGACGCCCATCAGATAGCGCGGCCGGTCGGCCGGCAGGTGGGCGATGGCCGCAGCGAGGGCCGGCACCATCTCGGCGCGGGTCTCGCCCACGCTGAGGCCGCCGATGCCGTAGCCGTCGAAGTCGAGCTCGGCGGTGCGCTGCGCGCTCTCGGTCCGCATCGTCTCGCTCACGCCGCCCTGCACGATGCCGAACAGCGCCTGGTCGGTGCGCTGGTGGGCGACCCGTGCCCGCTTCGCCCAGGCGTTGGTGCGTTCGAGCGCCAGGCGGATCACCTCGGGCGGCGACGGCAGCGGCGGGCACACGTCGAGCACCATCTGGATGTCGGCACCGAGCAGCTCCTGGGTGTGCACCGCACCCTCGGGGGTGAAGCGGTGCTTCGAGCCGTCGTAGGTGCTCTTGAACGTGACACCGTCGTCGTCGACCTTGGGATCGAGCGAGAACACCTGGAACCCGCCCGAGTCGGTGAGCGTGAGCCCGTTCCACCCGGCGAACGCGCCCAGCCCGCCGAACCTGGCCACGGTCTCGGCGCCGGGGCGGAGCATCAGGTGGTAGGTGTTGCCGAGCACGATCTGGGCGCCGAGGCGCTCGTAGTCGGCGGCGCTCAGGTACTTGATCGCCCCACGGGTGCCGACGGGCATGAAGCAGGGCGTGGTGTAGCTGCCCCGGGCGGTGTGGGCCGTGGTGGCGCGGGCGGCGCCGTCCTGGTGGTCGATGGTGACGGTGACGGGATGCATCGGGACTCCGGATCGGGTGTGCGTCAGCCGGCGTGGCGGTCGAGGAGCATCGCGTCGCCGAAGCTCAGGAATCGGTAGCCCTGCTCGAGCGCCTCGGCGTAGAGGCGGCGCCAGCGGGGGCCGACGAACGCGTCGATCATCAGCAACAACGTGGTGCGCGGCAGGTGGAAGTTGGTCATCAGCACGTCGACGACCTGCCAGTCGTACGGGCGGTGGATGAACAGTTCGGTGCGCCCGTCGGCGCGGCCGAGCGCCGCAGCGCTCTCGAGCGCCCGCACGCTCGTGGTGCCGACGGCCACCACGCGGCGGGCGTCACGGCAGCGCTCGAGCACCTCGGGCCGCACGGCGAAGCGCTCGCTGTGGATCCGGTGGTCGCGGGGGTCGTCGGCGCTGACGGGCTGGAACGTGTCGAGACCGACGACGAGCTCGACCCGTTCGAGCTCGACGCCACGTGCGGCCAACCGGTCGAGCAGCGCCGGCGTGAGGTGCAGGCCGGCCGTCGGGGCGGCGGCCGAGCCGGGTTCGGCGGCGTACACCGTCTGGTAACGGTCGCGACGTTCGGTGGGGAGCGGGGTGGTGATGTACGGCGGCAGCGGCATCTCACCGAAGCGAGCGAGCAGCTCGAGCGGATCGCCGTCGCCCAGCACGGTGACCTCGAAGGTGTCGCCGGCGGGCCGACGGGCGCCCACCTCGACGAGTTCGACGCCGTGCGAGGTGAACAGCCGTTCACCGACCTTCAGCTTCGCGGCGGGGCGCAGCAGCGCCTCCCAGTGGCGGCGGGTGGGCTCGAGCGGTTCGAGCAGCAGCACCTCGGCAGCGCCCCCGCTCGCCCGCTGGACGCGCAGCCGCGCCGGGATGACCCGTGAGTCGTTCACGACCATCAGGTCGCCTGGTCGGAGCAGCTCGTCGAGCTCGTGGACGTGGCGGTGCTCGGGGGCGGCGTCGCCGCGGTCGACGAGGAGGCGCGCCGCGTCGCGCGGTTCGACCGGGGTCTGGGCGATCCGCTCGTCGGGCAGCTGGTAGTCGAAGTCCTCGAGCCGCATGGCCCGAACAGGCTACGGGGCCCGCTCGGGCAGCGGGCTGTGCCACGATGCGCTCATGCGTACGGAACAGGTCGAGTGTGGTGATGCGGGGTCGATGTCGTTGTTCGTGTGGGACCCGCCGGCGGGCGAGCGGCCGCGCGGCGCGGTGCTGATCATCCAGGAGATCTTCGGCGTCGGTCCGTTCATCCAGGCGACCGCCGAGCGGTACGCGGCGGCGGGCTGGGTCGTCGGCGCGCCCGACGTGTTCTGGCGGTTCGCACCGCACTTCGCGAGCGACCACAGCGAGGCCGGGCTGGCCACGTCGATGCAGATGGTGCAGCAGCTCGACTTCCCGGCCGCCGTGGGCGACTGCGTCGCCGCGCTCACCCGACTCGGTGAGGTGTGCGGGCCGACGGCGAGCGGCAAGGCGCCGGCCGTGATGGGCTACTGCCTGGGTGGCACGTTGGCGTGGGCCGTCGCGGCAGCGGCCGAGCCGTCGTGTTGCGTCAGCTACTACGGGTCGGGCGTGCCGTCGATGCTGGGCATGATCGATCAGGTCGGTTGCCCGACGCTGTTCCACTTCGGCAACGCGGATCCGTACATCCCGAACGAGGGCGTCGATGCGGTGGGTGCCGCGATCGCCGGGCGGGACGGCTTCGTCCTCAACGTCGAGCACGCCGGCCACGCCTTCGAGAACCACGAGGCCGAGATGTTCTGGAACGAGGCGGCGGCGAAGAGCTCGACGGCGAAGACGCTGGCGTTCCTGGCCGAACACGCCTGATCGGGTCCGGCCGACACCCCACGGGAGCCCCCGACCAAAGCACACTTCAGGACCTTCGTCCGATTGTCGGACGCAGGATGTTAGGTGTACCTTTCACGTCGATGAGCCGCCACCGGACCACGACGTGTTCGCCAACTTCCTGATCGGCCTGCGCGAGGGCCTCGAGGCGTCGCTCGTCGTCGGCATCCTCGTCGCCTACGTGGTCAAGTCGGACCGACGCGACCTGCTGCCGCGCATCTGGGCGGGCGTCACACTCGCCGTCGCGGTCTCGCTCGGCGCCGGCGCCGCACTCACGTTCGGACCGCGCGGCCTGAGTTTCGAAGCCCAGGAGGCCATCGGCGGATCGCTGTCGATCGTCGCCGTCGCCTTCGTCACCTGGATGATCTTCTGGATGGCGCGTTCGTCGCGCACGCTGAAGCACGAGCTCGAGGGCCGGATCGACGCGGTCGCCGAGCAGCGAGCGTGGCAACTCGCGATCGTCGCCACGTTGGCGGTGGGCCGCGAAGGGCTCGAGACCGCACTGTTCCTGTGGGCCGCGGCGAAGGCCACCGGGTCGTCCACCCAGCCGATCGCCGGCGGCTCGCTCGGTCTGCTCGTCGCCGTCGTGCTCGGCCTGTTCGTCTACCGGGGCGCCGTGCGGCTCGACCTCGGCAGGTTCTTCCGCTGGACGGGTGGGCTCCTCGTCTTCGTCGCCGCGGGTGTCCTCTCGTACGGCGTCCATGACCTGCAGGAGGCCGGCATCCTGCCGGGGCTCGACTCGATCGCCTTCGACGTCTCCGGCGCGGTGCCGCCCTCGTCGTGGTACGGCACGCTGCTCAAGGGCACCGTCAACTTCTCGCCGCGCACCACCTGGCTCGAGCTCGCCGCCTGGCTCGCCTACGTGGTCCCGGTGCTCACCCTGTTCGTGCGTCGGGTGCGTCCGAAGGGGCCGTCGGCGTCCGACAGCTCGCCGTCGGCCCGCGGCGCCGCGACCGCGCCGCCCACCGGCGCCACCCTGTCCACCGCGCCCTCCGCGTCCTGAGTCCCGAGGTCACCATGTCCCGTCACCCGCTCCCCCGTCGCGCCTCGATCGCCGGCGTCGCCCTGCTCGCCGCCGTCGGCGTGGCCTGCACCGAGAACGCCCCCGGCGACGCCGATGGCGGCGCGATCGCCGTGACCAGCACCGCCGACGAGTGCACGGTGGCCGCCACCGAGGCGCCGAGCGGCAACCTGGTGTTCGAGGTGACGAACCAGGGCTCCGAGGTGACCGAGTTCTACCTGCTCGGCGACGACGGGCTTCGCATCGTCGGCGAGGTCGAGAACATCGGGCCGGGACTCACCCGCAACCTCGTGGTGCGCGCCACCCCGGGCTCGTACCTCACCGCTTGCAAGCCGGGCATGGTCGGTGACGGCATCCGCGCCCCGTTCACCGTCACCGACTCCGGCGAGGAGCTCGCCGTCGACGGCGACATCGCCGAGCTGCTCACCACGGCGACCGACCAGTACCGGCTGTACGTCGACGACCAGGTCGATCAACTGGTGGTGAAGACCGATGAGTTCGCCGAGCTGTACCGCACCGGCGACGACGACGGAGCCCGCGCCCTGTACGCGGATGCCCGCACGCACTGGGAACGCATCGAACCCGTGGCCGAGTCGTTCGGCGACCTCGATCCGAAGCTCGACCTCCGCGAGGCCGACCTCGCCGAGGGCGAGACGTGGACCGGCTGGCACCGCATCGAGAAGGACCTGTGGCCGCCGGCCGACGGCTACACCGCGCTGACCGAGGCCGAGCGCACCGAGATCGCCGGTCTGCTCGTCACCGACACCGCCGACCTCGCCTCGCGGATCGACGGCCTGTCGTTCGACCCGACGCAGCTCGGCAACGGCGCGAAGGAGCTGCTCGACGAGGTCGCAACCGGCAAGGTCACCGGCGAAGAGGAGATCTGGTCGCACACCGATCTGTGGGACTTCCAGGCGAACGTCGACGGTGCTCGGATCGCCTTCGAGAACCTCGAGCCGGCGCTGCGGGTGAAGGACGACGAGCTCGCCGACACGCTCGAGTCGCGATTCACGTCGCTGCAGACCTTGCTCGACCAGTACCGCGACGGCGAGGGCTTCGTGCTCTACACCGAGCTCACACCCGAGCAGGTCACCGAGCTCGCCGCGGCCGTCGACGCGCTCGCGGAGCCGCTCGCCGAGCTGACGTCGGCGGTCGTGTTGTGAGCCTGTCCCGCCGACGGTTCCTCGGCGCCGCGGGCGCCACCGTGGCCGGCGCGGCCGCGACCGTTGCGGTGCAGGGTTGCTCGTCACCCACGCGCGCCGATGTCGTCGACGATGTCGTCGAGTTCCACGGCCCACACCAGGCGGGCATCGTCACGCCCGCGCAGGACCGGCTGCACTTCGCCGCGTTCGACGTCACCACCGACTCGCGCGACGAACTGATCGCGATGCTGCGCGCGTGGACCGACGCCGCAGCGAAGATGACCCGCGGCCTCGACGTGGGCGAGATGGGCGCGATGGACGGCCCCTATCTGGCGCCTCCGGAGGACACCGGCGAGGCGTACGGGCTGCGGCCGGCGCGGCTCACGATCACGATCGGCCTGGGCCCCACCCTGTTCGAGACCGCCGACGGCGTCGACCGGTTCGGTCTCGCCGCTCGTCGGCCGGCCGCGCTGCGCCCCCTCCCCCACTTCGCCGGCGACCAACTCGACCCGCTGCGCTGCGGCGGCGACCTGTGCGTGCAGGCCTGCGCCGACGACCCGCAGGTGGCGGTGCACGCCGTGCGCAACCTGGCCCGACTCGCGTTCGGCACGGCACGGGTGCGCTGGTCGCAGTTGGGATTCGGACGCACGTCGTCCACCAGCGACAGCCAGGTCACGCCGCGCAACCTGTTCGGCTTCAAGGACGGCACGGCGAACGTGAAGGCCGAGGAGACGACGGCGCTCGACGAGTTCGTCTGGGTCGCGACCGACGACGACCCGGCTGCCGGCTGGCTGGCCGGCGGCAGCTACCTGGTGGCCCGCCGGATCAACATGCACATCGAGACCTGGGACCGCACGTCGCTCGCCGAACAGGAGGCGGTCATCGGCCGCGACAAGAAGGCGGGCGCGCCCTTGTCGGGCGGTGACGAGTTCGCCGAGGTCGACTTCGAGCGCACCGGCAGCGGCGGCGCGCCGCTGGTGCCGGTCACCTCGCACGTCGCGGTCGCGCACCCGTCGAACAACGGTGGCACGCGGATCCTGCGGCGTGGCTACAACTTCACCGACGGTTCCACCGGCCTCGGCCGGCTCGACGCCGGGCTGTTCTTCCTGGCGTACACCCGCGATCCCGACCGACACGTCGTCCCGATGCAGACGAACCTCGCGGCCAACGACGCGTTGAACGAGTACATCGAGCACACCGGTTCGGCCCTGTTCGCCGTCCCCCGGGGCGTGCGCCCCGACGACCCCGACGACTTCCTCGCCGCCGACCTCTTCACCTGACCCGGTCCGTGAGCGAGCGGGCCCCGCATGCGTCCCTTCGCCTCACGCACCCGGGCATCCGTGAGCCAGCGGTCCCCCAGCAGCACAGTCCCCCATCAGCACCTCCGGCTCACGCACCCCGAACTCCGTGAGCCACCGGGCCCGTACGGGGACCGCACGCTCACGAAGGTCAGTCGAACAGGCTGGGGCTGCTCGCCCGGTCGGCGGGCATCGGGACACCGAGGTGCGCCCAGGCGGCCGGCATGGCCACCCGACCGCGAGGCGTGCGGGCGATCATGCCCTGTTGGATGAGGAACGGTTCGTACATGTCCTCGACCGTCTCCGGCTGCTCGCCGACGCTGATCGCGACCGTGCTCAGCCCCACGGGGCCACCACCGAACTGCTGGCAGATCGCGGTCAGGATCGCACGGTCGACCTTGTCGAGACCGAGCGCGTCGACCCCGAACAGCTTCAGCCCCGCCTTCGCGGTCGCCTCGCTGATGGTGCCGTCGCCGCGCACCTCGGCGTAGTCCCTCACCCGGCGGAGCAAGCGGTTGGCGATGCGTGGCGTCCCCCTCGAGCGTCGGGCGATCTCCCACGCACCCTCCATCTGGATGTCGACGCCGAGGATGCCGGCGGCCCGCACGACGATCGCCTCGAGCTCGTCGTCGGTGTAGTAATCGAGCCGGGCGACGAGGCCGAAGCGGTCGCGCAGCGGTCCGGTGATCATGCCGGTACGCGTGGTGGCGCCGACGAGCGTGAACGGCGGCAACGTGAGCCGGATGCTCGACGCGGCGGGACCCTTGCCGACGACGATGTCGAGCTGGAAGTCCTCCATCGCCGGATACAGGATCTCCTCGACGGCGCGCGACAGCCGGTGGATCTCGTCGATGAAGAGCACGTCGCCCTCCTCGAGCTTGGTCAGGATCGCCGCCAGGTCGCCGGCACGTTCGAGCGCGGGGCCGGACGTGACGTGGAGGTGCACGCCCATCTCGGCGGCGACGATGCCGGCCATCGACGTCTTGCCGAGTCCGGGCGGACCGGCGAGCAGGATGTGGTCGGCGGGTTGACCGCGCCGCTTGGCCGCCTCGAGCACGATGGTGAGGTGCTCCTTCAGCTCCTTCTGGCCGACGAACTCGGCGAGGCGCTTCGGACGCAGGCCGACCTCGTCGACCTGGTCGGCGTCGTCGACCGGGCGCGGATCGACCGGGCGCGTGGCGAACGGGTCGAGGAACTCCTCACGCACGCTTGGCCCCCAACAGCTTGAGCGCGTCACGCAGCAGCGTGGATGCATCGCCGGTGGACGGCAGCTCGCGCAGCGCGTCACGGACCTCGTCGGGTGCGTAGCCGAGTCCGGCGAGTGCTTCTCGCACGTCACCGACCACGCTGCCACCGCCGCTGCCGCCCACCCCGGCACCGACCGGGTCGAGCATCGGCAGGCTGAGCCGGTTGCGCAGCTCGACGAGCAGCCGTTCGGCCGTCTTCTTGCCGACCCCCGGGACCAGCGTCAGTGCGCCCAGGTCGTTCGTGGCCACGATGTCGACCAACGCCGACGGCGCGTGCGTTCCCAGGATGGCCATGGCCAGCGCCGGACCGATGCCGTGTGTGGCCACGAGGATCTCGAAGGTGGACCGCTCGTCGCGCTGACGGAACCCGAACAGCGTCTGCGCGTCTTCGCGGATGTGGTGGTGGATGTAGAGGAACACCGGCGACGACGGCTCGAGCTCGGCCAGGGTGCGCGGCGTGACGGTCACGACATAGCCGACGCCCCCCACCTCGACGAGGACCGACGTGTCGCCCGAGCGCTCGAGCACCGTCCCTCGCAACGATCCGATCATCTGTGTCCTCGCTCCCTTCGAACGGTTCCCGTCGTCGCACGGGTCGTCGCGCCGGTCATCGCACTCGTCATCGCACTCGTC
>WBZM01003767.1_pt1 | contig 11576 bp, 7 predicted proteins | sample 5204271 | NCBI WGS metagenome assembly WBZM01 (sample SAMN12344346, study PRJNA552823) | activated sludge metagenome | biome: Activated sludge suspended growth; feature: Nitrification reactor; material: Wastewater; isolation source: activated sludge from nitrification reactor of wastewater treatment...
GCCAGAGAAACACGCCGCTGAGGCGCTCGTCCATCGCCGCCTCTATCGCCTGCGCCTTCTCCATGAGCCAGGGCATGTCAACCCCGGGAAAGTCAGCGAACTCGAGACACACTTTCCGATCCTCGTTATCCTCAACCATGAGCTTCCCTCTCAGCCAGATTTTCAGGCCGCCGACCGGCGACCCCTATTCCGGCTAAGCCTCGGGAAGGCAAGACTCGCCCCCCGGGAGGGGAGGGCACAGGTGCCGGGGATCAGCGGCGGCCTTTCGTCAACCGCCCTTGCCCGGTTAGGTCTTGCCGCGCTGGTCGAGCACGGTGACGTCCGGCCGCTCCTCTTCACTCGGCCCTTCGGGCTCCCGGGCCGGATCGTCGGTATCAGTACCGGGATGCTCGTTGATCCCGCTGCCCTTCCTGGTCTTCAGCCCATACGCCACGCCCAGGAAGGTCACGATGATCACGGCAATAACGATCAGGGTGCTTGGCTCAAAGTTCACGACCGGGAAGTACCCGTGGCTCGAAGCCAACAATCAAGAGCACCGCGGCATCGGCCTAAGCCCGGCCTTCGACGGTTGAAGGTCGTAGTTTCATCGGGAGCCAGTCCGTCGCGCCCCAATCCAGGTTCGTTCGATCTCAAAGGTCCAGATCATCGAAGACGTCTGCATCGGGATGGTCCGGAGGGAGCTTTCCGCCAAGGCTGAAATCGAGCTCCCCATCGTCATCGCCGTCTTCACGACGATCCCGAACTCGCCCGACCAGGTCCTGAAGCTCATCTTCAACTTCGGCCTCGCCCGGACCTTCGTCGTCGGATCCGCCGTTCACGATCCAGTCTTTCCTCACCGGAACTGGATCAAGCCATGCAGGGTCCCGAAGACTAGTCCCCTGTTGACCTCAACCGTCAGCTCAGCGCGCGTATCGAGGTCAAAGGTTCTCTGGTTGATCAGGTTGGTCACGTCGAAAGAAAGGCCGTTGGTCGAGTACCCCCGCCCCTCGAAGGCGGCGAAAGGTCGATTCGCGTGCGCTGGCTGAAGGCTTCCAGGTCCTCGATCTCGCTCTTTTCGAGGGCGGTTACAAGATCTTCCTGGCGAGGCTGGCCGAGGACTGATCGGTAGAGAACTAACGACTTGAGCAGCGCTTGAAGGTTCGCCTCGTCGCGGCTAAGTGCCATCGCCATTACATGCCTTTCGATTAAAAACGGATTGGCTCCGTCGGCGTCCGGAGCAAATAGCCAGTAGGGCCACAGGTCGGTTTGGTCGTCCGGTCTCGTATCTTCTCCGGCCTTGAACAGTTGCTCCCAGACCTCGCCCTCATCGGATTCGGCAGCGTTACGCAAAGTCGCCTCTCCGTAGACCAGCGCGAGGTTTCTTCTCACCGCGTGGTTCTTGTAGCGGTGGACCCGGCCTTCGCGCTGTTCTAGGTCGACCGGGTTCGACGGCAGGTTCCAGTGAACCACTGCATGACAGTAAAGGTGGAAATCCAAACCTTCCTGCCCAACCGACGTTGAAGTCAAGATGAACGGCCAGAAAGGACTGTTGAACGCTGATCGCAGATGCTCTACCCGCTCGACCTCCTGTGCGTCGTCGCTCTGGCCCTTTACGAAGGAAGCCGCGAACCTGGTCCTGAGCCTCTTGCGTTCCCGTTCAACGGTTTGGTCACCCTCAAGGTCAAAGAAGCTTGCCGAGGTCGTGGTCGTACGCAAACCGATCGCGTCAGTCATCGCCCTCGCTGTCGTGACCTCGGCCGCCTCTTCGCCATCTTCCCGGTCGGAGCCCTGGCTTTCGATCAGGAGATGCGTGAATTCGTCAAGAGTCGCCTGCAGGTTCCCGGCGATCGCGTAGTCCAGACACTCCTGCCAGAGGGCATCCTTCGGTCCGGACCTTCTGGCCTGAAGGCTCTGCAGAAGGTGGGTCGCGTGGGGAAGGTTGAACATGGCCCGCAAGGCTAGGCCTGTGATGAGTCCACCGGTCCTCGCCCGGTCTTCGTCTGACCCGGCGTTCCTCGTCAGGCTCCGGTAGCCGCAATTACCGAAGCCTCCGAGCGCGAGTTTCGCCATCACCTCGGCAAGGTCATCGGGCTGGCGCCCGAGAGAAAGTTCCCCGTCGAGCAGTGATTTGGCGGCCTCCAGGCACCGGGACCATTGGGTCTCGGTGTCATCATCGTCGTCCGGAGATTCCTCCCCGCGGAAGGCAGGATCCTCCGCGTACATCTCGTCCAGAAAGCGGATCGTTTTTTCCCGGTCCGCTTCCGCATCGAGCAGGATCGGGGCCGCCCAGTACCAGGCCTGATCCGGCTTTCCCTCCCGGTCACCGTGATGTTCGATTCTGGGCAGAGGTTCCCTAAGGTTGCACGTGATCGCCTCGAGTACTTCTTCGCTGGCTCGGGGTCCGCTGAACCGACCCGCCGAGATGAGTGGATCGCCAATCTCGGACAGCGTCCTGCTCGGATAAACGAGTGCGAAGGACGGCGCTACCCTGCCCAATCGAAACAGAGTCTTCAGACTGCCCGCGGTCCGGGCCTGGTCTTCGTAGTTGTGCGGGCCTCGACCGCCGGCGTCGAAGAGAGCCTGTTCGGTCAGGTAGCTGAGCACTGATGAGACCGCCTTCGGCACGACCATCCAGTTCGAGAAAACGAGCCGCTTGGTGAACCTCTTCGCTCCCTCGTGGTCAAATGGTGCCCCGGGCTCGTAATAGGGCAGGGAGGGGTTCAGCCAGAGCAGCTTGACCGCGCCGGCCTTCTCGATCTCTCCCCAGAGCTCCCGAAGCCGGGCATTGCCCGGGTCGATCTTTTCGAGCCGGTCGATTTGGCCGCGGTCCAGAACCCCGGGGGCACCGTCCCGGAGGCTTTCGAAATAGCTCTCGGTCTGGCCGGAGTCGATCTTTTCGGAGAGAGCGCGGTCGAACTTGTAGCCGTCCATCATGTTGAGCAGGTACGGCGATGACTTCCAGAACTCGACCATGTCGGAAACACCCAGGTCCCGGCCGATTCCCTGGATCGCGGTGTAGGCGACGATGTCTTCCGGCTCGAGTGCCTGCCGGGGATGGGGGATCTGGGTGAGCATCCCGTCCCGGTCTGCGGTCGCCCCGAGCCGCTCGGTTCGGCACATGCACCGGAGCAGGATCTCCCGGATTTCCGCACCGGCCGAGACTCCGGGAGTTTCATCGCTGGCCTGATCAAGGATCAGATCGCGCTGAACCCGGAAAAGGCTCTTCAGCCTCTCGACTCGGTTTGGGTCGTCGAGCAGGAACGAAACGGTTTCGGTGAAGGCCTGGTGGTGGGAGGAATCCGGGTCCTCGGGGTCAACCCCGAATGCGGTGTACGGGGTGGCGGAAAGCAGCAGAGTCCTCGCGTGTTCTCCGCTCTCCGGATCCGAGTATCCGAAAAGCTGATGAGCGAGTTCACCCGCGTCCGAAGTCGGGCGTCCGTCTTCGTCCAGTTCGAGTAGATGTTGGAAGCGCTGGAACTCATCAAGGATCACCAGGTCCGGTTCAAGAGCGTCGACGCAACTTCTCGAAAGGACTCGCCGTAGTTGGTCGATCAGTTCGTGTTGAAGCCGCCGACCCTCTTCCGGGGCCGTTCCCCACTGGCGTCGCTGGAAGAAACTCTGGGTCTCTTCGAACTTATCCCTCAAAGTGGTCCCTTCGAGGTTCCGGACGAAGTCTTCGCAGAGGTCGGGGTCGATCTCGTGACCGTTCAGGATTTCGGCGATGTCCCACTCGAAATATCGCCGGGTCTTTTGGTGGCAGAAAACGTTGATCGGCGGCTTCCGTTCTCCAAAATCCCAGGCCTCGCGGAGCATCAGGTAGATCAACGCCCGCTCTTCCCCGGTGCCGGTCGCAGAATGCTGGGAAAACGAAGTGCCTGGAGTGAGCGAGACGAAGTTGAGCTTACGGCCCCGAAGGTCGTTAATCACCCGGGGCAGGAGGGTGAGCCTCGTAGCCTTGGTGAAGTCTGTGCCGCCGGCAATCTGAAGCCGCCGGATGTTCTGGGCGGCGATCGCCGCGTTCGAGCAGATATAGACAACGTCAATCCGGTCGACGTCCCTCCAGAGTTCGTCGACCAGTTTTGCGGTGACCCCTCTGGCAACCAGGGTCTTGCCCAGGCCGACCTCGTCGGCAACAAGAAAGCGCCGGGCGGGATCACCTGGATCGAAAAATCGGCTGTGAACATGGTCGACCGTATTTCTCTGGAAGTCCTTCAGCCCGGCCAAGGTTGCCTTCACATCGGGTCGCTCCACTGCTTGCCGAGTGTCGTTCATCGCTGGCCCTTCGTTCGCAGCCGATGGGCCTCCAGGACCGGCCGCCAGACGTTCTCGAAACCTGAATCCGTGAGGATCTTTCGACCTTCTTCGTCCTCGCCAAGCTGATCAACGATCAAAGCGATCGATTCGATTGCTTCCGGGTCACGGTCCACTGCCTGAACCAGCTTTTCCATCAGCGGCAGCCCTGCGGGGGCCATCCCTGACCGTCCCCCAGAGACCTGGTTTGGTTCAGGGACCTCGTTCAACCGATCGAGAAGCGAGATTCCGGCCGAGGGATCGTTGCTTCCGGCGAGCAGAAAAGCCAGGTAGCTCAACAGGTTGTTTGAGGAGTCGATCAACCGGCGGATGATCAGCCTGTCCCGATTTTCGGGCAGCGGATCCGCGAGCCTGACCTTGGTGACGAAGGTGCGGCTGACGGGTTTCCCCTCGGCTTCGGTTGTGACGCGAACCGTGAACAGCGAGGTGATCGACTGGATTGGTACCTTCGGCCAGGCCGCCGCGCGGCGGGAATTGAAGTCAAGGGCAACCATCTTTTCCGGGGCAAGCGAAACCGGCCTTGCCTCGGCCGACACGTCGTCCGGGAGTCCGCTCACCGGCTCGCCGACCTCAAGCCAGATGTCGCGGTGGTCGCTTTCTTCACCTGAAGTTGCCTCGATCCGGAGCATCAGGCCGGCCCGGAGCAACTGGCCGGTGAAACCGTCGATTTGGCGTTCGGCAGCCCGCACCTCAGCTTCCGAATCATCCGGAACGGCCGCGCGCCGGTATTCCTGGAGGTAGGGCCGGAGTCCGGATTTCGGGTCGGTGCCGAGGATCTTTTCGACCCCGTTCAGGTACTTGGAGACGGTGAGCTGAAGGGCGAACTCACGGTTCTGCGAGAACGCGCGATCGGAGAGGTTCGGTGATCCGATCAGGATCCGGGAACTGTGACCGTCATCTTCGACGACCAGCTTTGCGTGGAGTCCCCGCAAATCGCTTTGGCCGTTTGCCGAAGGCTCGGGTTCGCCGCTTCCTGAATCCGACTCCGCCTCTTCGACGGCATCGCTTAGAACGAGGATCTCTCCGAACCGTGCGAGAAGATCGGCCGGAACCCGGTCTAGTTCACTTTGCCGCGAGACAAGAGTCGTTTCATCTGAGGCGAACTCTTCGAGAATCCGGTCGCCTCTCAACTCGTCGGATGGGCCACCGAGAAAGGGCGTGATCACCAAGCGCTTCTGGTCGTCGCGAACGGGTTCGGGGCGAAACCGGCCGCCGAACCCAATCGGAATCATCCTCATGTGGCCCTTGCCATCTTTGATCTCGGGTGGTCGCTGGAAACAAACCCGGGGAAGTTCGCTTGCCATGAGATCGAGTTTCGCCGTCCGCTCTGGGTCGATTCCCGCCGGGCTGGTCTCGGCCATCCTGGCTACCCCTTTGACGAACCGGTCGAGACCGTTCGAGTCAGCCTGCCTGCGTTTGGTCAGATTTCCGTCAAGGACCACAATGGTGTCCCAAGCCCGGCTTTGGCTCAGGTTCCGGCTCGAGCACACCATCTTGTAGGTGACTCCTTCGGCCCCGTCATCCAGCGCTTCTTCCTCAGCCAGGTAACGAATCAGGGTGAGCTTCGGGTGAAAGGTGCTGTGGGCCGGCATCACGACCGGGGCGACGGCCGGTTCAAGCAAGGGGAGGAGGGGATGACCTTTCGCCGGACCGGTGATGCTCCCGGCCTGGGAGACCACGGTAAGTCTTCCTACGTACCGCTGGATCGCGTCGAGGACGGCAATCCTGGAGAGCTTCGATTCCGGGTCTTTGGCTTTCCATTCCTGAAAGGTGAGCGCGACCGGGATCTCCATAAGGGTGGTCAGGTCCAGGGTGAATGAGGTGAAAATCGCGTGATCGAGCTGGTAACCGGGCTCCGGCGCGATCGCGTCGGTCAGCAGGATTCTGCCGTTCGGGTTAAGCATCCGGTGCCACCGTCGAATCGAGCGCAGTGTGGATGTCAAGCAGATGGCGCTTGACGGTCCCCCACCGAAAGTCGAGCGGAGTCACATGATCCGGGCCTGTCCAGTATTCGCGGGCGGCGGCGTTGGAGAGCCGTGCGCGCTGCCGGCCCTTCAGGTCGCGCTCCCGATGAGTTAGGAGTTCCCGTCCCGCCGGCCCGCCGGCCCGCTGCCCAGCGGTGCCGATTGCCAGCTCGAACCAACTCTCGACGAACTTCTTCTCCTGTGTCCCGGGCACTGCTGGATTCGATGTCTTCACCGTTGCCCAGAACCGGGACCTGGCATCCTCATCGCCGAACCAGTCGAGAAGCTCGGCTTTGTTCTTGTCGATCTCGCCTTGCCAAGCCTCGAAATCCTCCCGGTGGCGGGCGGCTTCCTCGCCCGCGTTCGGTTTCATTTCGGCCAGCATCAGGGTGTAGAGGATGTGCCCGCCGTGAATCAGCAGCGAGAACCGCCGGGCGTGGTTCAGGGTTTCGCTCATCCCGGGTGAAATGTCTTGCAGGTGGGGGTTGGTGAGTTCCCAGACCAGGTTCGAGTCCGGCAACGGCGCATCGATTCGGACGAGATGGGCGAGAAGCGTTCCGGCGAGATTCACGGCGATTGTCTCCCGCAAGTAACCGGCTTCTTCCGCGGTAAGGGAAAGTGTCGGCTTTTCCAGCAGGTCATCCGGCATCGCTGGGAGCTGGCGGTCCCACCAGCTGGTGAGCATTGTTTCTTGCTCCTGCTCCGGTCCGGGTCTGCCGCCTATACGTCCGAGCTGAACCTCGGTCATGAAGGTGCGCTTCAATCCCTGCTTCTTGCGGATTCCCCAGCTGTGCATGCCCTGCCAGTAGATGTCGCTGGGCAGCTGCCGGACTTCGGTTCCGGCGCTACCGCCAATCAGCCCATCGAAGTCACCCCCAGTTTCCCCACGGGCGGCGATGAAGTTCTCAATCAGGCCCCGCTCTCGGCGTTCGGCTTCTGCGCCGGGGTTGCGCCGCGGGCTCCGGCTCTCGATCTCCCGGTAGATCCAGGGCACGATCAGGAAGTACCGGGCCCGGGTCTGGATGGTCGAGGTTCCGGGAAAGAGCAGATCCGAGAAAGCGTCCCGGATTCGTCCGATTCCCAGCGAATCCAGGCTACCCGGCTCATCCAGCAGCTTCAGAACACCGAGTGTCCGCTGCCGCTCTTCCTCCGAGAAATCAACCCACCCGATCGAACTCACGCATCACTCCTGTCAACGTATCTCCACTCCAGCCTCGGCATCGTAGCCGTGAGTCGCTAACGGCCGGAGAACCTGACAGCCGGCAGGGGCCGACAAGAACAGAACTACGGCGAGTTCCACCAGAAGGAGCCGGAGGGCTACGATCCGCCCGTCAGTTTCATGACCTAGTTCCAAGGGAGATTCCGCATTGAGTGCCTCACCAGTCACCACGGCAAACGTCCAGGTCCCGTCAGACCTTGACGCGCCGATTGCCTTCGACTTCGTCAGCCATGCTCTTCAGGTCGTGTTCGTTGATCGCGCCGCGGTCAAGTCGATGCCGAAACAGGATTGGGACCGACCGGGCGTCTATGTGCTGGTTGGCTCACCATCGGAGTTTGGAGTCACCCCTGTATACGTGGGCAAGGCCAACAGCCTGAGGGTACGGCTGTCTCAGCATCGCTCAAACCCGCCTATAGCTTGGAACCGTGCCGTGGCGGTGGCGAGAGATACGACGGACGGATTCCATTCGGCCCAGGTGGGTTACCTGGAAGGGAGGCTGGCCAATCAACTTCGGACTGCAGCACGAATTGAAGTTCAGGAAGGGCAGAAAAACATCGACAAGACCCTGCCCGACCACCAGCTGATCGCTCTCGACGACTTCATCCCGACCATCCTCGCTGCACTGAGGATCGCCGGGTTGAACCTCGACAAGTCCGAAGCTGCCAAGAAGTCCGATACCGAAGAAGGAACGGCCACTGGCAAAAAGTATTACCCGGTCAAGTTCCAGCAACTGGTGGCCAAGGGCGAGATCAAGTCGGGCGAAAAGCTGGTCTTCGACCAGCGAGGGAAGAAAGCAGAAGCCCTTGTGAACGGGAGCGGTGAGATCGTGGTCGATGGAACTCCATTCGACACGCCGAGTGGGGCTGGATCTCATGTCTTGGGCGGAAAGGCCGTCAACGGATGGGAGGCGTGGACCGTAGGGACCGACGGTCCAACCCTCGCCAAAGTCCGAGATCGATTCCTTGACTCGCACTCCGAGTCGGAGCAATAGCTCGGCGATGCGCCTCTACTTGACCCCAACCATCTGCATCAGCTCTGTGTAGTTCGATACCACGTCGTACTTGACTGACCGGTTGTCGGGCTGCCCGTTGAGCGAGGCGAAGAACTTGCGGGCGCATTCGATTTTGTGGTCTTCGGCACCCTTGAGGTCGAGCGTGGAGAGCGACCCCTTAGTTTCCGCGACGAAGTAGACGTGCTTAACCGTCCCTTCTTTGAAGGCAATGGCCCAGTCAGGGTTGTAGTTGCCGATCGGGGTCGGAATGAAAAACCCCCGCGGGAGCTTGGCGTAGACAGCGACTTCTCTGCTCGTATCGAGGGTCTCGACGAACTCGCGTTCGGTCTTCGAATCGGTGACCACGTAGTCATAGACGTGACGGCTGAGCTTGTCGCCTGCTTTGGAGAAATCCTGCTTGGTCTGGTTCTCGGTGAAGATCGCCGAGTCGAAGCGATCCTCGAGCGTGTCGTAGGCCAGGTGCTCGAGTATCACTGTGGCCTTCTGCTCGTTCACGAGCCGGGCCGTCTCGATGATGAATTCTTCCGGGTTCTGGCGGTACTTCGCGAAAGTGTCAGGTAGCACCTCGCTCAGGATTCTCGCCACAGTCCTTCTGGTCAGCTGCGTTTTTTCGGTTATCTCACCGATCAGGTCGTACTTCACCTGGGACGAAGCGGTGACCTCTTCGCTGTGAGTAGCGGTGCTGCTCACCTTGAAGCCCTCACCCTTCTCCAGGCTGTCCACGTCCACATCCGCCGCCTGCTCACCCGCTTCGACGACATACTGCATCCGCGAAACCCGCAGTTCCTTGTCGAGAGCCGCCACGCATTTCCCGATCAGCTCTTCGGAATCGAAAGCGACCTGATAAACCGCCCGGTGGTTGATCCTGCCCCACAGGGCCTGGAACTCTTTGCGGGCGAAATTTTCTTCGTTCAGCGGGATCCGTTTGGGCTTGCGGTCATTCTCCGGTTTCGGCACATCGAGGTAGAGCTGATCGATCAGCGGCAAGACGAACTCAGCCACCGGTGCGAATACCGGGGAATCTGTTCCGGCTAGGTCTCCGGCTTCTCTGGCTTCCTTGTAGCTGTCGGAGATCGTGTCGTCGTCGTTGACGTAGTCGTTCCTGACCAGGTACTTGTAAATCGCTTTGGCGAGGGTGGCATCGACCTTCTGTTTCCCGTTGTCGGTCCCGAAGCTGCGGCCGAGGAAGTACTTTTCGCTGGCTTCTCGAGGGCGGGCAGATAGTGAATCGACGATCTCCTTCTGGAGACCATCGACGAAGTCGGTGTAGGACTCGTCCGTAACGACAGTCAATTCGTTGATCTCGTGGACGGTCACCGGATTGTCCATCCGCTCACCGGCCTCATTTACCGCGAGGCGAAGACCACGGCCAATCTCCTGCCGGCGGGAGATCGTGTTGTCGCTCTTCTTGAGCATCCCCATCACGAACACATTCGGGTTGTCCCAGCCTTCCCGAAGAGCGGAGTGGGAGAAGATGAATCGCACCGGCTCGTCACGGGAAAGCAGACGTTCCTTGTCCTTGAGGATCAGGTCGTAGGCGGCGACATCGGTTGACTGGCCCTTTTCGTCCCCGCTCTTCTTGATCTCCCGCTCATTGTTTACGAAGTTCTTGGTCTTCTTGTCGATCGAGAAGTAGCCCTCGTGGATCTTCGCGGCCGAATCCCGTTCAAGGAACTTCCGGTACCTCTCCTCGGCTTCTCCCCCGAGGGGCAGTTCACCAAGCAGCTTCTCGAGTGCGATTTCGTACTCCTCTTCGAAGATCCGGGCGTATTCGCCACATGTGTCTTCTTGCTCGTAGTCACGGTACTTGGCAACCTCATCGATAAAGAACAGTGAGAGGACCTTAATTCCCTGAGCGAACAGCTCTCGCTCCTTCTCCAGGTGAGCGCCGATCACTTCGCGAATCTGAATGCGTCGCTTGACTTCCTCGGTCACGTCCTGGGTCGCCTGGCCGGCGAAGATCTCATCTCCGGTGCTCAGCTCGACGACATCCCGGGTGGCGTCGATGTCGGTCACGAAGAGTCCCTTGTAAGCCTCAATGCCGTTGGAGAGATCGTGAACATTGGAACCCTTTGTCAACTTGCGTACCTGGCGCCGGATCAAGTTCTTGCCCTGGACCTCGATCTCCATCCGGGCACTTGGCGGCGCGTTTTTTGAAACCTCGATCCCGTCCAGGTATAAGTAGGCAGAAGTCCCGCTCAGTCCTTTGACGCTGATTCCCCGGACCCCGATCTTCTTGACGAGCTTCTCCCGGTATGCATCAACGGCATCCAGTCGATGTACCTTGTTGTGTTCGACCTTGTGGGTGGCCGAGTAGCGGAGCACGAACAGCGAGTTGAAGTTCCCGAGGGATTCCAGTGATTTCGGTGAGCCGATCTTCTGGGGCTCATCGATGATCACGATTGGCCGGTTGGCGGCGATCACGTCGATTGGCCTGCGGGACTGGAAGTCGTCTAGCTCGTCGTAGATCCGTCGGTTGTCTTTGCCCTTCGAGTTGAATGCCTGGATGTTGATGATCATCACCTGAACGCCAGCGTCGGAGGAAAAGCTCTCCAGTTCTTCGAGGCGAGATGAGTTGTAGATGAACGACCTGGGCTTCTTGCCGTAGCGCTCCTGAAAGTGCTCGGCGGTGATGTCGAAGGACTTCTTGACGCCTTCCCGGATCGCGATGCTGGGCACGACCACGATGAACTTGGACCAGCCGTATCGACGGTTCAGTTCCATCATCGTTTTGATGTAGACGTAGGTCTTTCCGGTACCGGTCTCCATCTCGATGTCAAGATTGATGGGTCCTGCTTTGCTCTTGACTAGCTGGTCGGACGGCGTCAGCCCAGCTTCCTTTTGAATCTCCTTTATGTTGGCGAGAATCTGGGCTTCGGCGAGCTGAATCTCGTTGTTCCGCAGTCCCGAGTCCAGCTGCGAATCCAATTTTTGCGCTGCAGCCCTTCCGGGGTCAATCCGGTAGCTGAGACCATCAGAGAACGGCTGCCCGGCGAAGCAATCGACGACTGAATCGACGGCTTCCGTCTGATGCGGCTGGTCCTTGAACTGGAGCTTCATTGACGTCAGATGACCTTGACCTCGGTCGTCG
>WBZM01003768.1_pt1 | contig 11576 bp, 20 predicted proteins | sample 5204271 | NCBI WGS metagenome assembly WBZM01 (sample SAMN12344346, study PRJNA552823) | activated sludge metagenome | biome: Activated sludge suspended growth; feature: Nitrification reactor; material: Wastewater; isolation source: activated sludge from nitrification reactor of wastewater...
CGCCATCGAGACCGCCATCTCCACCGTGCTCGGCATGACCGGCTCGACCTCGTGGAAGGTGGGCGAGAAGTCCGCCGACGGCACCTACAAGGGCGGGCTCCGCTCCATCGGCATCGACCCCGAGGACTACTGCGACGAGGTGGAGAAGCCCCGCCTCGCCACCATCCCGAAGCGAAAGGCGACGACGTGACCTACGAGACCACCCCCACCCCACCCGAAGCGCCCCGGATCGGGGGCCGACCCCGACTGTGGGGAGACCTGGCCGACGCCATCCGCTCGGCTCCTCCCGGCCACTGGGTCATCGTCCCGAGCGAGGGGCGCTCCACCACCAACGCCGCCCTCCTGGTGACGCTCCGACGCACCTACTTCCCCGACCACAAGATCAAGTCCAAGACCCGAGGCGGCGACCTGTACGTTCGCCTCCACCAACCCAAGGAGACCGCCCGATGACTTCCGTGTACGAAGCCTGGAACGAAGTGATGCGCGACGTGCAGGCGATCCGCAAGGACAGCCGCAACGCCCAGCAGGGGTTCAACTTCCGTGGCATCGACGCCGTGATGAACGCCGTCGGCCCCGCCCTGCGGGACCACGGGGTGACCATCATCCCGAACTCCGTGGAAGCCAAGCACCGCGACTTCACCACCGCCAAGGGCACCGTCATGCACGAGGCCATCGTCACCGTCGGGTACTCGGTCATCGGCCCCGACGGACAGGGCTTCACCGGCCAGTCGGTGGGCGAGGCGGCGGACGCCGGGGACAAGGCCACATCCAAGGCGATGAGCGTGGCCTACCGGACGTTCCTGCTCCAAGCCCTCACCATCCCCACCGATGAGCCCGACCCCGACGAGACCATCACCGACCGCGGCACGCCCGACCCCTACGCCGAGCAGGGGTGGGACTCGGCGGAGCAGCGAGAGGCCCAGTTCGGTGCCCTCGCAGCACGGGCCAAGGCCCTCCCTGACGACAACCCGGCCAAGGACGCCATGCGGGCGCGGCTCAAGGCCGACGGCACCAACCCCAAGACCCTCACCAGCGACCAGGCCAACTCCTGGCTGGCCTCCCTGGAGGAAGCCGAGGAAGTCGGAGCGCCAGACGGGGGCGACGGGTGGAAGAACGCCGCCGAGCGCACCCGCACCATGAAGTCCCTCATGGACCGCATCGCAGGGCTGCCGGCCTTCGAGTCCGAGCTGGTGAACGCCGAGATGGCCCGCATCGGCATCACCGGCGAGAAGGGAGAGCAGGTCACCAAGGCCCAGGCCACCGAACTCCTCGCCGCCATCGCTGAGGCCGAGGAACTCGCCAAGGAGGCGAAGCCCTGACTGTCCTCGCCGCCGACACCTGGCCCACGAACGCCGACCTCATCGCTGACGTGGCGAGGCTTCACTGTCCCGACGCGCATTTCGTCATGGACCTCACCCACAACACCGGCAAGTGGTGGAAGGTGTGGAGCCCGCCCAGTCTGTGGGCAAACGACATCGACCAAAGGTACGGCGCCTTCCACGAGGACTACCGCACCCGCCTCAACTGGACCGACGGGAGCTTCGACCTCGTGGCCTTCGACCCGCCGTACCAGAGCCAGGGGGGGCGCAAGACCTCCACCGTCGAGGCCATGAACGACGCCTACGGCCGCGGCCTGTCAGCCAAGTCCCCCGCCGAGAACCAGGAGTGGATCAACCTGGGGCTGGCGGAGGCCGTCCGCATCTGCAAGCCTCGGGGGGTCGTGCTCGTCAAGGTGATGGACTACATCTCCTCTGGCAAGCTGTGGCTCGGCACCTACCGGACCATCGACCACGCCACCACCCTCCCCGTCGAGGTGGAGGCCATCTACACCCACGTCGGCAAGCCCGGCCCTCAACCTCAAGTGAACCTCGACGGTTCACCGCGCCGTCAGGTGCACCCCCGCAGTAATGCATCAACCCTGCTCGTACTCCGCAAGCAGGCCAACCAGAAGGAGACTGCCCATGTCTGACACAACCGTTTCACTCGTTGGTAATACAACGAGGGATGCCGAGGTCCGCTACACCCAGTCAGGCCAGGCCGTGGCCGATTTCGGGATGGCGGTTTCCAACCGCGTGAAGAACCAGGCCGGCGAATGGGAGGACGGCCCCGGGCAGTTCTACGACGTGACCGTGTGGGGCACCACCGCTGAGAACTTCGCGGAGTCCTGCCCCAAGGGCACCCGCGTCATAGTCATCGGTCGGCTCCAGTTCGACACCTGGGAGAACGAGGCCGGTGAGAAGCGGTCCAAGGTGAAGATCGTGGCCGATCACGTCGGCCCGGAGCTGCGCTGGGCGACCGCCGACGTGACCAGGGCGGCGAAGGGGGACGGGGCGAAGCCCGCTTCCCGACCGAAGCCGCAAGGAACTGGGTCGGCCTATGACGACGGCATGAGCGATCCGTTCTGATGCTGTCCCTCGCAACGTCGCTCGTCACCATCCTCGGGATGTGGCTCGTCGCCAGGAAGCGGTGGGAGGGGTGGGCCGTCGGACTCGCCAACCAAGCCCTTTGGTTCGCGCTCATCGTCCAGACGCGATCGTGGGGGCTGCTTGTCCTCATGGCTGCGCTCGTCTGGATCTACAGCCGGGCGCTCATCGACTGGCGGCGCAACGGGGTCTGACCCCCGAAGGATTGCCCGGCCCCGGGTCCCCCCCCTACAAGGAGACCCGGGGCCACTCCACCAGGGGGCCGCAAGGGGAAGGAGGCCAAACCCCCGCTCCACTCCTGGTGGCGCTGCGACCACGAACTCTACATCAAGGAGACCGCCATGACCACCATGACCCTCAACGACGCCATCGAGAACCTCCAGACCCAGCGCGACGACTTGGCCGGGGCCATGTCCATACTCGGGGCGGTCGCCGCCAACGACAACGTGCTGGCGGACATGGTGACGAGCAACCTCGTCGCCCTCGACCTCGCCATCGCCGTGCTCACCGAGAAGGCCGAGGTCTCGCCCGCCCGGCGCACCGACCCCGCCACCAGCCACCGCGCCGCCCCCGAGGAGATCAAGGCCGGGTCCGCCCGAGAGAAGATCCTCCTCGCCGCCGAGAACACCGCATCCCCGCTCACCGCCCGAGAACTGTCCTATGAGGCGGGACTCGGCCACCAACGGTCCCCCTGGAAGCGGGTCAGCGAACTCGTCAAGGCCGGCTTCCTCAAGGCCGTCGGCGTCGGCATCGACACCGAGTCGGGCGCCCATGCCACCACCTACGCCATCACCGCCAAGGGGCGTGCGGCCTGCACTGGACTTCGCGATCGCATGGGTGCATCGTAGGGGTCCCCACCAAGATTTGGTAGCCCCCCGCGCCGGCTCGACTCGGCCGGGGGGCATGATCGAGAAAGGCACGGTCTCCCGATGACTGAGCAGTCTACCTACAATCGCCCCTCCCGCTACGCGATGATCCCCGAGTGGGTGATCTACCACCCCGATCTGACTGGTTCGGATGTGAGGGTCTACGCCGTCATGGCCCGCATGGCGGACGCCGAGGGTCGCTGCTATCCGAAGGCCGACACGGTTGCCTCGCGCCTCAACGTGAGCGACGACACGGTGCGTCGATCCATCGCCCGACTGGAGGCCGCTGGGGCGCTCAGGGTGGAGCCGAAGATGGGTGCGGGCGGGTACCGATCCAACGACTTTCTGATCGCTGGGGACACCCCCCTCACCAACGAGATCACCCCCGAGCGGGCCAAGCAGAAGGCCGACGCCGAGGCCAACGGCCGCAAATCTGCGGCAGCGGGGGGGTGCCGCAATTCTGCGGCGACTGCTGCCGCAACCGTGCGGCGACAGGTGCCGCAAATCTGCGGCGACAAGGAAGGAGAACCATCCTTGAACGAGAACCACTTGAACGAGAACCAGATCTCTCCCTCAACCGTTCCGGTCGAGGACCCGTTCGACCGCTTCTGGCAGCACTACCCACGCAAGGTCTCGAAGATCGCCGCACGACGGAAGTGGGCCACCATCATCAAGAGCGGCGTGGACCCCGAGGCTGTCATCGCCGGAGCCGCCGCCTTCGCCGCTTTCACGAAGGCCGACCAGACCGAACCTCGGTTCATCAAGCACCCGGACGTGTGGCTCAACAAGGGCTGCTGGGAGGACGAGCTGGAACCATCCAGCGAGCGAACCCCCCGCCGATCCCGCACCCTGGCGGACAAGTCGGCGCAGTACGAGCGAGTCCTGAACCGCCTCGGGGCAGCCTCGTGAACGGAGCCGACGTACTCCGGGTGCAGGCCGCGTGCGACGAGCTGTGGCCTCACTCGGAGAGGCAGGTGGACGACGACCGCCTCGCCTTACGGGTGAAGCTCTGGCAGGAGATCCTCGCCGGCATCACCGCCCCTGAGGCCGAGGCTGCCATCGCGTCCCTCGCTGCCGAGGGCGAGAAGTTCGCTCCGGTGGTCGGGGTGATCCGTAAGCGGGCGCTCGCGCTGCGCCAGCAGGTCACCGGGAGCGGCGGAGTGCCATCTGGAGCGGACGCCTGGGCCGAGGTGCTCCAGTTGATCCAGCGCCGCGGCCACATCCGCCCACCCGAAGCCGAGCATTGCTCGCACCCGGCGATCTTCAAGGCGGTGGAGACCTTCGGGTGGATGAACCTGTGCCTCTCTGAGAACCAGATGGCCGACCGGGCGCACTTCATCCGGTTCTACGAGGACATCGCGTCGCGGTTCCGTGACCACATGGCAGGCCCGGCCCAGGCCCTCGGTGGCCCGGTGCTCGGTGCTGGCGACGGGAGGGTCCTTGACTCGGGCTCCCCGACGAGCGAAGATGAAAGCCCCTACTAATGACGAAGGAGAGCCACATGGAGTTCGGTGACCGAGTGTCCTTCACCCACCACTACCGCCGCTTCGTCGGGAAGCGTCAGGTCTGGCCCCGCGGTGACAGCAGCCGATACGTGGACCCCATCGGGTACTCGGTGGAGTTGCGTGAGCGGCATCCCGACTCCACGCTTCCAGAGGGAGGACCGCGCACGCCCCGCCTCGGGCTCTACCCCATCTCCATGACCCCGGTCACCTGGGAGCGCGTGCCCGTCTCCCTCCGCATCGGGGAGACCGTTCGCATGGACGGGGTGTTCGGCGGAACGGTCCTCAAGGCCGAGGGGTGGGTCGGCAACGTGTGGGACGAGGGCTTCGGCCACTCGTGGAAGCACCACGCCTACGTCCCGCTTGCCGAGGTGATGGTCCGCTCCGTCGGCAAGCCCCTCATGTACGTGGTCCACCTGGACGATTTGGCGGCGTGCCGGTGACGCCACTGGAACTGACCGAGGTCTTGGACCGCCTGACCGGCGAGTTCGAGGTCACCATGTCCGACGACGAGCACACCCTCTGGCGCGACTCCATCGCCACGTTCGACCGAGCCCAGTGCATCCGAGCCATCGAGAACTGCCTGGACCGCTACGACGCCCTCCCGTCCATCACCACCTTCCGAATGGAGTGCATCAAGGTCGGCCAGAAGGCCAACCCGAAGTCCTCCTGCACCTGCCGCGACGGATGGGAGGAGGTCACCGAGGACAACTACGTGGTGGCCTGCCGGCAATGCACCGCTGGCGACATGCGGGCTGCCTGCACCGAGGCGTACCGGGCGGAGCGTTCGGAGTGGCGGCGCAAGCACCGTTCGCCGGAGTTCCTCAGGGAGCGGGTGGCTTCCGAGGAGACCGCCCGTTCGTGGGCAGACCAAGCTCGGGACTGGTTGGCGAACGGGATACCCGAACCCGAGGTCGCGGTGCCCAGCTACTACGACCACGACGAGGAGTTCTGAGATGCCTGAGACGACTTGCTACGAGTGCTCCAACTGCCTCCTGGTGGATGAGGGCTACTCCAACTGGACGGTGACGGGCACCTCGGTCAACTGCGTGGTGAACGCTCACCCTGATTCCGGATGGGACCAGTGGTATGAGCTGCGTCCCGACGACAGGGGCTTCTTCGCCAAGGAGTGCGACCAGTTCACCCCCGGTGGGGCCGAACTGTTGGACGTGGATCAAGAGGGCTTGGACGACCTACCCCACACCCACCGCCAGTGGCTCTGTGCCGAGTGGGGCGTGCCGCTGCCCGTGATAGACACCACCGCCACTGAGATGAGGCACCTCAATGCCTGAGTGCGGCCACCTCATCGGCCACCTCGCGATCCCGAACAAGGATGGGGTGCTGGCCTACCTCCCGATCCGGTGCAACATGGACGAGGGCCACCTCGCCCCCTGGTCGCCGCACAGGTTCCGTGATCCGATGAGTGGGATGCAGGTCAACAAGACGATGTTCCCGGCGACGACCATCGTGGACGAGCGCGGCTGCGTGGTGGAAGCGTGACCCTGGAGCGCAAGACCCCCTTGAAGCGGACCCCGTTCGTTCGCAAGACCCCGTTCAACTCGGGCCGTGCGATCCGCCCGAAGTCTCGCAAGCGGCTGGCGGAGGGACGGGAGTACGCCAAGCTCAGGGCGAAGCTGGTCCTTCACCCATCGGCGCGGTGCCGCGTGTGCTGGGAGCAGAAGGGTGTGGACCACCGGCCGGATGACCTTCACCACCGGCGCGAGATGTCGATGGGTGGGGCGTACACGAACCCGAGCAACGTCATCCCGGTATGCCGCAACCCCTGTCATGAGTGGATTCACAGTCACCCCCAAGAAGCCAGAGAACTTGGCTTCCTGGTGTTCGAGGGGGACCCCGAGTGGACGGACCTCGGCGCCCGCGCCTGGAGGAACCGATGAGCGGTGTCACCCATCTGTCCCCGTCGGGTCTCGCCACCTGGCGCCAGTGCCCCAGGGAGTGGTGGCACAAGTACGTCGATGGGTGGCCGGAGTACCCGCCGTCCGAGGAGATGCTGCGTGGCACGATCGTCCACGCCGCGGTGGAGGCCCTGTTCCCAGTCGGCCCGGTGAAGCCACCGACCAAGGCAGACATCGACTACCGCCTGTCCGTCGCCCACGACGAGGCCGACAAGACGCCGATCACCTCGGACCCGGGCGAGTTCTACGAGACCTGCCGGGCATCCCTCCACTCAGCCGTGGAGCGCCTGTCCAAGCTGGACGAGGTGCTGCTGGTGGAGGAGGAGCTTCGGGCGTGGGGGAACTGGGGCCTGGAGTTCTACGGCTTCGTGGACATGGTGGCCCGCAAGGGTCGCCTCGTGTTCGTGATCGACCTCAAGACGGGCTCGCCTCCGAAGCCCCACACCCCGTGGTACGAGGACCAGATCATGGAGAAGCTGATCCAACCGGCCCTCTACTTCGCGGTGCTGGCTGAGCAGGGCTGGGAGGTCCACGCCTATGGCCTGCTGTTCGCCCCGCACGATGCCCCGTCACAGTTACTCCTCGGCCCCCCGAACCCCCACGGCGAGTCCGAAGTGGCCGCTGCGATGTGGGACGAGGCGGTGCTCGCGATCGACCGCCAGATCCGCTCAGAGTCGCCACCAGAGGCACGACCCAGCGCGCTGTGTGGTTGGTGCCCCCACGTGGACCGCTGCCCGTCTGGCGAAGCCGTGGTGCGGGAGCGTTGGCGGTTGAACAAGAGCGTCGGGCCAGCACGAGAGGCATTGGGGCTGTGATACGGGTCAACCTTGCCAAGTCGTGGTGCGAGGCGCTGATCCAGGACGGGTCCCTCCCCGTCGAGTGGCTCGCTGCAATCTCCCGCCCCGTGCAGTCGGTCACCGTCGGGGTCACCACGCTGAACGCAGTCGAGGTGACGCCGGAGATGTGGGACTTCTTCTTGGTGTGGTGCCACCGGAGGCGCACCGTCACCCTCGGTGCGTCCAGGGGGGAGGAGGACTTCGCCGTCCTCGCCGGGCGCCTGTACGACAAGGTGTCCGACGTGCTCAACAGGATGGCGCAGCACCCCGGCTACAAGGGGCGGGCGATTCGCTCACACTCGGCCGTGGTCCTGCCGGCCTACCGCTGCAAGCACCCACGAGCCCGGTGGTGGCCGACACCACGGATGGCCGTCCAGCACGCGGAAGGGGACTCGCTGGAGGTGGAGTCTGGCTGGCTGGTGCCTGAGCAGAAGATGGTCCGCGGTTCTCTCGTTACGAAGTGGAGGCTTGACCCTGACCATCCGTCGTATTACAGTGAGGGAAACCCTACAGAGAGGAACGAGCGATGAGCGAGCGCATGGATGGGTGGCGTGAGTGCGCCGACCCGGTGGAGCTGGCCGCTGCGGTCGCAGCCGGAGTCGAGGTGCTGTGTGTCGCCGTCGATGGTCGCACGTGGGAAACGAGCTGCGAGGACAGCGAGAGTTTCCGGCGATGCATGGCGAATGGCCGCCGCTACCGCGTCCCCCCGTCGTGGTCGTGGTCCTACGAGCCTCCCACCACGGTGACGGGCGACGATCTGCCGGAACGTCGGGTGTGGACCTGCAAGATCGGGGGTCGGGTGGGACGGCTGTCCGGGTGCGCCGATGCGCCGATGCGCCGAGCCGTGGCCGACGCCTTCACGGCGGAGACCGGCTACCCTGTCGAGTTCTGCTTCTCCGGGTGGGGCGACGACCTGGACGAGTCCGAGTTGGCCGTGGTCGAGGATCGTGCGCCCGACCCCGAGGCGATCCGGGCGGCGCTGGTCAAGCGACTGACCGCCATCCCCCCCCCGGAGCCTCCCGCCCAGGGACACGGCGGAGGCCCGTGCGGCCCACCCGGCCACCACAACGAAGGAGAACGGACGATGACCGAGTACATCACCCCGACGACGTGGGAGCAGTGCGCTGCACATGTGGAGGCTGGGGGAGTGGTGGAGATCGAGGACGCGCCTGGCGTGTGGATCAACGACCGAGCGGCGGCGACGTCCTACCGGGGGCGTTGCGGCACGCCGGATGACGGTTGGGCGCCCCGCCGTCTGGTGCCGATCGAGTCCGCTGCCCGAACTGGGGCTGAACGTTACCTCACTGACCGAATGACGGACCCCGAGTATGCGGAGGCACACCCCGAGGCGACCAGGCATCTCACCGCTACCGTCGTGCCCGACGGCTACGAGGTCGTGGTGCTGCCGGTCGAGACGGTGGACTATTGCGCCAAGGACGGGTGGGGTGACCCGTGGGAGGGCACCGGGACTGCCGCCATCAAGTACGGACGCATGGCCGACGCCGTGCTGGCCGTGCTCCCCACCCCCGCGGCCCCCGTCCCGCCGTGGCCGGGTGACGAGAACGACGACACCGCCCGGCTCAGCCCGGACCAGGGCGACCGCATCGTCAACGCCTGCTGCCGGATGCTGGGTTGCGAACCGGCCGACATCGACGGGGACGCCGCCCTGGAGGAGATCCTGACCGAAGCCGTCGAGCGGTGCGCCGACCTCCACGGGCAAGATCGGTGGGAGGACGACTGCCACGGCTGTGGGTTCCGGGTTGGCGACCACACCACAGACGGCCGATGCCCCGCCCCCGCCACCCCCGTCCCGCCGTGGCCGGGTGCGGTGCTGTCCGGACTGGTCGATGAGGACGGGGTGCCGACGTGGCTCGCCCAGGCCGGGCAGGTGCGGGGCGAGCAGGTGCGGCGCCGCTCGGATCTCGTGTGGGTGAACAACGACCAGATGGTCGCCCACCTCGACACCGTGTGGGTGGAGGTGCGTGCTCCCCGGGCCGTGCCCGAACCGGAGACCGAGCGGGTGCCGTGGTGGGAGGCGGTCGGCCGCGAAGTGTTCGACCAGGACGGCGAGCGAGTGACCATCGAGCACGTCCAGTGCGGCGGCGGGGCAGGCCCATCGGTGACCGCCTACAACGCCGCCAAGAGGCGGGATACCAGCCTTCTCCGGGTGCCGATCACTGTTCGTGGTGACGGCACCGTCGAGGTGCTGAAGGACGGCGACCGGTGATCGCCGTAGAGATCATGCAGGACTGCGAGGTCGACGACGATGGCGACATCGGCGGATGGCTCGACGTGTTCTGGGCTGAGGGTCACGGCCACGACGCGGGGGATTTCGTCCAATCGGTGGTGGACCACTGCCTCGAATGGGGGCACGACATTCCGAAGATCCCATCGGACGCGGTGGTTGCCGAGGTCTGGCAGCACGACCGCAAGGTGGGTGACTCTGTGATCTTCGAGCGGCGAAGCAACCTTGACGGCGTGCGCCTTGCGGACTGGCGGCCGGTGACGGTGCTCGACTGTGAGCGCCGGTTCTTCGGCGGGTCGTCGTGCTCGGTGACCAACTGCACGCGCCCGGTCATGTCTGCCCAGGGGTTCCCGATCGTGTGGGAACCGGACGGCGAGTACCTGGCGCTGGACGTGCGGCTCTGCGCCGAGCACCGCCGCCAGATCCCTGACCAGTGCTACCGGCTGCGGTTCATCCCGGTGGGGGCGACGATCGTTCTGAAGGCCGACCAGTGAACCTGATCCTCGGCTCGGTGATCGCCGCAGTGGACGCCATCGGGCGTGGGGCGTGGGACTGGTGGATCGTGGCGGTGCTGGTGGTGGCGGTGCTGGTGGCCCAGGTCGTGGCCGTGGTGACGAGAGGCCCATTGGGCAAGGAAGGAGACAGCGATGAGCGATGAACGTCCGGGGTGGCATCGTCACCCGAATGGGGGCGGCTGGGTGCAGGACACGGCGTCAGTCGATGAGACGGCCCATATCGGACCGGACGCTGAGGTGTTCGAGGCCGCTCAGGTGTACCGGGCCGCTCGGGTGTTCGGGGCCGCTCGGGTGTTCGGGAACGCTCGGGTGTCCGGGAACGCTCAGGTGTGCGGGAACGCTCAGGTGTACGGGGCCGCTCAGGTGTCCGGGGCCGCTCAGGTGTGCGGGGCCGCTCGGGTGTTCGGGAACGCTCAGGTGTTCGGGGCCGCTCAGGTGTCCGGGGCCGCTGAGGTGTGCGGGGCCGCTCGGGTGTTCGGGGCCGCTGGGGTGTCCGGGGCCGCTGAGGTGTCCGGGAACGCTGAGGTGTCCGGGAACGCTTGGGTGTCCTTTCCCCGCCATGTCCTGACCGTCGGCCCGATCGGGTCCGAGGACCAGACCCTGACCCTGTTCCGCACTGAGACGGGGTACGGGGTGAGTGTCGGGTGCTGGCACCCGGACGGGGCAACCCTCGATGACCTGACCGCTGAGGTGCAGCGCCGGGCACCCGAACACGCCGCCGAGTACGCGGCCGCCTTGGCGTTGTGTCGTGTGCGGATCGAAGAGTGGGAGGTGCAGCGGTGAGCACCAATCAGACATGCAGCAACAACAACAGCAACAAAGGAGAAGGCAAGTGAGCAACGTAACGATTGATGGTGTCGAGTACGCACCGGTGCGCCCTGTGGGTGGTGAGGTGCGAATCGTGATCGGCCAGCGTGGCTGGGTGTGGGTCGGGTACTACCGCCACGAGAACGAGGTGGTCACCTTGACCGGTGCACGCACCATCCGCCGGTGGGGTACGTCTGTTGGGTTGGGTGAGCTTGCGGCTGGGCCGTTGGGTGAGACTGTCCTGGACCCTACTGGGATCGTGGAGATTCATGAGTTGGCGGTGGTGGCGACGATCCACGCTGATGCTGAGGCGTGGTCGGGGCATCTCGGATGACCGGGCGAGGTGTGCTGTCCGTTGTGGAGGACTCTGGCGGCTACGGCGACGGCTACGGCTACGGCGACGGCTACGGCGACGGCTACGGCGACGGCGACGGCTACGGCGACGGCTACGGCGACGGCGACGGCG
>WBZM01003769.1_pt1 | contig 11574 bp, 7 predicted proteins | sample 5204271 | NCBI WGS metagenome assembly WBZM01 (sample SAMN12344346, study PRJNA552823) | activated sludge metagenome | biome: Activated sludge suspended growth; feature: Nitrification reactor; material: Wastewater; isolation source: activated sludge from nitrification reactor of wastewater treatment...
CTTGCTGGTGCTCATCAGAGCTCGTCGGCGGCCGCGGTTGATTGCATTGGCCGGTTTGCCCGTCGCGGCAGCCTACATTATGCGCCCGACCAACGTCATCTCGGTCGTCATTATCACGCTCTATGTTTTGATTTGTTACCGCCAATACTTCATCCGCTACCTTTTAATGGCCTCATTGCTGGCTCTGCCGTTCGTCCTGGCAAATTTCAACCTGTATGGTCACTGGTTGCCGCCCTATTACTCAGCCAACAGGCTGGCGCTGTCGGCCACGTTCGGCGAAGCGCTGGCGGGCAATCTCTTCAGTCCGGCGCGCGGGTTGTTCGTATTTTCACCTATTCTTCTCATGCTGCCCGTGGGTGTCGCCATAAAGGTCTCCAGGAGACAGTGGTTGCCGCTCGACTGGGCGATCCTGGTCATTCTGGCGCTCCATTGGCTGGTCATTTCCACCTTCCCGCATTGGTGGGCCGGGCATTCATTCGGCCCGCGCTTTTTTGCGGACGTATTGCCTTACGCGATCTATTTTCTGCTGCCCGTTCTGGAATCGGCGCAATCGCCACAGACGCCAGCCAGGGTTCGTGGCTTTCTCGGTTGCCTCGTTGGTTTGCTGGCTATCGTGAGTATCGGCATTCACTTCCGCGGGGCCACGTCCGTTTCCACCACCGGTTGGAACACAGTCCCGCTCAATGTAGACGTGCATCCGGAGCGACTGTGGGATTGGGCGGACCCGCAGTTTTTGCGCGGCCTCGGCTCTGAATTGATCGCAGTCAATCCGGACGAAATCGACGTCGTTCCTGATTCTTCAGGCCAATCAAGCTTCTTCGAGATCGGTAAATTAATCGACGATCCGGTTGATTTGACTATCTATCTTCCCGGTCGAATTAGCCTGGCCGAACACTCTGCCTGGCTATTTGATCTAAGTCCTCTTCCTTCCGGCGGTCAGCTCGGCCGTTTACGTGAGCCATTATCTGCCTTTACCCCCTGGAGATACGACGTTGAAATAGACGCTACCCATATCACCACAGGTGATAGTCTTAATGCTATTGAAATTGTGGCAAGCACTGCCAAGAGCGACGGCACGATCATAACCGAAAGCAAAGTGGTCGCCATAACAGCCGGAGAGAATGCCAACCTAGGGGTGACTGGGCCGCGGGATATTCAAATCGAGTGCATGGCCGGCACGACGGGCGCGCTATCGGCCTTATATGGGGCGGGTTGGTACGACCTGGAGTCGGCCGGTGACGCCTCCTGGCGTTGGTCGAGCTCACCGGCCCGCCTATTTGTGTGGTCGGATGTGCGCCAACCGGTCTCTGTCGCCCTGACCCTGTCGGCGATCCACGCGCCAGGCGCGAGCGATGGGATTGGTGATGAAGGTCTATTTCACATCGTGCTCCCCAACGGTGAACAGATAAACGTGGAAGGGCAAACCGCGCAGCTGCTCCATTTTGACGCATCACTTGAGTCAGGCTGGAACACCTTGGTAATCGAACTCGAAGCGGGCTCTTTCCGGCCGGCCGACCTCATTCCCGGCCATTTCGACACGCGCGATCTGGCCTTCTCGATCGACGACATCACCCTGGCCGGCGCGTGCGCCGTTCTAGCGGAATAGCCTCAACCCACATTCAAGCCGCTGGCCAGTTGCCCGCCGTCCACTACAAAGGTGGCCCCGGTCGTAAAGCTGGACGCGGCCGACGCCAAATAAACGGCGATGCCGGCGATCTCCGCCGGCTCGGCCATACGCCGTTGGGGTACGGCGCGAATTAACTGGTCGTGAATGTCCGGCGTGCTCCACAATACCTGGCTGAATTTCGTCTTGACGAAGCCGGGGGCGATGGCGTTGACTTGAATATGATCGGCCGCCACCTCGGCCGCCAGCACTTCGGTCATCATCAGAACGGCGGCTTTGCTGACGCAGTAGACGCCCATCATTGGTTGCGGCTCCAGACCGGCAACCGAGGCGACGTTGATGATCTTGCCGCCGCCGCGCGCGCGCATCACAGGGACGCAAGCCTTGGCCACGCGAAAGTACCCCTTCACGTTGACGTCGAGGATTTTGTCCCAATGGCTGTCCTCGGCCGACAGAAAAGGGCCGAAATGGGGATTCGTCGCGGCGTTATTCACCAGGATGTCGATGCCGCCGAAGTGGGCGACGACGCGTTCAACCAGCGCCGCCACGTCCGCGGCGTCACCGGTGTGGGCGGTGAGGGCCAGTGCGTCGCCGCCGGCGTGTCGGAGCGCCGCGGCCGCTTCGTCAACCGCTTCCTGCTTGCGGCTGGCCACGGCCACCTTTGCCCCGGCCGCGGCATAGGCTTCGGCAATGGCCAGACCAATGCCACGCGACCCGCCCGTGACCAGCGCCACCTTACCTGTCAGATCAAAGTTCGCTCCCGTTGTCATGCGTGCCTCCCGAAGATGACCGCCGACGGCCGACCGCCGCCAAAGAGTGGTTACTCTTATACATCTACCCGAACTTTCGGGCAATCGAGAAAATAAAAAAGCGCCGGTCTATCGACCGACGCTTACTGATTACAGGGTAATCCTTACCGGCAACTAGCCTTCCTGTGATTTAAAATAGTTGTGCGGATCCGACGTGTGTACCCAGACCCACAGATCGTTGGGGGCGTTCTCGGACCAGAAGTAGATCCATTCGGCATCGCGCGGCGGCATGTTGACGCAGCCGTGGCTATGCTTGTAGCCGAAGCGGTCGTGCCAGTACGCCCCGTGCAGGGCGATGTCGAAGTCAAAATACATCGTGTGCGGCACGTCCTCATTGACGTAGTAGTCGATCTTGCCCTCCGCGCCGATCATGTTCGTCTCCATGTGGCGCTCCCACACCTGGAACAAGCCCTCATACGTGGGCCAGCGATTGAGACCACTGGACACCAGCCCGGCATAGACCATCCGATCGCCCTCGTAGGCGACGAAGTTCTGCTCGTACAGGTCGACCTCCACCCAGTATTCGTCATCACCGATCTCTTCCGGACGCGGATTGAATTCGATGATGCTCAGATACGTTTGCTTCATCCAGCGGCCGTAGCCGATGTCATACCAGATCCACCCCTCTTCATCGATTTCGGCGCCGTAGACCTCCACAAAGGTATAGCGTGGCAGTTTGATGGCCGTCGGGCCCGGTTCCTCGCCCGGCGCTTCGCTGTACCAGTAATCGACCAGCATCCAGCCAAACGGCCGTTCGGGTTGCGTCAACACCTCGAAGCCGGTGAAGTTTGACGTCGTGCCGAGTTTGATATCTTCGGCCCGCACCCACTCGCCGGGCTCGATCATGTACCATAACCGCCCTTCACCCTGATTATTAGCCGTGTCCTCGATACTGTGCCAGAGATAGCCGTCGCCGGCATTGCGGACGATGGTGCTGCTCATGTTCGGCTCGGAATAGACGTTGATATTGTCGACCAAACGACCGTATTTGCGCCCGGGCAGGATGCTATCGGGCAGCATCGGCGGCTGGACGTAGGCCGTCGGCGGCGGGTTGGTGTCGCACACGTAGCCGATATCGCTCGACAGGATATAGCAACTGGCAGCGGCCGAAGCCGTCCGATTGGCGACAAACAGGCCCAGACCGGCCAAAAACAGAACGGATAAGATGCGAATTCGATTCATAAGCAAAAGATGACCCCAGTCCCGGATCGCGTCGATCCGGTTGATGTTGCACCCATTCTAGCACGTGACGGGCACTACATTCAAGGCGTCACGCCATTTTATAATGGTTGCAGCGCCGCGGGCTGCCGGCCGCGCACCGAATTGATGAGCCAGATTCCGGTTGCGCGCGATAGATCACTGAGCGCCAAAACCCGCTCCTCGATCTCGCCGCGGGCCAGTAAGTGCGCCCGCATCGTTCCGGCCAGCAGGCCGGCGGATACCGGTGGAGTATAGTGGCGACCGTCGATCAGCAGCACGAGATTGGCGATGGTGGTCTCGGTCAACTCGCCACGCTCATTCCAGAGAATTACGTCGTCACAATCGGGGCGCGAGGCGCGCGCCGTATCATAGATGTCGCGGCGGGTCGTCTTGTGATAGAGCCGTACGTCGGTTGTGATCACCGGCGTTCGCGCCAGGCCAACCCGCACGAGGTCAGGCGATGCATCCATTGCCAGCGGTCGCACCTCAATCTCAATCAGGCCTCGGCGATCGAACAAGAGACGTATCTTGCTTTCCTCGGCCAGGTGAGCAGCGAATTCGGCCAATGCCCGTTCGATAACGGCCTCATCGTGCCGGAAGTTAAAGTAAACGGCCGATTCACGCAGCCGTTCCAAATGGCGGTCCAGGAGGAAGTAGCCCTCCTCCGGCGTCCAGCGCAGCGATTCCAGCAGCCGGAAGTCGGCCCTGGCCTCGGGCCGCGCATAGAGGACCCGCGCCTTCAGCAAGCACTCGTCATACTCCGACACCGCGTCGGAATCCCACACTACGCCGCTACCAACACCATAATCGGCCTGACCTCGAGCGCGGTCGATGACGGCCGTGCGAATGGCGACATTGAACTGGGCGCGACGACCCGGCGCGATATAGCCGATCGACCCGGTGTAGACCCCGCGCGGCTCCGGCTCCAGATCGTGGATGATGCGCATCGTGCTGACCTTCGGCGCGCCGGTGATCGAGGCACAAGGAAAGGTGGCGGCCAGGATGTCGCTCAGTGATGCGTCCGTCGTGGCCGTCACGGTCGAAGTCATCTGCAGCAGCGTCGGGTAGCGCTCGATGGTGAATAATGCCGGAACCTGAACGCTGCCGGTGCGGGCGATGCGGCCAAAGTCGTTGCGGATCATATCAACGATCATCACGTTCTCGGCGCGATTCTTTTGCGATTGCCGCAACCACTCAACCTGGCGGCGGTCATCGTCCGACCATAGGCCACGCGGCGCGGTGCCCTTCATCGGCCGCGCGGTCAAAGCCGCGCCGTCGCGCCGGAAGAATAGCTCCGGCGACGCTGAACAGATCGCGAAGCGACCAAGGTCTACATAGGCGCAATAATCCGCCCGTTGCGCCGCCGCCAGGTTAGCGAACAAAGCCCAAGGGTCGCCCTCAAACGGGGATCGCAAGTGGAAAGTGTAGTTGGCCTGATAGGTGTCGCCAGCGGCTATGGCTGTTCTGATACGGTCAATAGCCGCTTCGTAAGCATCGAAGGAGAGTGACGGCCGCCAATCGCCAAAGCGGTAAGCGGCATCTGATGCTGGCGCGTCCACGGGTTCGGCGGCGCGATACAGGCCAAACCATAACAACGGCGGCGCGTCCGGATCCGGGGCGCGGGTCTCCAGGCCATAGGCCGCCCCGGCTTCGTAGGCCAGATACCCGGCGGCATAGAGTCCCTCCGTTTCCACGGCCAGCTCGATTTCCCGGATAGCAGCTGCCACGTCGGCCGCCGCCTCAGCGATAACCACCCGCACCGGGTTCGCGAACCGCCACCACCCGCCATCCGCCTGCAAGACAACAACGGGCACTTGCTCGTCACCCATCACTGGGCGGGACCCTTCACCTTCTCGCCCTGACCCAATTCAACCGACCGCTGATAGGCGGCCCAGATGGCGCGGGAGATCACGGTGCGGAGACCGCCCTTTTCCAAATGATAAAGCGCCGCGGCCGTCGTTCCGCCGGGAGAAGTCACCTGATTGCGCAACTCAGCGACGTGTTTACCCGATTGCGCGGCGTATTCCAGAGATCCGAGCATCGTCTGGAAGACGAGTTGCTCCGCTACGCGGCGCGAAAAGCCCAGATGCACCCCCGCGTCGATGAGCGATTCCATAAACATGAAAACGTAGGCCGGGCCTGTGCCGCTGAGCGCGGTCGCCATGTCCAGGTAGGATTCATCATTGACAAATAGCTCCTGGCCCAATGCGGCGAGAATGACTTGTGCCTGGCCGCGCTGCTCTTCGGTCACTTCCGGCGTGGCCGTCCAGACCGTCATCCCCTGGCCGATCTGGGCCGGCGTGTTGGGCATGGCGCGCACAACGGAGGCATGGGCCACACCGTCGGCCAGCTTGCGAATGGGCGTCCCGGCCAGAATGGACAGGAGCAAATCCTGTCGCCGCAGATGGCCGCGAATACCCGGCATGACCTCGGCCAAATTTTGCGGCTTGGTGGATAGGACGATCACCTGCCCCGCCTCGGCCGCGTCGGAGTTGCTCGACGTCACGTGAATCCCGTATCGCTCGCGCAGGTCGTCCAGCCGCGACGGGAGAGGATCGGCGGCATAAATCTGATCGGGCTTGACGATGTTCTGCGTCAGAAGTCCGCGGATCATCGCCTCGCCCATGATGCCGCTGCCGATGAAGGCCACATTTTTATCGGTAAACATTGGTTGCTCCTGTGGAGAAATCCGGCGGCCGTCTAGAAAGACTTGCGACGCAGCGTGACGGCATCCAGGTAGTCGTGGTCGATCTCGACCCCCAACCCTACGCCGGACGGGACGGTGATCGTGCTATCCTCACGATTGAGAAAGAACGGCGCGGTGATGTCGCGCTCATAGTAGCGCGCGGTAGCCGAGATATCGCCGGGTAGCGTGAAGCCGGGCAGCGAGGCCAGGGCCAGTTGAGCCGCGCGGCCGACCCCCGTCTCCAGCATCCCGCCGACCCACAGCGGCATCCCGGCCGCCCAGCACCGGTCGTGGATGCGTCGCGCTTCGGTCCAGCCGGCCACGCGCGACGGCTTGACGTTAATGATGTCGCACGCGCCGATGGCCAGGGCATAGCGCGCGTGATCATCGGAGTGGATGCTCTCATCCAGACATAGCGGCGTCTTGATGAGCGGCCGCAGTTGGCTGTGGTCGTAGATGTCCTCGTAACCCAACGGTTGTTCGAGCATCAGCAAGTTCAGGTCGTCCATCGCCTGGAAGACGGCTGCGTCCTCCAGCCGGAAGGCTGAGTTGGCGTCGAGCATGATTGGCAGGTCGGGGAATGCCTGCCGCGCCGCTCGCCCAACGGCCACGTCATGCCCGGGCTTGATCTTGAGCTTGATGCGCCGGTAACCCTGATCGTAGTAGCCGCCGATGACCTCCACCGTCCGCTCCAGTGACGGCTGGATGCCGATACTGACGCCGACCGGCACGCGCGCCTTTGCGCCCTCGGCATACGGCTCTGCCAGCTTGGCGCTCATCGAGACGCCGTCACGTTGGGCGGCCAGGTCCCACAACGCCTGGTCAAGGGCTGATTTGGCCAGCGGGTGGCCGCGCACAAACGATAAGGCTGGCGCGAGCGTCTCGGGGCCGGCGAGCGCCTGGCCGACGAGCGCCGGAATGAGGAAATCGGCGAGAATGTGCCAGGCCGTGCCGGTGGTCTCGTATGAGTAACCGGGGTCATTGGTGGCCACGCTCTCGCCCCAGCCGGTCAACCCTTCGGAATGGACGGCCACCAGCAGGCAATCGCGCTGTTGCTGCGGCCCGAAGCTGGTGACGAACGGGCTGACGAGCCGCATGCTGATGTGATAGAGGTCGATACGTTCAATCTTCATAATTTTATGAGTCCTGGTGAGTCAGAAGATAGTAACTGCGCGGGTTACCGTTTTCGTCCACATGGGGCACAAAGTCGGTGACAATAAAGCCGGAAGCGAACATATTCTCGAATATATCCCGGGTGTGCATGCGCCAGCGCTGGGCCAGGGGCATATCGGCGCGCTTGATATTCTGGATGTTGGCCGGAATTTCGACCAGCATCAGGTTGGTGGGCCGGCTGACGTAGCTGTGCGGTGGTACGGGCATACCGGCCTCGTTAATTGATGCCTCGTTGACCAGGTGCGCCCCGCCGGCCATCAGCGCCCCCAGCTTAAGCGGCCGCCACTTGCGCTCGGCGCGCGCCGCCACGCGATTTTGGGTCACCCACCAATCCACGTCGAACCGATCAGTCGGCATCCCGGTGTTGATGCCGGTCATGTCGCCGTGGAAATGGCGTAGATAGCGCCGGCAGACCGCGCCGAGCTTGCCGATATTAAAACGCGCGTTCAGGCTCTCCAGCGGATCGTAGGTCCAGGTGATGAGCCGGATGCCGATGCGCAGAGCGAAGTCGCGCTGGGCCATCTTGAGGCGAAAGCCGATGTCGTGCTGCTGATAATCCGGAAGCACGCCGGCAATGACCGAGTAAATTTTCAGCCGGGCGGCAGCCACCTGATCGATGCGGTTGGGATTTTCCTCGGTTCCCAACACGCCGAACGTAAAACCTACCACGCGGTCGCCGTCGAAAGCGCCCAGCAGGACGGCGCCGCTGTGCTGCATCGCGTGTAGGGCGTGAGCCGGAATGATATCCAGATCGCTCATTGTCCAGGCGACGCGTTGAACCTCTTCGGCGGCCGCGATTTCGGAAAGCGTTTCCAAAGAGCGGATGGTTATTTCGCCCATCGAATTGATTCTACCTCTTGCAGGTTACAGGGCCCGGCGACTGAACAATCGCGGGGGGAATCCCCATCTATTCAGGTTATCAGGTCTGAACCACCAATAATAACAGTGTCGCCAGGGCCAAAAATTGACCATACGGCAAGGCGTCGCCGCGGCGCGCTCGACCGGTCAGCAACATGACTGCCGCCGCCGAGCCGGCCAGGAAAATGCCCAAGAACAAGGCATAGGGCATCCAGGCCACGCCGGTCATTGCGCCGATTAAGCCGGCCAGTTTCACGTCGCCCATCCCCAACGCCCCCGGCCCATAGAACCGGCAGCCGACGGCGTATAGACCGACGAAAATCAACATCGCCAATACTGCCCCGGCCGCGGCCGACAATAAATAATCCCCTTGCCAGGCGATCAACAACGCCAGCGCCACACTCGGCAACAGCACGATATTCGGAACGCGGCGCTGTTCGCGGTCGGTTACCGCCAGTAATACAAGAACGGCGACAAAGAGGCACATCGCCCCCAGACGGGACGAATCCGGCGTCCGCCAGGCAAGTACCATGAATAACATCGGTAGCGCGACCCACACTGTCCCTTGCCGCACAGGATGGCGTGTCAGGCCGCATTGCAGCCGCGCGGGACTCAGCCAGCAGTCGGCGGCGCGGTTGACTAACATAGCGGCGAAGAGGCCCACCAGGCCCCACCAGGCAATAGGCATAGCGGGGAATTATAGCGATCTTCCGGGCCAGCGTCGCATCTTTACAGATCTATTACTTGCGCTATTATTCCACCCCATACTTTATTACCCTGCAAGCCGCTACTGAGCGGCTCACAACAACCGGAAAGGGGACATATGAATCGCGCTGTACGTGGGTTACTGATTATCCTTGGCGTTCTGCTGGGGCTGGCCTTGATGCTGGCCATCGCCTTCGCCGCCATTAGCCGCAGTCCCTTTCCCGATGCAAGCGGGGAAAAGGTCCTGGAAGTGCCGCAAGAATGCAAGGAGGCCGCCGAGCTGCAAAATGCGCTTTGTGTGGCGCTCGAAGGCAATGGCTTGCGTGCCCCCGTTCACGTCTATCGTGACGCCAACGGGATTCCCCATATCTATGCCGAAAGCCCCGATGACCTCTTCTTTGCCCAAGGTTACGTTCATGCCCAGGACCGGATGTGGCAGATGGAATTCTGGCGGCACATCTCGCAGGGACGCGTTTCGGAAATTGTCGGCGAGCCGGGCATTGAGAACGACAAGTTCATCCGCACCAGCGGCTGGAACCGCATCGCCGCCGCCAATACGGCCTATTATGAGCAAGAACTACCGGAAGCGATGGGCGCGCTGAACGCCTATAGCGCCGGCGTCAACGCTTATCTGGCCGAGAATAAGGACGACATCGCCATCAGCCAGCGAATCATGGGTCTGGTCGGCGACCCGTGGGAGATTGAACCCTGGGAACCGAGCCATTCGATTGGCTGGGGCGTGGTCATGGGCTGGGACCTGGGCGGCAACTGGAGCGATGAATTGCAGCGCGCCAGGCTCTATGGCATTCTGGGCGAAGAGGCGACGGATGAACTCATCCCCGGCTATCCATACGATACCCGTCCGGTCATCGCGCCGACTTCGGACTTCATGACAGCCGCGGTCATCGGCGCGGGAGTCACCACACACTCGGCATCCCCCGATTGGTCACGCGTCTCGACCGCGCTCATCGGACGGCCGCCGGTCACAGCCTTCGGCACCGGTCCCTACCTGGGCAGCAACAACTGGGTCGTCAGCGGCGAGCACACCGCGTCAGGGCTGCCGCTGCTCGCCAACGACCCGCATCTGGGCATCCAAATGCCCTCGATCTGGTATCAGGTTGGCCTGCACGCCCCGGGATGGGACGTGACCGGCTTCAGCTTCGCCGGCATCCCCGGCGTGATCGTTGGCCACAACAATCGTATCGCCTGGGGCGTTACCAACGTCGGGCCGGACGTACAAGACCTCTACATTGAAAAGCTGAATCCCGACAATCTCAACCAGTATGAATACATGGGCGAGTGGCGGGATATGAACGTCATCGAGGAAGTCATCAAGGTCAACGGCGGCGAGGATGTGGTGCTGACCGTGCGTGAGACGATCCACGGCCCGCTAATCAGCGATGTCCTCGAAGACCAGCCGGACGTCCTGGCCTTGCGCTGGACGGCTGCCAGCGGCCCGTCGCGCATCCTGCAATCCGTCCTGAGCATCAATCAAGCGCAAGATTTCGAGGCGTTTCGCGAGGCCTTGCGGTTCTGGGAGATTCCGTCGCAAAATTTCGTCTACGCCGACGTGGACGGCAACATCGCCTACCAGATGCCGAGCCTCGTCCCCATACGCCAAAACGGGAGTGGCATGGTCCCCGTACCGGGTTGGACGGGGGAATACGAGTGGGAAGGCTACATTCCCTATGAAGAGCTGCCGGTCGTCCTGAACCCTGAACGAGGCTTTATTGTTACGGCCAATCACGCCGTTGTCGATGAGGCGTACCCCTATTTCATCACCCGCGACTGGGCCAGCGGCGACCGCGGCCAGCGCATCGCCGACATGATCGCCGAGGTTATCGCCGAGCGGCCGATCACAGCCGAAGATTTCGCTCGCATCCACGTCGATAGCAAGTCGCTCCGCGCGGAAACGTACGTCCCCCTGCTCACCGGCCTGACAAGCGATGATGCGGATGTCCAACAGGCGTTGGAACTCTTGCGGGGTTGGGATTATCAGGAGCGAACCGACAGCGTGGCGGCGTCGATCTTCGAGATCTTCTACATGCGGCTGGCCCACAACGTGCTGGCCGATGACGTCGGCGTGGAATATGTCAGCGATGCCTATAGCACTATATATTTCCACAAGCTGGCGAATGATCCCGCCGCTCGTTGGTGGGACGATATCACGACGCCAGAGACAGAAACCCGCGAAGAAATTTTGCAGCGATCGCTAGCTGAGGCTGTGGCCTGGCTCCAGGAGCGGAATGGCAACGACATGGACGCCTGGACCTGGGGAAAGCTGCACACGGCGACCTTCGCCAGCACCCCGCTGGGCGAGAGCGGCATCGGGCCGATCGAGGGTATCGTCAACCGCGGGCCATTCCCGGTCGATGGCGGCAGCGACCTGGTTAACGCCAACAACTGGAGTTGGGACGAGCCGGCGGCCGTCCGCTCGCACCCTTCCATGCGCATGATCGTCGATCTGAGCGACTTCGACGCCTCACGCTGGGTGATCCCCACCGGCCAGAGCGGCCATC
>WBZM01003770.1_pt1 | contig 11574 bp, 11 predicted proteins | sample 5204271 | NCBI WGS metagenome assembly WBZM01 (sample SAMN12344346, study PRJNA552823) | activated sludge metagenome | biome: Activated sludge suspended growth; feature: Nitrification reactor; material: Wastewater; isolation source: activated sludge from nitrification reactor of wastewater...
CGCAGCCGACGACGCCGCCGACGACGCATACAACGTGGTCACACGCATCACGACACCTCACCGCCCCAAACGGGCACCTGTCTGTCAAACCAACAGCCCAAGAACCCGGGAAGACGAACGAGAACGCTCACGAGACGGACGCCGATCAGAACCCGAGACCGAGCTGCTGGTCCGAGCCCGTGCTGGGATCAGCAAGTCGACCACTGCCTGAGATCGCACTGCGCTTGGGCGTCGGACGCGACGTGTCGGTCCGCGTGACGACGAGCGGTCGACGAGGCAGCTTCGGGGTCGAGGCTCCGGACTCGTTCGCGGAGTCCTGTGGCTCCTTCGATCGACTGTCGCCGCCCCCGTCGTGCAGCTCGATCGGTGGCATCGATTCACCGGCGGGCTGCGTCGCCTCGACCTCCACCGCGCGCTCGTCGTCCGGGAGCGGCCAGGTGATCGGCCCGCCCTTCAGGTTCTCGAGCACCACCCGCGAGACGCGCTTGAGCTTGCCGAACCTCACGAACGGCAGGCCTGACACGCCGCCGGTCTTCTCGTACTCGGTCGCCGCCTTGTACGCCGAGTTCCGACCGATCCGAAGGATCCGGCCCACCTCCGGCAGCGTGAAGAAGTCCGGCACCGGCACGCTCATCGCGCACCCCGCCATCGCGCACACGACACAGGTCCCACGTAGAAGAACTGGACGCGCCAGCGCCTCGTTGTTGACCGAGTCCTGGTGACTCGTACGCGCCGCGCTCACCGAAGCGCTCCGTGCTCGCTGCCGAACTGGGGACTCTCCACCTCACACAACTGGACACGCCCGAGCCCCCGCGGTGAAACAAGGTCAGCGGCGCTCGGAGCGAGCGAGGTGCCGGCGCAGTCCGCCGGCTTCGTCGACCATCCGCTCATGACCACAACCGGACGCGATCGGTCGAGTTTCGGTGATTTCTGCTGCCCCCGACGCGGTCTCCGAGCCAACGTTCGTGGCCGAATTCGTGCCGTTTGGTCCCACTTCGTACGCCTGGTGGCGACCAGTAGCAGATCGTCCTGTGTACCTGGTGTGTACCTGGAAACGACCGAGGCCCCGCCGGAGCGGGGCCTCATACCGTCTGAGCTGGTGTTTCTCTTGTGGAGACGAGGGGAATCGAACCCCTGACATCCACCTTGCAAAGGTGGCGCTCTGCCAACTGAGCTACGTCCCCGAAGGGACCGCCAGGATACACGTCCGACTACGGGGACGGCACCTGCAGTTTCCTACGCTCGCCCGATGGCACGGCTCCAGTTCGGCACCTTCCTCGCTCCGCACCACCCCCTCGGCGAGCACCCCACCCTCCAGTTCCAGCGCGACATCGAGCTCGCCTCGCACCTCGACCGCCTCGGCTTCGACGAGTTCTGGGTCGGCGAGCACCACTCGAGCGGCTGGGAGATGATCGCCTCGCCCGAGCTGTTCCTCGCCGCCGCCGGCATGGCCACCCAACGGATCCGCCTCGGCACCGGCGTCATCTCGCTCCCGTACCACCACCCGTTCAACGTGGCCCAGCGCATGGTGCAGCTCGACCACATGACCCGCGGTCGTGCCATGTTCGGCAGCGGCCCGGGTGCGCTGCCGAGCGACGCGCACACGCTCGGCATCGACCCGATGGTGCAGCGCGACCGGCAGGACGAGGCGCTCGGCGTCATCACCCGCCTGCTCCGCGGCGAGGAGCGCTTCTCGTACGACTGCGAGTGGTTCACCTTGCGCGACGCCGCGCTGCAGCTCCTGCCGCTGCAGGAGCAGATGCCGATGGCCACCGCGTCGAGCATCTCGCCGTCGGGCATGCAGCTCGCCGGCAAGTACGGCATGGGCGTGCTCTCGATCGCCTCCACCAGCACCGAGGGCATCGCCGCGCTGCCCACCCAGTGGGGCTTCGCCGAGGAGAGCGCCGCACAGCACGGCCAGGTCGTGAACCGGGCCGACTGGCGCGTGATGATGAGCTGGCACATCGCCGAGACGAAGGAACAGGCCCGCAAGGAGGCCGTCCACGGCCTGCACCGCTGGCACAACGAGTACAACGTCCGCGTGCTCGGACGTCCGGGCGCCGCGCACGTCGAGGATCCCTGGGAGCTGCTCGACCAGGTGGCCGAGGGTGGCGCCAGCGGCGGAGGCGCCGCCGTCGTCGGCACCCCGGACGACCTGATCGCCGCGATCCGCAAGCTGCAGGACGTCACCGGCGGCTTCGGTGTCGTGCTCGGCTTCGCCCACGACTGGGCCAACTGGGAGAACACCAAGCGCTCGTGGGACCTCGTCGCCCGCTACGTGGTGCCCGAGCTCAACGGCTACTTCCGCGGCCTGCAGGCGTCGGCCGACTTCCTGCACGCCCGGCAAGGTGAGCTGATGGCCGGTGCCTCGGCCGCGGTGATGAGCAAGATCATGGGCCATCAGGGCGCGGCCCAGGCGATGGCCACCACGATGGCCAACATGCAGAGGCAACGCGAGGAAGGAAAGAGCGACACCACGTTCCGCCCCGGCGCCGGACTGGCCGACGCACACAAGGACAGCTGATCGCTGCGCCATGATCGGCCGGTGCCACACTGGCCGTCATGGCGGCACGGCGGAGCACCGGGACCAGCGCGACAACGGACGAATCGACAGGGTCGACCGATCCAACGGGCACCGTCGCGCCAGATGCGACCACGGCGGCGTTCGACGCACCCATCCCCGCGCCCACCGAACGACGCGCCGCCGCGCGTGCGCTCCGCAAGATGGTCGCGCGCTCGGCCCACGCCGCGTGGGAAGCGGGCGTCGACCGGCCCGACCCCGTGGAACTGCTGGTCGAGCAGAGCCGCTCGCGGGTCCCCGAACTCGTCCCACTGCGCTTCGCCCGCATGGCGCAGTCGCCGTTCGCGTTCCTGCGCGGATCTGCGCTGGTGATGGCCCACGATCTCGCGACCACGACCGATGCCGGACTGGAGGTGCGGCTGTGCGGCGACGCGCACCTGGCCAACTTCGGGATGTTCGCCAGCCCTGAACGACGTGTCGTGTTCGACCTGAACGACTTCGACGAGGCGTTCCCCGGGCCGTTCGAGTGGGACGTGAAGCGGCTGGCCGCGAGTCTGGTGGTGGCTGCGCGCGCCAACGGGTTCGACCGGCTCACCGCGCGACGCGCGGTGCTCGAGGCCGTGGCCCAGTACCGAGACTGGACCGAGCGGTACTCGGCGATGACGCACCTGCAGGTCTGGTACGCCAAGATCGACGTGCGCGAACTGCTGGACACCAGCGCCGCATCCGCTGCAGCGCAACGGCGAGCCCAGCGCTACCTCACGAAGGCGGAGGGCAAGAACCACCTGACGGCGCTGTCGAAGCTCACCGTCGAATCCGAGGGTCGCCGACGCATCGTCGACGACCCACCGCTGGTGGAGCACGTCGCGTCCGAGGCCGAACTGGTCCCGCGACTCACCGCCCTGCTGTCGCAGTACCGGGCGACCCTGAGCGCCGACCGTCAGGCGCTGTTCGATCGCTACCGGTTCGTCGATTTCGCACGCAAGGTCGTCGGTGTCGGCAGCGTCGGCACGCGGTGCTGGGTCGCGCTCCTGCAAGGTCCGAACGGCGGTCCGCTCTTCCTGCAGATCAAGGAGGCGAACCGGTCGGTGATCGAGCAGGCACGCGGCACGACGCTCGCCGAGCACGAGGGCCGCCGCGTCGTCGACGGGCAACGCATGTTGCAGGCGACCAGCGACGTGTTGCTCGGCTGGGCCACGGACGAACCGACCGGACACCACTACTACTTGCGTCAGATGTGGGACGCGAAGGGGTCGATCGACGTCACCGCCCTCGGCCCCGCGGCCTTCGGGACGTACGCCGGATTCTGCGGTTGGGGACTCGCCCGCGCGCACGCCCGCACCGGGGACTCGGTCTCGATCCACGGCTACATCGGCAACAGCGAGCGCTTCGCCGAAGCCATCGCCGACTTCGCCGAGGCCTACGCCGACCAGACCGAGCGCGACCACGCGCTCCTGCTGGCTGCGATCGAGCGTGGCGCGATCACGATCTCGAGCTGATCGCTGCCGTCGGCGTTGCGCCGTCGTCGGGTCGCGGCGCGCGAAGATGCTCGCCGATCGCGAGGGAGGGCAGCGATGAGCGACGAGTCGTGGGTCGACGCCACGCGGCACGACATCCCCGTGTGGCCGACCTACCGGCAGCGACTCACCACCCTGCCGACCGTCGGGGCGTGCGTCGGCGCGGTGGTGCTGTGGTGGGCGTCGTTGCGTCCGTCGCTGCTGCCGCGGGCGGCCGTGATCCAGGCGGCGATCAGTGCGATCTGCCTCACCGTCGGCCACGGCGTCGGCGGCGGGATCGACACCGCGGTCCGCCGCCGGCAGGCGCGACGTCGCGAGACACGGCCGCCGCAGCACACCACGTCACCACGTGTCCGCCTCGTCGGCGGCGTGCTCACCGCCGTGGTCGTGGTGGTCGGTGTCGTCCGCTGGTATCGCTGGCAGCGGGACCAGCGCCCGCTCGTCGGGATGGACGACATCTCGTGGTCCGCCGTGCCCACGGTGCTGGTGTTCACCGTGCTGCTGTCGATCGTGCTGCTGCTGATCGCCCGATCGGTACGCCACGTCGTCGGCGTGCTCGAACGAGCGGTGATGCAGCGCGTGCCCGATCGCTGGGCAGGGGTGGCGGTGACCACGATCGTGGTGGTGGCCTCGTCGGTGCTCGTCGGCGTCGGCACCCGGCAGTTCGCGCACTGGGCCGACACCAGCTTCGGCGCCTTCGACGAGACCACCGCCGACGACGTGACGGCGCCCACGTCGGAGACCCTGTCCGGCGGACCGGGCTCGCTCGTCGAGTGGGACACCCTCGGCTACGAAGGTCGCAACTTCACCGGCGGCGCCCCGACGGCCGCTGACATCGAGGCCTTCGAACCGACGGTCGACGCACTCGACCCGATCCGGGTGTACGTCGGCCTCGACTCGGCGGAGAGCGTGGACGAGCGCATCGACCTCGCGATCGCCGAGCTCGAGCGCACGGGCGCGTTCGAACGCGAGGTGCTGGTGGTGGCGACACCCACCGGCACCGGGTGGGTCGATCCCGACGCGGCGCGCAGCATCGAGTACCTCCACGGTGGCGACACCGCGATCGTGGCCGTGCAGTACTCGTTCCTCCCGAGCTGGATCGCGTTCCTGGTCGACACCGACAGCCCGCGCGAGCTGGGCGCAGCGATCTTCGATCGCATGTACGAACGGTGGTCGGAACTCCCCGAGGACGACCGACCCACACTGCTCGCGTTCGGCGAGAGCCTGGGGTCGATGGGCGGCGAGACGGCCTTCGCGGCGCCGACGCTCGGCGAGTCGATCGCATCGATCACCGAGCGCTACGACGGGGCGCTCTTCACCGGACCGACCCGCAACAACGTCGTGTTCGGCGCGTTGGTCGACCAGCGCGACGACGGGAGCCCGTCGTGGCGGCCGGTCGTGGCCGCGGAGCCGAACGTGCGCGTGGTGAACCGGATCTCCCAGATCGACCCCGACGACACCACCTGGGCGAGTCCCCGCGTGCTGTGGGTGCACCACCCCAGCGACGCGATCGGCACGTGGAAGGTGGCGAACCTGTGGCGGCCGCCGGGCTGGGGCGACGACCCGCCACCGTACGACCTGCCGCGTGCGGCTTCCTGGCTGCCGTTCGTGACGTTCGTGCAGGAGTCGTTCGACCTCATGGCCGGCTTCTCCGCGTCACCGGGCTACGGCCACGACTACCGCACCGACTTCGTGCACGCGTGGTCCGCGATCGCGCCACCCGACGGATGGACCGACGACGACGCCGACCGGCTGCAGACACACCTCGGCCTCGACACCGGACCCGACGCCGGGTAGCGCGGGTCAGTCCTGACGGCGGCGACCGAGGTTGCCGACCACGACGGCCACCACGGTGACCAGGTAGATCTGGCCGAGCAACGCCTGCAAGCCGACCAGGGTCCGCGCCCCGTTCGACACCGGCGTGATGTCGCCGAAGCCGACGGTGGTGAGTGTCACGAACGAGAAGTACTGCATGGATGCCGGCGACAGGCCGCCGGTGTCGGTGGTGAACGAGCCGGGGTCGAAGATCAGGATCGACCGGTAGACGAACGCGAAGAAGAGCCCGAACAGGACGTAGACGGTGATCGCCCCGATCACCGTGCGCATCGACACCTCCGGGTGACGCCGCATCGAATCGAAGATCAGCGCCGGCCCCAACGCCACCAGCAGACCGTTCAGGAGCAGCAACCCACCGCCCACACGGGGCTCGTTGCGGCCCAGCAACTGCAGGCATGCGAGCACCATCGAACTCGTCGACACGATCCACGCGGCGCGCAACAGGCGCGGATGCCCCGACTCCAACTGTGCGGCCAGAATCAGCGCCGTCCCGGCGAGCACCACCGTCGCCACCCGCACCACCGCACCCTCGCGGAAGGCGGCCTGGACGACGAAGAGCGCGACCACACAGATCAGGATCCGCACGTAGCGCCGCACCGGCACCACGTCGTCCGCGACCACCGGGCTCGCCGTCGTCACGACTCCCCCGCCGGAGCCGACGGTGTGGCCTCCGCCGGTCCGCTCGACCACGAGCTCCACACCGCCACGATCGCGAACAGCAGCGCCACCAGGATCTGTGCGTGGCCGATGCCGCCGACCACCAGCACCGCGACCGCCAGCACCCCGGCCACGAACCCGACGACGTCGCGCTCCGCTCGCAGCGCTGCCCACACACCGCTCCCGGCGCTGCCGGCCCGGCCGCGGAGTCGCACGGCCACCGCTGCGTCACTACGCAGGAACGCCACGGCGGCGACGGCCACGCCGGTGACGATCGCGAGCGTGAGGATCGTGAACAGACCGGATGCGAGCGAGGTGAGCGTGGCGGCGATGGCGGCGCGCGCCCCGGGGCTCACCGCCACCACCGGTGCCTCCTGCAGCACCGCACGGGTGAGTGCTCTCGCCACCAGCAGCACGGCGACCGATGCGAGCGAGAGCACGAGCACCGTGCGGGCCCGCCGCACCGCCAGCACCATCGTCGCGGCGTACGACGCCAGCGTCACCACGATCACGACGGCGAGCGCGCGCTTCGCGAGCAGCAGGGCACGGCGCGCCGTCGCCACCGTCTCACCGGCCTTCGCCACCGCCTCGCCGCGGTAGACGGTGAGCTGACCGAAATCGACGGGCAGGTCGCGGCCGAAGGAGCGTTCCAACGCGGCGATCTGCTCCTCGGGATCGCCGTCGGCCGCGAGCACGGGCACCTCGACGTCGCCGAGGTACCCGAGGTCCTGCACCTCGCGCAGGCCGAGGCCGACGAGCGGCAGGAGGTTCACCTGAACCTCGTCGTCGCTGACGGTGACACCGTCGGCGACACCATCGCCGTCGAGCACGCGCATCAACCGGGCGTGACTCCCCTCCGCCACCCGCACCACGAGCGCACGTGTCGACTCGGCGGCGAGCACGTCCTCCAACCGATCGTCGATCGCGGTGCGCACCCCGCCCACGAGCGCCGGCGCGAGCGGCGACAGGTCCTCGGGCAACAGGTCGTCGATACGACGCTCGAGGTCGACCGCCTCGATCGTCTGATCGGTGAGTTCCGCCGCCAGCGCAGCGGTGACCTCCGGTTCGGCGAGTGCGTCCTCGACCGCGTCGCCCACTGCGCTCGAGTCGAAGATCACCGCCTGCGCCCAGACGGCGAACACGCTCGTGAGCAGACCGACGACGGCCAACACGCCCATCAACGCGGCCAACCCCGAGCGCACGCGCCGGTTCATCGACGCGCTGCCCAGGTGTCGAAGCCGAGCACGAACTCGACGTCGCGCCCGTTGAGCGACCAGACGGTCTGCAACGGCTTCGCGTGTTCGAGGAGCTGTTCTCGGAGTCGGTGCGGCGAGAGCTCCCTGTTCGTGCTGCTCATGGCCGCAAGGCATACCACGCCACCCCCTCATCGGGGTGAGCTATGTTCCCACTTCGTCGCGCCAGGCGCGACCGACATCGGGAGAATCACATGCTGGCCAGGATCGGTCTCGGAGAACTGCTGTGGAGCCTGCTCGTGCTCTACCTCATGGTGATGTACCTGATCATCACCTTCTCGATCATCACGGACATCTTCCGGAGCGACATCTCCGGCGGCAAGAAGGCACTGTGGGCGGCAGCCCTGTTCTTCTTCCCGGTCATCACGATGATCGTGTACCTCGTGAAGAACGGCGACGCGATGGCCAAGCGGAACGTCAAGGTCGTGCAGCAGCAGAAGGAGTACACCGACGCCTACATCCGTGAGGCCGCCGGAACGGGCGGCCCGGCGAGCGAACTCGAGAAGGCCAAGGCACTGCTCGACAGCGGCGCGATCGACGCCGACGACTACGCCAAGTTGAAGGCCCGCATCCTCGCCTGACGATCAGCGGTCGATCTGACCGACGTCCACCGCCTCACCTGGCTGGAGTTCGATCAGTCGGTCGGAGAGCCCGCGCCGTGCCATCGCCTCGCGGAACGTCGTGAGCGGTGTCGACAACCACGAGGGTGCGCCGCGCCCCGGTCGGATCGGCGAGTACGTGCCCCAATGGATCGGGATCACCTGACGAGCGCCGATCATCTCGGCCGCCTCGGCAGCGGTCTCGGGATCGAGGTGGCGCTCGCCGAGCGTCGATCCCCAGCCCCAGATCGGCAACAGCGCCACGTCGATCGGGCCGAGATCGGCCATCGCCGGGAACAACCCGGTGTCGCCGGCGAAGTAGATCGAACTCGATTCCGACCGCACCACGTAGCCCACGGGCTGCGCCTCGATGCGCGAGTGCGGTCCACGGCGTGACGAGTGATCGGCCGGCACGACGTCGATGGTGACCTCGCACACCTCGGGCCGATCGCCCGCACGCACCTCGGTGACCGCAGCGCCGCTCGGCACCAGCCGCCGGGCGCCCGCCGGCACCACCACCTGCGCGCCACCGAGGCGCGACAACGACGGCTTGTGGAAGTGGTCCATGTGCACGTGCGACAGCAGCACCGTGTCGATCGACGCCACGTCGTCGTCCGACGGCATGGGCACACGACGCTCGAGGTGGGCCAGCCGACGTGTGAGCGCGGGGTCGGTGATCACCCGCTCGCGGCCGGTGTCGAACAGCACCGTCGCGTGACCCACCCACGTGAGGCGCATCAGCCCGAGGCGGTCGGCGAACGCTGCAGCGACTCGCGGATGAGGCGGAAACCCTCGCGCTCGCGTCGGGTCGCGCGGTAGCGGTCGAACAGCGCGATCAGCATCGAGACGATCACCATGAAGAACAAGGTGTTGGTCGCCGGTGTATCGCCCCGGTTGCCCGGGCCGAGGAGCACGTCGACGAACACGATCCCGACGTTGATCCCGAGCGTCGCGAGGAACAGCGTGAAGCTCCCCGTCCAGCTGCGACCGCGGCGGCGGAGCCACTGGCTGACCGCCGTGTTGGCGACGACGAGCAGCGCGACGCCGAGCGCGATGCCGAGGTTCGACGAACGCACGTCGGGCAGCACCTGGGCGAAGATCACCGAGATCAGCGAGAGCAGCACGACCTTCTCCGCGAGGATCACCGAGAAGAACCGCTCGTGCCCGCTGATGCTGTCGTCGAGGCGGGGCAGATGTGCGTCGACGTCGACGGTGAAGGGCCAGTCGGCCGGAGGGATGTCGCCGCGCCGCACCCAGATCGCCACGCCGAGCGACACTGCGGCGGCGCCGAGCACGGCCCACATGTACGGACGCTCGGACATGAACTGGGTGAAGTCGAGCTTGGCGATGTGGATCCACCACTCCTGGGGCAGCTTCACGAACACCCAGATCGCGCCGGCCAGCAGTAGCACGGTGCGCGCCGTCATGCGGAACGGGTTCCAGCGCGTGCGCACCGCCTCGTACGCGATGAAGAAGTACTCGAACGTGTTCGCGAACACGAACACGATCCAGCGTTGCTCGAGCAACTCGAAGAGCGTCACGCCGACGAGGCGGTACAGGTACAGGAAGCGGGCGACCTCGAACGCCACCGGCTCACGCCAGTTGCGCATCGCCGAGATGTAGGCGATCGCGAGGTAGTAGACGTCGAGCGCCTTGTCGTACGTCTGGTAGCCGAGCAACGGGTCGTCCGTGAACGCCTGGAAGATCGTCTGGTCCGCCGCGTCGAGCACGAGGCAGGCGATCACACCGGGGAGCGGGAACCGCGGGATGAACAGCGGCAGCACGAACCGCAGCACCACCACCGAGATGAAGACCGTCGTCGCCATGGCGGGCGATGGTAGCCACACCCCGAGGAGCGCCCGAGGAGCGCGTGCGGTCAGTCGTCCTTGAGCGCGACCGCGTTCGGGGTGACGTTCATCTTCGGCACGTACTCGGCCACCTCCACCTCGCGTCCCTCACCGAGGTACTTGGCGCGCAGCTCGTGCCGGCAGTCGGCACACGGCCCGTAGAACGTCTCGGTCACCTGTGCCGTACAACGCGGGCAGGTGAACGCGAGCGCCTCCGCCGGCGAGTCGAGCAGCCCCATCAGAGCGACCCCCAGAAGATCTCGAGCGCGGCCGCGCCGCCGGCCGGGTCGCCCAGCATCCACCAGTGCCCCTGCCCGTCCATCACGTGGCGGTGTGCCCCGAGCTGTTCCGCGACCTGCACGCCCAGGGTCTCGCCCTGCACGAACGGGTCGAGCGGCGCCGTGATCGCCAGGCCGGGCACCGAGGCGGCCGGGCCCAGCTCGGCTCCCCACGCCGCCATCGCCGGCTGCGCCGCCGAGCGGTACAGCGCGAGCACGCACCGACCCATCAACTCGTCGCCGGCCTCGACGAGTTGCTCGGCGATGGGGGCCGGGATGCCGAGGCTGCCGAGCAGCGCGACGCGGTCGGCGACCGGGGTGGCGGCCGACTGCTCGAAGTACTGCTCGCCCGCACCGGGGGTCTGCCAGATCTGGGCGAAGTCGTGCCACACGTAGTCGGGGTGGAACAACCCGAGCACGTCGCACACCCAGCTGCGGAACAGATCGGGCCGGATCGAGACCGCTCGCATGCCGATGCCGCCACCCCAGTCGTGCCCGACCAGGTCGACGGGTCCGTCGTCGGCGACGATCCGCTCGACCTCGCCGACGAACCAGTCGACGTACTCCTCCTTCGTCGCACCGAACCCCGCCGGCACGCCGCACCCGAACCCCGGGAGCTGCGGGGTGACGATGTCGGTGCGCTGGAGCCGTTCGACGAGGGGACCCCAGATGGCGGGAGTCTCGGGGTTGCCGTGCAGGAGGACCGCGGTCATGGGTTCGATCCTGCCAGATCCGGCCGACGCCGGCGCTCCAGCGCGCTCCGGCCCGTGTTCGACGGTCAGCGAGCGTGGGCGTTCTTCAGCACCGTGCCGGCGTGGGCGCCCGTGTGCTCGCCGTGCTCCATGAAGACATGACCGTTCACGATCGTCCAGTCGTAGCCACGCGCGCCCTGCACGTAGCGACCGGCACCACCCGGCAGGTCGAACACGTACACGGGCGGCGGCAGGTGCAGCCCGTCGAGATCGATCACGTTGACGTCGGCGAACGCCCCCACCGCGAGCCGGCCACGGCCCTCGATGCCGAACAGGTCGGCGGTGTCGCTGGTGAGTCGCCGGATCGCCTCTTC
>WBZM01003771.1_pt1 | contig 11571 bp, 10 predicted proteins | sample 5204271 | NCBI WGS metagenome assembly WBZM01 (sample SAMN12344346, study PRJNA552823) | activated sludge metagenome | biome: Activated sludge suspended growth; feature: Nitrification reactor; material: Wastewater; isolation source: activated sludge from nitrification reactor of wastewater...
CTGATGTGATGACGAGCTCCGCGAGCGACATGCCGCACCTCCACGCTAGGTGCCAACCATGTCTCCGGACAGATGCCAACTATGTCAAGAACTCCGACAACGGCATACCCTCGGGCTATTGGCGACCCGACTAGCACCGGGCGGGGAGGTGCTTGTCGCGACCGACCAACTCCCGTATGCCGCCCATGTGCGCGAGGTGGCGGCGGGGGAGCCGGGCTGGGTCTGCGAGGAGGTGGCGCGGCCGGCGTGGCGGCCGATGGCGGGCTTCGAGGCCAAGGGGGTCGCGGCGGGGCGCGCGATCACCGAGCTGCGGCTGCGCTATCGAGCCGATGTGGAGCGGGCGACGAGAATCGAACTCGCGTAGCCAGTTTGGAAGACTGGGGCTCTACCATTGAGCTACGCCCGCGGGGCGGGGCCAGCGCTCCGATCGGCCGAAACCGTGGTCGAAGGCGCTGCCTCGGGGGGCTAGCCTAGACCCGCCTGCAGCGAAAGTGCGAACCGCTGGCTCGTGCTGGCTCAGGCACCACCGGTATGCCGTGCGACCCGACACTGTCGTCGACCGCGCTGCGACCGGCAGGACGGGGTATAGCGCAGTTTGGTAGCGCGTCCGCTTTGGGAGCGGAAGGTCGTCGGTTCGAATCCGGCTACCCCGACCAACTAGAGTGTTCCGGTTGCCGTCGCGCGCTTGAGCGCGCCCGCAGACCAGTCACGACCAGTCAAGACCCAGCAATGCCGCAGACCCGAACCGATCGATCTGGAGTATCCGCCGTGAAGAGTGCCGTCGAGACCCTCAGCCCCACCCGGGTCAAGCTGACCGTCGAGGTGCCCTTCGACGAGCTGAAGCCGAGCATCGACACGGCATACCAGACCATCGCCGGTCAGGTGCAGGTCCCCGGCTTCCGCCGCGGCAAGGTGCCCGCCCGGATCATCGACCAGCGGGTCGGCCGCGGCGCTGTCCTGCAGGAGGCCATCAACGAGGCGCTCCCGACCTTCTACGGCAAGGCGCTCGAGGAGCACGCCGTGCGCCCGCTCGGGCAGCCCGAGGTCGACGTCACCGCGATCCCGGTCAAGGACGGCGAGCCGCTGGCCTTCGAAGCGCAGGTCGACTGCCGCCCCGAGATCACCGTCCCCGACTACTCGACGCTGTCCGTCGAGGTCGACCCCATCGAGGTCGACGAGGCCGACCTGGAAGAGCGAATCACCACGCTGCAGCAGCGCTTCGGCACCCTCAAGCCCGTCGAGCGCGCAGCAGACACGGGTGACTTCGTGTCCCTGGACCTGTCGGCCGAGATCGACGGCACCGAGATCGACTCGGTCTCCGGCGTCTCCTACGAGGTCGGCAGCGGCACCATGCTCGAAGGCCTTGACGACGCACTGGTCGGCCTGGCCGCCGGCGAGACCACGACCTTCGCGGCCCCGCTCGCCGGGGGCGACCACGAGGGTGAGTCGGCCAACTGCACGGTGACCGTCCAGAGCGTCAAGGTCCGCGAGCTGCCCGAGCTCGGCGACGACTTCGCCCAGCTGGCCTCCGAGTTCGACACCATGGACGAGCTGCGCGCCGACCTGCGCAAGGAAGCCGAGCGCGGCAAGCGGTTCCAGCAGGGCCTGCAGGCCCGCGACAAGATCATGGACGCGCTGCTCGCGGCCGTCGAGATCCCGGTCCCCGACTCGATCGTCGAGCACGAGGTCAACCATCACCTCGAGGGTGAGGGCCGGATGGACGACGACGAGCACCGCGCCGAGGTCGACACCGAGACCCGCAAGGCGCTGCGCGCACAGTTCCTCTTGGACGCCATCGTCGAGAAGGAAGAGATCCGGGTCGAGCAGCCCGAGTTGATCGAATACCTGCTCATGTCGGCCCAGCAGTACGGCATGGACCCCAACCAGTTCGCCCAAGCCATCGACCAGCAGGGCCAGATCCCGGCCATGGTGGCCGAGGTCGCTCGCCGCAAGGCCCTGGCCGCCGTGCTCGAGCACGCCACGGTCAAGGACAGCAACGGTGAGACCATCGACCTGGCCGAGCTCACCCCGGCCCCCGACTTCGAGGCCGGCGACCTGGCCGACCTGGCTGACGTCGACGACCTTGATGACGTGCACGACCTCGACGACGCCGAGGACGAGACGGTCTGAACACCGACCCAGCCGTGCCGGACCAGTTCCGGCCTCCTTCTGCGCTGCCCTCGGCGCTCACCGGGGTGTTGCAGGCCCGCACAGCGGTGTATGCCGCGTTCGCCCTCGCGGGGGTGCAGTTCGCCGCCTTTGCCTCGCGCATCCCTGAGGTCAAGGCGGCCCTGAATCTGTCGGCGAGCGATCTGGGGCTGACCCTCTTGGCGATCTCCGTCGGATCGCTCGTCGCCCTGCCGACCTCGGGCTGGTTGGTGCAGCGCTTCGGTGCCTCGCGCACCGTGGCTGCCGGCATGGTCATGGCGATCGTCGGGCTTTCGCTGGCCGGCATCGGGGCCGACCTATGGCATTCGCGGGCGATCCTCTCGGTGGGCCTGACCCTGGCCGGTCTGGGCATCGGGTCGTGGGACGTGGCCATGAACATCGAGGGCGCCGCGGTGGAGCAGCAACTGGGTCGCTCGATCATGCCGCGCTTTCATGCCGCCTTCAGTGCCGGCACCGTGCTGAGCGCTCTGCTCGGCGCGGCGTTGAGCGCGGGCGGCATACCGATCGTCCTGCACCTGGTGGCGACCGGAGTGGCGGTGGGGCTGATCGGCTCGTGGTCGGTGGGCCGTTTCCTCCCGCGCACCGCCGAAGACGCCGACCACGTCCCGTCGGGGATGGCGGAACCCGCCGCGTCGGCCCCGGTGTCGATGCGCGGAGCATGGACCGAACCGCGCACCCTGCTCATCGGATTCGTCACTCTCGCAGCCGCTTTCACCGAAGGAACGGCCAACGACTGGCTCTCAGTGGCGTTCGTCGAGGGGCACTCACAGCCGCCGTGGGCTGGGGTGCTCGGCCTGGCGACCTTCCTCATCTTCATGACCATCGGCCGGGTCGCCGGCACGTGGATGTTGGACCGGTATGGCCGAGTGCTCGTGCTGCGCATCACCCTGTCGTTGGCCGTCGTCGGTGCCCTCATGGTCGTCTTCGGCTCCACGCCCGTCGCGTATGCCGGTGCTGCCTGCTGGGGGATCGGCTCGAGTCTGGGCTTCCCCTTGGGGATGTCGGCGGCCGCCGACGATCCGGTCCATGCCGCGGCGCGCGTGAGTGTCGTGTCGACGATCGGCTATCTCGCCTTCCTCGCCGGCCCGCCGCTGCTGGGCTTCCTCGGTGATCACGTAGGCGTTCTTCGTGCCTTGCTCGTCGTCGGGGCGATGGTCGCCCTGGCCCTGCTCGGAGTGCCGGCGATGCGTGAGCCGCAACGGTCCACGGCGCATGACGCCGACCCGGCCTGATTCCGGTCCGTGTGCGCTCACGGCGAACACGACCTGAGCGCGGGATTGGCCGCCCCCGTGTGCGCGTTAGGGTCGGACGACGGGAGTACCTACGAACGTATGGAGATCACTGGTGAGCCACGGACACGAGGTCGTGATGGCCGGGACGCCCACGCCGGGCGGCCCTGACGACCACATCTACAACCGCCTGCTCAAGGAACGCATCATCTTCCTGGGCTCCGAGGTGCGGGACGACAACGCCAACGCCATCTGCGCGCAGATGTTGCTGCTGGCGGCCGAAGACCCCGAGAAGGACATCTGGCTCTACATCAACTCGCCGGGTGGCTCGGTCACCGCTGGCATGGCCATCTTCGACACCATGCAATGGGTGCCCAACGATGTCGCCACGGTCGCCATGGGCATGGCCGCATCGATGGGCCAGTTCCTGCTGTCCGCGGGCACCCGCGGCAAGCGCTATGCCACCCCGCACGCCCGGGTGATGATGCACCAGCCCTCGGGCGGCATCGGGGGCACCGCGTCGGACATCAAGATCCAGGCCGAGCAGATGCTGCACATCAAGAAGCAGATGGCCCAGCTCATCGCCGAGCACACCGGCCAGAGCGTCGAGCAGATCGAGAAGGACTCCGACCGCGACCGCTGGTTCACCGCGGCCGAGGCGATGGAGTACGGCTTCGTCGACCACGTCGTCGAGCGCGCCTCCAGCGCAGGCCGTTCCGCCGACAACCCCGTGACCGGCTCCTGACGCCCGCGACGACGAGAGAGACCACCATGAACTACACGCCGCACGGGCGCCTGGTCGCCCCCGCCGCCGGCACTGCATACGGCCCGTATGCCGCCCCGCAGAGCCGCTACATCCTGCCGCAGTTCGAGGAGCGCACCTCCTACGGGATGAAGCGACTGGACCCTTACACGAAGATGTTCGAGGACCGCATCATCTTCCTCGGCGTCCAGGTCGACGATGCGTCGGCGGACGACATCATCGCCCAGCTCATCGTCCTGGAGTCCCAGGACCCCGACCGCGACATCCTCATGTACATCAACAGCCCCGGCGGCTCGTTCACGGCGATGACCGCGATCTACGACACGATGCAGTACATCCGCCCGGATGTGCAGACCTTCGTCGTAGGCCAAGCGGCTTCTGCCGCAGCCGTTCTGCTTGGCGCTGGCGCACCCGGCAAGCGGTTCGCTCTGCCCAATGCGCGCATCCTCATCCACCAGCCGGCCCTGGCCGGCGGTGACTACGGCCAGGCCTCCGACATCGAGATCCAGGCCAACGAGGTGCTGCGGATGCGCACGTGGCTGGAGGACACTCTGGCCAAGCACACCGGGCGCACTAGCGAGCAGACCGCCCGCGACATCGAGCGCGACAAGATCCTCTCCTCGGCCGAGGCCAAGGAATACGGCCTCATCGACGAGGTGCTTGTCTCGCGAAAGGCGTCAGCCCAGCGCTGAGCACCACCCGACGCGCTTGTCAGCCCTGAGCGGACAAGCCGTCATGATTCCGGCTCACCGCGTCTAATAGGGGATGAACGCTGCGGCTGACGATAACGTCGGCCGCAGCGAGCGACCCGGATGCTCAGGGGCCAAGGCAACCGGGGACGAGTGAACCGACAGCGGGAGGACAGACGTGGCACGCGGAGCTGAGAGCAGCGACCTGCTCAAGTGCTCTTTCTGCGGAAAGAGCCAGAAGCAGGTCAAGAAGCTCATCGCGGGGCCGGGTGTCTACATCTGCGACGAGTGCATCGACCTGTGCAACGAGATCATCGAGGAGGAACTCGCCGAGACCTCCGAGCTGGGCCTGGACGAGCTGCCCAAGCCCCGCGAGATCTTCGACTTCCTCGGCAACTACGTCATCGGGCAAGACACCGCCAAGCGTTCGCTGGCCGTCGCGGTCTACAACCATTACAAGCGCATCCAGGCGGGGGAGACCCTCGGTCGCCGCGGCGAGGACGCCGTCGACATCGCCAAGTCCAACATCCTGCTTATCGGGCCGACCGGGTGCGGCAAGACCTACCTCGCCCAGACCCTGGCCCGGATGCTCAACGTTCCCTTCGCGATCGCTGACGCGACCGCGTTGACCGAGGCCGGCTACGTCGGCGAAGACGTCGAGAACATCCTGCTCAAGCTCATCCAGGCCGCTGACTACGACGTCAAAAAGGCCGAGACCGGCATCATCTACATCGATGAGGTCGACAAGATCGCCCGCAAGAGCGAAAACCCGTCGATCACCCGCGACGTCTCCGGTGAGGGCGTCCAGCAGGCGCTGCTCAAGATCCTCGAAGGCACCACGGCGTCGGTCCCGCCGCAGGGTGGCCGCAAGCACCCGCATCAAGAGTTCATCCAGATCGACACGACCAATGTCCTGTTCATCGTCGGTGGTGCCTTCGCCGGCCTGGAGAAGCTCATCGAGGCCCGCTCGGGCAAGAAGGGCCTGGGCTTCGGATCGCAGTTGCACGCAGCCAAGGACGAGGGTCAGTCCTACTCGGACGTCATGCCCGAAGATCTGATGAAGTTCGGGCTCATCCCCGAGTTCATCGGGCGTCTGCCGGTCATCACGACGGTGAGCCCGCTGGACCGCGATGCCCTCGTGTCGATCCTCACCGAGCCCCGCAACGCCTTGGTCAAGCAGTATCAGCGGATGTTCGAGATCGACGGCGTCGAACTGGAATTCACGTCAGAGGCGATCGAGGCGGTCGCCGACCAGGCGCTGCTGCGCGGCACGGGTGCTCGCGGGCTGCGGGCGATCATGGAGGAAGTCCTCCTGCCGGTGATGTTCGACGTTCCCAGCGAGGACGACATCGCCCGGGTCGTCGTGACCCGCGAGGTCGTGCTCGACAACGTCAACCCGACCATCGTGCGCCGCGAGGTCCCGCCGGTCGCCAAGCGCGCACCGCGCCGCCAGTCCGCCTGAGCACCGCCGGTATGCCGTGACGGCACCCTTCCGTCTCGTCGTCGGTGCGCCAGCCCCCCGCCAGGCTGGACCGGACGATTGCGGCCCGACGGCGCTCACCGTCGCCCGGATGCTCGTCGATCCGGACTTCAACGCCTGGGTGTCTGCCGACGGTCCAGCGCATGGATTCAGCTCTGGTGGCACGACACCCCCGTCGCGGTTCACGGCATACGTAGGGCAGGTGCATCGCCGCGCGACGTCAGTGGTCGGACCCTCAGGTGCCCTGCAGTTACCGTGGCCGCGCGCGTTGGGCACCCCGCCATGGGGGGTATGCCGTGAGCTCGAGTTACTCGCTCGGCCGCGGGGGGCGCGCTACCGCGCGGTGTTGGTCCGCTGGATGTCGCAGCCCCGCCGGGAGCGACTGCTGCAGCACCTGGCGGGACACCTCTCCGACGGGCGACCCGGTGCCTTGTTCGTGGGGTCGCCAGGGCTGCCGCGACACGTCGGGTTGATCGTTCCCGGCGGCGAAGTCCCGGCGATTTACGATCCCGGCCACGGCACCGTGACCGGCTGGGAAGTCGACGCGTTGGCCTCGGGTCGGGCCGACATCGGCGGTTGGCCGGAGCTGTGGTGGCTTATCGCTCCCCTTGGACAGGCCGATTCCACCGCGGCCGGGGTTGGCGCAGAGCCGTCCCTCGCGGGGGGACTCACCAACGCGAAGCTCGCGGTCCGCGCTCGACGTAGAGCCAGAGGTCAGGGTTCGGCTTCGGAGGATTCCACGGCCCGGACTCGGCCTGTTCCTTGAGTCGAGCCACCTCTATCGCCGTCAACACCCAGGCGGCCACGTCGACGCGGGGAAGCTCAGTGGTCGCCCCCCACCGACGGTCCCCCGTACGAGGCGCCACCATGACATCCAGCGGGCCGCCTTTGGCGCCGTCGGGGATGTGCAGCCAGGCGTATTCCTCGGGGAAGTGCGCGCCAGCGAACACCCGGATGAGCCGCACTGTGCGGGGTTCCTCCCAGCCGTAGTGCTCTCCGCTGCCCAGTCGCATGTCCCATTCTTTCCCCGGCAGCTGACGTGACGGCACTTGTGACGGAGTGATCCGGTGCAATCGTACGGACGTTCCAGCTCGGCAGCGCGATGCTCATCGATGTCAGCTCCGCGGACACTTCCGATGTCGACTTCGGTCAAGCTTCCCTTGCGAAGTCAGCCAAGCGGGAGGACGCGTCATGTGCGTGACGGCGTTCCGGCCTCAGTCAGACGCGCAGCATCGGGACCAATTCGTCATGTCCGTTTCCGCCAGGAACGGGACTGTCGTGAGGAAATCCTCCACCGCCGCTTCATCCTTGACAGCAGCCTTTTCAGCGGTCTTGGTGCTGGGCCTGGGGGCCTGTTCGATCGAGGCCGCCGCCTCGTCCGCAGGCGGCTCGACCGCGGCAGCATCCGTCGAGCGTGCAGCGGTCGAGAAGGTCGCACTCACCGGCCTTGACCTCCAGATGGATCTCTGCACTGATCCGGATGGGCCGCGTGCCGTCGTCAGAGCACGGCCAGCCGAATCGTCGGCACGCGCTGCGGTGCCAGCGCCGCTCACTGCGGCTGACGTCACGGCGCGGATTGACCGGTGTCTGGTGCGGACTGAGGAACTCGTGGTCGGCGCGGCACTGAAAGGTCGCTTGACCTCAGCAATCGGCGCACTTCCCGAGGTTCTGGGCAATGAAGAGGCCCGTGACCTGGGCGGGGGAGTCAGCCGAATCGATTTCACCAGCGTGCGCGTCGGACCTGCCAGCGCGACCCTGGACGCTGAGGCCCAGGTATGGGCTCACTCAGTGACCAGGGCGCCGGAGGGACAGTGGGCCGACTCCACACCCGTCTCTGATCAGGTGTGGCACTTCGAGCTGGTCAAATCCCCACAGGGCACCTGGCTTATCGACTCCATGACGGGACGACGAGTCGGTGGCGGGGGGCCCTGAGGACCCTGGCCGTGCGTGGGCCCGGCAAGTCGACCATCCGTCACCGGACGTGACGATCAGGCTGTCGGCTTCTCGACCGGGACGAGCACGGCGTCGCGGACTTCGACGTCCTCGGCGACGGCATACTCCAGCTGACCGATGCGGCCGGTGGCGCGCAGGTCGCCTAGTGCGGCGGCGACCGCGTCGAGCACCGGTTGCGGCGCGGCGAGGGTCATCGAGGTGATCTCGGCGCGCATACCGACCTTGGCCTCGGACTTGGTCTTGCGGACCGCGCCGAGCGCTTCACCGACGGCTGGGAGCATGCCGGGGTCACCCGGCATACCCTCTGGCAGCGTCTCGGCAGGAAGCGGCCAGGCCTGCCGGTGCACCGAGCCTTCCCGCCACCAGGACCACACCTCTTCGGTGACGTAGGGCAGGATCGGGGCGAACAGGCGCAGCAGCACGTCGAGCGCGATGCGCAGGGCCGCGCGCGCTGACGCGGCGCCGACCTCGCCCTGACCGCCGTAGGCGCGGTCCTTGACCAGTTCGAGGTAGTCGTCACAGAACGACCAGAAGAACGACTCAGTGATCTCCAGGGAGCGGGTGTAGTCCCACGCTTCGAATCCCGCTGTGGCAGAACGCACCACGTCGGCCAGGGCCGCGAGCATGGAGCGGTCGAGCGGTTCGGTGACGGCCGCCGCGAGGTCGCCTTCGACCTCGCCGAAGGACAGCGCGAACTTGCTCGCGTTGAGCACCTTGATGGCCAGGCGCCGACCGACCTTGATCTGTCCCGGGTCGAACGCCGCATCGGTGCCCAGGCGCCCGGACGCCGCCCAATAGCGCACGGCGTCGGCCGAGTGCTGGATGACCAGGTCCTCGGGGGTGACGACATTGCCCTTGGACTTGCTCATCTTCTTGCGGTCGGGGTCGAGGATCCAGCCGGAGATCGCGGCGTTGGTCCACGGCACCAAGCCATGCTCGTGGTGGGCGCGCACGACGGTTGCGAAGAGCCAGGTGCGGATGATGTCGTGCGCCTGCGGGCGCAGGTCCATGGGGAACACCGCCGCGAACAGCTCCGGGTCCCCACGCCACCCGGCCGCGATCTGCGGCGAGAGCGAGGAGGTGGCCCAGGTGTCCATGACGTCGGGGTCGCCGACGAAACCACCCGGCATACCGCGCTGTGACTCGTTGTAGCCCTCCGGGGCGTCGGCAGCCGGGTCGACCGGCAGCTGGTCCTCGCGCGGCACGAGTGGGTGGTCGTAGTCGGGTTCGCCGTCGGCGTCCAGGGCGTACCAGACCGGGATCGCCACGCCGAAGAAGCGCTGCCGCGAGATGAGCCAGTCGCCATTGAGGCCGGACACCCAATTCTCGTAGCGAGCCCGCATGAAGCTCGGGTGGAAGTCGATCTCGCGGCCCCGCTCGATGAGCGCGGCGTTGAGGGCGGCGTCGCGCCCGCCGTTGCGGATGTACCACTGCCGCGAGGTGACGATCTCCAGCGGCTTCTCGCCGCGCTCATAGAAGTTGGCCTTGCGCTGGGTGGGCGTCGGCTCGCCGTCGAGATCGCCAGACTCCCGCAGCGCGCTCACGATCGCCTCGCGAGCCCCGTATGCCGTTGCGCCAGAGACCTTTTCGGCGTAAAGCTCAGCACCCGGTCCGGTCAGCCAGGCGGGCGTCTCGGACTGCAGGCGACCGGTGCGGGTGATGATCGAGCGCATCGGCAGCTGCAACTCACGCCACCAGATGACGTCGGTGAGGTCACCGAAGGTGCAACACATCGCGATGCCGGCGCCCTTGTCGGGCTCGGCCGCCGGGTGCGGCAGCACCGGCAGCTCGACGTCGAAGAGCGGTGAGCGCACCGTCGTGCCGAACAGCGGCTGGTAGCGCTCGTCATCGGGGTGGGCAATGAGCGCCACGCACGCGGGGATGAGTTCGGGGCGGGTGGTCTCGATGTAGATCGGACCGTCGGCACCGTGGAAGGCCACCCGGTGGTAAGCGCCGGGGTAGTCCCGGGCCTCCAACTCGGCCTGGGCCACGGCGGTCTGGAAGGTGACATCCCACAGGCCCGGGGCCTCGGCGGTGTAGGCCTCGCCGCGGGCCAGGTTGCGCAGGAACGCCTGCTGGGCGGTGGCCCGGGAGTGGTCGTCGATGGTGCGGTAGGAGATGTCCCAGTCCAGGGAGAAGCCCATCCGCCGGAAGAGCGCCTCGAAGGCTTGCTCGTCCAGGACGGTCAGCTCGTCACAGAGCTCGATGAAGTTCTGCCGGCTGATCGGCACCTCGTCGGCGGCCTTGGTCGAGGTGCGGTTGCCGTGGAACGGCGGGACGAAATCAGGCTGGTAGTGCAGCGATGCATCGCCGCGAACACCGTAGTAGTTCTGGACCCGCTTCTCGGTGGGCAAGCCGTTGTCGTCCCACCCGATCGGGTAGAACACGGCATACCCCGCCATCCGCTTGTAGCGGGCCATGCAGTCGGTGTGCGTGTAGGAGAACACGTGCCCCATGTGCAGCGAACCCGACGCCGTGGGGGGCGGGGTGTCGATGGAGAAGACCGCCGACCGGGGGCCGGCCAGCGCGCGCTCGCGGTCGAAGCGGTAGGTGCCCTCGGCCCGCCATACCGCGCCCCACTTGTCCTCGAGGCCGTCGACCGTCGGGCGGTCGGGGATCGAGGTCGGGCGAGCAGAAGGCGTGCTGGGCGTGCTGGTCATGAGGTGCATCTTCCCAGACCTCGGAGAGCGTCTTCACGTCGATATCGCCGGGTGTCGCGGGCCCAGTTCGCCGGACGTTCATCCTGCCCTCAACCGCTGGTCAACACTGTGATGGGGGCCACGAGTGGCGCGCGTCGCTCCCGCCGTTGTGGAGCACTCCGGATGGTTACCTTTCGGTAGGCCCTCACGCATGGACAGCAGGGGCCGCGACCACGGAAGGCTCGGATCATGTCGGGGAGTGACGCGGTGGGGGACCGCGAACTGGACGGCGGCTGCTGCCCGGAGCTGCCCACCGAGATCCTCGACTCGCACGGCATACCCCTTCTGGTCCGTCTGGTGGAGCCGAGCGACGAAGCGGCGATCCGCGACCTGCACGAGCGCTGCTCCTGTCGAGATGCAGCGAACATTGCAAAGTCGCCCGACTATTGCGGCAATAACGCGCAGAACGCCCAAGCTCTTGGAAGCCAAACGTGCCGTTGTGGACGGTCGACGCCCCTGGTAGTGCAGGCCATGTGATCTCACGAACCCCGCAGTCTCGCCCTCATGCCGATGACCGCGAGTCGTGTTGTCTGGTCGGCCTGCACTGGATCTTGACTAAGCAGCCTGTCGGCTCGTTGTTGGAGGAATG
>WBZM01003773.1_pt1 | contig 11569 bp, 11 predicted proteins | sample 5204271 | NCBI WGS metagenome assembly WBZM01 (sample SAMN12344346, study PRJNA552823) | activated sludge metagenome | biome: Activated sludge suspended growth; feature: Nitrification reactor; material: Wastewater; isolation source: activated sludge from nitrification reactor of wastewater...
CTGGATGCTCATGTCGCCGCAGATCAAGTTGCTGTTCCAACCCACGCCGACACCGAGAGAGCGCATGCCGGCCGCACGGCCCATCGACACGGCGTTGCCGCCACCGATCGAGTACATGACGTCATCGCCGATGACACTGCCGCTGGTCTGGTAACCCAGTTGACTCCAGGCCACGCCGCTGCCCAGCGCGAGTGCGCCGGCCAGCGCCAGGACGATCTCCGTGCGACGTGCCCGGCGGGAGAACGGATTGAATGCAGGACGGAACTTCATGGCACCACCTCAGAGGAAATCGACGCTGCCCAGGAACACCTGGCCCCGGCGTTCGCAGCAGGCATACGGCCGCCACAGCGCCCATGCGTAGTCGCCTTGCTGGGCCTGGGTCAGGAAGCCGCTGCGCGGGAAGACCGTGCAGGACGAGGACAGGACGGGCGTGAGTTCCTGCCACTTGCCGGTAGAGGCATCGCCCTCCATCAGCGCGCCGGCAGGCCAGTAGCCGGGCCGCGAATTGGCGAGCAGCGGCTGATAGACATGGATCTGCCCGCGCCGCGTGACAACATCGCCTGCACGCTGGGCGACGACTGCGCCGGCCTTGTGGTCGTCGGTCTGGTGCAGGAAGCCGCCACGGGGATACACGTTGCCCCAGAGGTTCATCGTGGTGCGCGCGCCGACTTCGCGCCTGCCCGGAATCAGCGCTTCCGGGTAGGCCATCTCGGGCACGTTGTAGCGCCAGGCCAGCGTGTCCAGGGTGCTGAGCAGGTACGGCATGAACGCCGTGCCCGCGCCCTCGCAGAAGTAGCCTGAAGACGAAACGAACTGGTTGAACACCTCGACGCCGGGGTGGCCGATGACGTCGGCGTTCTTGAACTTGGCGAGGTTGTTTTCGTGATCCTCGTTCGTGGTTCCATCGCCGCCCGCTTGGGCGGACGGGTTGGGTGTGCTCATTGCCCGGACTTCGACCCAGGGGTTTTCGCCGGTATTCGAGTACGACGACACCACTGCATCGGGGATGTAGTGGCGCACCTTGATCGACGTGCGCACCGTGCAGCCCGTCCAGGTGCAGTAGAGCCAGTAGCAGATCCCGACGACGCGGTATTCGAGGCAGTCGGGCGACGCCACCGAGCCGACGATGGTGGCGGTGTTGAGGGCGTAGCTGCCGGTGGCACTGAGCAGCAGCACGGACGCCACGCCAGCGCGCAGGCGGCGCATCAGGTCGAATGGACGGGTCACGGCAGAGTCCTCCGGTGCTGCTCGATGCGCGCGACGGCGCGGGCCACGTCCGGCTCGCCATAGATCACGTAGCGCTGGTCCACCACGATGGCCGGGAGGCTGGTGATGCCCAGGCTCCATGCGTCGGTGACGCCTTGGTATGCGGAAGCGATGCGTCGCTGTAGATCGGCACCGCCGCCATTCAGCCGGCGCTCGACGATGGCCATCGCCTGTTCGGGGTCGGTGGGCAGCCCCGCTGAAAGCTCCGCTTCAATCCGGTGGGCTTCGTCCAGCTCGATCAGCCGCTCGCCACCCATGGTCTTGATCGGGTGGCGGCTGTCGGTGACGACCAGCACGTCGGCGGCGAAAGCGGACGCGCTCAAAACGGCCAGAGCCGTCAGCAGTGCAAAGGACAGGCCAAAGATTAGCCAGCCTGGAGCGAACCGGAAAACAGATGCTGGCATGTCGCGTGCCCTGAAAGTTGATCAGGGCCATAGTCAAACGCGAACACGATGCGGCTCCAACAAACAATGCGCATTGCAGGTTGCCCGCATACCCGCCTGGCGAGCGCTAAGGGAAGAATGTTTTATAAATTGTAGAGATCGCTACATCATTGCAGAGATTGTGACGGCAATTTAATCTGCTTCCATGACTCAGACATCTGCCCCCTGGCTGACCCTCATCGTCAGCCTCCCATCCGCCAGCGCAACGGCGCGCATGCGCATCTGGCGTGCCGTCAAGGCGCTGGGCTGTGCCGCCCTACGTGACGGCGCCTACCTGCTGCCCGCGCAGGTGGAGCAGGCCGCACAGTTGCAGGTCCTGGCCGACGAGGTGCTGCAGGAAGGTGGACAGGCCTGGCTGCTGCAGGTTCAGGCTCGGGATATGGCCGAACAGGCTACTTTCCAGGCGCTATTCGATCGGACAGCCGACTACGCCCCCTGGCTGGAAGAACTGGCGCAAGCGCGCCAAACCTTCTCTGACCTGGGGGCCACGGAACTTCAGCGCCTGCATCGCAAGCATGCACGCGCCTATGACGCCATCCGCAAGATCGACTTCTTCCCCGGCGAGACCTCGATCCGTGCCGAGGCCCAATGGCGGGATTTCGCCAACGCCATCGAGGCAGTGCAGTCACCCGGCGAGCCGCAGGCGAAGGCCGGGCGCATTGCGCGGCGCGATCGCATGCAGTACCAGGGACGGCTCTGGGCCACGCGCCGCCACCTGTGGGTGGATCGCGTGGCAAGTGCCTGGCTGATCCAGCGCTTCATCGACCCACACGCGCGTTTCCTGTGGCTGGACTCTCCGGCCGACTGCCCGCCGGACGCGCTGGGCTTCGACTTCGACGGCGCGACCTTTTCGCATGTGGGCGAGAGCGTGACGTTCGAGGTGCTGCTGGCCAGCTTTGGTCTGGACGGGGATCGCGCTCTGTCACGCCTCGGGGACATGGTGCACGCGCTTGACGTCGGCGGCACGACCACGCCCGAGGCCAGCGGCTTCGAGGCCGTGCTGGCCGGCGCACGCAAGCGCTGGCCGGATGACAACACATTGCTGGCCGACATTGGTGGAGTCCTTGACTCGCTACATGCCCACTTCTCCAGCCCACGCAAGCCGTAACACCTCAACATCTCAAGGACGAATATGAACGACCTCCACGCTACGGTGGTGCCTGATGCTGGCGCCACAAGCGCTCCCAGCTACACGCTGTGGCAACTCGTGCGCTACATACTGGGCTTGGGCACCTGGGGCTTTGGCGGCCCTGTGGCCTTGGCAGGCTACATGTACCGCGATCTGGTGGAAAAACGCCAGTGGATCACCGATGCGGACTATAAAGAGGGGCTGGCGCTGGCTCAGTTGATGCCCGGCCCCTTGGCCGCGCAGTTGGCCATCTACCTTGGCTATGTTCACTACCGGTTTCTTGGCGCCACTCTGGTCGGCGTAGCGTTCGTACTGCCGTCCTTCCTCATGGTGGTTGCTGTCGGGGCGGCTTACGTAGCCTATGGGGGGATCAGTTGGATGCAGTCCGTCTTCTACGGTGTGGGCGCCGCCGTGATCGGCATCATCGCGATGAGCGCCTACAAGCTGACGACCAAGAGCATCGGCAAGGACAAGCTGCTGTGGCCCATTTTCCTGGTCAGTGCCGCAGTTACCGTCATTACCAAGTCGGAAGAACTTTGGCTCTTCCTCGGCGCCGGCGTGCTGGTGTGGTTTTGGCGCGCGCCGCCCTCCTGGCTGACGCGCAAAAACAGCCTCAACAGCGTTGCAGCGCCGCTGCTCGGGATGTTCGCGCTCAGCACCATCGACTGGACCAAGCTCAAGCAGATCGGTCTGTACTTCGCCTACGCGGGTAGCTTCGTCTTCGGCAGCGGCCTGGCCATCGTGCCCTTCCTCTACGGTGGCGTGGTCAAGGAATACAGCTGGCTGACCGAGCAACAGTTCGTGGACGCGGTGGCCGTGGCCATGATCACGCCGGGTCCGGTGGTGATCACGACCGGCTTCATCGGCTACCTGGTCACGGGCTTCTGGGGTGCTGTCGCGGCGGCTACGGCCACTTTCGTGCCTTGCTACCTTTTTACGGTACTGCCTGCCCCGTACTTCAAGAAATACGGCAAGCGCCCTGACGTGATCGCCTTCGTCGACGGCGTGACGGCCGCGGCCATTGGCTCGATTGCCGGCGCAGTGATCGTGATCGGCCAGCGCTCCATCTCCGATTGGATTACCGCAGCGATGGCTATCGCGACCGCCGCCATCCTGTGGCGCTTCAAGAAGGTGCCCGAGCCGGTCATCGTGGTAGCGGCCGCCGTCATCGGCTTGGTCGTGCATCCGCTGGTCACCCACGGCTAACGGCTCGCCCAATCTTCAGCCCAATTCACTCACCCACGCCTCATAACTTTCCAAGGAGCATTGCGATGGACTTGCAATCTCGCCCCCTCACCATCGACCCGGCCGCACTCAACGGCCTGTCGGAAAAGCTGATCGTCAGCCACCATGCGAACAACTACACCGGCGCCGTCAAGCGCATGAACGCCATCCGCCAGCAGTTGTCGCAACTGGACTGGCCCTCGACGCCCGTGTTCACCATCAACGGCCTGAAGCGCGAGGAACTCATCGCGGCCAACTCGGCCTGGCTGCATGAGCTGTATTTCGACGGCCTGGGCGGCGATGGCGTGCTGCCGGACGCGGGGCTGGCCGTGGCCCTGGCTCGGGATTTCGGCAGCGTCGAGCGCTGGCGCGCGGAGTTCACCGCGCTGGCCAAGGCCATGGGCGGCGGCTCGGGCTGGGCGCTGCTGTCCTGGTCTGCGCGCGAGGCGCGGCTGGTCACCCACTGGGCTGCCGATCACACGCATCTGCTGGCCGGCGCCACGCCGCTGCTGGCGCTGGACATGTACGAGCACGCCTACCACATGGACTTCGGCGCCAAGGCGGCGGCCTATGTGGATGCGTTCATGCAGAACATCCGCTGGGACGCGGTGATGCGCCGCTTCGGCGCCGCGCTGGAGGCCGATGCACGGCCCTGGGCCGCCGATCCGGCGGAGGTGCGCGGCGGCGCGCAGATCGTCGATGTCCGCCGCGCCGCGAACTACGCACAGAGCGCGGACCGCATCGCCGGTGCCGTCTGGCGCGATCCGGTCGCGTTGGAGGCCTGGAGCCGCGAGCTCGACAGTACCCGGCCCGTGCTCGTGTATTGCGTGCATGGCCACGAGGTCAGCCGCGCCGCCGCGCTCGCGCTGCGGGCACGCGGCCTCGACGCACGTTTTATTGCCGGCGGTATCGAGGCCTGCCGCGCCGCTGGCATAGCCCTGGAAGTAAAGGAGTAGCACCATGCAATGGATCACCCGCGAACGCCCCAAGATCGACCGCATCGCCTGTCCCTGGCTGATCGCGCGCTTCATCGACAAGGACGGTGAGTTTCTCTATGTGCCGGCCAGCGAGGTGCCGAGCACCGCCAAGGCCACCGGCGCCATCCCCTACGACATCCCCAACGTCGAGCTGAGCCACGTGGGCGAGCTGTGCAGTTTCGATGCCTTCCTGGCGAAGTACGGCCTCGACGACCCCGCGCTGCAGCAGTTGGCCGGGATCGTGCGCGGTGCCGACACGTCAAGGCTCGACCTGACACCGCAGTCGGCGGGGCTCTATGCGCTCTCGCTGGGGCTGTCGCACAACTTCAGCGACGACCACGAGATGCTCAAGCACGGCATGGTGATGTACGACGCGCTCTATGCATGGTGCCGCGCCTGCCAGGCCGAGACGCACAACTGGCCGCCGGTCATGACCGCCTGAGCTCCGGTGCATTGAGAGAACCGCCGATGTACGCAAGAACCCTCCGCGGCGCGGGGCGATCCGCCGCGACCGCCATCCTTGCCTTGTCGCTGAGCCTGGCCTCGATGGCCGCCACGAACACGCCGGCCGAACTCACCGGCGCACAGATCCGCGCCGCCATCAGCGGCAAGTACGTGACCGACGAGCACCACTGGGGGCATAAGTATTTCCCCGATGGGCGCGTTGAACGGCTGGAGAATGAACGATTGAAGTCAGCACGCTGGTCAGTTAAGGGCGGCGAACTGTGCCTGCTGCAGCCGGAAATCAGCAAGACCGAGCCGATCTGCTACCGCGTCACACGTACTGGAAACGAGTTGCAGTACATGGACGATGCGGGTTTCGTGGTGTTCCGGGGGCTGGTGAAGCCCATGCCCAAGCGCGGGCCATAGAAAAGCGGAACGAAGCGCCGGTGGCGCACGTAACCCCGGCGCGCCAACGCCCCCTCCAAGGGCTTGGGTTAGTGCGCGTGCCGGTGGTGTGTATCCGGCACATGCGGGTGCGCATGCACCATCGGCTCATGCACATGCGGATGGCTGTGCGCTCCCGCTGGCATCGGATCGTGGGTGTGGTTGTGGTGCCCGTCGTCGTGCCGGTGCGCGTGCTCGTGCTCCAGCCGCTCGTGCGCATGCTCATGGCCGTGCGACTCCGCCAGGTGCAGCACCACCCCCAGCACCATCAGCAGGCCGCCCACAGCCATGACCCACGTGCCGCTGCGGTCGCCCAGGGCAATGGCGATAGCGGCGCCGATGAAGGGCGCGAAGGCGAACACCGATCCCGTGCGCGCCGAGCCGAAGGCCCGCTGCGCCAGTAGGTAAAACGCAGGCTCAGGCCATAGCCGGTGGCTCCCACGGCCATCAAGCCCAGCGCCCCGCGCTTTCCTGGCGATGTGGCTCATGCGGCTTGCCTCTGCACCTCGATCGTGACATGCGACAGCTCGTGGATATGCGCCAGCAGTGCCTTGTAATGCGCAGGCTCTTGAGGTTCCCGAGCGATCAACGAAACGATGGCTGCGAAATGGCCCGGCCCGACCTGCCACACATGCAGGTCGGTAACGTGGCTTTCCGTGGGGGCCATTGCCTCCTGGATCTCTTGCCGCACTTCTTCGCCTTCGGCTGCGGCATCGAGCAGCACACTGCCGGAATCCTGGATCAGCCCCCAAGACCAGCGGGCGATCACCAATGCACCGACCACCCCCATGGCCGGATCGGCCCACAGCCAGCCATAGCTGCGGCCGACCAACAGCGCGACGATGGCCAGCACGGAGGTCAGCGCGTCGGCTAGGACGTGGATGTACGCAGCGCGCAGGTTGTTGTCGTGGCTCTTGCCATGTGCATGATGAGCATCGTGCCCGTGGTCATGGCCGGCCTCATGATCATGGTGGTGGTGATGGCCGTGGTGGTGACCATGATGCGCATGGTCGTTCTTGAGCAGCCAGGCGCAGATTAGGTTGATGACCAGGCCCACGGCAGCCACGGCGATCGCCTGATTGAAATCAATGTGGATCGGCTGGGTCAGCCGCACCAGGCTTTCCCAAGCGATCAGCAGCGCAATCAAGGCCAGGATGATCGCGCTGGCAAAGCCGGCCAGATCGCCGAGCTTGCCCGTGCCGAAGGTGAAACGCGGATTGCCCACATGCTTACGCGCGAAGCGATAGGCCAGCGCGGTAATCAGCATCGCGCCGGCATGGGTGGACATGTGCCACCCATCGGCCACCAGCGCCATTGAGCCGTAGACGGTGCCGGCAACGATTTCCACCAGCATCATGCTGGCCGTCAGCGCGATCACTAGCCACACCTTGCGCTCGTTGCGCTGGTGGTCGGTGCCCAGGAAGAAATGGTCGTGCGCGGATGCGGCAAGTGGGGTAGTCGTGGCGACAGTCATGTGTGGGTTCCTGAAGGGGATACGATCTGTGGGCGACAGGTTCACTTCATGTAGGCCCGGATGACTTCGATCATTTCCTCGCCGCCCTGATGGCGCTCCTTGTCCTCCGATGGAGCCAGGACGTGCTCGCGTAGATGGTCTTCCATCACCTCGGCAGTCAGGCCGCTGACCGCGCCGCGCACGGAGGCGATCTGGCGCAGCACTTCGACACAGGCCGCATCCGACTCCAAGGCGCGTTCGATGCCTTCGAGCTGGCCTTTGATGCGGCGGACGCGGGCGATCAGCTTGGCTTTTTCACGGGAGGTGTGGGACATGGCGCAGGGCAATCAATATAGTCTAGGGGGGTATATTATATTAATACTGCGAAAGGTTGAAATGCAGTTCTAGAAGCATATGGGTGTGCGGATAGCCCCTTAATTCTTAATCGAGCGTTCTAATTAAGAGCGAGTTCGTGCGGCTACCGCGCGATTCGATATGCGACTGTGGTGCTAGGCAACCTGCGGCAACGGATGGTGGACTATCTGGATACGTGGGCTGTGCCGTCAGCGGACATGTCGCCGGCCGCAAGCATGTCCAGGGCAGACAACAGTGCATCGCCCTCAATCGGCCCCTGCAGCAAGACGGCTTGACCCGTCTGGCGATCAAGCAGACGCAGCGACGGCGTGGCGTTCACGCCGCTCTTGGTGGCTTCCGCGGCCTGGGCGTGGATGACAGCACTGCTCCGATCGCTCGCCATGCACTGTTCGACGGCTGGCGTGGATTCGGGATAGAGCAGCCCTTCGGGCAGACCTTGGCCGTCGCTGCGCGTATGGGCATAGATCCATTCGACGGCTTGCCAGAACGCAGCATGCCCGCCAGCTTCGGCGACGCACTCGGCCAGACGTGCCTCGGCCGACGCGGCAGGTTCATGCGTGGCCAGCGGCTGGTGATGCCATTGCAGTGCGACGTCGGTGTTGTTGCCGATCCACCTCTTGAGCTGCGGGAAGTACTCCCGGCAGAACGGGCATTCCAGGTCTGCATAGAGCGTCAGCGTGAAGCGGCCTTCCGGGTTGCCCATCTGCCAGGGTGGCCCAGCGACCTGTGCCGTGCTGGCCGGCGCGGGCGACGGCGCTGAGGATTCGCCGGGCGTCCGGGATATCTGCCAGATCAGCAGCAGCGCGACCGGCACAGCAGCCAATACCCAGGGCCAGCGAGGCCGCCAGCGGCGACGGCGGAACGCCTGGACCTGCATCGGAATGGAAGGACGTTTCTGTTCCATGGCGTTCTCCGGTTTACGACAGTTCCAGGGCCGGCGACTCGATGCCGCGGGCCTGGTCGATCTTCTCGGCCACCTTGAAAGCCGCTTCCAGTTCGGTGCAGCCGTACTGTTGCATAAGCTGGTAGCGTTCGGCCTTCTCCTCGGGCTCTGTCTGCGCGAGGGCGAGGTACAGGCTCGGTGGCACGGCGCGGAACAGCACTTCCATGCTCTTGGAGAGGATGACGCCTTCGGTGAATTTCCCCGCCTCTTTGCGCGCAGAAAGCATCAGCGCTTTCTGCGCGGGCGAGAGTTCGCGGAACCGCGCGATCTTCTCGACTTCATCGGGTGGCATGCTGAGACAGATCCACCACTCGATCATGTTGAGCATGGGCTCCGCGGCGCGCGGCAAGTCGTCGATGTTCTGTGTCGCGAGCCAGAACCAGGCCCCCAATTTCCTCCACATCTTTGTGATTTTCACGACGTAGGGCGCGAGCAGCGGGTTCTTGGTGATGATGTGCCCTTCGTCGGTGACATTGATGATCGGACGCCCAAGGTACTGGTCGCGCTCCGCGATGTTGTTCACCGTGCTGATCAGGCTGATGTAGGCGATGGAGAGCTGTGCGTTGTAGCCCTCGCGGGCGTAGGTCGCGAGGTCCACCAGGGTGATGTCGGCTTCGGGCCACGGCGTGCCATCGCGGTCGAACATCTCGCCGTCCGTGCCTTGGCAGAACATGTCCATCGCGTCCGCCATCTCCAGCAGCCGCACGCGCCGCATCTCGGGCAGCGTCGGGTCCTGGCCACGGGTGCGCAGCGCGTTACGCACGTCGCGCGTGAGAACGGTGCGCTTCTCGCTACCACCTCCACCGTGGCAGTGCTCGGCAGCGTCGAGGATGCACTGGCGGATCAGCGAGCGATCGGCCCGCGTCATCCGAGCTTCCTCTTTGTCCTCGCCGCCCGTGATCATCAGCCGTGCCGTGATCTCCAATTCGCCGAGCACGTCGCGCTGCTCGTCCGCCTCCATGGCCGAGGCATCCGGGGGAAGGTCCTCGTCCAGCGCATCGGCATCGAGCGTCTGCACGTCGCTCGGCGTTTCGATCAGCCGGCGCGCATCGGCGAAGGGGGCCAGGCTGATGCCCGAGCCAGGGGCCAGCTTGACCCGGTTCACGGTCAGGCCCAGGCGCTTGGCGAAATCGCTGAACAGGCCGAAGCTGTTGCCGGCCTCCACGATGAACAGCCGTGGCCGGTAGATGGCCGTGACCTGGTTCAGGAGGTTGTTGAGCGTGGCGCTCTTGCCGGAGCCGGTGGGGCCGAACAGAAACAGGTGGGCATTCATCTGCCGGTCCAACCTGTTCAAGGGGTCAAACGTAATCGGGCCGCCACCGCGATTGAACATCGTGATGCCGGGGTGCCCCGTACCCTGGGCGCGGCCCCACACCGGCGACACGTTCGCGATGTGCTGCGCGAACATCAGTTGCGTGTACCACTTGCGCCGGTCCTGGCCGGGGTTGTAGCAGCACGGCAGCCAGCGCAAGTAGCTGTTGAGCGGAGCCACCTCGTCGTCCTCGCGCACCGGCTGCAAGCCGGCGTTGAGCATCACGTTCGCCAGATCCAGGCCGCGCCGGTCCAGTTCCGCCTCGTCGCGCCCGCGCAGGTAGAACGCCAGCGTCCCGCGGTAGAGCTTGTGCGCGCTGCCGATCAGCGAGCGGGCTTCCTGCACGTCCTTCAACGTCTGCTCCGACGCCAGCGTCTCGCCCACGGCCTTCTTCGCCAGGTGGTTGAGATCCGCTTCCAGCACATCCTGCGGCGTAGCGACCATGGTGAGACACATGAGGGTGTCTTCCGGCATCTGGTCGAACAGGGTGTTGATCGCATCGCCCTTGCGGGTCTCACCCGTCAGGTGCCCCGTCCCTGGCGGCATGCGCAAGCGGTCGGTGATCAGCACGCGGTGCGGCATGCCGTCGAAGTACCAAGTGCCGTGCGCCACGTCGGAGCGTGGCTGACCGAAGAACAACCGCTGGCTGAAATCCCGTCCACTCGCCAGTTCGATCTCGCCGGCCTCGCTTTTTTCGGTGCTGTCGGGGTAGCGCGCCAGCGCGTAGAAGCGCTCCCGATCCTCTGCACTCGGCCCGAGCATTGCGGGGCGCGGATTGAACCACCGCAGCAGCCAGTCGTGGACGTCGGCCGCGACCATGCGCCGTGCCTGGATGCCGGCGTTCGCCAGGCCGCCGCACAGGCGATCGCAGACGATGTTCAGCATCTGCTCGGGTGTCTGGCCGCGGCGGCTTGCCTGCCCGGTGGCACGCCGATAGACGACCATGCGCACGCGCCGCGTCTGGCCGCGCCAGCGAAGGCGCGTGACCACCGTGTCCTCGAAAAGACCACCTGGCTTGGCGACCGCGCGCAGGTGGTGGCCGAAGAAGCGAAGGTAGAACTCCGTGAACGCGGTGCCGCGGGCGCGCGGCTGCACGTAGTTGCGCAGGTTCTCCATGTACTGGTCGAAGCTGGGTTCGTCCTGGGCGTAGAGCTGGAGCACCCAGGGGTTTTCGTCCAGCTCATCGAAGGAGTCCTGGAGCGCGTTCTCCAAGGCATCGCGGGCATGCGCCAGCCAGCCGGGTTCCCGGCCCTCAGTGCCCAGCGGCACCAGCTCGTAGAACGAAGCGACCGACTGCCCATCCTCCAGCAGCATGGATTTCGACTGCGGCAGGAACTCCACCCACGGCAGCAGTTCCGCAAACGACGGCGCGACGTCGTACAGCGCCTGCTCGTCGGCCACGGTCGCCGGCCTGCGGCCCTGGACCGCCGCGCCGGGTTCGGGGACGCCGGCCTGGCGCAAGGCCTCGACGTGGCGCTGCCAGCCGTCCGGCTTCTCTTCGTCGCCGGTGCCGGATGCGGCCAGCTTCGGCCAGGGAAGTTTCCAGCGCATCAATAGTC
>WBZM01003775.1_pt1 | contig 11563 bp, 8 predicted proteins | sample 5204271 | NCBI WGS metagenome assembly WBZM01 (sample SAMN12344346, study PRJNA552823) | activated sludge metagenome | biome: Activated sludge suspended growth; feature: Nitrification reactor; material: Wastewater; isolation source: activated sludge from nitrification reactor of wastewater treatment...
GAAGTAGAAGTGGTCGCCGGTCGGTTGAACATCGTTCCAGCCGATGTGCGGGACCTTGAGGGGGCGACCGCCGGGCTTCCCGTCGACGGTCATGTCGTCCGGGATCCGGCAGACGTCACCCGCGAGGACGCGGAGGCCCGGGTGGCCGCCGGCCTCCTCGCTGCGCTCGAAGAGGATCTGCATGCCCAGGCAGATGCCGAGGAAGGGGTCGCCGCGGTCGATGACCATGCGGAGGGCGGCGCCGAGGGGGCCCGTGACGATCGCGTCGGTGACCGGGCCGAAGGAGCCCTGACCGGGGAAGACGACGATCCGGGCGGCGGCGATGCGGTCGGGATCGCCCGTGACGGCCACCGCGCCGCCGACCTGCACCAGCGCGCGTTCAACGCTGTCGAGGTTGCCGAGGTGGGCGTCCACCAGGATGATCTCGCGGCGCATCCTTGGCGCCTTTTTATCACAGGTCGGGGCGCTTTCCGAGACCCCCGCTCTTCGTTGCAGGTCCACCGACCACTCTGCCAGCGGCCCGGCGAGACCTGGCCATCGGTGCAGGTCAGGGGGAGGAAGGCTCCGGGGCCTGGTCGCCTGGCTCGACGGTGCCGGGGGCCGCGGGGGCGTCAGGGGCCGAATTCGCCGGATCGGCGGGGGCCGAGGCGGCTGCGGGGTCCTTCTCGAGGCGGGCGGCAGGGTCGCGGTCGAGGTGGAGCATCGTGTAGATCACCGCGATCGCCAGGACCAGGAGGACGCCGAGGACCTGGAAGGGGAGGGCGACGAGGAGCCAGAATTCGCCCTGGAGGAACTTTCGGCGCCGGATCTTGCCGGCGATCTTCTCGTAGAAGTCGGCCGGCGCCTCGACCTCGGGGAGGCTGCCGACCATCCGCAGGAGCTTGCGGAGGTCGTCGAGGTCCTTGCGAGCGTCGGGCGAGGAGGCCAGCTGCTCCTCGAATTCACGGCTCTCCTCGGGGTCGAGCTCGTGATCGAGGTAGGCGCTCATCCTCTCTTCGGCCTCGGCGTTGGATGTGTCGTTGCTGGCCATTCGAGCGCTCCGAGTAGGGTAGGTCCGATCGCGGGGGGCTGCCCAGGGGTCAGCGGAGGTACGGCGCCATCCGCTGCTTGAGGGCCATGCGCGCGCGGTGGAGGCGAGACTTGACGGTGCCCTCGGCGAGGCCGGTGATCCGCTGGATGTCCTGGTAGGAGAGGCCCTCGATATCGCGCAGGACGATGAGGAGGCGGTGCTCCTCCTCGAGGGCGGCCATCTCGCGCTGGAGGGCGAGCTGCACGCGGTTGCCCTCGGTCATCTGCTCGGGGTCGGGGACCTGGCTCTGGATGCTGTGGATGGCGCCTCCCTGGCCGGAGGGCATCTGCGCCTCGGCGTGCTCGTCGACGTCGAGGCGCGAGTCGAAGTGGCGGCCCTTGAGGTACTTGATCCGGTTCTTGCAGGTGTTGGTGGCGATCCGATAGAGCCAGGTGTAGAAGCGGCCCTCGCCGCGGTAGGTGTGGATGGCGCGGTAGACGGTGAGGAAGACGTCCTGCGCGAGATCCTCGGCCTCCTGGCGGTTGCCGATCATCCGCAGGATGAGGCCGAAGATCCGGTTCTGATAGGTGAAGACGAGCTCCTGGAAGGCGCGCTCGTCGCCGGCACGGATCCGGCGGACGAGCTGGCGGTCGCGGCGCTCGTGCTCCAGGCGACGGGCCGCCTCGGGATCGAGGGGGGCGCCGTCCTGTGGCTCCTCCATGTCGGGGAGGTCGAGGCCGTCGCCGCGGCTCGCGTCGTCGCTCACGCCGGTCACTCTCCCCCAGAGTGCTGGCGGTCGACAAGGTTCCCGGCGATCGTGAGTCGGGCGCCTGCGCCCGATGCGCGCGGGGACGAGGGGCGTCGGCGCTCAGAACCCGGGGTTGAAGCGGAGGCCGAGGTTCACGCCGAGGAAGGTCTCCGGCGATGGGCCGGCGACCTGTCGCGAGAAGCCGAGGCCGATGTCGGCGCCGGTCTTGCCGGCGGCGGGGGCGAGGAGGAGGGCGATCCCGCCGGCGATGATGCCGCGGTCGTCTTCGCGGCCGCGGCCGCGCCTGTCCCATCCACCACCTGCCCGAAAGGCCACCTTGCCGAGGACGAACTCGACGCCCATGCCGTAGCGGAGGCGGACGTGGCCCTGGTCGCGGTAGGAGGTGAAGTCGTAGGTGCCGTCGAGGTTGATGCTGAAGATCGGCCGGCGGAGCGGGAACACCGAGATCGCGTGGGCGAGGGCGCGGGGGTACTCGGCGACGCGCGAGATCTCGCGGGCGTCGAGGGTGGCGCGGTCGATCTCGTAGCCCTCGAGCTCGAGGCGGCGGGCGTCGGTGTAGGCCGGGCGGTTGGCGCCCGAGAGGTTGTAGCCGACGACCGCGAGGTTGACCCAGCCGGCGAGGGTGGCGTGGGCGGCGGCGTCGAGGCCGAAGGCGGAGAGGGCGGCGTCGACGTCGCGTTGGGCGCCGGTGGGGTCGTCGTAGCGGAGGGTGAGGCGCTGGTACTTGGGCTTGACGCCGATCGAGAGCCAGCCGCGGACGACGTTGACGGTGACGCCGAGGCCGACCTCGTGGCCGCGACGGACGAGCGCGAGCTCGTGGTGCTCGCCAGCGAGGTCGTCGAAGCGGAGGCGCGGGGCGCCGACGAGGGTGGCGTAGGCGACCCCGAGGGCGAAGCGGCGGTTGTTCATCGAGTCCATCGCCACCACGCCGACGCCGTGGCTGCGGTCGTGGAGGGAGACCTGATAGATGGGCTCGAGGGCGAGCATCGGCACGGCGCTCATCGCCGCCGGGTTGCCGAGGAGCGCGTCGGGGCCGGTGGCCGAGCCGCGGTAGGCGTCGCCGAGGGAGAGGTTGCGGGTGCCGGTGACGCCAGGGGCGGCGGCGGCCGGGCGCTCGACGAGGGCGACGAGGGCGCAAGCGGCGGCGGCGAGGCGGTGGGTGCGGGCGGTCATCGGCGATCGACCTGGTGCCGATACTGCAAGCCGGGCGCCAGGGCAACCTCGCTGCCATCACGGGGGGCTGGTGCGGTCGGTGGGGGGCGGCGTTGGGACCGGCTGTCGCGGCGGTGCGGGGGGCGCTGACGAAGTGGCAGGAGGGCCGCGGCGGCGGGTCGGGGCGGCGCTGGCCGGGGAGGGGCGGGCGCAGTACCCTCGCCGGCGATGCAGGACCCCCGCTCGGGCCGGCGCGCCCCCCTCGGCCGGCGACTCGTCCTCGGTCGGCGATCCATCCTCGGTCGGCGCACCTTCCTCGGCCTCGTCGGCGGCGCGGCGGCGGGCGCGAGCGTCGGCTGCGGCCGCGCGGCGGCGGCGGACGACGAGACGACGCTGGAGGAGGCGCGCTCGCGCTTCAATCACGTGCGGATCGGTCAGCGGGGGAGCGTGCGGACGATGTACTTCGTCGGCGATGACGGGGTGCAGTACGTCGAGTCGCGCCTCGACCTCGGGCGGCCGCAGAGCCTCGACCTCGACTACGCGCGGACGATGATGGCGGGGTTCCTCCTCCAGCCGCGGCCGCAGCGGGTGCTGATGGTCGGGCTCGGCGGCGGGCAGATCTCGAACTACCTCTTCGACCGCTTCCCGGGGATCGAGATCGACGCGGTCGACATCGACCCGGAGGTGGTGCGGCTCGCCCAGCGCTGGTTCAACGTGCCGAAGGACGAGCCCCGCTACCGGTTGCACGTCGACGACGGGCGCCTCTTCGTCGAGAAGGCACTGCCAGGTGTCCTCTGGGACATGATCATCCTCGACGCGTTCCGCGGGGTCTTCGTCCCCTACCACCTGAAGACGGTGGAGTTCTACCAGGCGGTGCTCGCCCGCCTGAGCCCGAGCGGGGTGGTGGTGGCGAACCTCCACAACGCGACGCGGATGTACCCGCACGACCGGCAGACGCTGGCGGCCGTGTTCCCGCAGCGCTACGCGTTCGTCTCGGAGACCGGCAATCAGACGACCTTCGTGGCGTCGGCGTCGCCGCAGCGGGCGGGGGCGTACGCGATCCGCGAGAACGCGCGGGCGGTGCGTGAGCGCTTCGACTTCGACATCCTGGGGCTCGCGGCCCGCTACTACCTCCGCACCGACTGGGAGACCGAGGCGGAGGTGCTCCGCGACGACTTCCGCCCGGGCGACCTGGAGGCGGCGGCGAAGCGCCACAACAAGACCTGCGTGAAGGGCTGCAAGTACTCGAATTGAGCGGCGACGGGCCTGCGCCGGGGGACATGGTCGATCGCGCAGGTGGCCGGGTGGCGCGGGCTCAGCGGGGGGCGGCGCCAGCGCGGGCGGCGATCTCCTGCCGCCAGCGCTCGGGGTCGTGGACCAGCCAGGCGGCGGCGTCCTCGCCGTCGGCGGTGCGGAAGCGGACGTGGACGAGGGGGCTCGCCATCGTCTTGCCGAGGTGGCCCTTCACGAGGCTGACCTCGAGGACATCCTGAAGGGGGATCGTGATCTCGGTCTTCGGGGTGAGGAGGCTGAACCAGAGGTGGTCGGCGGTGAGGGCGAGGGCGCCGTTGCCCCGGACCTGGCCGCTACCCTTGGACTCGAGGCCGAAGAAGTTGGCGGCGGGCTCGCTGAGGATCACCTCGCCGGCCTGGTAGCGGGCGTCGAGGCGCTCGTTGCCCTCGCTCTCGATCCAGCCGCAGGCGGGGGCGGTGAGGGCGAGGAGGAGGGCGAGGGCGGCCGGGCGGGTGATGACGCTTGGCATGGGCGGAGCGTAGCGCGGGTGGGGAGGCGGACGGCCCAGGCGCGGGTTGGAGGTGCCCTTGCGGGTCCGCGCTCGGTTCAAATGCCGGGGACGAAGGGGACGACGTCGAGGGCGCACCAGTCGAGGGCGCAGGCGTTGATCGGGCAGGCATTGACCGCGCAGCTCTGGGCGGCGCAGGCGTCGACCGGGCAGACGTCGACGAGGTTGGCGGCGACGGAGCAGGCGTCGACGGGGCTGGCCGCGACGCCGCAGGCGGCGGCGCCACAGGCGGCGGCGCCACAGGCGGCGGCGCCGCAGGCGGTGACGCCGGAGGCGGCGGCGCCACAGGCGTCGACGCCGCAGACGGCGGCGCCGCAGACGTCGGCGCCGCAGTAGGCGAGGCCCGCCGCTGCGACCGCGCAGAGGGTGACGAGGCTGCCGTCGGCGGAGCAGAGGGCGACGCCGCAGGCGTCGACGCCACAGACGTCGGCGCCGCAGGCGTCGGCGCCGCAGGCGCCCGCTCCGGAGGCCGCGGCGCCGCACACCTGCTGGCCGCAGGCCTCGGCGCCGCAAGGGCCGGTGCCGTCACCACCCTCGGCCGCGTTGGCGAGGGCGCGGAGGTCGCGGACGACCATCCGCTCGTTGTCGGCGATCACGGTCGCGGTGGCGGTGAGCTGGCCAGCGCTGTTGGCCGTGACGAGGCGGGCGGTGGCGAGGCACTCGAGGGTGATCGTGTCGCCGTGAGTGGTGATGGATCCCTGCGAGGAGGGGCCCGAGAGGATGACCCGGAAGGTCTGGGATGGGCTGGGGGCGGCGGTGACCGGGCCGCTCGCGGTGATGGTGCCGGCGGAGACGGTGAGGTAGACAGCGCCTTCGGAGATCTGCTCGACGATCAGGCTCGTGGTCCGGTTGTCGATCTCGGGCGGGAGCGTGGGGGCGTCGGCGAGGAGCTCGCGGGCGATGCCGTTGAAGGAGCCGTGCTCGTAGAGGGTGACCTTCATGCCGGCGGGGACCCGGACCGAGCTCACGGTGTCGCCGCCGAGGGTGAGGTCCGCCTGGACCCAGCGGCCGACGCCGAGCTTCTGGCTCGGGCCGGCGTAGTTGGGGTCGCGGTAGAGGGTGACCGCGCCGGTGCCCGCCTGGAGGCTGACGTGGTCGCCGTAGCTGACCATGGAGGTCAGCTTGCTCGGGCCCGCGCAGCCGACCACGAAGGTGTTGACGCGGGTGCCATCGGCGAGGGCGACCGAGGCGAGGCGCTTGGCGGCGGTGACGAGCTGGAGGCGGTCGCCGTACTTGAGGGTGTTCGGCGAGACGGCGACGCCGCGGCGGAGCACCACCGCGGACTTCACCTTGTCGACGAAGGCGGGGTCGAGCATCGTGTCCTCGACGAGAACACGCTCGTTGCCGGTGAAGTTGTCCTCATCATAGAGGATCACCCGAAGCTCGGGGGGGACCGAGACCTTGTTCACCTTGAGATCGTAGCGGTTCTTGTAGAACTGAGCCCGGGTGTAGCGGCCCGGCGGAAGGCCCCAGTCGAAGGTCTTGAGGTCGTTCCAGTTGGTGAGGTCGGTCGCGTCGAAGCGGGCGACCAGGTCGATCTTGAGGCTCGATGCGCGGTTGTCGTTGGTGCCCAAGACCGGTGTTGAGCCCGATTCCCAGTCGCCGATGAGAGTGCCGAAATTGTCGTTCTCGAACAACTTGACCGAAATGAAGCCGCCGCCCTCGTGGCTGAATGACGAGAGCGCGTTGTCGCCGATCGTCAGGTCACTCTTCTTCCAGGCGCCGATGCCGAGCTCCTGGCTGGCGCCGTGGAAGGATGGTTCGGCGAAGAGGCGGACCTTGCGGTCGCCGATCGGGCTCTCGGCGAGCGGGCGGAGGAGGGTGAGGCCCCAGTGTTGGCTGACGCCGTTGACCACGTCCTCGACGATGACGCTGGTGGCGAGGTCGTTGAACTCGGCGACCCAGCGGGTGTCGGCGGTGTAGATGCGGCTCATCCCGGAGAAGCCGTCCTCGGCGTAGAGGATCACCCGCTTGCCGGCAGGGACCTTGAGCGAGGAGATGGCCTTGACGCCGACGCTCAGCTTGCCCGAGTTGTAGGCGCCGACGCCGACCGTCTGGCTGGCGCCGGTGTAGTCCCCGTCGGCGTAGAGGGTGACCATCGACGCGGTGCTCTCGACGACGGCGCTCATCGCCATGTCGTTGAAGTCGCCGACCCAGGCGGTGTCGCTGGTGTAGGTGCGGCTGGCGCCGCCGAAGTTGTCGGCGGCGTAGAGGGTCACGCGCAGGCCGGCGGGGACCTTGAGCGAGGAGATCCTCTTGGCGCCGAAGGTCAGCTTGCTCGAGTTGTAGGCGCCGACCCGGAGCTGCTGGCTGCTGCCGGCGTAGTTGCCGTCGGCGTAGATGGTCGCCGCGCCCGCGGCGGCCTGCGACTCGGCCTGGACGATCAGGCTGGAGGTGGCGTCGGCAAGGGCGACCAGCGCGGAGGCGTCGCCGGTGAGCGCGAAGGAGTTGCCGCGGAATTTTGCGTGCTCGAAGAGGGTGACCTTGAGCCCCTGCGGGACCTTGAGCGAGGAGATCGAGTCGTTCCCGACCTTGCCGGGGAGCGGGTGGTCCCAGCGCCCGATGCCGAAGGGCTGGCTCGGGCCCGCGTAGTTGCTGTCGCGGTAGACGGTCACGGGGCCGGCGGCGCCGTCGTCCGCCGACTGTGTGATCGCGGTGCCTGCGGTGCCGGCGCCCGCGTTGAGGAGGAGGCCGGAGTGGGCGGATCGGAGGCGGATCCAGTAGGTGTCCGACGCCTCGAGCCTCCAGCGCTGGTGGGCGGCGCCGGTGTCAGGGACGCCGATGATCCGGGCGCCGCTGGCGGTCGAGGCGTTCTGGACGGTGAGGACGAGGTTGTCGCTCGAGCGGACCCGGAAGAGGTCGTTGCCGGTCGGCTCGATTCGCCACCGCTGGGTCGACGCCTCGGTCCAACTCTGGAGGGTGGCCGCGGCGCCGCTCGCCGCGACCTGGAGGACGAGGCCTCCCTGAGCCGCGACGACCGCATAGATTCGATTCTGGGCGAGGGTCGGTGAGCTGGACGAGTTGAGAGGGATCGGGTCGACGAGGTACTGCATCGGTGCGCTCGGGGCTCCGACGAGGTTGAGAGATCTGCGTCGGCAGCGACAAGCGTCAGCATGGGGCGTCTGCAGGTCGGTATCGCTCTTGGGACATGTATTTTAAAACATGTCCTTTGGTCATTTTTGGTGGATGGGCGGGCGACCGGCGGGCCGGCAGGTGCGCTCATGAGGCGACTACGGGCAGGCTCGGGCGCTGGTTGGTGATCCGCTTGAGGCGGCCGCTGCGGAGCCAGAAGGGCTCCTCGGGGGTGTCGTCGGTGAGGGCGAGGGCGAGGTAGGACTCGCCGTCGGCGAGGGCGAGGTCGCGGTCGACGAGGGCGGCGAGGAGCGCCTGGAGCTCGACGGGGCCGAGGCGCTCGGCGTCGGTGCCGGCGAGGGCGCGAGGGAGCGCGCGGAGCTTGGTGGGGGCGTCGATGGCCCGGTAGACGAGGGCCTCGATCGGCGAGAGGTGGTGGACGCGGCGCTCGCCGCCGCGGGTGTCCTCGATCTCGAGGCCGCCCTCGACGGCGCGCTGGACCAGGCGCGGGAGCTCGGGCTCCTCGCGCCAGATCCGGCTCCACTCGAGGGTGAGGGCGGTGACCTGGTCGTAGTGCGGGTCGCCGAGGACGTCCTTCCAGGTGGCGTCGAAGTAGTAGGCGACGCGGTGGAGGTCGACGCGGTCGGCGGGGAAGAGGCCGGCGTACCAGGGGCGCGGCTGGAGGTCGGTGTTCCAGCGCTCCTTCTCGTTGAAGTAGGGGCTGAAGCGGTGGACCTCGATCGGCGGGGCGCCGCCGAAGGGCGGGCGGAGGTGGACGAGCTTGGGGATCCAGGCGGCCATCTGCGCGTAGTCGCCCGGGGCCTCGCCCGGGACGCGGATCAGGTTGTTCCAGAAGACCTGGATGCCGTGCTCGCGGCAGCAGCGGAGGAAGAAGACGTTCTGGAGGGCGGAGACGCCCTTCCTCATCAGCTGGAGGAGGTGGTCGGAGAGGCTCTCGATGCCGGGCTGGACGAAGCGGATCCTGGCGGCGGCCATCGCCGCGATCTGGGCGCGGTTCAGGTTGGCCTTGCAGGAGTAGAAGAGCTCGAGGTCGTCGGCGGGGGGCTCGGCGGCGAGGCGCGGCAGGAGGTCGTGGAAGTAGCCCATCGCCAGGATGTTGTCGGAGGCCTGGAGGCGGTGGGTCGGGTAGCGCTCGGTGAGGTGGCGGAGCTCGGCGTAGACGACCTCGGCCGAGCGGGCGCGGTAGTCCATGCCGGTGGGGTTGAGGCCGCAGAAGGTGCAGTGGTGCTTCTGCCCCCACCAGCAGCCGCGGGCGCTCTCGAAGGGGAGGAGGAGGCGCTGCAGCCAGCTCGGTTGGTCGCCGAAGCCGAGGCGGCGGGCGTCGGCGAAGAAGTCGTCGAAGTCGGGGGGCGGGCTCGCCTCGAGGACCTCGCGCGCGACCTGACGGGGCGGCGGGCCGGCGTGGACGGTGGGGGCGCCGGCGTGGCGGTAGCGGATCCCCTGGAGGCCCTCGGGCGGGCGATCCTCGGCCAGCGCGCGGAAGAGCGGGGCGACCACGTCCTCGGCCTCGCCGAGCGAGACGGCGTCGATCCAGGGGACCTTCTCCATGAGCTCCTCGCCCATCTCGCCGTGGAAGCAGGCGCCGCCGTAGACGACCTTGACGCGGGGGAGCTCCTGCTTGATGAGGCGGCCGAGGGCGAGGGAGGCGACGGTCTGGAAGAAGGTGCAGGAGAAGCCGACGACGCGGGGCTCGCCGTGGGCGCGGAGGAGGTTCAGGCAGGCGCGGAGGTAGGCGGGGACGAGGTCACGACGGATCTTGCGGAGCCACGCCTTCGGGTCCGTGACGTGCGGGATGTTGGCGAGCTCGTCGCCGCAGAGGGCGAGGAATTCGTCCTCGCTGGGGCCGAAGGGGCCGCCCCAGGCGGCCTCGGCGAAGAGCCACTCGCCGACCTGGGTCTCGACGCCCTTGAAGAGGGCGACCATCTCGTAGGCGCCGAGGCCGATCGCGCGGGCGAAGTCGAGGTTGAGGTTGAAGACCCGGCTCGCCTGTCCGTCCGCGGCGAGGCGCGACTTCAGGACCCCGAGCGCGAGCGTCGGGTGGGTGAGGGAGACGAAGGGCATGTTGACGAGGTGGATCATCGCGGCCTCTCGCGCGGGTTATCGAGGTGCCTCTCGGGACAGGTCGTCGAGGTCCGGCGCTCACGCCCCGGGCGCGGCGGGCTGGATCACGGGCAGCGAGCGGCCCTTCTTGCCGCTCATCTGCTGGTAGATCGCCTGCATCTCGGCGGGGAGCGCCTTGCCGCCGTCGACGTGGACCTCGGCGCAGAGGAGGTTGGGGTCGGTGCGGGCGGCCTCGACGTCGTAGTCGTCCTGGGTGAGCGCGCCCATCTCGACCGCGCGGAGGAGGAGGCGCTCGCGGATGTTGTACTTCCAGCTCGGGCACGGGAGGATCGCCGCCTCGCCCCGCTGCGAGCCGCTGTGGACGAACTTGAAGGCGCAGGCGCCCGCGCAGTTCGGCAGGATCTTGCAGTTGCGGCAGGTCTCGTTGTCGAAGGGGGTCCAGCGGAGCCAGGCGCGGTTCAGCTCGCTCTGGCCCAGGGCGTCGAGGTCGAAGAGGGTGCCGACCTTGCGGCCGGGGTCGGAGACGGTGTCCCAGCACTTGTGGATGTCGCCGCTCGGGACGATCACGAAGCCGCGCGGGCGGACGGCCGCGCAGGTGCCGTGGAAGCGCGGCGGGTAGGGGAGGGCGGTGAGGCCGGCCTTGAAGCCGTGGCGGTAGAGCTCGGCCTCGAGCTGGGCGTAGCGCGACTTGCTCAGCGTCACGTCCTGGACGCCGTGGCAGCCCTCGGTCATCGCCTCGACCGGCGCGAAGTACATCTTCAGGTTCTTGCGGCCGCCGAGGCCCTCCTCGGCGAGGAGGTCGATGAGGCCCTCGATGTCCCCGCGGTTCCGCTCGTCGATGTTGACGCGGACGCTGATGCCGAGCTCGGGGACGGCGTCGACGACCTCCTTGAGGTTGTCGATGATGCGGGCGAAGGTCCCCTTCTTGGAGTGGAGGTGGCGGCGGGCGTCGTGGTAGCTGGGCAGGCCGTCGAGGGTGATCTGGGCGGCGCGGACCCGGCGATCGACGAGCATCCGCGCGACCTTGGCGTCGAGGAAGTAGCCGTTGGTCACGATCATCGCGTCGTAGGCGAGGCCGCGGGCCTGGCAGTGGGCGATCACTCGGTCGGAGAGGGACTCGATGAGGTCGCGGCGGAGCAGCGGCTCGCCGCCGTACCAGGCGATGTGGAGGCGGCGGATCGCCGGGGTTACCCGGGCGATGAGGGCGAGGAGCGCCTCCTGGACGTCCTCGCGCATCCCCTCGTTGGGCTTGTCCTGGCCCTGGAAGCAGTAGTCGCAGCCGAAGTTGCAGGCGAGGGTGGGCGCGACGGTGAGGACCATCGAGCGCATGTCGTAGCGGTGGGCGTTGTACTCGCGCTGGATCAGGGCGAGTTCGTCGGTGGCCTGGTCGACGACGAAGCCGCCGTAGGCGAGCTGCTGGAGGCTCTCTGAGGGGGCGCCCTCGTGGTCGCCGGCGCCGACCCGCTGGAACGCGGCGTTGTCGCCCTCGTCCCAGAGGGCGAGCGCGCCGGAGAGTGAGTTGTAGGCGAGGACGCGGCCGTGGAGGAGCGGCGTGGTGATGGTGTAGCGCGAAGGTTTGAACATTGAGGATGTTCCGGTCGGATCCGCGCGGCGGGCGGCCATCGGGCAGCATCGCAGCCCGCTCCCCGGCTGTCGAGTCGCGTGTTCGCGCGGGGGC
>WBZM01003778.1_pt1 | contig 11561 bp, 9 predicted proteins | sample 5204271 | NCBI WGS metagenome assembly WBZM01 (sample SAMN12344346, study PRJNA552823) | activated sludge metagenome | biome: Activated sludge suspended growth; feature: Nitrification reactor; material: Wastewater; isolation source: activated sludge from nitrification reactor of wastewater treatment...
GCGCAACCTCGTGTACACGGCGCCCTACTTCCACAACGGGCTGGTGCACACGATCGACGAGGCCGTGCGCGTGATGGCCGCGACGCAACTCGGCAGGACGCTCGAACCGGGCCAGGTGGCGGACATCACGGCGTTCCTCGAAGCACTGACGGGGCCGTTCCCGGCCCAGCAGATGCCGCGCCTGCCGCCGACGCCGGGCGACCTGATCGACTGACCGCGACCACGGCGGGCCGGGCCGGCAGCCGACCCGACCCGCCGTCCCGGGCTCGCTTAGAATCGGTCGTCATGACCGAGCGACGACGATCGACTGCCGCCCGACGGCCCGGGACGTCACGCACCGCCGTCGCCGGCGGTCACCGCACGCGGGTCGGGCGCGAGCGCCGGGAGCGCACGCGGGCGCACATCGTGGCGACGGCGCAGCGCGTCTTCGCCGAGCAGGGCCCGGACGCCCCGGTCATCGATGACTTCATCCGCGCCGCCCACGTCTCGCGCGGCACCTTCTACAACTATTTCCGCACGACCGGCGAACTGCTGGCCGCGGTGACCACCGCGATGGAAGATGGGCTCATGGTCTCGATCGAGGCCGGCATGGCCGACCTGACGGACCCGGTGGACCGGCTCGCGATGGGACCGCGGCTCTGGCTGCACTGGAGCCGTGCGGACCCCACGCTCTGTGCCTTCATCGTCCGCAGCCGCTTCCGCAGCGCACTGGTCGAGCAGCTGCTCGGTTACGACCTGCGCGCGGGGCGCCGCGCCGGCGCGTTCCGCTTCCGCCGCGTCGAGGTGGCCCGCGACCTGGTCGTCGGCACCGTGCTCGAAGCGATGCACCGCATGCTGACGACGCGCGTGCCGCGTACGCTGCCGGAAGACGTGGCGCGACAGATCCTGCTCGGACTCGGCGTGCGGGCCGACGCGATCGATCGCAGCCTCGCACGCCGCATCCCGCCGCTGGCGGCCCTGCCGCCGCCGAGGCGCTAGGGCGCCATCGTCTCGGCCGAGACTTCCCAGCCGGCCTCGATGCCGCCCGGCAGCATCTGGCCGCGGTCCTCGCCCACCTCGGCGTCGATGAGCGCGTTGAGCCGCTCGTTCATCGCCAGCACGAGTTCGCGGTGCGCGCCCTTGCGCATGGCGAGGTTGGTCATCTCGTTCGGGTCGGCCTGGGTGTCGAACAGCTCGACGTCGTTGACCCGGTAGAGCTGCTCGAGCGTGGTCGGCCGGTTGTGCTCCTTCGGCGCGAAGTAGCGCGAGAAGACGTAGCGTCCGTCGTACACGGAGCGCACCGCGCCGCGCTTGCGCAGGTCGGGGACCATGCCGGCCTCCTTGAGCTTCTTCGGATCGCCGCCCTGCTGGATGTAGGCCACGGCCTTCAGCAGGTAGTCGCCGTCGAGGTAGGCGAACATGTTGTAGTTGAAGAGCACGGCATCGCGCACGGCGTTCGTGCCGGCGGCACCCGGGTCGGCGAGCAGCCCCGAGAAGTCGCGGCCCGGCAGGCCCTGCGTGATCGCCGCGCGCCGCTCCGGCGCGACGCCCGTCATCGCGACCAGCGTCGGGGCGATGTCGACGTGCGAGGTGAGCGCGCCGCAGCGGCCGCCGCCCGGGAAGGCCGGGTGGCTGACGATGAGCGGCACGTTGTTCTGCTCCCGGTAGGCCACGGCGCCCTTGGCGTGCAGCTGGTGTGCGCCGTCCATGTCGCCGTGATCCGCGGTGAACACGATGATCGTCTTGTCGGTGAGCCCGGCCGCATCGAGTTCGGCCAGCACCGACGCCATGTTGCGGTCGGCGTCGCGCAGGCAGTTCAGGTAGTAGTTGTGCCGGCGGCGCCAGCGTGCCGCCTCGTTCGGGATCGCGCCCACGAGGGCGTCGTGGGAGAGCAGGAAATCCCGGTGCGCGGCCGGGCGGCCCGGCGCGTCGAGCGGCTGGTCGTGGCTCGGCGGCAGCGCGAACTCCCACTGCGTCGCGTACAGCGGATCGAGCGGGTCGCGCGCGACGTGCGTGAGGCCGCGCGTCGACTGCACCGGCGTGCCGGGCGCGTCCGTGTCGTAGAACATCACGTCGTGCGGGTTGACGAGGTTGACGGCGAGGAACCACGGCTTGCCCGCGGCGGCCAGCTCGCGGCCCTTGCCGCGCAGCCAGCTGCCCGCCATCGCGGTCGTGATGCCGTCGTGCAGGTAGCCGCCCTGCGTGTGCGCGATGATGTCGCCGATGCCGACGTAGTCCGAGAAGCCGTAGGCCTCCATCTCCTCCGTGAAGATCTTGGTCGGGCTGCCGAGCTTGTTGACCGTCTCGAATTCCTTCGTCAGGTGCCACTTGCCCTTGTAGGCCGTGTAGTAGCCGGCATCGCGCAGCATGTCGCCGATGGTGCGCACGTCGGTCGACAGGCTCTGGATCCACGGGAAGTTCGTGTTGTCGAACATCTTCGTGTGCTGGATGTGCTGGCCCGTGTACAGCACGGAGCGCGACGGCGTGCACACGCAGGAGTTGATCGTGTGCCGCGTGAAGGTCGTGCCGCGCTGCATCAGGCGTTCGTGCGCCGGCAGCGAGTATCCGGCCGGCAGTTCGCCCGGACGGAAGAACCGCTCCTGGTCCGTGAGGATGAACAGGATGTTCCAGCCGCCCGGCGGCTTCGCGGCCGCCGGCACGGGCGCGCCCGTCGCGCCCGCCCCCGGGGCCGAGGCCGCAGCCTCGCCCGCCAGGCCCATGGCCGCCACGCCCGCGCCCGCGGCGCGCAGGAATTCCCGCCGCGTCACGCCGGCGCCCGCCTTGATCTCACTCATGTGCGCTCCCCGCAGGGTTCGTTGGGATTCTCATCTTGACACTTTTGCTCAATATGAACCAGACTTGTTCGCATTCATTCGTGCCGACACCGGAGTCGCCATGCCGCGCATGCTGCCGACCGTCCTGATCAGCCTGGGTCTGCTGGCCGGAGCCGCCCACGCCGCCGACGCCCCGAAGACCTGGGAGGGCCTCGAGCAACGCAAGGTGAAGGGCGTCGACCTCGTGTACGTCCGCCCCGGCGCGAAGTTCTCCGGCTACCGCAGCGTCCTGATCGACCGGCCCGTCGAGGTCGCCTTCGATCACGACTGGGATCCGAACGAAGGCGTGCGCAGCACCGCGCGCCGGCTCTCCGCGACCGACATCCAGGCCATCCGGGACGAGATGGCGGCGGAGTTCCTGTCGGTGTTCACGGACGAGCTCGCCAAGGGCGGCTATGCGCCCGTCGAGCAGTCGCGCGACGACACGCTGCGCCTGCACGCCCAGGTCGCGGACGTCTACATCAATGCGCCTGAGCGCATGGAACCGGGGCGCGTCACTTCGTACACCCTGGAATCGGGCCGGGCCACGCTCGAGCTCGAGCTGCGCGACGGGCCGACCGGGCAGTTGCTCGCGCGAGTCGTCGACGAGAAGACGGCGCAGCGCAGCGGCACGCTGCAGGTCACGAACTCGGTCACCAACTCGGCCGACTTCCGCCTCGCCGTGCGCAGCTGGGCGCGCCGCCTCGTCAAGGAACTCGACGCGCTCAACGGCAAGGAGTGAGCGACGGCGGCCGCGCGGCGGGGCGGGACGCGCCCGCGGGGGTCCGTTGCACGGTTCACGCATCTGTGTCACCGTAACCGGAACGTCACGCGAACGACACGGGGCTGTCGCCTCGCCGGCCTAGCCTGCGCGCAGGCCGGGGCGACCCCGCCGCGGCCGAGCGGAGGGTCGCGTGGGCACACCGACGTCCATCGAGCGCTGGCAGAGGGTCGATCGGCTCGAGCGGTCCGTTTGCCTGCGGATCAACCGCCTGAGCCGGCACGGTCCGTCGCGACAGTTCTTCGCCACCGTGAGCCGCCTCGGAGACGGCCCCATCTGGTACCTCCTGATGTTCGTACTGGCAGTCTCGGGTGAGCAGACCGCAGGCATCGCGGCACAGATGGCGGTCACCGGCATCGCCGGGACGCTGCTCTACCGCGTGCTCAAGGGCCGGCTGGTGCGGGAGCGGCCCTGCGTGTCCCACCCCGGGATCGTGATGGGCTGCGCCCCCCTCGACCGGTACAGCTTCCCGTCGGGCCATACGCTGCATGCCGTCGGATTCACTACGCTTGCAGTCGCACAGGTGCCGGAACTGGCCGTCGTCCTCGTGCCTTTCGCACTCCTCGTGGCCGCCTCGCGGGTCGTCCTCGGCCTGCACTATCCGACCGACGTGGCGGCCGGCGCATTGATCGGCCTGCTGCTGGCGACCGCCAGTCTTGCGCTCGGGGCGGCCTGAGGCGTGACTCCGTTGCGCTCCGGCCCGCGTCCGACGGGCGTGACCCGGCTGCGGCTCGCCACCCTCAACTCGTGGCGGGGCCTCAAGCACTGCTATCACAGCGAGGCCGCCTTCCGGCAGGAAGTGTGGGCAGCCTGCGTGCTGCTGCCCCTGGCCCTCTGGCTCGGACGCACCGGGGTCGAGCGCGCACTGCTCGTCGGCAGCGTGCTGTTCGTGATGATCGTCGAGTTGCTGAACACCGGCATCGAGGTGGTGGTGGACCGCATCAGCCACGAACACCACCACCTGTCCGGCTTCGCCAAGGACCTGGGCTCCAGCGCGGTGCTGCTCGCCCTCCTCGCCGCCGTCGCGACGTGGCTGTTCGTGCTGTTCGGCCGCGTCGCCTGACCCGCTCGGCGGACCGGCGCCCCGTACCGCGTCAAAGGGCGACCATCGACCGGAACCCGCCCCAGAACATGCGCTTGCCGTCGAACGGCATCTTCTTCGCATCCGCGTACTTCGCGAGGCGCGGATCCGCCATGAAGGCCTTCATGATGCGGTCACGGTCGCGACGCGAGCGGTAGGTGATGTAGGAGAACACCACGACCTCGCCCGGCTTCAGCTTCACGCTCTGCGGGAACGAGGTCCACTTGCCCGGCTTGACGTCGTCGGCCACCGACTCCACGTAGGTGAGCGCGCCGAGTTCCATGCAGATCTTCCCGCCCAGGCGCGCCATGGCGCGGTAGGCGGCGAGGTTCTTCTTCGGCACCGGCAGGACGAATCCGTCGACATAGATACCCATGGCGATCCTCCTCAGGTGACAGGGGCCCGGCCATGCGGGGCGGCGGGCGCTCAGGTTCGTTCGAAGCAGGCCACCGTTTCGACGTGCGCAGTGTAGGGCATCAGGTTGAAGGCGGTGAGTCCGGCGAGGCGCAGGCCGCCCGGGCGGATCAGCCGGTGCACGTCCGCCTGCAGCGAGGCCAGCCCGCAGCTCACGTAGACCAGCCGCCGTGGCGGCCGCTCGGCAAGGCGATCGGCCAGCGGCGCGTCGAGCCCCTTGCGCGGCGGGTCGACCACGACGACGTCCGCGCCTTCCGCGGCGTCGCAGCAGTCGCCGGCCGCACCCGGCACGACCTCGACGCGTGCGCGCTGCTCCGGCGCCAGTCCGTCGAGCCCGAGCGCCAGTCCCTCGAGCGAGGCCGCGCCACGTTCGTTCAGGCGCAGCGTGCTCGTGCGCTCCAGGATCGACAGCCCGATGGCGCCGACGCCGGCGTAGAACTCCGTGACGCGCGAGCCGGGGGGCACGAGGGCGCGCACGTGTCCGACGATGCGCCCGGCAACCTCGAGGTTGCTCTGCCCGAACGCGCCGGGCGGGTAGTGGACGGCCGGGCCGTCGAAGCGCTCGACGACGGCCGGCTCGCCGCACCAGCGCACGAATCCGGGCCCGAGGATGGCGTTGGTCGGCTCGCACTGCGCATTGAAATGCAGGCTGTGCAGGTCGTCGCCGAGTTCGTCCCGGATCCGCCCGAAGCAGCGCTCGAGCGGCGCCGGCCCTGCACTGTTGGCCACGAGCACGACCTGCGCGCGCCCCGATGAACGCTCGACCACCACCTGCAGGTAGCGCGCGACACCGCGGTGCAGGCCGTCGACGTAGATCGGCACGCCCTCGTCGATCAGCGCGCGCCGCACGACGGCGGCGGCGCGATTGATCAGCGGGTGGTGGACGCGGCAGTCGGGAATCGCGACGACGCGGTGGGTGGCGAGCTGGAACATGCCGACCCGGGGCGCGCCGGCGCGGCCCCGGATCGCCAGGCGGGCCCGCAGGCGAAAGCCCTGCGGCGCGCCCTCGACCACCGGCACCCCGGGCAGGCCGTGTGCCCTGGCGAGCGCCTCGAGAGCGGCCCGGGCGGCCGGGTCGATGCCGGGCTCGCCGAACCGCGGGCACCCCGGGCAGGGCGGGCGATGGGGGCAGTCGACCGGACTGCTCGACGGACGGGCGGCGGTGTCGCAGCTGGGATCGGGCATGGGGCCCGGCAGGTTACCGCAGGCCGGCCGGCCGCCCCAGCCCGGCCCGGGATTCTGTCAACGACACGGGGCGTCACTTCGACTGGACACCCGGCCCAGCGCCGGGGATAGTGACCGCCTGTCCCACGCTTGCGGGCCCGTCGGCGCCCCTGGCATGCCCCCCGCGAGACCTGCTGTCCGTGAGTCTGCCGGCCCGGAAACTGTCGTCCCTGCGCGACCTGCTGCGCACGAGCACCGCCGACCAGCACGCTGCCCTGGAAGCGACCCCGGTGATGCGGGCGTTCGCCGACGGCGCGACCGATGCCCGGGTCGCGCGCGCGTACCTGACCCGGCAGGAACGGCTGCACCGCGCGCTCGAGCGGACGCTCGCCCCCCACCTGACGCCACGCGAGTCGCAGTTGCGCCTGCAGCGCTCGACCTGGCTCGCCGACGACCTGCACACCCTCGGCATCGCACCCGACGCACGTGAACCGTCGGTGCCGGCCGTAACCGACCGGGCCGGCGCGCTCGGCGTCCTGTACGTGCTCGAGGGCAGCACACTCGGCCTGCGCATGGTGCGCAACCGGCTGCGCCACGCCGGCTCGGCGGGCTGGCCGATGCAGAGCCGGTTCGTCCTCGGCTACGGGGACGCCTCCGGCCGGCACTGGCAGTCCTTCCTCGCCGAGCTCGAGTCCCTGCCCGAAAGCGAGTGGCCTGCGGCCGTCGCGGCGGCACAAGCCACGTTCCGGGCCTTCCTGGCCGCCTTCGCGGAGTCCGACCATGATTGAACGCGATACCGTCAAACCCGCGGCGACGGGACCCGGCCAGAGCGGCTTCGCGGTGACGCTGGACAACTGTGCACGCGAGCCCATCCACCTGCCCGGCCAGATCCAGCCGCACGGTGCGCTGGTCGCATTCGACCCGGCGACGGAAACGGTGCTGCACGCCTCGACCAACCTCGGCGAACTGCTGCCGGTCGGCAGCCTGCCGATCAAGGGCCGGCGGCTGTCGGAACTGGTCGGCGACGAGCACTGCGCCACCATCCTCGCCTCGCTCAAGGCCGGCACCACCGGGCTCGTGCGCCACGAGGTCATCGACCTGCCGGGCCGCAGCGGATCGGCCGAGCACGGACCGCTGCAGTGCGTGGTTCACCACCACCGCGGCGTCGGCTTCGCGGAGTTCGAGCCGCCGCCGGCGGAGGAGATCGGCGACGCGATGCAGGGTTTCAGCGACACGCTGGACTCGCTGCGCACCACGGTCGAGCTCGAGGAACTGGTCGAGCGCATCGCGCAGCGCGTGAAGCGGCTCACCGGCTTCGACCGGGTGATGGTCTACCAGTTCAAGGAGGACTGGCACGGGCACGTGATCGCCGACGCGCACGAGCCGGACATGGAGTCGTTCTACGACCTGCACTACCCGGCGAGCGACATCCCGGCGCAGGCGCGCGAGCTGTATCGCAGCAACCTCGTGCGCTACCTGCCCGACGTCGAGTACGCGGCCGTGCCGGTGCTGCCGTGGTACGACGACGACCGCCTGCAACTGCTCGACATGAGCCATTCGCTGTTGCGCAGCGTCTCGCCGATCCACCTCCAGTACCTGCGCAACATGGGCGTGCGCGCCACGCTCACGATCTCGCTGCTGGTGGAAGGCGAGCTGTGGGGCCTGATCGCCTGCCACCACCGCCAGCCCAAGCCCCTGCCGCTGCGCCTGCGGCGCGCCTGCTACGCGCTGTCCGTCACGGCCGGCTACATGGTCAGCTCGCACCTCAAGCAGGCGCGCTCGGTGGCGCTCGCCGCCGCGCTGCAGTCCGGGCAGCGCGTGATGGGCGCGTTCAACCACGTCCAGAGCAGCGTGCGCGACGTGATCGAGCAGTGCGGCACCTCCCTGATGCGGGTCGCCGACGCGAGCGGCGGCGCGTTCTGGAATGGCGACGCCGTGTATCCCTTCGGCCAGTGGCCGGGGGCGGAGCGCGCGGAGTCGGTCATGCGCTACGTGCGCCACGCGTTCGAGACCACGCAGGACGAGGTGCTGTGCACCGACCGGGTCGCGCTGCATCCGCCGCTGCAGGCCGACGAGATGCGCACGGCCTGCGGCGTGCTGGCGCTCAAGCTGGACGAGCACGGCCTGCGCGGCATCCTGTGGCTGCGGCCGGCCTACCGGCGCGAGGTCTCCTGGGGCGGCGACCCGGACAAGCCGGTGCAGTTCGACACCGACGCGCAGGGGCGGCCGCGCCTCTCGCCCCGCTCCTCGTTCGCCCGCTGGGTCGTGCTGGTCACCGACCGCTCGCGCTCGTGGAGCGAGGTCAGCATCGAGGCCGCGCGCAGCTTGCTCGCGCTGCGCCAGACCCTGCAGGTGCGCGACACGCTGGCGCAGCTGAGCCTCAACGACCAGCGCTTCCGCGGGCTGGTCACGCTGCAGTCGGACGCGTACTGGCGCCTCGACGCCGAGCGCCGCATCGTGACCCTGAGCCGGCCCCTGCCCACTTTCGGCGGGCACGTGGAGGGACGCACGCTCGAGTCGCTGTTCGCGGAGCACTGCGACGAGGACGAGGTGGAGGCGCTGGCGCACGCACTGCGCGACGGCAAGCCGTTCCGCGGCCTGCGGGTCGGCAGCAAGAGCCAGCGCGACCGGGGCCGGCGCGTGTACTCGCTGAGCGGCGAGCCGACCCGGGACCTCGAGGGCCACACCACCGGCTGGCACGGCACCATCTCCGACATCACCAAGGACTTCGTGGTCGAGGAGTCGAAGTGGGTGCGGCAGGAGATCGACGCGCTGACGACCCTGGCCCGCAGCCAGTTCCTCGCGCAGGTGACGCAGGAAATGCGCACGCCGATCGCCACGGTCACGGATTACGCGCAGCTGCTGCTGAGCGAGGCGCACCTCGGCAAGCGCGAACGCGACTGGGCCGGACGCGTCCAGCAGGCCGGCGAGTCGCTGCGGCAGGCGACCGCGGGCCTCGTCGGGCTCGCCGAGCTCGAGGCGCAGAACCTGCGCCTGAAGCTGGTGACGATGGACGCCGGCGACGTGGCGAACGAAGTGGCGGACGAGGCCGCCGAGCGGGCCCGTGCGCAGAACCTCACGCTCACGACGGACGCGGACGACGGCGACCATCGCGCCGCCATCGACCCGATCCGCCTCAAGCGGGCGCTGCGCAACCTCGTGGCGAACGCCATCCAGTACAACCGGCCCGGCGGGTCGGTGCGCGTCGTCACCCGCACGGACTTCGACACTGCGGAAGTTCGCATCGAGGTCCACGACACCGGCGACGGCCTCGATCCGCAGCAGCAGGCGCGGCTCTTCCGGCCGTTCGACAGGATGGGCCGCGAGGTCACGCAGGTGCCGGGCGCCGGCATCGGGCTCGTGGTCGCCAAGCTGCTGGTCGAACGCATGGGCGGCCGCATCACCGTCGGCAGCGAGCGCGGCCGCGGCAGCTGCTTTGCGATCTGCCTGCCGGTCGCTCCGGCCAATTGAACGGCGACTGGCGGGCCGCGTACCCGCCGCGGCCCGCCGGTCCTACAGGGCCAGGGTCAGCGTGAGCCGGACCGTGCGGGGCTCCACCGGGTGGAAGTGAATGTCCCCGACCGGGGCCGGCTCGCCCGGAAGCTGCGACTCGTAGTAGTAGGTGATGTCGTTGTCTTCGGCGTCGAACAGGTTGAATACCGTTGCGCTCAGGCGCAGGTGCTCGGAGAAGCGATAGCCGCCCTCGAGGTTGACCTGCAGCGTCGAGTCCGAGCGGACGCTGTCGTCCTCGATGAGCGGTCCCGGGCCGAAGTAGCGTAGACGCGCGCCACCGAACCAGCCGGTCGGGCGGGCCAGCGCCATTCCTACCGACGCCACGCTCTCCACGGCGTTCGGGATGCGGTTGCCGGCCGGGTCCGGGTCGGTATAGCGGGCACGGGTCCAGGCCACGTCCGCATCGATCAGCACCCCGTCGAGGGGCGTGTAGTACGCGCCGACCTCGATGCCCTCGCGCCGACTCGCGCGGCTCGGCTCGGTCGCGCCGCCGTCGCCGACGAACAGCAGCTCGGAATCCAGCTTCAGCGTCCACAGGGCCGCGGACAGCTGGACGTTCGGCACGATGGCCGTGCGCACGCCGACCTCGGCGCCCAGCGCCCGCACCAGCGGATCGACCTTCTCGACGGGCGTCACGCCGCCGTTCGGGTCGACCGCGATGGTCGTGCCGCGCGCGTCGTTGGAATGGAAGCCGTAGCCGGCATTCAGGAAGTACTCCGTCTTCGCCCACGGCCCGAACACCAGCGCGAGCTTGGGCGAGGCGATCGAGTCGCTGGCGCTGCCGGAATTGGCGTCGAGGCTGCTTTCCACGTCGAAGTGGTAGGAGTCGAGACGCAGCCCGGCGTCCATGCGCAGCCAGTCGGTCCAGTGCAGGCTGGCCGCCGCCCAGGCGCCGTAGCTGAGCTGCCGCACGTCGTCCTCGCGCACGGTGTCGTAGCGCACACGGTCCTCGGTCCGGTACAGCGCGACCGGGGCGATGTCGTCGTAGCGGACCTGCAGGCCGGCCGACAGCGAACCGTCGCGACCCCAAGGCGACCACGGTGCGTCCCAGCCCAGCTCGCCGCCGTAGTACTGCCGGGACTCGTACTGCTCGAACTGGTCGCCGCGCAGCGGGTCGGTGGCGTAGGTGAAGTTGGAGACGAGGGACAGTTCGTAATCGACCGCATAGGCCGTCGCGTGCAGCGCGCCTTCGCCGAGCGTCGATCGCCAGGCGCCGGACAGGCTGTAGCGGCGCGTCTCGCCGCCATCGGTCGGGTCGATCGCGCCGTAGCGGTCGATCTCGCCTGACTGCACGGCGCGCAGCGGAATCTGGTCCGTGCTGCGCCACTGGCCGTCGTAGCCCGTCGCCGCGACGCTCCAGCCGCGCGCCGCGTCGCCGGTCGAGTACTTGACGAGGCCGCTCGCCTTGCGGAAATCCTCCGGCCGCTGCCACGGCCCGTCGTTGTGGAAATACTCGCCGGCCGCGAGCAGGTGGCCGTCGCCGAGCTGCGGCGAGGCGGCGAGCAGCGCGCGGTAATAGCCGTTCTCTCCGCCGCCCAGCGTGACGAACGGCGCGTCGACGCTGGACCGGTAGCGCATGTGCGCGGCGCCGGCAGCCGAGAAGTTGCCCTCGTCGGCATAGTAGGTGCCCTTGCGATACTCCACCGACTCCACCAGTTCCGGAATCGTGAAGTTCATGTCCAGGTAGCCCTGGCCGTGCGCGTTGGTCGGCAGGTTGACCGGGACGCCGTCGACGCTCACCGAGAAGTCGGTGCCGTGGTCGAGGTTGAAGCCGCGCAGGAAGTACTGGTTGGCCTTGCCGTCGCCGCTGTGCTGG
>WBZM01003779.1_pt1 | contig 11560 bp, 11 predicted proteins | sample 5204271 | NCBI WGS metagenome assembly WBZM01 (sample SAMN12344346, study PRJNA552823) | activated sludge metagenome | biome: Activated sludge suspended growth; feature: Nitrification reactor; material: Wastewater; isolation source: activated sludge from nitrification reactor of wastewater...
GAACTGCTGGAAGGAGAGATTGATGAGTGAAACGACCGCACCCCAGCCCAGTCTCGATGACGTCAAGTCCTGGGATGGCTACCGGGTGGATGACATCACCGGCCAGGGCGTAGCCCGGGTCGAGGGCCTCTTCGTCGACGGCGAGACGGGCCAGCCCACATGGATTCTCGTCAAGCTGGGCCGCTTCGGCAAAGTCGTCCCGATCTCGATTCGCGAATGCGCGGCCGCGGCCGGCAGGGTCTGGACGCCGCATGATCGCGAAGTGATCCGAAACGCCCCGGCTGTCGATCCGGCGCTGCCGCTTAACCGGGAGCAGGAAAATCAGGTTCTCGAGTACTACGGCATCCCCGACACTGTTGGTCGCGGAGCCGAGATCAAGGACCGCCCCGCCGGTTCGATTACGGCCAATCCTCTGACCACTTGATCTTCGAAGTCCGAGGCGACTGAGGCCAGAACCCCGCGAGCCGGAAGGTTCCGCCTCGCGGGAAAACCGGGCGTGGCTAGCAGCCGAGGGCGCGGGCGATGACCATCTGCTGGACCTCGTCCGTGCCTTCGCCGATCGTGAGGATCTTGGCGTCGCGGTAGAAGCGGCAGACGGGGTATTCCTCGATGAAGCCGTACCCACCGTGGATCTGGACCGCCTCCTCGGTGGCCCGGACTGCCAGCCGACCGGTGATCAGTTTTGCCTGGGCGGCAGTGAGGGTGAAGTTCTCTCCACGGTCCTTTTCGATCGCTGCCTTGTAGGTCAAGAGGCGGGCGGCTTCGATCTGGGAGGAGATGTCCGCGATCTTTGCCTGGATCGCCTGGAACTTCGAGATCGACTTGCCGAAAGCCTGGCGCTCCTGTGCGTACCTGATCGCTTCGTCGAGCGCGCCCTGGGCGACCCCGACCGACATCGCGGCCACGCCGATCCTGCCGCCGTCAAGGATCTGGAGGAACTGCTTGAAACCCTGACCGCGCGGGCCGAGCAGGTTTTCGGCTGGAACCCTTGCGTCCTCGAAGGTCAGCGGATGGGTGTCGGATGCGTTCCAGCCCATCTTGCGGTAGGGCGGATCGACGGTATATCCGGGAGTTCCGTTCGGGACGATGATGTTCGAGATTTCGGGGCGACCGTTCTCGTCCTTGCCGGTGACGGCGGTGATGGTGACGCAGGCGGAAATGTCCGTGCCTGAGTTGGTGATGAACTGCTTGGCCCCGTTGACCACCCATTCGTCTCCGTCGAGTTCGGCCCGGGTCTTCGTGTTCCCGGCATCCGAGCCAGCCTCGGGCTCGGTAAGACCGAAGGCGGCCAGCTTCTTTCCGGCGCAGAGATCGGGCAGCCACTCGGCCTTCTGCTCCTCGGTGCCCCAGTTGTAAATCGGGGTCGTGCCCAGGGAGATGTGAGCCGCCAGGGTGATCGCGACGGAAGAATCGATACGGGCAAGCTCTTCGACCGCGAGGGCGTAGGAGAGGATGTCGCCGCCACTTCCTCCGTACTCCTCGGGGAACGGGATTCCCATCAGGCCGAGGTCGCCGAGCTTCTCGACGATTTCGTAAGGGAAGGTCTTGGTCCGGTCGAGCTCTTCGGCGACCGGCGCGACCTCATTGCGGGCGAAATCACGGACGGTCTGCTGAAGCAGCCGCTGTTCATTGTTCAGGTCGAAGTCCATGCCCGCGATCCTATGTATCGGGCGCATTCGGCGGCGTATAGGGGGATCCGGTAGCTGTGGTGACCGCCTTGTGAATCCTGCTTTGTGTGAGATATCTCATAGAGAGTCGTATCATGCGACTTACTACGATAGGCTTGCGCCACGAAGTGGCTTCCAGATGGCAAGCCAGACCCGACCCCGAAAGGGGAACACCATGAAGCGCAATCCGAGAAACCGAACGAGGTTCCAGCTCAGGCCGCTGAAGATCGACCTGACCGAAGCCGAGATCCTCGCTGACCTCCAGTACGGAGTCGGCAAGGAGCCCCGGCAGGTGCGCGCGGCGCGCCGTGGTGCCCACACCCGGTGACCGAGGTGACTGAAACTGCCAGGACGGTCGCGGCGGCCCTGGCCGAAGAGAGGCCGGAGATCAGCCGCTCGCTGACCGTCCACTGGCAGGACCCGATGGCGATGGCTTCCAGGGGCCTTGAGATGGCCGGCCTGGACTACATGAAGGCCGTCCGGGACCGCGAGGTGCCTCCGCCCCCGATCGCCGTCCTGATGAACATGGCACCTGTCGAGGTGGAGGAGGGCCGCGCGGTCTTCGCCGCGATGCCGGGTGAGGAGCACTACAACCCGATCGGTGTGGTCCACGGCGGGTTCATGGCGACCGTCCTTGATTCCGTCGCAGGGTGTGCCGTCCACACCACACTGGCTCTCGGTGAGGCCTACACGACACTCACCCTAGAAGTGAAGAACCTCCGGCCTCTCACCCGTGACACGGGTTCGATCCGGGGCGTGGGCGAGGTCGAGTACCGCGGACGCCGTCAGGCCACCGCGAACGCGAAGATCTATGCCGAGGAGTCAGGCAAGCTGCTGGCCAGCGCCAGCTCGAGCTGCATGATCATGGGGAGCCAGTAGTCGGCGAGCGACGCTCCGCATCAAGCAGAGCCTGCCCATCCATCAAGTCTTTCTGTGGGCAGGCGGGTTTCTGTGGTCATCCGGCGCAGACCGGATGACATGCAGTTAGGCCGAGAGGTCGCGCGCGAGCGCGACCAGGAGGTGAACCCCGAAGCCGGTCGGTCCCTTGCCCCAGTACTCGCGGCCGGTGTCCCAGGCGGTCCCGGCGATGTCAACATGGGCCCACGGCTTGCCCTCGGTGAATTCCTCGAGGAAAGAGCCGGCATAGATGGTCCCGGCCTTGCGCTGGGCGGAAGCGTTGACGAGGTCGGTGATCTCGCCCTTGGTCAGATCCTTGTACTCCTCGTGAAGGGGCAGCCTCCAGACCAGCTCACCGGTCCGCTGCCCGGCCTCGGTGACGCTGGCCGCGAGGTCATCGTCATTGGAGATCAGGGCGGCGTAAGTAGAGCCGAGCCCGATCAGGACGGCGCCGGTGAGGGTGGCCAGATCGACCATGCGGTCCGCGCCTTCACGAGCACAGTGAACCAGGGCATCGGCGAGGATCAGGCGCCCCTCGGCGTCGGTGTTCGTGACCTCGACCGTCTTGCCGTTGAGCTGGGTGATGATGTCGCCAGGCTTGAGTGCGGTCCCGGAAGGCATGTTCTCCGTGGAAGGCAGGACGGCGATGATGTTGATCGGAAGGTCAAGTTCGGCGATCGCGCCCATCGCCTCGAGAACGGCCGCGCCCCCGGACATGTCCATCTTCATCTCATGCATTCCTGCGGAGGGCTTGATCGAGATGCCACCGGTGTCGAAGGTCACCGACTTGCCGATCAGGCCCAGCGTCTCACCATCCCCGCCGCCGTGGTACTTCAGGGTTATCAGCCGCGGCTCGACATGTTCGCCACCCTTGGAGACGGCTTCGAGACCGCCCATTCCGGCGGCGATGATCTGCTCCCGGTCCATGACGTCGACCGAGACCTTCTCGTAGGCGTCCGCGATCTCCCGGGCCCTTGCCGCCAGGTACTCGGGGGTGGCCTCGTTTGCCGGGAGGCTCTGCAGGTACCGGGCCCGGTTGCCGGAATTCGCGACCACCTCGCCGACCCGCACCATGTCACCGAGGTCCAGATCAGTGTTGATCTCGACCGCCTTGAGGGAGGGAGGAGCCTCCTGGCCGTCGCTGCCCGACTTGTAGCGGTCAAACTCGAAGGCGGCAAGGCCTGCCCCTTCGACCAGGGCGGCTGCGATTCGTCCTGGCTCGACTCCTTCCGGGGCCTCCGGGAGCATCCAGGCGATCACTTCGCCCTTGACCTGCTTCAGCGCCCGCTGCGAGACCGCGCCGACGACCCTCGCCTTCTCGGCCGTGAAGTCCTCTTTCTTTCCGAGACCGATGATCACGACCCGCTCCGGCTTGCCGGGGTAGACGATCACCTGGGACTTGAAATCTCCCGAGGCGTCGCTCGCACCGGCCGTGCTTCCCAGCGGCTCGGAAAGCTCCTCGCCTTCAAAAAGACCGACCGCGACGAGATCGGCATCGAGATCGGACAGGGCGACATCGGTGGTGTAGGCCTTCATTCGCCGGAGTCTAGAACGCGAGTCACCCGGTATCGTCCCTATTCCGCTTCGTTTCGTCCATTTTTCGTTTTCCCCTCGAGACCTGAAAGGCAACATGGCCCGCACCGTCATCCTGAGTACTGCCCGCACCCCCTTCGGCAAGATGGGCGGTGGACTCGCCACCGTCAACGCAGCCGAACTCGGAGGCGTAGCGATCGCCGGAGCCCTCGAACGCGCCGGCGTAGCGCCCGATCAGGTCCAGCAGGTCAGCTACGGCCAGGTCATTCAGGCCGGGCAGGGCCAGATCCCGTCACGCCAGGCCCAGATCAATGGCGGCATTCCCAAGGAAGTTCCGTCCGAGACCGTCAACAAGGTCTGTGCCTCGGGCATGCGCGCCGTCGGTCTGATCGACCAGGCGATCCGCGCTGGTGACATCGAGGTCGGCGTCGGCGGCGGCATGGAATCGATGTCACTCGCTCCGTACCTGCTCCCCGGTGCCCGCTCGGGCTTCCGGATGGGTGATGTGAAGGCGATCGACTCAATGACCCATGACGGACTGACCAACCCCTTCACTCACCTTCAGATGATTGCCGAGGCCTCGACAGTCTCGAACGAGGTAGGCATCACCCGCGAAGAGATGGACGCCTGGGCAGCCCGCTCCCACGAACTGGCCCAGAAGGCCAAGGAAGCCGGCTACTTCCAGGAAGAAATCGTCCCGGTGACCGTCAAGGGTCGCAAGGGTGACACCGTGGTCGAAGAGGACGAGGCGATCCGCCCCGGAACCACCGCAGAAAGCCTTTCCGGCCTGAGGGCCGTGGGCGGCGAAGACGCCACCCACACCGCCGGCAACGCGCCAGGAGTCAATGACGGCGCCGGTGCCCTCGTTCTCGCTTCGGACGAGTGGGCTGAAGCAAACGGCAAATCCCCGATGGCCACCATCGTCGGATACGGCCAGATCGGTGACGAGTACGCCTGCCTCGCCAAGACCCCGGCGCTTGCCGCCAAGGCCGCTCTCGAGAAGCTCGGCAAGTCGCCCGCCGACGTTGATCTCTGGGAAGTGAACGAAGCATTCGCCTCGGTCACCCTCAACACGATCAAGATGCTCGATCTCGACCCGGACAAGATGAACGTGAACGGTGGAGCGGTCGCCCTCGGCCACCCGATCGGTGCCTCGGGCGCCCGCGTGATCGGCGGGCTCGTGCGTGAACTCCAGCGTCGCGGTGGCGGTCTCGGCTGCGCCGCGATCTGCTCGGGTGGCGGTCAGGGTGACGCCATCCTCGTCGAGGTCTAGAGGGCGAACCCGGGCGCTCTGTACGCTCGGGTTGTCTTGGAGATCGAACGAAAATTCCTGGTTCACCGGACCCCGCCGGAGCTTGATGGCTCAGGCGGGGTCCAGTTGCTTCAGGGCTACCTGTCCATAAGCCGGGATTCCGAGATCCGCGTGCGCCAGGCCGGCGCACAGACCCTCCTCACAGTCAAGCGAGGCAAGGGTGAATCCCGGGAGGAGGTCGAGGTCACGCTGGACCAGTCGGCCTTTACCGAACTGTGGCCGCTGACTGAGGGTGTGCGGGTCGAGAAGGTTCGTCACCGGCTGAGTCTGGATGGCGGCCTCGTGGCCGAGGTGGACATCTACTCGGGTGATCTCGATGGAACCTCCGTGGTCGAAGTCGAGTTCGCGTCGCTCGAGGCGGCTTCCCGATTCGAACCGCCAGCCTGGTTTGGCCGTGAACTGACGGGAGACCCGGCCTGGGCGAACCAGAGTCTCGCGGTTGCCGGAAAACCGGTCAAGGGACTCGAGTTCAGGCTGAGGCCGGGCGAGGATCCAGGGACAGGGATCTGCCGGATAGTGGCCGCGAGAACTTCCCAGGCCCTGGCGAATGTTCGGGCGGCCGGCCACGCGAGAGAGTCTGCGGAGCACGTCCATGAGGCCAGAAAGAGCCTCAAGAAGTCACGTTCGGCCCTTCGCTTGCTTCGCGGCGTGATCAGCGACGAGGAAAGGAAAGACTCGAACGAGCGATGCCGTGGTGCCGCCCGCATGCTTTCCGGACCCCGCGACGCCGAGGTCAAGTTGGCCACCCTCGCGTCGGTCCTCGGTGACAGTGAAGACCCGGCGGCTCAGGCCTGGCGGATCGCGCTCGAAGGGGAGGCGGACGTCCACAGGGGTGACCTCAACCCCCGGAGTCTCAAGGAAGTACGCCACTCGATCGAAGAGGTTCGCCGGAAGTTCCAGGGCAGGACGGAACCTGGCGAGCTCCAGACCGTTGTCGCGAACCTGGGCCGGGGTTACCGCCGGGGTCGGGATTCCATGAAGGCGGCCCGGAAGAGCGGGGAACCGGAGCACTTCCACGACTGGAGAAAACGCGCCAAGGATCTCCGCTACCAGCTGGAAATGCTGGAACCGCGACTCTCATCCCGCTTCACGGAACTAAGGGAAATGGCCGAGGAACTGGCCGAAATGCTCGGTGACCTCCACGACCTCGATGTACTGGGTGACGATCTCGCCCAGCGAGCGCTGAACGAGGAGAGCAAGGTTCACATGTCGGCGCTGATCTTCGAAGCACGCGATCAACTCGTTCAGGACTGTCTCGCGCTGGGTAGAGATACCTACAGACAGAAGCCCGGGAAATTCATCAACCGGCTCGGTGAGGATTTGCGCGCCGACTGAGTAAAGAAGCAGGGAGGTCTGGCCCGGGCGACACAACGAAAGGACCCGGAATGAGCCTGAGCGACTGCACGATCGGTCCAGCCGTGGCGAAGTGACGTAAGGCGTCTCGCCTCTGGCTAACCTATGGCGCTGTGGCCCGGCAGGCAGCCTTTTTTGATCTGGACAAGACCCTCATGGCGGGTTCCTCCGGCATGCAGTTCGCCAAGGCCGCCCAGGAGCGGGGGCTGATCTCGAGGGCGCAGATCATCCGCTGGGGGCGGGATCACATGCGTTACCGCATCAAGGGTGCCACCGACGACGAGACCAACGAGATTCTGAAGGTCGCAAGGGAGACACTTTCCGGAGTGTCCTACACCGAGATCTCCCGGATGTGGCCCGAGGTGCTGGCCGGGATCCTGCCCCGCATCTATCCGGAGGTTCTGGCCGAGGTGCATCGGCACCAGGACGAGGGTCGCCTCACCTACATCGTCAGTGCCGCCGGATCGGACATGGTCGAGTCGCTCGCCCAGGTGCTCGGGATGGATGGAGGGATCGGTACCCGGTACCTGGTCCGGGACGGCGCCTACACGGGTGAGCTTGACGGCCCGTTCGTCTACGGTCGCGGCAAGGTCATTGCGATCGAGGCTCTGGCCGCAGAGGTCGAGATCGACCTCGAAGGATCCTGGGCCTATTCCGACTCGGTCTCCGACCTGCCGATGATGGAACTGGTCGGCAACGCCGTGGCAGTCAATCCGGACGCACCACTGCTGGAGGTTGCGAGACGCGAAGGCTGGAACGTGATGCGATTCGAGCGACTCGGCCGGAACCTGGCGATCGGCGGGACGGTCGCAGCCGCCGCGCTGCTGGGGGGCATCGGAGGCTGGCTGTCTCGCCGAAGAGCCGGCTGAAGGGGGCTCCGCTTGGTTGCGGCACTGGCTGCCTTACTATTTCGGGACGCCATGGAGCCAACTTCGACACCCGGGACAGATTCGGCGCGCAAAGCAGCGGAGGCCGCGGACAACGAATTCACGACGATGTCCGGCAAGCCGATCAAGGCGCGCTACGGACCGGAAGAACTCACCGGTGACGCCGACGTAAAGATCGGTGAGCCTGGCCAGTACCCGTTCACCCGGGGGCCGTACGAGTCGATGTACCGGGGGCGCAACTGGACCATGCGTCAGTTCGCCGGCTTCGGCACGGTCGAAGAGACCAATGAACGATTTCATTACCTGCTTGACCACGGGCAGACCGGTCTTTCCACCGCATTCGACATGCCGACCCTGATGGGCTACGACTCCGACCATCCCCGCTCGCTCGGCGAGGTTGGCCGGGAAGGTGTTGCGGTGGACTCGATCGACGACATGGAAATTCTCTTCCAGGGAATTCCGCTCGGCGAAGTCTCGACCTCGATGACCATCAACGCGCCTGCCGCAATCCTGCTGGCCTTCTACGTGCTGGTCGGGGAGAAACAGGGAGTGGCCTCGGAGAAGCTCGCGGGGACCATTCAGACCGACATCCTCAAGGAGTACATCGCGCAGAAGGAGTGGTGTTTCCCGGTCGAGCCGGCGATGCGACTTGTCACCGACATGGTCGAGTACTGCACCGACCACATGCCCCGCTGGCATCCGATCTCGATCTCCGGTTACCACATCCGTGAGGCCGGAGCGACCGCAGCCCAGGAACTCGCATTCACCCTGAAGGACGGCTTCACTTACGTCGAGCGAGCCATCGAGCGGGGAATCGACGTCGACGCCTTCGCTCCCAGGCTTTCGTTCTTCTTCAACGCCCACATCGACTTCTTCGAGGAGATCGCGAAGTACCGTGCGGCCCGACGGATCTGGGCCCGCGAACTGAAAGAGACCTACGGCGCGAAGAAGCCCGAATCGATGAGGCTGCGCTTCCACACCCAGACCGCCGGCGTTTCGCTGACCGCCCAGCAGCCGCTGAACAACATTGTCCGCACCGCGATCGAGGCCCTCGCCGGGGTGCTTGGCGGCACCCAGTCGCTCCACACCAACTCTTTCGACGAGGCCCTGGCCCTGCCGACCGAGGAGGCGGTCCGGGTGGCGCTTCGCACCCAGCAGATAATCGCCGACGAGACCGGCATCACCAACACGCCGGACCCCCTTGGTGGCTCCTACTTCGTCGAGTCGCTGACCGACGAACTCGAGGCCGACGCTTACGACTACTTCCGCCGAATAGACGACCTGGGAGGCATGGTCGAAGCGGTCCGCCAGAACTTCCCGCAGCGAGAGATCGGCGAGGCGGCCTTCGACTTCCAGCGGCGGGTCGATGACGGCGAGTTCACCATCGTCGGCGTCAACCGGTACCAGACCGAAGAGGAGGAAGTTCCACTCCTGCACATCGATCCCGCTCTCGAGACCAAGCAGGTCGAGAGGCTGGCGGCGACCAGGGCGAAGCGTGATTCCTCGCAGGTCGAATCGGCACTCGCTGCCCTCAAGGAGGCAGCGGCGGGTGATGCGAACCTGATGTACCCGATCCTCGACGCGGCCAGGGTCCACACGACCGAAGGCGAGATGATCGAGGCGATGCAGGAAGTCTTCGGTACGTACACCGAGACGCCGGTCTTCTAGCCGCAAGTAAGGTTCCCCCGGATGAGCGCAGTCGCAGAACCGAAGACCGGACGCAAGATCCGGGTGGTGGTCGCCAAACCCGGCCTCGACGGGCATGACCGTGGCGCCAAGATCATCGCCCGCGCCCTCCGGGATTCCGGCATGGAGGTCATCTACACCGGTCTCCACCAGACCCCGGAGCAGATCGTGGAAACGGTGATCCAGGAGGACGCCGACGCGATCGGCGTCTCGATTCTCTCCGGTGCCCACATGACCCTGGTCCCACGGATCCTCGAGCTGCTCAAGGCCGAGGGCGTGGACGATGTGCTGATCACTGTCGGTGGCACGATCCCGACCAGGGACATCGATGATCTCAAGGCGATGGGGGTATCCGGGGTCTTCACGCCTGGCTCACCGACCGACGACATCGTCGACTTCATCCGCTCCGGCGTCCAGCGCCGCGAGATCTAGCCGGCCATCTCCGGGAAATCGATCCTGTCGGCGAATAGCGCCGACAGATTCGATTCAGCGGGCTGGAAGTAGGGTTGGCGCATGTCGATCGAGACCTTCACGCTTGAGGACGTCGGTCCGAAGGGGGGCATCGGGCAGGCCGAGATGGTGGCCAGCCGGATCGTCGAGTTCATCGGCAAAGCAGAGAAGAGCCTCGTGCTGGCTCTTTACGACGTGCGTCTGCCGGACCCGGTCGGAGCGACCGTGGCACAGGCTTTCCGGGATGCAGCGGAGCGCGGGGTGGAGGTTCGCCTCGCCTACAACGACGTGCCGGCCGATCCCGATGCCGGCAACTTCCTGCCGGCACTCCATCCACCGCCAGAGACGAACCCGGAGATCCTCTCGACGCTTCCGATCCAGACGCGCGCCATCTCGGGGATCCCCGACCTGATGCATCACAAGTACATGGTGCGCGACGCTGAAGCGGTCTGGACCGGATCGGCCAACTGGTCGGTCTACTCGTGGACCAGGCAGGAGAACGTTCTGGCGAGCGTCGAGTCGGCAGAGATAGCCAGCGAGTACCTCGAAAACTTCGACGAGTTGTGGGACACCGGAAAGGTCGAACGCTCAGGTCATGGGGACCCGAATCCGATTCAGGTCGGCGACGCCACGGTCCGGGCGTGGTTCACCCCCGGTCACGGCGAGGAACTGGCCCAGAGGATCTCCTCGAAGCTCGGGTCGGCACGCCGCCGCATCAGGATCGCTTCCCCGGTGCTCACATCGGGACCGATCCTCGGCACTCTGGCCGAGATCGCCGATCGTCAGGGGGTCGACATCGCCGGGGTCCTCGACGAGCCGCAGACCGACCGGGTCTTCGAGCAGTGGGCGAGCACGGGGTCGAAATGGAAAATCCCGCTGCTCACCCGCGTGATCGAAGGCCTGCCCTTCCACGGCAAACGGTCGGTTCCCTGGGGTACCGGTGCGGTCCGGGACTTCATGCATGCCAAAGTGACCGTTGCCGATGACACCACTTTCCTGGGCTCCTTCAACCTGTCCAGATCCGGAGAGGAGAATGCAGAAAACATGATCGAGATAGAAGACCCGGTAACCGCTGAACGCATGGCCAGCTTCATTGACGAAACCCGTCTGCGCTATCCCCGTAGCTCGGTACCAGCCGGCCGCGGCCGGGGAAGGAAGGGCGGCAACCGATGAAGAGGCGCGCCGCCGGTGTCGCCGACACCGCCATGGACCTGCTCGTCGTCCCCGGTTTCAGCAAGATCGGCTACGAGGCTCGAAAGCGCATGTATGGCTGGGAAACCCCCGACCTGACTGGCCGCAGCGTAATGGTGACCGGCGCGAGTGGGGGTCTGGGGCTGGCTGCCTCGATCGACATGGCGAAATGCGGGGCCAAGGTCCAAATGGTCTGTCGCAACCCGGAGAAGGGCGAACAGGCGAGGGCGAAAGTGAACGTCGAAGGAGGAGTCGCCGGGACCGAGATGGAGCCCGTTCTCCACCTCTGCGATCTTTCGCTCGTTTCGGAGATCCGCCGGTTCGCTGCGGACTTCCTCGCCTCGGGCGATCCCCTGGATGTGCTCCTGAACAACGCCGGCGTGATGCCATCGGAGCGCCAGCACACGAAGGAGGGTCTGGAGCTGACCTTCGCCACCAACCTTGTCGGGCCATACCTGCTGACCGAACTGCTGCTGCCCCGCCTGCGGGAAGGCAAGAATCCGCGGGTGATCATGATGAGCTCGGGAGGCATGTATTCGAGCGGTTTCAACATCAGCGACCCCCAGCTGGAGCGCAAGGAGTAC
>WBZM01003780.1_pt1 | contig 11560 bp, 4 predicted proteins | sample 5204271 | NCBI WGS metagenome assembly WBZM01 (sample SAMN12344346, study PRJNA552823) | activated sludge metagenome | biome: Activated sludge suspended growth; feature: Nitrification reactor; material: Wastewater; isolation source: activated sludge from nitrification reactor of wastewater treatment...
GTGCTTGCGCGGGCCGGCGCGGTAGTCCTTGTCGGCGTTGCCCGCGCTCACCACCTCGAGGGCGACGCGGGGCGGGGCGTTGCCCGGCTCCCAGGTGCGGAGGCTGGTGAGGGCCTCGCGCGGGGTCGCGGGCGGCGGCTCGAGCAGGCAGACGTCGGGGTCGACGCCGATGCGCGCGTCGTCGGGGTTCCACCGGACGGCGAGGTTGCGGTGGATGCAGACGACGCGGCCGGCGCCCGCGGCCCACACCCGCCAGGTGGAGTCGACCGTCCGCGCGGCGTCGTCCTGGGCGCCGCTCTCAGGCACGGTCGCGTCCTCCAGCACCCAGCTCGGGTGCGTCCACGGGACCTCGTAGCGGATCGCGACGCGCGGTGGCACTGCGGACATCCGTGCAGCCATCCTTTCCGCGGGCGACGGTATCACGGCGGGCCTGCCGTGCAGGCGAGGGGACGATGGGGCCATGCATGATCTCTCCTGCGGCGAGCACGATTCACGGCGCGTGCCGCCGCGAATTCTCGGTGCAACGTGAGGTTCGGGTGGCGGCCGCCGGGTGGCGGTGGGTGGCGGTGGGGTGGCGGCGGGGTGGCGGGGTGGCGGCGACGGCGCCCGATGGTCGCTACGCCTTCCCGTAGGCCTCGCGGAGCACCTCGCCCGTCGCCGTGTCGCCCTTCGCGAGCGCCTTCGGCGACCCCTCGGCCACGACGGTGCCGCCCGCGCGGCCGCCGCCCGGTCCGAGCTCGACGATCCAGTCCGCGGCGGCGAGCACCGACGGGTGGTGCTCGATCACCAGCAGCGAGTCGCCGCGGTCGACGAGCTTCTGCATCACCGTGACGAGCCGCGCGACGTCGCTCAGGTGCAGCCCCGTCGTGGGCTCGTCGAGCACGTAGAGCGTCTGCGACCCTCCGCTCTGGAGCTCGGTCGCGAGCTTGATGCGCTGCGCCTCGCCGCCCGAGAGCGTGTGCGACCCCTGGCCGAGCGAGAGGTACCCCAAGCCCAGGTCGTGCAGCAGCTCCAGCGGCTTCGCCACCTTCGCCACCTGGTGGAACACCTGCCGCGCCTCCTCCACCGTCAGCGCGAGGAGCTCGCCCGCGTCGTACCCGTGGAGCTTCACCTCGCGCGTCTCGCGGTTGAAGCGCGCCCCGTTGCACGCCTCGCAGGGGACGACCACGTCGGCGAGGAAGGCCATCTCGACGCTCCGCACGCCGCCCCCCTCGCAGGTCTCGCAGCGCCCGCCGCCCGACTCCGACGTCGTGTTGAACGAGAACCGCCCGATGCCCCAGCCCCGCGCCTTCGCCTCGGGCGTGGCCGCGAGCATCCGCCGGATGTCGTCCCATACGCCCACGTACGTCGCGGGGACCGAGCGCGGCGTCCGCCCGATGGGCGACTGGTCGATCGCGATCGCCCGCTTGAGGGCCTCCCAGCCCTGGATCCCCGTGTGCGAGAGCGGCTCGTCGGTGGTGAGCTTGAGCTTCTTCTTCACCGCGCGGAGGGTGATCTTCTCCACCAGCGTGCTCTTGCCCGAGCCCGAGACCCCCGCCACGCAGACGAAGCGCCCGAGCGGGAAGCGCGCGTCGGTGCCGCGGAGGTTGTGGCCCTTGGCGCCCTTCACCGTCAGCCACGGTGTGCTCTTGTCGACCGGCCGCCCGACGGCGCCGGCGCCTACCTCGACGCGGAGCGAGCGGGCCGTGGGGGAGTCGCCCGAGAGCACCTCGCTCGCGGGGCCCGAGGCGATGACGCGGCCGCCTCCCTTGCCGCCGCCGGGGCCGAGGTCGACGACGTGGTCGGCCGCGCGGATCACCTCGGCGTCGTGCTCGACGACCACCACCGAGGCGCCGCGGTCGACGAGCTGGCGCATCGCGCGGATGAGCCGCCCGGTGTCGCGACCGTGGAGCCCGATGGTGGGCTCGTCGAGCACGTACAGCACGCCGGTGAGCCCCGCGCCGATCTGCGCGGCGAGGCGGAGGCGCTGCATCTCGCCGCCGGAGAGCGTGTTGGCGCGTCGGTCGAGCGTGAGGTAGTCGAGGCCGAGGTCGAGCAGGGTGGTGAGCTTCGACTCGAGCTGCGAGAGCGGCGCCTCCGCGATGGCCGCCTCGCGCGCGCCGAGGGTGAGCGAGCGGAGCGCGTCGCGCAGCTCCCCGGGCGTCATCGAGACGGTCTCGTGGAAGCGACGGTCTCCGAGACGAACCGCGCGGGGGATGGGCGCGAGGCGCGTGCCGTCGCAGTCGCCGCAGGGGTCGCCCTCGTCGTCGAGGCCGCTCCCCTCGCAGCTCGGGCACCGCCCCTGCGGGGTGTTGAACGAGAAGTGGCGCGGGTCGAGCTCCGGCACGCCGCGCCCGCACTTCGGGCACGCGCGGCGGGTGCTGTACTGGAGCGGCTCGCCGACGCGTCCCGTCCGCTCGTCGCGCTCGACGACGACGTGGCCTTCGGCCATCGACGCCGCCTTGCGGATCATCCCGAGGAGCTTCTCCGCCTCCGCCGCGTGGGCCGCGCCGAGCCAGAGCCACACGTCGTGGGTCTTGGTCTTCTTGAGCACCGGCACCTTGGTCGGGTCGTAGTCCACGCCGTCGACGCGCACCGCCTCCACGCCGGCCTTGCGGGCGCGCTCGATCACCTCGCCGTGGAGGCCCTTCCGCGCGCGGACGGCCGGGGCCCACACCGAGAGGTTGGCGGCGGCGGGCATCGCGCGGCCGAGCTCGTCGACGATGGCCTCGGGGGCGCGGGCGCCGATGGGGAGGTCGCACTTGGGGCAGTACGGCGTCGCGGCGCGGGCGTAGAGGAGGCGGACGTAGTGGGCGATCTCGGTGACGGTGGCGACGGTGCTCATCGCGCCGGCGCGGGCGGTCCGCTGTTCGAGCGAGATGGCGGGGGGGATGCCGGTGATGGCGTCGACGTCGGCGCGGCCGAGCGACGGGAGGTACTGCCGCGCGTAGGGCGAGAGCGTCTCGAGGAAGCGCCGCTGCCCCTCGGCGTAGATGATGTCGAACGCGAGCGAGCTCTTGCCCGAGCCCGACGGGCCGGTCATCGCGACGAGCTTCTCGCGCGGGATCTCCAGCCGCGGCACGTGGAGGTTGTGCTCGTGGGCCCCCTCCACCACGATGCCCGACGGCGCGGTGATGGCGCCCTTCACCTTCGGGCGCGCGACGGTGGCCTGGTCGAGCGCCGCGGCTGCGGGGTCGAGCGCGACGCGGAGAAACGGGGCGAAGCGCGACGTGGTGCTCTTCGCGACCTGCTCGGGGGTCCCTTCGGCGACGACCGTCCCGCCGGCGTGGGCGGCCTCGGGGCCGAGGTCGATGACGTGATCCGCGCGGGCGGCGACGTAGGGGTCGTGCTCGACGACGATGACGGTGGCGCCGCGCGCGACGAGCTTGTCGAGCGTGTCGAACACCACCGCAACGTCGCGTCGGTGCAGCCCCGTGGTGGGCTCGTCGAGGATCACCACGCTGCCGCGCTTCGCCTCGCCGAGAGCGGCCGCGAGCTTGAGGCGCTGCGCCTCGCCGCCGGAGAGCGTCGAGAGGCTCTGGCCCATGCGGAGGTAGCCGAGCCCGACGGCGCGCATGGGCTCGACGGCCGTGACGAGCGACTCGTCGTCGCGGAAGGTGTCGACCAGCGCGTCGGCGGACATCTCCAGCACGTCGGCGATGGAGAGGCCCTTCACGCGGACCTCCAGCACCTCGTCCTTGAAGCGCCTCCCCTTGCAGTCCGGGCAGAGGAAGCTCACATCCGCGAGGAACTGCATCTCCACCGTCTCGTAGCCCGCCCCCTCGCACGACGGGCAGCGGCCGCCCTCGACGTTGAACGAGAACGTCCGCGTGGTGTACTCGCGCGCCTTCGCCTCGGGCGACGAGGCGAAGCGGGCGCGGATGCGGTCGTACACGCCGAGGTACGTCGCGGGGTTGCCGCGGGTGGTGCGGCCGAGCGGGCCCTGGTCGACGTGCATCACGGACTCGACCGCGTCGGTGCCGTCGAGGCCGTCGTGGGGGAGGGGCTCCTCGGGGGTGACGGGGAGCGCGCGGGCCGCGAGGGCGCGGGTGATCGCGGGGAAGAGCGTCTCCCCCACGAGCGAGCTCTTGCCCGAACCCGACACGCCCGTCACGCAGGTGAGCACGCCGAGCGGGAAGCGGACGTCGACGCCCTTGAGGTTGTGCCCACGCACGCCGCGGAGCGTGAGCCAGCCGGCGGGCTTTCGTCGGTCGCTGCGGGTGGCGCCTCGCGTGCGCATCGCCTCGCCGGTGGCGGTCTTGGCGGACGCGAGGCCGGCGGGGTCGCCGTCGTAGACGATGGCGCCGCCGTGCTCGCCGGCGTCGGGTCCGAGCTCGACGACGCGGTCGGCGGAGGCGATGACGCCGAGGTCGTGCTCGATGACGAGGGCGACATTGCCGAGGGCCGCGATGCCGCGGGCCACCTTGATGAGCTTCTCCGCGTCGCGCGGGTGGAGCCCGGCGGTGGGCTCGTCGAGCACCATCAGCGTGCCGGTGAGCGACGTGCCGAGGGCCGCGGTGAGGGCGACGCGCTGCACCTCGCCGCCGGAGAGCGTGCGCGACGCGCGGTCGAGCGTGAGGTAGCCGACGCCGACGTCGTCGAGGTACCCGAGGCGCGCGCGGATCTCCGACGCGACCCGGTCGGTGGGCTCGTCGATGGGCGGGAGCTCGTCGAGGCGGGCCTTGAGCTCGGCGACGGGCGTGGCGTTGGCCTCCGTCACGGAGAGCCCGCAGACGCGGTAGCGCTCGACCTCGGGGCGCAGCCGCGAGCCGCCACACACGGTGCAGGCGACGTACTTGCGGAAGCGCGAGAGGAAGACCCTCACGTGCATCTGGTAGGTCTTCGTCTCCAGCCACTGGAACCAGGGCCGCACCCCGTCGAACCCCTTGGTCCCTTCGAGGAGGACGGTCTTCTGCGCCTCTGGGAGCTCGCGCCACGGGATGTCGGTGCGGATCTTCTGCTTCTTGCAGAACTCCAGGAGTTTCTTCCGCTCCCACTCGGTGACCTTGGAGGTCCACGGCTTGATGGCGCCGCGCTCGATGGAGAGCGCGGCGTCGGGGATCACCTTCTCCCAGTCGATGTCGATGACGCGCCCGAAGCCCCTGCACGCCTCGCACGCGCCCATCGGCGTCTGGAAGGTGAAGAGCGCCGGCGACGGCTCGGGGAAGCTCTTGTCGCAGTATGCGCAGTGGAGCCCGCGGGAGAAGCGGAGGGGCTCGTCGGCCTTCTCCACGAAGCGAACCTCGGCGCGGGGGCCGCGGGTCATGGCGGTGGCGAGGGCCTCGGCGACGCGGCCGCGCTCGGCGTCCTTCACCACGAGGCGGTCGACGATGACGTCGAGCCCGCCGTTTCGAACCGCGTCGGAGGGCGGCACCTCGTCGAGGTCGCGCGTGGCGCCGTCCATGAACACCCGGCGGTACCCCTCTTCGAGGAGGCGCTCGCGCACGCCGAGGTAGCGCTCGGGGTCGACGGTGGGGACGCGCCAGGTGACCACCGCGCGGGCGCCGTCGGGGGAGCCTCCGGCGCGGGCGAGGACGGCGTCGGTGGCGCGGTGGACGGTGCCGCGGCGGACCTCACGGCCGCAGCCGTCGCAGGTGATGGTGCTCGCGCGCGACCAGAGGAGCCGGAGGTAGTCGGCGAGCTCGGTCATCGTGCCGACGGTGGAGCGCGAGGTGCGGACGGGCGCGCCGCGGTCGACCGCGATGGCGGGGGGGACGGGGTCGAGCGAGGTGACGGGCGGCCGGTCGCGCCGCTCGAGGAACTGCCTTGCGTAGGCCGAGAACGACTCCACGAAGCGCCGCTGGCCCTCGGCGTAGAGGGTGTCGATGGCGAGGGAGCTCTTGCCGGCGCCCGAGACGCCGGCGACGGCGACGAGCTCGCCGGGCGTCAGGTCGAGGTCGACGCCCTTGAGGTTGTGGGTGCGGGCGTTGCGGAGTCGGGTGATTTCCATGGCGGGTCGCGCCGCGGTGGGATGACGGCACGGCGCGCCGCGTCGCTGTGGACAGAACAGCGGTCACGGGGGGCTGTGGTCTCCGCGGGGCGCTGTTCATACGTCCAGTGCCCGGGCGTGTCGAGGGGGTCGTGGGGTGGGGGGCAAGTGTGGCGCGGGGGCGTGTTACTCGGCCGCGCGGGCGAGCCACGCAGCCAGCGCGTCGCTGCGCAGCGCCGCCGTCTCCGCGTCGAGGCGCGCCGGGCCGAGCGCGTCGAGGCGCGCGAGCAGGCGCTCCAACTCGTCGTCCTCGAGCGGGCGCCCGAGCCGCCGCATGAGCAGGTGGGCCAGGCGCAGGCCCTCGTCGCGGCCTTCCTTGCGGCCTTCCTTGCGGCCTTCCTTGCGGCCTTCCTTGCGGCCTTCCTTGCGGCCTTCCTTGCGCCCCTCGTCGCGGACGGCCTCGATCACCGGGTGGCGCCGTGCGACCAGCGCCGCTGCCACGGTGGCGTCAGCCAGCACCCGGTCGACCAGCGCGCGCACGGGCAACGGCACCACGAAGCACCGGTCGCCGATCGCCGCGCCCTCGTCGAGGGGCTCCCAGGCGTCCGTCGCGGCGTTCCACTCCGCGACGGCGCGGGTGTCGACGCGGACGTGGAAGACGCGCCGCACGCCGCGCTGCGAGAACTTCCGCGCCTTGCGGGTGACGTGGGCCTCGTCCTCGCCGTCGCACACTTCGAAGGCGATGTCTTCCAGCTTGCGCTTCCCCTCCGCGTCGCGCTCCGCAGAGAACACGCTGACGTCGGGGGCGAGGTCGTTCTTGCGGTCGATGCGCGTGAGCATGTCGACCGCCCCCTCGTAGCCCTCCGCGAGGCACCCGCGGAACACGTGGGCCACCTCGAGGTGCCGCGTCGCGTGCGGGGGGTTGGCCCCCATCGTCTCGATCACCACGCCGTCGAGCACCTGCGCGTTGGCCTCCGGCGCGATCAGGCGATCGTCCACCGCCGGGAGCGCCTCCCCGCGGCCGGGCGCACGCGCCGGGACGTAGGACGCAGACGCGCCGGGGGCCAGCAACGCGGGGGCGGAAGAGCGTCGGGGATCCACCGCGCGAGCATAGCGCCGCGGCGCGAGTGCTCACAACCCGGTGCGGGCCCGTGATTGGGTCCGCCGGCGAGCGAGCGCTTCTTCGCGGCGGTAGCGAACGTTCGCCCCTTCCACGTGACCCGCCCTTCGTGCCAACTCTTCCCCATGCGCTTGCTCTCGTTCGCCCTCCTCCTCGCCGCGTGCGAGACCTCGCCCGCCGTGACCCCCGACGCCGCGGCCGATGTTGCCCCTGACATCGCGCCCGACGCCTCGCCCGACGCCGCGCCTGACGTCGCGCCCGACGCCGCGCCGACGCCCGCCATGGCGATGACCGCGAGCGGCCCCCTCCGCGGCGTCGTGGAGGACGGCGTCGCGCGCTACCTCGGCGTCCCCTACGTGGCGCCTCCCGTGGGCCCGCTCCGCTGGCGCGCGCCGGCGCCCCATCCCCCCTGGACCGAGCCCCGTGACGCGACGCGCAAGGGGCCCGCGTGCCCGCAGGCGCCCGGCACGCTGCTCGGCACCGCCCAGACCGCCGAGGACTGCCTCACGCTCAACGTGTGGGCGCCGTCCGCCCCGTCGGCGACGCGCCGGCCGGTGATGGTGTTCATCCACGGCGGCGGCTTCGTCGGCGGGCACGCGTCGGGGCCCGACTACGACGGCCAGCGCCTCGCCGCGCGGGGCGTCGTGGTGGTGACCTTCAACTACCGCCTCGGGCAGCTCGGCTTCCTCGCGCACCCTTCGCTCTCCGCGGAGGCCGGGGCCGACGGCGTGTCGGGCAACTACGGCTTCCTCGACCAGCAGGCCGCGCTCCGGTGGGTGCGCGACAACATCGCCTCCTTCGGCGGCGACCCCGGCGCCGTCACCCTGTTCGGCGAGAGCGCGGGCTCGATGGCGGTGTCGCTCCACCTGCTCGCGCCGGGCTCGCGGGGCCTCCTCCACCGCGCCGTGATGCAGAGCGGCGTGAGCACCGTGATGCTCACCCCGATGCGCGAGGAGGACGCCCGCGCGCCGCTGGAGAGCGCGTACTCCCTCGGCCGCCGCTTCGTCACGGGCGTCGGCTGCGGCGCGGCGGCGGACGTGCCGGCGTGCCTGCGCGCGAAGAGCGCCGCGGAGGTGCTCGCGGTGCTGCGGTCGTCGGCCGAGCTCGTCCGCTTCGAGGCGCGATTCCAGCCCAACGTCGACGGCCGGGTGCTCCCCGAGACGCCGTGGACGGCCTTCCACGCGGGGCGCTTCGCGCAGGTTCCCATCATGATCGGCACCAACCGCGACGAGGGGACCATCTTCACCTTCACGTCCCCCATCGCCGACGCGGCGGCGTACCGCGCGGCGGTCGAGCGCCTCGTGCCGGGCCACGGCGACGAGGTGCTCACGCGGCTCTACCCGCCGGCGATGTACCCGAGCGTCAACGCGGCCTTCAACGCCTTCATCGCCGACGCGGCCTTCATCTGCCCGTCGCGCGACCTCGCGCGGCGCTACGCGGCGGCGGGGCAGCCCGCGTTCGTCTACCACTTCACGCAGGAGACCGCGATCGGCGCGCAGCTCGGGCTCGGGGTGTTCCACGCGGCGGAGCTGCCGTACGTCTTCGGCAACTGGTCGGGGCTCTTCCGCTACCGCGAGAGCGACGGCCCGGTGGTGGAGCTCACGCAGGGCTACTGGACCCGCTTCGCCCTCACCGCCGACCCCAACGGGGCGGGCGCGACGCCGTGGCCCCGCTACACCGAAGCGGCCGACCCCCACCTGGAGATCGGCGCCGTGGCCCGCGCGGGCGCGGGGCTGCGGCGCGCGCCGTGCGACGCGATCACCGCGTGGCTCGAGCCGCCCGCGCGCTGAGGCGGCGCGGCGTCACGGCGCGTCGCCCGAGAAGAGGCCCGTGAGGCGTTCGCGGCGGCGCAGCGAGGCCGCGTCGACGAGCATCTTGCCGGCCCAGCGGTAGACGTTGAACTCCCGCACCAGCGAGCGCATCGCCCGCATCCGCGCGCCCTGCTCGGCGGGGGACATCCGGACGGCGGCCGCGAGGGCGGCGCTCGCCTGCTCGAGGTCGTAGGGGTTCACCACCAGCGCCTCGGTGAGCTCCCGCGCCGCGCCGGTGAACTGGCTGAGCACCAGCACCCCGCGCTCGTCGTCCCGCGCCGCGACGAACTCCTTGGCCACGAGGTTCATCCCGTCGTGGAGGCTGCTCACGTAGCAGACGTCCGCCGCGCGGTAGAAGCGGAACACCTCGGGCGGCTCGTGGTGCGCGCGCAGGAGGATCACGGGCCGCCACGACGCGGTGGCCCAGCGGGCGTTGATGCGCCGCGCGATCTCCTCGACCGCGTCGTTGAGGTCGCGGTACCGCGCGATGCGCGTGCGGCTCGGCGCGGCGAGCTGCACGAAGGTGAAGCGCCCGCGCAGCGCCGGGAAGCTCTCGATCGCGCGCTCCACCGCGAGCAGCCGCTCCTCGATGCCCTTGGTGTAGTCGAGCCGGTCGACGCCCACGCCGAGCGCCGCGTCGTCCGCGAGGCCGAGCTCGCGGAAGACCTCCGCGCGGCAGCGCTGCACCGCGGGCGCGCCGTCGAGCCAGCGCACCGGCCACTCGATGGAGATGGGGTAGGGGTTCACCAGCGTGGCGCGGCCGGCCTGGACCACGGCGTTGCGCTCGCGGTCGATGCGCGCCTCGAGGAAGGCGTCGACCGACTCGAGGAAGTTGTTGCAGTGCTGCCGGGTGTGGAAGCCCAGGATCGACGACCCGAGCATCCCCTCGAGCAGCTCGTCGCGCCACGGGCAGATGGCGATGCGCTCGGCGCCGGGCCAGGGGATGTGCCAGAAGGTGAGGATGGTCGCGCGCGGCAGCCGCTCGCGGATCATCCGCGGCGCCAGCGCGAAGTGGTAGTCCTGGACGAGCACGATCGGGTCGTCGGAGTCGACCTCCTCGCACACCGCGTCGGCGAAGCGGCGGTTGACCGCCCGGTAGTGCTCCCAGTCGCTCGCGCGGAACACCGGCCGGACGTGCGCGACGTGGCAGAGCGGCCAGAGGCCCTCGTTCGCGAGGCCGTAGTAGTAGCCCTGCTCCTCGTCCTCGCCGAGCCACACGCGGCGGATGACGTACGACTCCTCGCCCGGCGGCACCTTCACCCGGCCGCGCGCGTCGCTCGTCTCGCGGTCGGCCGTGCCCGATCCGTGCGCCACCCACACCCCCGAGCACGCGCGCATCACGGGCTCCAGGGCCGTCACGAGGCCGCTCGCCGGGTGCCGCACCTCGACCCCGCCGCCCGCCGCGCGCTCGTGGATGTAGGGCTCGCGGTTGGCGACGATCACCACCCGCTCGCCCTCGAGGTGCTCGCCCAGCACGGACTTGAGCCGCGCCGCGGTCCACCGCCCCTCGCGCGCCTCGCGGTCGCGCTCGGACGCGAGGTCGTGCACCAGCTCGCGGACGTCGCGCAGGAGCGGCCGGAACTCGGGGTGGTCCTCCCGGGCCAGGAGCGCGTGGCGGAGCGCCTTGGTCCACCCGCGCCAGGCCAGCCGCTGGGCGACGAGCGTGAGCGCGGAGGCCCCCGCGGCGAGCCCCGCGAACACGGCGAGCAGCACGTTGCGGGCGGCCGCCTCGCGCCGCGCGGCGAAGTTCATGTCGTGCACCAGCACGAGCGCGCCCAGCTCGCCCGCCGCGTCGTCGAGCGGGAACACCGCCACGTGCACGGGGCCCGCGGCGAGCTCGGAGACCCGCATCCAGCCCGCGGCGCGCACCCCCGCCTCGCCGAGCCGGTCGAGCGCCGCGCGGCACCCGAACCCCGCCGCGTCGAAGGCCTCCGTGTGGGCGACGTCGCCGCCGTCGGCGCCGCACGCCGCGGCCGCCATGATCCGCTCGTCGCGGGTGATCTCCTGGAGGTGCCTGTGGAGCTCCCCGGCGTTGCCCCGCCGCATCTGACGCACGAGGAAGGGCCGCGCGCTCGACGCGAGCACCCGCGCCCGCAGCGCCACGTCCCGCTCGAACCACGCCCTCGCGGTGTGCGTGAGCGCCGCGTAGGCCACCCCCGCGAGCGCGCCGAGCCCCACCACGAGCGTGGCCAGGAAGCCGACCGCGTCGCGCTTCGAGCCCGCCACCCCGGGCTTCAAGCCCGCCCTCGCGCCGCGTCGCGGTTCACGTCCATCGTCGGCGCCCCGCCGCAACCCGCGTGCCGGAATCCGTCGGCGGCGCTGCGGCGGGGTGAGGGACGCGCCGTGTGGCGAAACGCCACGGGGCCTTCGCCCCGCTCCGCGGAATTTTTCCGTGGCCCGCCGGCGCCTCCCCCCGCGCGGCGGGGCGGGTCGCGGCGGCGTCGGTCTTGCTGTATGCGCGAGGCCCATGGCGCGACGAACCTCCCGGAAGGGCCTGCGATGAGCGACGACGGCAACCGCGCCGCCCGCCGCCCGGAGGCCCGGGGCTCGGGGCTGGTCGCGTTGATGGCCCTGTCGATGCTCGCCGTCCTCGCCGTCGGGGTGTGGGACGAGGGGCGCGAGGCGGAGGCCGCGCTGCGCGACCTGGAGCGCGAGCAGGCCAGGCTCGCGGCGCTCGTCGCGGCGGCGGTCGCGGCCCGGCTCGACGGCACGGTCTACGGC
>WBZM01003781.1_pt1 | contig 11559 bp, 9 predicted proteins | sample 5204271 | NCBI WGS metagenome assembly WBZM01 (sample SAMN12344346, study PRJNA552823) | activated sludge metagenome | biome: Activated sludge suspended growth; feature: Nitrification reactor; material: Wastewater; isolation source: activated sludge from nitrification reactor of wastewater treatment...
GGTGAAGGTGGGCGGGGCCGCCGCCGCCGCCACGGTCCTCTCGGCCACGCAGCTCGCCGTGGCCGCGCCGGCCCACGCCGCCGGCGCGGTGGACGTGCAGGTGACCAACCCCGACGGCCAGCAGGACGTGCTGGCGGGCGGCCTCACCTACGCCGACGTGACGCCGCCGCCGCCGCCGGCCGGCCCGCCGACCATCTCCGGCCTCGCGCCGACCTCCGGCCCCGAGGCCGGCGGCACGGCGGTGGTGCTCACCGGCACCAACCTGGACGCCCACGTGGCCGTCACCTTCGGCGGCCTGGCCGCCACGGTGAGCGGCGTCACCGGCACGCAGCTCACCGCCGTGGCCCCACCGCACCCGGCCGGCGCCGTGGACGTGGTGGTCACCAACCCCGACCAGCAGTCGGCCACCCGGGCCGCCGGCTTCACCTACCAGGCCCCGCTGCCGCCCCCGGCGCCCACCGTGGCCGGCGTGGCCCCCGCCACCGGCTCCACCGCCGGCGGCGAGGCGGTCACCGTGTCCGGCACCGGCTTCGCCGCCGGCGCCACCGTCACCTTCGGCGGCGCCGCCGCCGCGGTGGTCTCCACCACCGCCACCGCCCTCACCGTCACCACGCCGCCCCACGCCGCCGGTGCCGTGGCGGTGGCGGTGCAGAACCCCGACGGCCAGCAGGGCTCGGCGGCCGGGGCCTTCACGTACCAGGTGCCGCCGCCGCCGCCGCTGGCCCTCACCGCCGTGACCCCGGCCGGCGGCCAGGCCGCCGGGGGGACCAGCGTGACCCTCACCGGCACCGGCTTCGTCACCGGCGCCACCGCGACCTTCGGCGGGCTCCCGGCCACCGGCGTGACGGTGCTGAGCGCCACCCGCCTCACCGCCACCACCCCGGCCCACGCCGCCGGCGCGGTGGACGTGGTGGTGACCAACCCGGGCGGCGCCAGCGCCACCCTGGCCTCCGGCTTCAGCTACGCGGCGGTGGGGCTGCCCGCCCCGGCCATCACGGGCGTCACCCCGGCCACCGCCACGGTGAACGTGGCCACCACCGTGGACATCGCCGGCACCAACATCGTCAACGGCGCCAGCGTGACCATCGGCGGCGTGGCCGCCACGGTCCTCGGCCAGGTGACCGTCTCGGGCCTGCAGGTCTCGGTGGTGGGCGTGACGCCGGGACCGGCCGACGTGGTGGTGCGCAACCCGGACGGCCAGGTGGCCACGGCCACCGGCCTCTTCGCCTTCGTGGCGCCGCCGCCGGTCATCACCACCCTCAACCGGCTCGGCTGCCCGCCGGCGGGCGGGCTGACCATGCTCATCGTCGGGACCGGCCTCTCGGCCGCCGCCACCGTCACCTTCGGCGGCGTCCCGGCCACCGGTGTCGGCATCGAGCCGATCAGCAAGGGGCTGCAGCTGACCATCCCGGCCCACGCCGAGGGCTTCGTGGACGTGGTGGTGACCAACCCGGACGGCCAGAGCGACACCTTCGCCGGGTTCCACTACGGCCCGGCGCCGGTCATCACCGGCTTCACGCCCGCCGGGGGCCGGCGCGACGACCTGGTGACGGTCACCGGCGACTTCTTCGACCCGACGGCCCAGGTGCGCTTCGGCGGCAACGCGGCGGTGGTGAGCTCGCGCGCCGCCGGCAGCATCACGGTGATCGTGCCCAAGATGAACCCGGGCCCCTACACGCTGGTGGTGGTCAACCAGGATCAGCAGACGGGGACGTCGGCGACGACGTTCCTCATGCACTGACGCGGCCTGCGCCCCCTCACCCCGGCCCTCTCCCCCTCCGGGGGAGAGGGGGTGTGCTGCAAGGCCTCGACCTCGACTTCCTCTCCCGCTCACCCCGAGCGTAGCGCGCCGAAGGCGCGCGGAGTCGAGGGGCGACCCCGACCCCGACCCCCTCACTTCCCCTTCTTCTCCGCCGCCTTCCTCGCCTTCATCCGCGCCACCCACCCTTCCTTGTTCACCTGCTGCGCGCGCCCCAGGGCCAGCGCGCCGGGCGGCACGGCCTCGGTGAGCGTGGAGCCGGCGGCCACGTAGGCGCCGGCGCCGATCTCGATGGGCGCCACCAGGATGGAGTCGGAGCCGATGAAGGCGCCGTCGCCGATGCGGGTCTCGTGCTTCTTCTCGCCGTCGTAGTTGCAGGTGATGGTGCCGGCGCCCACGTTGACGCCCGCCCCCACCACCGCGTCGCCCAGGTAGGCGAGGTGGTTGGCCTTGGCCCCGGTGCCGAGCCGGGCCTTCTTGGTCTCCACGAAGTTGCCCACGTGCACCTGCTCGCCCAGCTCCGAGCCGGGGCGGATGCGCGAGAAGGGGCCGAGGATGGCGCCCCGGCCCACGGTGGCCGGCCCCTCGATGACGGTGTAGGGGCGCACCGTCACGCCGGGCGCCAGCGCGGCGTCGGCGATCACCGCCCCCTGGCCGATGCGGCAGCCGGCGCCGAGGCGCGTCGCCCCGCGGAGCCGCACGTCCGGCTCGATGACCACGTCGGCGGCGATCTCCACCCCCTCGTCGCAGAGGAAGCGCTCCGGCACCTCGATGGACACGCCGGCCTTCATGAGCGCCGAGGCGCGCCGCCGCTGCAGCACCGCGCCCGCCCGCGCCAGCTCCTCGCGGTCGTTGACGCCCGAGGCCTCCAGCGGATCGACCGGCACCGGCACCGCGCCGCCGCCCTTGGCCGCCATGGCCACCAGGTCCGTCAGGTAGTACTCGCCCTGGGCGTTCTTCGCGTCGACGCGGGAGAGCGCCTTCCAGAGGAAGTCGGCGTCGGCGCAGTAGAGGCCGGCGTTGACCTCGCCCACCTGCCGCTCCTCGGGCGTGGCGTCCTTCTCCTCCACGATGCGCGCCGGCCGGCCGGTCGCGTCGCGGAGCACCCGCCCGTAGCCGCGCGGCTGGTCCAGCGCCATGGTGGCGAAGGCCAGCGGCCGGCGCGCGCGGCCGCGCGCCGAGACCACCGCCTGCAGCGTGGCGGTCTGGAGCAGCGGGGTGTCGCCGGAGAGGATGGCGATGGGCCCCTTCACGCCGCGCAGCGCCTTCTTCGCGGCGAGCACGGCGTGGGCGGTCCCCTTCTGCTCCACCTGCACCGCGAACCTGAGCGGGGCGCCGGGCAGGGCCGCCCGCAGCGCCTGCTCCACCGCCTCGGCCTGGTGGCCCACCACCACCACCACCGGCGCCGCCCCCGCCTCCAGCGCCCGCGTGATGGGGTACCAGGCGAGGGGCTTGCCGCCCAGCGGGTGGAGCACCTTGGCGGTGTCGGACTTCATCCGGGTGCCCTTGCCGGCGGCGAGGACGACGGCGGCGAGGGGGGCGCGCTTGGAGGTCGTGGCCATGGGCCGGGAGTGTCGGGCAAGCGTCGCCGGGCGGCAAGGGCGCGCTGCCGGCTGCCGGCGGCCTTCCCCACGGGATCCGGACGGGGCCGGACCCTGCTAAGGTGGCCGGGATGCGCACCGCCGGGACGGGCGAGGCGGCCGGCCACGTCCACCAGACCTCGAGCGAGCAGCCGGAGCGGACGGGCCACGGGCCCGCCGCGGGCGCCCCCGCACGCGCGGCTTCCGGGCCCGACGAGGCGCTGCCCGGCCTGCACCTGGCCGTGGAGGCCGGCGGCCGGCGCGCGCTCCTGGCGGCCCGGCAGGTCCTCGAGATGGTGCGGCTGGTGGCGCTGGCGCCGGCCGCTGCCGGCCACCCGGCCAGCCTCGGCACCTTCCGCTGGCGCGGCCAGCCCGTCGAGGCCCTCGACCTGGCGGCGCTCCTGGGCGTCGGCCGCGAGCCGGCGCTCGACGCGCAGATCGCCGTGCTGGCCACCACGCCCCCGGTCGGCCTGGTGCTGGACCGGGTCCGCGGCCTGCACGAGCGGCCGGTGGCGGCCCCGGCCGCCGGCGGGCCCGGGCTGGCGCCGGTGTTCGGCGAGGTGGGCGGGGAGCGGCTGCCGCTCCTCAATCCCCGGGCGCTCGCCGCCCTGCTCGGCCAGGAGGGCGCGTGACGCCGCCCGCCGCCACCCTGCCGCCGCCGACCCCGCCGCCGCTCCCGGAGCTGGAGCAGCTGGTCGAGGCGGCCTGCGGCGTGGCGCTGGTGCCGGGCGTGCGCCACACGCTGGCCGAGGCCTTCACCCGCGTGGCCCGCGAGCGGGACCTCACCCCCGAGACGCTGCTGCGGCGCCTGCGCGCCGGCGACCCGGCCTGCACCGCGGCGCTGGTCGAGCAGACGGTGGTGGGCGAGACCTACTTCTTCCGCCACCCGGAGCAGCTGGCGGCGCTGGCCCGCTGCGCCATCGCCCCGGCGCCGGCCGGCCGGCCGCTGTCCTTCTGGTCGGCCGGCTGCGCCACCGGGGAGGAGCCCTACACCCTGGCCATGCTCCTGCTGGAGGCCGGCCGCGCGGCGGAGGGCGATCGCATCCTGGCCACCGACGTCTCGGCGCGGGCCCTGGAGGCAGCGCGGGTCGGGCGCTACGGCGAGTGGTCGCTGCGCCGCCTCGACGCCGCCCGGCGCGCCCGCCACTTCGAGCCGGCCGGGCCGCAGGTGGCGGTGACCGCGGCGGTGCGCCGGCGCGTCGAGTTCCAGCCCCACAACCTGGTGGCGGCCCCGCCGCCCGGCGAGGGCTTCGACGCCGTGCTCTGCCGCAACGTGCTCATCTACTTCACGCCCGAGCGGGCGGTGGCGGTGCTCCGCGAGGTGGCCGGCGCCGTGGCCCCCGGTGGCTGGCTGCTGCTCGGCCCGGTGGAGGCGCCGCTGGCCGACCGGCTGGAGGCGGGGTTCGAGCGGGTGGAGTCGGAGGGGGCCATCCTGCTGCGGCGGTGGGAGGGGGGGACGCGGAGGGGGGCGACCGCGACCTCGACCCTGACCTCGACCCCGACCCCGACCTCGACCTCGACCGCGACCGCGATCCCGACCTCGACCCCGCTCATCCCCTTTCCCCCCGACGACCCCGTCCCCACCTTCGCCGACGCCCGCGCCGCGGCGCGCCGGGGGGACCTGGCCGCGGCGGAGCGGCTGGCGCTGGAGGTGGCGGCGCGGGAGCGGCGGCCGGAGGCCTGGCTGCTGCTGGCCCTCACCGCCGAGGCGCGCGGCGACGACGCGGCGGCGCTGGAGGCGGTGCGGCGCGCCCTGGCGCTGGCGCCCGGCCTGCCCCAGGCCCTGGCGGCGCTGGTGCCGCTGGAGGCGCGACTGGGCCGGCCGGAGGCGGCGGCGCGCGCCCGGCGGGCGGCGCTGGCGGCCCTCGACGATCTCGACGACGGCGCCGAGCTGCTCGGCGTCGAGCCCATCTCGGCCGGCGCGCTGCGCCAGGCCCTCGGCGCCGGCGCCGGGATCACGCCTGCGGGCGGGAGGAACGGATGAAGGTCCTGCTGGTGGACGACACGCGGACGCTGCTCTCGCTCATCCAGGTCTACCTGATGGGCTGGCAGATCGAGTTCCACGAGGCCAAGGACGGCATGGAGGGGCTGGCCCGGGCGCGCGAGGTGCGCCCCGACCTGATCGTCTCCGACGTGCGCATGCCCGGCATGGACGGCTTCGAGCTGTGCGCCGCGGTGCGGGCCGATCCCGACCTCTTCGCCACGCCGGTGGTGCTCCTCACCTCGCTCAACGACGACACCAGCCGCAAGAAGGGGAAGCTGGTGGGCGCCAGCGCCTTCCTCACCAAGCCGGTGTCGGTGGACGAGCTGCGCCGCACCGTCGGCTCGCTCCTCAAGCTGCCGCCCCGGAGGTAGCGCGTGCCGAGCCGCCCCGCCGCGCCGGTGGACTTCGCCGCCCTGCAGCGCCGCCTCGACGAGGCCGAGGCGAGCCTGGCCGGGCAGGCCAGCCCGGCGGAGCGCCAGGCCATCCTCGCCGAGCGCGGGCGCGCCATCGCCGCGGCGCGCCAGGCGGCACGGCCCGAGCAGCTGCCGGTGCTGGCCTTCTCGGTGGGCGGGGCCCGCCTCGCCGTCGAGGTGGAGGCGGTGGCCCAGGTCATCGACGCCCGCGGCCTGCAGCCGCTGGTGGCCGCCCCGGCCTGGCTCCTCGGCGCGGTGGTGGCCCGCGGGCGGGTGGTGCCGGTGCTCGACCTGCGCCCGCTGCTGGGGCTGGCCGGCGGCGGGCTCTCCGACCTCACGCGCGTGGTGGTGGTGGAGGAGGCGGGCGACCCCTTCGGCCTGGCGGTGGAGGCGCTGGAGGGGCGGGTGGAGGTGGCGCGCGAGGGGCTGGCCGCCGCGGCCGGCGGACCGTACCGCTGGGTGGCCGCCGACGGCCTCGCGCTCCTCGACCTGGCCCGGCTCGGCGCGGCGGAGGCGGGGTAGCGACCGTGGAGCCGGCCCTCTTCCGCCAGATCTGGCCCATCTTCTCCGCCGAGGCGCGCGAGCACCTGGGCGTGATCGGCTCGGGGCTGCTGGCGCTGGAGGCCGACCCGGCCCGGGTGGCGCTCCTCGATCCGGTGCGGCGGACGGCGCACAGCCTCAAGGGCTCGGCCGCCTCCCTGGGCCTCACCGACGTGGAGCAGCTGGCCCACGCGGTGGAGGGGTCGCTGGCCGCCTACGACCCGGCCGCCGGCCTCTCCCGCGACCAGGTGCAGGCGGCCCTCGACGCCCTGGAGGCCATCGAGGAGGCGCTGGTGGCCGCCGACGGCGGCGGCGACGCCGGGATCCCGACCCGCGACGCGCTGCTGGCGGCGCTCGGCGCGCCGGCGGCGCCGCGGCGCCGCAGCTCCGACCCGCTGCCGGCCGCGGCCCCGCCCGAGGCGCCGGCCGAGCCGCACCCCGGGGCGCTGCCCGCCCCGGCCCAGCTCGACGTGCTGGAGTCCTGCCTGGAGGCGCTCTGCGCCCCCCTCGACGCCTCGGAGCGGCGGCGGCTGGTGGCCGGGGTGGCGGAGGCGGCCCGGGCCCTGCTCGCGGTGGTGCCGCCCCACGCCCGCGACCTGGCCGAGCGGCTCCAGGCCCTGGCGCCGCGCCTCGACGGCGACGCCGCCGGCGCGGCCCGGGCGGTGGCGGCGGTGGCCGGCGACCTGGTGGAGCTGCGCGAGCGGCTGGCGCGCGCCCCCGCCGGCGCCGCGGCGCCCGAGGCGGCGCGGGCGCCCGACAAGGCCATCCGCGTCCTCACCTCCACCCTCGACTCGCTGGCGCGCCAGCTGGAGCTGCTGGCCCTCTCGGAGGCGCGCCACGGGCGGCGCGCCCGCGAGGTGGCCGGCGCCGAGGCGGAGGCGCGCGAGGTGGTGCGGGGGCTGGAGCAGGCGCTGGCGGCGCTGCGGGCCGGCGGCCAGGCCGCCGCCCTGGCGGGCCTGGAGGGGGCGGTGCACCGGCTCCGCGCGCTGGGGGGCGAGCTGGGCCGGCTCTCCCGCGACGGCCAGCGCGAGGCCGAGTCGCAGCGGCTCACCGGCGCGGTGCTCCGCGAGGACCTGCGGGCGCTGCGCCTGGTGCCGGCGGCGCTGGTGCTGGAGCCGCTGCGCCGCGCCGCCCGCGAGGTGGCCGGCCGCCTCGGCAAGGCCGTGGAGCTGGAGCTCCTCGGCGGCGACGTCAAGCTCGACCGCCGGGTGGTGGACGAGCTGCGCGAGCCGCTCCTCCACCTGGTGCGGAACGCCGTGGACCACGGCGTGGAGCCGGCCGGGCGGCGCCGCGCGGCCGGCAAGCCCGAGGCCGGGCGCCTGGCGGTGCGCGTCGAGCCCCGCGGCGCCCACGTGGCGGTGCTGGTGCAGGACGACGGCCCGGGCCTCGATCTCGCGGCGCTGCGCGCCCGGGCGGTGGAGGCCGGCCGGCTCTCGGCCGCCGAGGCCGCCGCCCTCCCCGACGGCGAGGCGGCCCGCCTGGTCTTCACCCCGGGCCTCTCCACCGCCCGCGCGGTGACCGAGGTCTCGGGCCGCGGCGTCGGCCTGGACGTGGTGGCCGAGGCGGTGGGGCGGCTCGGCGGCACCGTGGAGGTGGCCTTCGAGCCGGGGCGCTCCACCCGCTTCACGCTGGAGGTTCCGCTCACGCTGGCCGCCACCGCCGGCCTGCTCATCCGCACCGGGCGCGCCGCCGCGGCACTGGCGGCCGACGTGGTGGAGCGGGTGCTGCTGCTCCGGCCCGGCGACGTCACCGCCGCGAACGGCCGTTCCACGGTGCGCGTCGGCGAGGCCGTGCTCCCCTTCGCCTGGCTCTGCGAGCTGCTGGGCGGCGACGCCGGCGTCCTCTCGCCGCGCGGCCAGCCGGCCCTGCTCCTGGCCCTCGGTGGGCAGCGCGCCGTGGTGGCGGTGGAGGAGGTGGCGGGGCAGCAGGAGCTGGTGGTCTCCTCCCTGGGCGCCCGCGCCGCCCGCGTGGCCCACCTGGCCGGCGCCGCGGTGCTCGACGACGGGCGGGTGGTGGGGGTGCTCAACCCCGCCGAGCTGCTGCGGCGGCTCCAGCCCGCCGCGCCGCGCCCGGTCCTGCCGCCGCGCCGGGTGGTGGTGGCCGACGACGCCCTCACCACCCGCGCAGCCATGAAGGCCATCCTGGAGCTGGCCGGCTACCAGGTCACGGCGGTGGCCGACGGCGAGGAGGCCTGGCAGGTGGTGCGCCAGCAGGGCGCGGCGCTGGTGGTCTCCGACGTGCAGATGCCCCGGCTCGACGGCCTGGGGCTGGCGCGCCGGCTCAAGGCCGACCCGCGCCTGGCCGGCGTGCCGGTGATCCTGGTCACCTCCCTCGACGCGCCCGAGGACCGGGCCGCCGGCCTGGCCGCCGGGGCCGACGGCTACCTGGTGAAGCGCGAGGTGGAGCAGGGCCGGCTCCTCGACCTGGTGCGGCGCCTCCTGCCGGGGGCCGCGTGATCCGGGTCCTGGTCGCCGACGACTCGCGCACCTTCCGGGCGCTCCTGCGCAGCCTGCTGGAGCAGGCCCCCGGGGTGCGCGTGGTGGGCGAGGCGGCCGACGGCCACGACGCGGTGGCCCAGGTGCTGGCGCTCCGGCCGGACGTGGTGACCATGGACGTGCGCATGCCCGGCCTCGACGGCATCGCCGCCGTGGAGGCCGTCATGGCCCAGGCCCCCACGCCGGTGGTGGTGGTCTCGGCGGAGGGCGGGCCGGAGCACCAGGACGTGATCTTCCGCGCGCTGGCCGCGGGCGCGGTGGAGGTGCTCCCCAAGCCGTCGCTGGCGGGGAACTACGAGCGGGCCGCGGAGGAGATCCGCCGGGCGGTGCAGGCCATGGCGGGGCTGACGCTGGTGACGAGGCGGAGACGGGCGACGCCGATCCCGACCCCGACCCCGACCCCGACCTCGACCCCGACCTCGACCCCGATCCCGATCCCGATCCCCTCGCCCCGCCCCTCTCCCCTTCCGTGGGAGAGGGGAAAGTACGCCCCGACCCCCCTCGTCCCCCCCCGCGTCATCGGCATCGCCGCCTCCACCGGCGGCCCCCCGGCGCTGGCCCGCCTCCTCGCCTCCCTCCCCGGCGCCTTCCCCGCCGCCATCCTGGTGGTGCAGCACATCGCCCACGGCTTCGAGGAGGGGCTGGTGCGCTGGCTCGCCCGCGAGACCTCCCTGGCCGTGAAGGTGGCGGTGGACGGCGAGCCCATCCGCCCGGCCACCGTCTACCTGGCCCCGGCCGGCCGCCACCTCGCGGCGCTGGCCGGCACCATCCACCTCGAGGACGGGCGCGAGGAGGGCGGCTTCCGCCCCTCGGGCACGGTCCTCTTCCGCGCCCTGGCCCGGGAGTACGGGGGCGCCGCCGCCGGCGTGATCCTCACCGGCATGGGGGACGACGGCGTGGCGGGCCTGCTGGACCTGCGCGAGCGAGGCGCGGTGACGCTGGCGCAGGGGCCGCAGAGCGCGGTGGTCTACGGCATGCCGCGCGCCGCCGCCGAGCGCGGCGCCGCCGCCGCGGTCCTGGAGCTCGACGACCTGGGGCCGGAGCTGGTGCGGCTGGTGCGGGGCGGCCGCTGAGCGCGCCGCGGGCCCGCGCCCGGGTGTAGCCTCCAGCCATGTGGTTCGACGCGCTCCTCCACGCCGCTGCCCTGCGCGCCGCCGACGTCGAGGCGCTGCGCTTCTTCGGCGTGGCCGGCGCGCTGGTCCCCTCCGGCGACGGCTTCCACCCGGCCACCGCCGGCGCCCTGCGCGACCACTGGGTGGCCACCGCCGCGGTGGCCCGCGCCCTGCGCGCCCGCGGCCTGCCGGCCTGGGCCGCCCTGGGGATCCACCCGCGCCGCATCCCCCGCCGCGCCCTGGCCGAGCGGCTGGCCGACCTGCCGGAGCACCTCTCCCGCCCCGAGGTGGCGGCCATCGGGCCGGCCGGCCTGGAGGAGGGCGGGGCGCTGGAGGAGGAGGTCTTCCTGGCCCAGGCGCGCCTCGCCGCCGAGCTGCGGCTGCCGCTGCTGGTGCGCACCGCCTGGAAGGCCCGCGAGCGGCAGGTGCGCCGGCTCCTCACGCTGCTGGAGGAGGTGGAGCTGGAGCCGGGGCGCGTGCTGGTCTCCCACGCCGACGCCCGCACGCTCCCGGTCATCCGCGCCCGCGGCCACCTGGCCCTGGTGGCCATGACCGGCGCCAAGGGGGTGGAGGAGGCGGCCAGGCTGGTGGCCCGCCACGGCGCGGCCGGGATCGTCCTCGGCTCCGACGCCGGCGACGGCGGCGGCGACCCGCTGGCGCTCCCCCGCGCCGCCGACCGGCTGCAGCGCGCCGGCCTCTCGGTGGCGGTGATCCGGCGGGCCTGCCTGGGCAACGCCCTGGCCTGGCTCGGGCTGGAGGAGGCGGCGCTGGCGCCGCGCCCTAGCCGTGGGCGCGGCTCGCCAGGACGCGGATGAGGCCGCGCTCGCCGGGGAGCGGCGCGCCGTGGCGCACCATCAGCGCCCGCGTCTCGGCCACCGCCAGGCCCGCGGCGCGCCCCCAGCCGAGGAGGCCGCGCTCGCCCGGGGCCACGTCCACCTGCACCGGCAGGGTGGCGCCGGCGGCCAGCGCCGAGCAGAGGCCGATGGTGGCCTCCTCGTCCCCGGCCACCACCGGCCCGAGGATGCGCCGCCCCATGGCCTCGCGCGCCAGCCCGTAGCCCACCACCTCGCCGTCGCGCTCCGCCACCAGGCCGGCGTCGGCGTGGTGGAGGTGCCAGGCCAGCAGGCCGGGGCGCGGCGCGCCGTGGGCCCGCGCGTCCAGCGCCAGCGCCGCGGCGTGGTCGGTGCGGCGCAGGTGGCGCACGTCGGTGCGCCGCGGCGGCCGGCCGGAGAATGGGCCGAGGAGCCGCACCGTGGCCCCCGCCTCCACGAAGCCGTGGCGCAGGTAGAGGCCGTGGCCCATCTCGGTGGCGTAGAGGAAGACGGTGGCCGCGCCGGCCGACTCGAGCGCCGCCGTGAGGAGCCGCGTGCCCAGGCCCGCCCGGCCCAGGCCCGGCGTCACCACCATCATGCTGATGGTGGCGAGCGAGGCGCCGAAGCGGGTCAGGACCACCGTGCCCTCGAGCCGCCCGTCCAGCTCCGCGCCCAGCCCCTCGCCCTGCTCCAGCACCACCCGCCACTCCGCCTCGCCGTGGGGCCAGCCGCGGCTGCCGGAGACGCGGGCGCAGGCGGCGGCGTCGGAGGGGACCAGGGGGCGAAAGAGCTCCATGCACCGTGGCTAACACCGTGGAGGGGGGGAGGGAAGGAACCGGCGGGGGAGGGTGGAGGTGGGGGGGG
>WBZM01003784.1_pt1 | contig 11555 bp, 11 predicted proteins | sample 5204271 | NCBI WGS metagenome assembly WBZM01 (sample SAMN12344346, study PRJNA552823) | activated sludge metagenome | biome: Activated sludge suspended growth; feature: Nitrification reactor; material: Wastewater; isolation source: activated sludge from nitrification reactor of wastewater...
ACCAACACAGGCCTCAAGGAGACGTCAATGAGCGATGCGCCCGCCACCATCCCAGCCGCACTTCGCGAGGCTGCTGCGACCTTCGGCGATCGCCCTGCCTATGTCTTCGAGGGCAACACCCTCACCTATGCGGAGTTGTTGGATCGGGTCCGGTCGGTAGCCAGCGGCTTCGTCACCATGGGCCTCCAGCCCGCCGATCGGGTCGTGATCTGGGGCCCCAACAGCCTCGACTGGGCAGTCGCTGCGCTCGCTGCGTCGTACGCCGGAGCGACTGTGGTGCCGGCCAACTCACGCTATGTGGCTCCCGAAGTGGCCGATCTGGTGGAGCGCACGCACGCGCGCCTGGTGCTGGTCGCGGACGGATTCCTTGGCAAGACCCAGATCGCTGACCTCCAGGCCACCGGCAAGGCCACCAACACCGCCATCATCAACCTCAGTGACGGCCTTGACCCGATCGCCGACCAGGCCGACCCCGGCATCGACATCGATGCGATTGCAGCAGCCGTCTCACCCGACGACATCGCCGACATCTTGTTCACCTCCGGCACGACGGGCCGCTCAAAGGGTGTGATGTCGGCCCACAGGCAAAGCGTCGGCGTCGCCCGGGTCTGGGGCGAGTTGGGCGGGGTGAATGAGGCCGACAAATATCTCGTGATCAATCCCTTCTTCCACTCCTTCGGCTACAAGATCGGGATCATCGTCGGCTTGCTCTTCGGCCCGACTCTCTATCCGGTGGCGACCTTCGACCTCGACGAGACCATGCGGGTGATTCAGGACGAAAAGATCACCCTCTTGCCTGGCGCACCCACCATCTTCCAGTCGATCCTGACGGCACCCAATCGCAGCGACTACGACCTGACCTCCCTGCGCCTGGCGGTCACCGGCGCGGCGGTGGTGCCCGTCGTACTCATCGAGCAGATGCGAGATGTCTTGCAGATTGACAAGGTCGTCACCGCCTTCGGCATGACCGAAGCCGTGGTCGTGACCATGTGTCGCGAAGGCGACTCCGCCGAGACGATCGCCAACACCTGCGGTCGCGTGGTGCCAAACATGCAGATGCGCATTGGCGATGAGGGCGAGCTCCTCCTCAAGGGCGACTACGTGATGCTCGGCTATCTCGATGACCCCAAAGCGACTGCCGAGGCGATCCAAGACGGTTGGTTGCACACCGGAGACGTCGGAGTCATCGACGAGTCTGGCAATCTCAAGATCACCGACCGGCTCAAAGACATGTACATCTCCGGCGGTTTCAATGTCTACCCAGCCGAGGTCGAGCAGACCCTGATGCGCCTTGATGGCGTCAATGATGTCGCCGTGGTCGGCATCCCCGACGAGCGGATGGGCGAGGTCGGCATGGCCTTCGTCGTACGCCGCGACGACAGCCTGCAAGAGGCAGACGTGTTGACTCATGCGAAGGCGGCCCTGGCTAACTACAAGGTGCCCCGCCAAGTGGCCTTTGTCGACGTCTTGCCCCGCAATCTGGGCGGCAAGGTCTTGAAGAACGAACTGCGTGACCAGGTCAAGCAAGGAGACACCGAGTGAATCTCGACTTCACTGACAGCGAACTCGCCTTCCAAAAGGAGGCCCGCGAATGGCTCGCTGCCAATGTGCCCCAACAGCCGCTGCCGTCCATGGATACCCCGGCTGGTTTTGAAGCGCACCGTGAGTGGGAGGCCAAGCTGGCCGACGCCCGCTGGGCGGTGGTGAGCTGGCCCGAGGAGTACCACGGTCGCGCAGCTTCGTTGGTGGAGTGGGTGATCTTCGAAGAGGAGTACTACCGGGCTGCCGCACCAGGTCGGGTCTCCCAAAATGGCATCTTCCTGCTCTCCCCCACAATCTTCGAGAATGGCACCAAGGAGCAACAAGATCGCTTCTTGCCCTCGATGGCCACCGGCGAGAAAATCTGGGCCCAGTGCTGGTCTGAGCCTGAGGCTGGCTCCGATCTCGCCTCCCTGCGCTCCACAGCCCAACGCGACGACGCTCGCGGAGGCTGGGTGCTCAATGGCCAGAAGATCTGGTGCTCACGCGCTGCCTACGCCCACATGGGTTTTGGGCTGTTCCGGTCTGACTCCGAGAGCAAGCGCCACCACGGCCTCACCTATTTCGTCTTCCCACTCGACGCCGATGGCATCACGGTGCGACCGATCCCCCAACTCGATGGCGAGCCTGGCTTCGCCGAGGTCTTCTACGACGATGTCTTTGTGCCTGACCAAGACGTGCTCGGTGGCGTTGGTGATGGTTGGGCTGTGGCGATGAGCACTGCAGGCAACGAGCGTGGCCTGTCCCTGCGCTCACCGGGCCGCTTCTGCGCCACAGCCGACCGGTTGGTCAAGCTCTGGAAGCAACACGGCGCCCCTGCCGAGCATCGCGATGCCGTGGTCAGCGCCTGGAAGGGAGCAGAGGCATATCGCCTCTACACCTGGGCCACGGTGAGCCGGCTCCTCGACGGCGGCCAGATCGGCTATGCCGGCTCGGTCAACAAGGTCTTCTGGAGCAATCTCGACGTCGCGATGCACGAGACCGCACTCGACATCCTTGGCTCAACTTCGGAGTTGCGCGACGGCGAGCACGCCGCCTGGATGGATGGCTACCTATTTTCCCTGTCCGGCCCCATCTATGCCGGCACCAATGAAGTCCAAAAGGGCGTCATCGCCGAGCGCATCTTGTCTTTGCCCCGCGAGCCGAAGGGAGCCTGATCATGGATTTCCGGCATACCGAAGAACAACTTGGCTTCGCCAAGGCACTCACCGAGTTGCTCAGCCGAGCCGACACCCCCGCAGTGGCCCGCAGTTGGGCCGACGGCGACAAGGAGCCAGGCCTGGCGCTGTGGAATCGCCTCGCAGAGCAGGGCGTCTGCGCCTTGATCGTGCCTGAGGACGACGGCGGCATGGGCGCCAGCGCCACCGACTTGATCGTGGCCTTCGAGGTGCTCGGCAACCAGCTGGCCGTAGGCCCCTGGATCGAAAGCGCCGCCTTCCTCCCAAAGGCATTGACTGGGTCGGAGTTGGGTGATCTGGCTGAGGGTGCAATGGCCACCGTAGCCGTCGCTCCGGTCACTCCCCTGGCGCTGGATGCAGATGCAGCCACAGCGGTGTACGCCGTGTCTGGCGACGCGATCATCAAGGCGGAGGCGGGTGCTCAACATGCCTCCGTAGACATCACCCGCCATCTCTTCGAGGTCGCTGGCGTTGACCAAAGTGACGCCTTCACAGACGCCACCAACATGGCCATCCTGGCCTGCTCTGCGGAGTTGTTGGGCGCCGGCGAGCGTCTCCTCACCGACACCGTGGCCTATGTCAGCCAACGCAAGCAATATGGTCGCATCATCGGCTCTTATCAGGCACTGAAGCACCAACTGGCTGACGTGCGGATTGCCCTGGACTTCGCCCGACCGTTGATCCAAGGGGCCTCCTTGACCATCGACTCAGCAACGGCTGCCCGCGACGTGTCCGCCGCCAAACTCGCCGCCAATGAGGCCGCATATCTGGCCTCACGGGTGGGCCTGCAACTCCATGGCGCGATCGGCTACACCCGGGAGTTCGACTTGGGTCTGTGGATCAACCGCGTGCGTGCCCTGACTGCAGCCTGGGGCGACTCCAACTACCACCGGGCCCGCATCGCGACCGCGCTCTTGGAGGCATCCTGATGCAGATCGCCCGCACTGAAGAGCAGCAAGAGCTAGCCAATATCGTCACCTCCCTGTTGACCAAACGCAGCGACAGTGACGCCGTACGACGAGCCATGGCCTCGGCGACCGGCTACGACGAAGAGTTGTGGCAGGCCTTGTGCGAGCAGGTCGGCGTCGCGGCCCTGTGTATTCCAGAGGAGTACGACGGATTCGGCTCATCCCTGGTCGAGACCGGTGTGGTCCTAGAAGCGCTGGGCGTCAACCTCGCTCCGGCTCCACTCCTCACCTCCGCTGCTGCCGCAGCTGCGCTGATCCTGTACGCCGATGAGGATGCAAAGTCGGACTTGCTCCCCCAGATCGCAGCCGGTCAAACAGCCACCGTCTTCATCAACGATCACGCCAACTCGCCACAACTCGTCTTGGAGGGGCAGGCAAGCATCTTGCTCCGTGTCGTTGGTGACCAGCTCAATCTGGTCACTGATGCCCAGGTAGATGCCGTTGAAGCCCTTGACCAGACCTTGCGCTTCGCTTGGATCTCAGGGGGCAGCAACAATCCGATCGGATCGGGTGTAGACAGCGAGGTCCTGCAAGCGATCACCGCTGCCTTGGCGACCACCTTGCAAGTGGGTGGCGCACAACGGGGGCTGGAGATGACGGTCGACTACGCAAAGGTCAGGGAGCAATTCGGTCGCCCGATCGGCTCCTTCCAAGCTCTCAAGCACCGCATGGCCGACATGTTGGTGCTGGTCGAGTCGTCTCGATCTGCCTCCTGGGGCGCTTGCCATGCCGCTGCGGCATACCTGATGGATCCCACCGAGAGCAACCGCGCTGACCTGATCAGGCTGGCTGCAGTCGCCCAGTCATATTGCTCAGATGCCTTCGACAAGGTTGCCGGGGAGACGATCCAACTGCACGGCGGGATTGCGATCACCTGGGAACACGATGCCCATCTGATCTTCAAGCGGGCTCACGCGTTGAGTCAGCTCTTCGGCAGGGCCGACGAGCATCGCTCAGCTCTGCTCACCTGAAGCCACAATCAGGTCGACCATCATTTCTCCGGCGATTGCCTCAAGTGACTTTCTGACTTCTTGCTCGGAGACTCCGGTAGGCACCAGCACCGATGCCTCGGCTTTGAACAGGCGCCCACCTGACTGCGGAGCCTCACCGATATCGCTGGAGAACTCCACGATCGTGACCCCATGGGTCGCCAAAGCTCGAGTGACCTCACGCACAATCCCGGGCCGATCCTGACCGAGCAGGCTCAAGCGCATCGGCTCGCTGTGATCTTGGGGCTCGAGTTGTGGAGCTGCAGCCGAGATCTCCACATCCAGCAGGCCTTGGTCACCCAGGCGCCGCACAGCCTCCGAGAGCGCATCCACTTGTTGGTCAGGCACTTCGATCAGTACGATGCCCGCGAATGAGCCAGCCAGCCGAGCCAACTCGCTGGTCAGCCAATTGCCTCCATGATCAATCACTGCTTCTGACAGGGCAGACACCAAGCCCGGTTGGTCAGGTCCGATCGCCGTAAGCACCAGTTTTGCCATTACTTCCCCCGTCCCTAGATGGCCAGCCGAGCGGCATAGCCGATGTCGAAGCCAGCACACACTGCGGGATACCAGTCGGGCAGCCGTGAGTCGGGGCCGTGCCCGACTGCCAGATCCATTACTGCGTGTGCCAACCATCCGCCTGCCACAACCCTGCGCGCAGGGACACTTTCATTTGCAGTAGCAGTGATGGCGACCGCAGCCGTAGCGAATGCCACATGCCCTCCGTCACTCACCGTCCAGCCCCGGCGAGCCAATGGATAGACGACACTCACCCCCACCAGCGACAAAGCGCTGACCCGGCTGGGATATGGCGTACGTCGCACCAGTTCGGCACACCCTGCACCTACAACTGTGGCAGCGGTCATCACAAGTAGCTTCTTCACACTCGCCATCGTAGACGGGGGGTGTGGGTCGTGGATCCCAACGCGCGATATGTTCGGAGTCATGCGTAGCGCTAAGGACTTCTTCATCCCACTCGCAGTCGGTGCCCCAGCACCCCTCCAAGAGATCCCGGCCAGACCCAGCCGCGCGATCCACTTCTTCGATCCCGGCAATCCCAAGATGGCAGCCAAGGTGCCCGACATGGTCGGCAATGTTGATGTGCTCTTGGGCAATCTCGAAGATGCGGTCAAGGCCGAAAACAAAGAGGCGGCCCGCGCCGGACTCGTGCAGATCGGCCAGACCATCGACTTTGGCCCCACCCAGTTTTGGACCCGGATCAACTCGCTGGACTCGCCATGGGTGCTCGATGATCTGACCACTCTCGTGCCGGCCATCGGTGACAAGCTCGATGTGATCATGGTGCCCAAGGTGCAAGGGGCAGAAGACATCCACTATGTCGACCGGATCTTGGCCCAACTGGAGGCCAAGGCCGGGCTCACCCGACCGATCCTGATCCATGCCATCCTCGAAACCGCCCGCGGCGTGGCCAATATCGAGGAGATCTGTGCCGCCAGCCCACGCATGCAGGGGCTCTCTCTAGGCCCCGCTGATCTGGCTGCTGACCGGCGGATGAAGACCACCCGCGTCGGTGGCGGGCACCCTGGCTATCTAGTGCGGCAAGATCCTGTTGACGGTGACATCGAGGGTGCCCGCACCACCTACCAACAAGACCTGTGGCATTACACAATCGCCCGGATGGTCGATGCCTGCGCCATGCACGGCATCTATCCCTATTACGGTCCGTTCGGCGACATCGCCGACGTGGTGGCTTGCGAAGACCAATTCCGCAATGCCTTCCTGCTCGGTTGTGTTGGGGCTTGGTCGCTGCACCCCAAGCAGATCGCGATCGCCAACTCGGTCTTCTCCCCCAGCGTCGCAGACATCAAGCATGCCCGCCGGGTGATCGCAGCCATGGGCGATGGCACCGGCGCCGTGATGCTCGACGGCAAGATGGAAGACGACGCCTCGGTCAAACAGTGCCGCGTCATGGTCGCGCTGGCCGAGCAACTCGCTGCCATCGACCCACAGCTCAAAGAGCAATACGACGCCATCGAGATCGAGGATGCCAAGTGACCACCTTCAAGCCACGCCGCTCCGTCCTGTACATGCCCAGCTCCAATGAGCGGGCCTTGGAGAAGGCCAAGAGCATCGCCTGTGACGGCCTGATCCTCGATCTCGAAGACGCAGTGGCGCCAGACGCCAAACCCACGGCCAGACTCGCTGCCGCTGCGGCCGCGAGTTCTGGTGAATACGGCCGCCGCGAGCTCACCATCCGAGTCAATGGCATGGACACCCAGTGGCATCAAGACGACATGCGAGCCGCTTGCGAGGCTGGGCCCGACGCGATCGTCGTACCCAAGGTCAGCAGCGAAGACGAGGTCTACGCCCTGGTCGAGACGATGGCCAAGTACGACGCTCCTGAGCGCACGAAGCTGTGGGCCATGATCGAGACGCCGCATGCCATGCTGCACGCCGAAGAGATCGCCAGCGCCAGTGAACGCCTCGAAGTGCTGGTCATGGGCACCAACGATCTCGTCAAGGAGTTGTACGCCGAACACGTCCCCGGCCGCCAATCCATCCTCACCGGCCTCGGCCTGGCTCTGCTCGCGGCCCGAGCCACGGGCAAGGCGATCTTGGATGGAGTCTTCAACGACGTCAAGGACGAAGCTGGCTTCTTGGCCGAATGCCAACAAGGCCGCGAAATGGGCTTTGATGGCAAGACTCTCATCCATCCGGGCCAGGTTGCAGGAGCAAATGCAGCATTCGCACCCAGCGAGCAGGCCGTGGCTGATGCTAAAGGCATCTTGCAAGCCTGGGAAGACGGCAAGGGTGCCGGCGTGGTGACCTACAACGGCCGGATGGTTGAAAATCTCCACGTCGAGTCAGCCCAACGGATCCTGACCATGCACGAGGCCATCCAATTGCTGGAAGTGTCGTAGCTGCCGCCTAGTCTCATCGACATGAGCGACCCTCAGCCCAAGCCACTGCTAAACGCCCACGCGGCGCGCAGATGCGCTCGGCGTACTCACAACGAGTTCGACGAGACCATCCCCAAGGAGCCTTGGGAGCCTCCTGCCTCAGTGCAGGCGCTTTTCGACGCGGGTATTGCCTTTGAGGCCAGGGTCTTCGATGAGCTTCGCGCCCTGCACGGCGACGGCTTGGTTGATTTGACCGAGATCGTGGCCAGAGCCAGTCGGATCGAGGCCACAACAAGTGCCATGTCTGCCGGCGCCTGCATAATCATCGGCGGGCAACTACCCGATGACCCGGTCGGCCAACGCACCGGGCGACCCGACGTACTTCTAAAAGACCCGGCCAGTGGCCCGCATTGGCGTTATTGGCCGGTTGACATCAAGAATCACGTCCACGCCAATGCCGCGAAGCAACCCAATGTCTGGGCCGCTAAGTTGTCCACCCCGACAACGCGCCAACAGGTCGAGTTCAGCTCGCCCCCTGCACGATCACGCAATGACACTTTCCAGTTGGCCCACTATGCCAAGATGCTGCGTGCTTGCGATCGGCTGGCTGGCGATGGCAACTGGGGCGCCATCATCGGCACCCGAGAGATCTATCCAGATCAGCTCGCCTTGGTCTGGCATGATCTCGACAACGAGTTTGAGGTGACCTTCTCCAGATCTCAAGGCCGCAAAGACCGCTCTGTCATGGAGCGTTATGACCACGAGCACGCCTTCCGCACCAAGGTCGCCGGGGTCGCAATCCAAAGGCACGGATTGCCCAGCGACCCAGAGCCATTGGTGCAACCAATCGGTCAAAGCGAGTGTGCCCGATGCCCATTCCTGGAATGGTGCGCCGATGAAGGCTCCGAGTTGGCCAGTTGGGCCCTCAGCAGTGGCCGGCTCTCCGTGCGTGAATGGCAGGCATTGTCACGACTTGGCCATGACACGACCCAGCAGATCGCAGACCTCGATCCTGACGAGGCCTTCTTGGAGCAATATCTCCCCGAGGTCACCCATATCGCCGAGCCTGAACAACGCCTGCTAGATGCCATCCGGCGCTGTCGCCTGCTCGTAACCAAAGTCGACATTGAGCCATTGCGGCCAGGTCCCGTACATCCCCCCAAGCGCGATATCGAGATTGATCTCGATTGCGAATGGGACAGCAATGACCTCGTCTATCTGTGGGGTGCTCGCATCCGTGATCAACGAGGCGCCAAATACGTCGCTTTCTACTCCTTTGACGACACCGACCAATCGGTCAATGCCCGTCTCGCGGCCGAACTCGTCTCGTGGTTGCGCGGTCAAATTGATGAGGCTCAGCGACAAGAGCAAAGCATCGCCATCTTCCATTGGGCCAAGCCTGAGCCACGTAAATTGCGCGATATCCTGGGCTCTGACGCAGTCGAAGATCTGATCGACAACCATTTCATTGACCTGCTCGACTGGTCACGAAGCAATCTGTTTAGCGTGCATGGCCACAGCCTCAAGACCGTGGCTCCGCTGACGGGTTTCACTTGGCAGCAAGTCGATGCCGATGGATTAGCCTCACAAGACTATGTCGCCCGCGCCCGGCTTAGTGGGCCAGACGCCGACGAGTCTCAAAGGTGGCTGCTGTCATATAACGAAGACGATGTTGCCGCGATGGCGCATTTCCGCGACCACATCGCTGCGACTGTGGCCAGCGGTTGATCATGGCTTGACGGCTCTGCTTTGCAGGCATGCGTTCAGGAGCCGGATGGATTCAGCCAGCGCAGACCCTCGAATCGGGCGAAGTCACTGTCGTAGGAACAAATGCCGACGCCATGCTCAATCGCCAACGCCGCAAGATGGGCGTCGGTGACGAAATTCCCCCGCAGGTCGCCATCGATCAGGAGGCTGCCGAGGATGTCTCGGTGCCGCGCACCCGGCGTCGGCACCCAAGCCTGCTCGGTGTCGAGCCAGTCGGTGACATGAATCCAGGCTTCCTCAGCGGTCAATGGGGTCGTTGTCACGCGTGGGTGGGTGATGATCCGCTGGAATGCCATCAACGAAACCCAGGGCAGTCCGACCCGCTCGACTCCGTTCATCGCCACCTCTAACCAGGCACGTGCACTCTCATGAAATCTAGAGCTTTCGTCAACGGCGTAGAGCAAGACGTTGGCATCGACAATCAACGCGCGTGCTCGTCGTCGTACTGATCGAGAAGCTCGAGTGCCTCGGCGACATTGGTAATGTCGACCTTTAGCCCCACGCTAGCTGTCCGCTGCCGGAAAGGCTTCGCCGCCCGAGGGCTTCGCTCCAAGCCGGCGCGGGCGAGCTCATTGACAGCCTCACCCAAGCCTATGCCACGCTCTCTGCGTCGTTGTTCGGCCGCTGCCGCGACATCTGGATCAAGACGAACCGTGGTCCTCATATCAAAATTCTAGCATCACTGGTGCGAAGTATATGCATCACAGATGCAACTTTCGATGGCGCCATTTCGTGATCGGAATGTGTCGTGGATACGTGCCTCTAGGCGCTTCCGCGAGTGACGCGGGCAAGGAGAGTTCGGTGATATTCCCCAACCAACATCCTGGTTAGGGTCTCGGGTTTGGCAACCTCGACCTGTCTTGCCCCTAGCTCGACCACACCCCAACCAGCACCCCTCAAGGCCGCGATTTCGGCTGGCTGGCTAGCGCCACTCAAGGTGACTCCATATTCCTGTTCAGCCAGTCCCAATGCGATCCGGATTCTCATCTGGCCCACCCGATGGACCAGGCCGGGCGTGGGCGTGGGCAATGGCCCTCTTAGCCAAGAAAGGCGCAGCAAGCTCTCGGCGAAGGACTCTGACCGCCCATCGGTCAGCACTAAGCATGAGCGCAGAGTGGCCGCCATTTGACCGCGATTGAATCTGGGTAGTTCACTCAGCACCTGCCCACGGGTGACCCCGTGCTCGCGGAAGAAGGCATCCCAAAGTGCCACTGCGTGGTCCTTTGGCAGCTTGTCGGCCAAGTCGATTGCTGTCCGTAAAGGCGTGGTCACCTTGACCCCAAACAACTCCCTGACGTCTCTGGGGGCATAACCTCCACCACTTCGAGTCCACGACACGCCTGCTGCAGGTGAGCCCGGCAAGACACCATAGAGCCACGCTGCGGTTTGCCCGAAGACCAAAGCCTCGGGTTGGGCGGCCAAAGCCACCTTGACTGCCGCGCAACGCAACTCGACGTCATCACCTACGTGCACACTCGCATAGACGCCGCGCACGAGATTGCGGATCTGGCCTCGTCGAATAGCCGAGCGCAACTGTTGCTGATTGATGCCCATCTGCTGGGCCATCGCCACCGTGAAGGGGCGTTCAGCAAGGGAGGCGAGTCTTGATGGAAGTGGGAGTGGCTGTTGCATCCGGCCATGTTTGCCGAAATGGCCATCTTTCGCTTTGCCAATCCACAGGCCCCAGTGGAGTCACTCAGTACGCGTGTATTTGCCCCGATAGAAGAGCAGTGGCTCATCTGGCTGATTGCCAGACTTGTCACCGACGGCCAGTTCGCGCACCCGACCGACGACCAGGTAGTGGTCGCCGCCCTCGTGAACTGCCTCAATCGAGCAGTCGATATAGCCCAACACGCCATCGAGCACGGGAGCACCCGTCACAGCGGTTTGGTAGCTCACTCCGTCGTACTTGTTGGCGCCCTTGGTGGCCATGCCGTTGGAGATGTCCACCTGGTCAGCAGCCAACAGGTTCACACAGAAATAGCCAGCCCTGCGCATCAGCGGGAAGGCCCGCGATGTCTTGGCGGGGCAAAACATCACCAATGGCGGATCGAGCGAGACACTGGTGAACGACTGACAAGTCATCCCCACTGGCTCCCCGTCCGACATCGAAGTCACGACGGTGACTCCTGTGCAGAACTGGCCTAACACATCTCGGAAGTTGCGCGCCTGGGCAGCAGCCTCCTCGGTGTCTGGGATCGGCGTGTGCTCACCGAGACGGAACTCAAAATCGTGTCCGCCCAGGAAGGAGTC
>WBZM01002066.1_pt1 | contig 11553 bp, 10 predicted proteins | sample 5204271 | NCBI WGS metagenome assembly WBZM01 (sample SAMN12344346, study PRJNA552823) | activated sludge metagenome | biome: Activated sludge suspended growth; feature: Nitrification reactor; material: Wastewater; isolation source: activated sludge from nitrification reactor of wastewater...
GGATCAAGTCTAAAATGTAATTTGATAATTATTAAACTGTACAAAAAAGGCACTGAGATGATTTAACTCAGCGCCTTTTTTTATTTGCCAAATCTCTGTCAAAGAGAGTTACAGAACTAGCAGCAATACAGCTAAAGTTAAAAAATTACTTAGGTTTAATTTTTACAATTTTGTTATCCCTCAATATCACCAGGTCAGTTTTTTTCTCTTTTTTGAAGGCAATTAATTTTTCATAAACTTTTTCAAGTCCTAAAAGAATTTTTTTCTTCAATTCTGCCTGTTGTTCAACGGTGGTCATATATCTTTTTTAAAATTATATATTTTTTTTCATCTATCACTTTTATCTTTTTATCAATGGACATTTCTGCTATTAACTCATGCTTCCCAAAAGAATTATCAAATATTAAGACGCCATCAACGAGAGGCAAGTATATTTCAAAAAGATTATTTATTCCTCTAAAATATCGCCTTTCAATAACATCAGGATCTATATTATGCCCGCCCTCTGTTACTCTTATTCTAACCCTTTCTTTTGCTAATTCTGTATTTTGTAACCAAAAAAATAACAAAGTGACATTGAATCCGTTCTTTTTTGCAGTTTCAATTTTTTGTTTATAGTTTTTGGAAGAAAGCGTGGTTTCAAAGGCAAAACTTTCATTTAAAAATAATAGCTCTGAAATTCTGTTAAGCATAATTTTCCCGGCTTCAACAGAAACTTTTTCAGGCTGAAATGGCGACAATCCTCTTGCAATTTCATCAGCGTTTACAAATTCTTTACACTCAATAATTTCTGGTAAAATGGTAAATGACGTAGTAGTTTTACCTGCGCCATTACAACCCAGCAATTATGTAAAGATTTTTTTCGCTCATGAATCAATTCTATAAAAACAATTGATACTATTCATTAGCAAAAATTAATAATAAATTTGTAATTATTGATTGAATGTAGTAATCAACTAATTCAACACACTTGCTTCTTTTACAATTTCCGCTTTTGCCTGCTCTTTTATTTTGCTCCACCCGCCCAATACATTCCGCAGATTGTGAATGCCCTGCCTTTTGATAAGCGAAGCTGCAATGACGCTGCGATAACCTCCGGCACAATGCACATAATAATTTTGATCCTCTTCCAGTTCGGCAATGATTCCGGGATCATTCATTTCATTCAGCGGTATATTCAGCGCATTTTTTAAATGGCCATCGGCAAACTCTGTTGGCTTTCTTACATCCAGCACAACCAGTTTGCTGTCGTTTGGTATGTCCATCATCAGTTCATCAGCTTCTACATCAATCACCATATCCACAGGCTCGCCTGCATTTTTCCATGCTTCAAAACCTCCATCTAAATATCCGATTACTTTGTCGAATCCTACTCTCGCTAACCTTACAATGGTTTCTTTTTCTTTTCCAATATCAGTGATTAACAACATGGGCACATCAAAAGGAAGCAAGCCACCTGCCCATTCTGCAAATCGCCCTTCCAGTCCTATGCTTATAGAATCAGGTACAAAGCCCTGTGTAAAAGTAGTTGCATTGCGGGTGTCAAGTATGATTACATTTTCTTGATGAAGCTTTTTGAAATCTTCAACTGATAATGCTTTCATCGCTGTTTGCATTACTGCATCCAGACTGTTGTATCCTTCTTTATTTATTCTTGCATTTACAGGAAAATATTGTGGTGGTGTAGGAATGCCTTCCGTAACTTCTTTTATAAATGCTTCTTTGGTTTCGGCCTTCATGGCATAGTTAAATTGTTTTTCGTCGCCAATGGTGCTAAAATTACTAGGTCCCAAATTTTTTCCGCAGGCACTACCCGCACCATGTGCAGGATATACAATTACATCATCTGCCAGCGGAAATAATTTATTGTGCAGACTGTCATACATCATTCCGGCTAGGTCCTGCATTGTGATTTCATTTCCTTTTTGTGCCAGATCGGGGCGGCCCACATCGCCTACAAATAAAGTATCGCCGGTAAATACACAATGATCTTTTCCCTTTTCATCTTTTAATAAATAGCAGGATGATTCCAAAGTGTGACCCGGCGTGTGTAATACTTCTATTGTTATATTACCAATTTTAAATTGCTCACCATCTTTTGCCACATGTAATGCAAATTTTGCATGGGTATTGGGGCCATATACTATGGTGGCTCCCGTTGCTGCTGCCAAATCAAGATGGCCACTTACAAAATCAGCATGAAAATGTGTTTCAAAAATGTATTTGATTTTTGACTTTCTTTCGTTTGCCAATTGCAGATATTCATCAATATCACGCAAGGGATCTATTACAGCTGCTTCGCCATTGCTTTCAATATAATATGCGGCCTCGCTCAGGCAGCCGGTATAAAGTTGTTTGATATACATTGCTGTTTTTTTTTGAATAGCAAAAATAACCCCTTATGTTCAATGAAAAAGTTACAAATGATACTTATATAACAGGAAAGGTTAAAATTATTTTGTTAAATCAGCAGCTATCCGGTTCATTTCCAAAAGCCTGTCGGCAAAAACGGAATAATAAATAAATTTTCCTTTTCTGAAAGTTTTTACAAATCCTGCTTTGCGCAGTACGGCCAGGTGTTGTGAAGCAACAGATTGTTCTAAAAAAAGTTTTTCACAAAGTTGTGAAACGGTAATTGACTCCTGTTCGTCAATTGCTTTTAAAATTTGTTGTCGCAGCTTATTATTAATAGCACGAAAAACGAGTGCTGCCTTACGGGTATTTAATAAATCAATACGTACCGCCTCACCTGTGGTTGTTACTGTATGTAGTATGATGGAGTAATTGCTCATTTATTTGGCACATCAAAAATAAAAGGTTTATTTTTTTATGGAAGGGCTATAAAAATCTTTTACATAAAAGGGCTCTGCATAAGCAAGATCGGCAAACGCTGACTGGTGAAACAAGTCTGCTGAAATTTTTGCCATTTCCTCAATTTCTGTTTTTGTATTTATGTATTGTGCATTTGGTGAAGCAATAACCGGCTGCACCTTGTTTATGGCATTGCCACAAAAAAGAATTTCCTTGTTTGCTAATACTGTATCAAAACTATTTTTATCAATTATCAATGCGTGTGGCTCTTGTATGATGTTGAGTTGTTTGTCGTACAATGCTGTAAAAACTTCCATTCGTCGGGCATCAATCATAGGACAAATAAAATCAGTTGCTTTCTCTTTCACGGCGTTTGCCAGTATTTGTAAAGAACTAATTGTAATAAGTGGAATACCGGTTGCAAAACAAAACCCTTTTGCGGCCGCCAGCCCCACCCGAAGTCCGGTGTAGGAACCGGGCCCGTTATTTACAGCTATTGCATGTAAGTCATTAATACTGCAATTATTTTTTTTCAAAAGGGTTGCTATGGCAGGATGTAGCCAGGTTGCATGGTCTTTAAACTGCGCATGGGTCTCCTTGTATAAAATACTTCCATTATCAGCCAGGCAAATTCCTGCTTCATCAAATGCTGTATCTATATTTAATATTAAACTCATGATGATAAGGCTTCTTGTTTCAATAATTTACCGGGTGTATAGCGTGGCTGAGTTTCAGAAAGTAACAGAAGCAAGGAGTAGATTTTTTTTAACCCGATCAATTGCCCCCATTCAAATGGACCGTATGGATAATTGGTTCCCAGTTTCATTGCAATATCCGTTTCTGCTTTGGTGCTTACATTATCTTCCAGTGCAAAATAGGCTTCGTTGATAATCATACTTACAATTCGTGGCGTTATCATGCCCGGTATCGCAGGCACCCATTCCATCTTTTTATTAAATTTTTCAAAAACTGAAGATGCGATATTCTTGTTTTCTTCTTTTAAAGAAGCTGCTTCTACCAGTTCTCTTTTCAAAAAACCCGGCCAACCGTTGATGCGAACAAAATTTGGCGGCAATTCTTTTAAAGATCCTTCCACATCATTAACTATTATTAAAGAAGCATTTGCTTGTTGCAATAAATCAATACGGATCTTAGCCGGTTCAAATAATAAATCAATAACACAATTACAGTCAAGGGCAGCAAGCAACTGACTTTCCCATACTACTTCAGCCGCAGGTTCGTTTACCTGTGAAAGCAATTCCGCTTTTTGTAATTCATCAGCTATTACTACTATCTTCATACCCGTTTTTTGCAAAGAAAACATATAAACCTAAATTCGCTTCTTTCAATCAAATAAAACTTTTATGAGTAAGCAAATTATTATTACACCCAATGCTCCGGCTCCTATTGGCCCATACAATCAGGCCACTTTGTCGGGCAATATGCTTTTTATTTCCGGACAAATATGTATTGATCCGGTATCGGGCGAATTAAAGAATAAGGATATACAGGAAGAAGCTCATCAGGTGATGAAAAATCTAAAAGCGATTTTAGCTGCGGCAGAGATGAATTTCGGCCATGTGTTGAAAACCACCATTTTTATTACTGATATGCACCAGTTTGGAGCAGTAAATGAGGTTTATGGAAAATACTTTGAAAACGATTTTCCTGCCCGAGAAACGGTACAGGTATCGGCTCTGCCCAAGTTTGTAAACGTAGAAATCAGTATGATTGCGGTACGATAACGTTTGCAAAAGATTGTTTTTTCAATGCTCCTTAAATAATAATCATCTAAGGAGTTTTTTTTGTCTATCCTTTAGTACTTTCGGCATCTATTTTACTTCAACAAAAATAACACCGACCGAAAAAAATTATTATGAGAAAAATTCCCCTCTTTTCCGTTATCGGAATGGCTGTATTATGCTCTCTTTTTTTTACACCCGGATGTACGGGTTCCCGTCATGAAAATGAAATAGAAGAAGAAGAAAAAGATGGCTACGATGGTATTGAGCAAGCAATGCTTTTTGAAATCGAAAGAACTAAAGATCCGGCTTTAGGCAGAGTGCCTACCGAAAGAATGTGGAATGCGATACAACAAACTGAGCAAAAGAAAAATGTGCTTCGCAATGGTCCAAATGCAGTTCAAGCATTGGCATGGCAGGAAAGAGGGCCCGATGGCGATTTTACCTTAGGCGGTAACCCACGACCTGCGGGTCAACAAACTGCGGGAAGAATCAGAGCCGTTATGGTTGACTCTACAGATCCTACTCATAAAACGGTATGGGTTGGTGGTGTAGATGGTGGCTTATGGAAAACTACAGATATAACGGTTGCCCCTTCTCCCTGGACATTAGTAAATGATTATATGAGCAATATGGCTATTGCAGCAATCTGCCAAGATCCTCGCCCGGGTTTTCAAAATATTATGTACACGGCAACCGGTGAATCTTTTAGAAATGCAGATGCCGTAAGAGGTATTGGAGTATTTAAAAGTGTGGATGGAGGAGTTACCTGGAACTTCTTAAGCAGTACCAGTGCACATACACTTTGTACAAGAATTGTTTGCGATTATCAGGGTAATGTTTATTTAGCGACTCGCAACTCAGCCGGGGCTCCCGGTGGTTTATATCGCTCTATGGATGGCGGTGCTTCATGGACTGACATAACGCCTGCTGGCGTCCCCAGCAGAAGCATTTGTGATTTGGAAATTAGTTCTACTTCTGCAGCAGGCAGATTGCACATGGTAACCGGTATTGGCACCGGTCAAACCTATCGTTACACTGATAATCCTTCAACAGTAAGCTCTGGAGCTGGATGGAATGCACCTACTACCGCTTTTCCTACTTATAATGACAGGTGTGAAATTGCAGTAATGGGTAATACGCTATATGCATTGCCTGTAAATGGATCTGCACAGGTTCCCACCATCTATAAATCAATAGACGGCGGAGACAATTGGGCAGCTACCGGTGGCCAACCCGCCAGTGGATGGGCAAGTGGACAGGGTTGGTACTCCTTATCTTGTGGTATTAATCCAAGCAATCCTGATGAGTGTATAGTGGGAGGCCTTGATTGTCATAAAACAACAAATGGTGGAGCCAGCTGGACAAAAATATCAGGATGGGCAACTTCAGTTCCGGGAGATTATATACACGCCGATCAGCATAATATACAATGGTGGGATGGGGGCAGTAAATTATTATTTGCCTGCGATGGTGGTGTGCATTATTCTACTGATGGAGGTGCCAATAATGCTGACAGAAATAAAGGACTGAGATTAAAACAATTTTATTCAGTAGCCTTGAGTCCGGTACAAACTAACTATATGATTGGCGGAGCACAGGATAATGGAATGCACCGAATGAACCACGTAGGTTTAGACAGTTCTGCTGAAGTTGTAGGTGGCGATGGCGCTTATGCTGCTATTGACCAAAATGAGCCACAATATCAATTTGGCTCATATGTATATAATGTATATCGTCGTAGTACCAATGCCGGTGCTAACTGGTCAACTCCGGTAAATAATCAGAGCACAGGTCGTTTTATAAATCCGTGGGATTATGATAATACTACCAATACTATTTATGCATGTAATAGTGCAGGAAACTATTTAAGATGGGATAATGCGCATAGTAGTAACACAACTACTGTTGTATCAGTTTCTGCTTTTGGCTCTGGAAATGTCTCCGCAGTTCATTGCTCACCATTTACGGCAAACCGTGTTTTCTTTGGAACAGGATCTGCAACCATCTTTAAAGTGGATAATGCAAATACTGCATCGCCAACTGCGGTAGCCATTACACCTACCGGCGCCTCTGGTTATGTAAACTGTATTGTTACCGGTTCAACTGAAAATAATCTGATAGCTACATATTCCAGTTATGGTGTTACCAATGTATGGGTTTCTACCAATGGTGGTACTACCTGGACCGCCTGCGATGGAAACCTGCCAGATATGCCGGTGCGCTGGGCACTGTTTCATCCCGATACTGATACGAAGGCATATATTGCAACTGAAACCGGCGTATGGGAAACCGATTTACTAAATGGTGCCAGCACTATCTGGACACCTAATACGACATTCCCAACCGTAAGAACAGATATGATTAAATATCGTGCATCCGACCGTACGATTGCTGCGGCAACACATGGTCGTGGTTTCTGGACAACAACTGTTCCCAATTCTGTTCCTACAGGGTTTACTTTCAATAGCACAACACCTGCTACAGCTACCTGCCCTGCTCCTGCTACCATGGGTATCAATCTGGGAACAACAGCAGCCGGTGGCTTTTCAAATCCGATTACACTTAACGCAACAGCAGGTGTGCCACCAGGTACTTTTATTTCTTATAGTGCCAATCCAATAGCACCGGGCAGCAGTGCTAATGTGGTATTAAATAATGCCAATACACTCACAGCTGGTACTTATAATATTACTATAGAAGGAACAGCGACTGGTGCAACTACTCAAACGGCCGTGCTGGTTTATACAATTAATCCCGGATCTGGTCCAACGATCACCGGACAGCCGGCTAATCAAACATTGTGTGCAGGAGGTAATGCCAGTTTTAGTATTACAGCAACGGGAGCTACTAACTATCAATGGCAGGTGAGCACTGATGGTGGTGCTACCTGGAATAACATAGGAGGCGCAACCGCAGCTACTTTAAATCTTACAGGTGTAACGGTAGGTATGAATGGAAATCAATATCGTTGCACAGCTTCTACGCAATGTGGCAGTACTAATTCCAATGCGGCTACGCTTACCGTAAATTCGGCTGCAACCATTACCAATCAACCAGCAGATGCGGCAATCTGTACGGGTCAATCTACCCAACTTTGTATTTCTGCTACCGGAACCGGAATTACTTATCAATGGCAATCGGCTGCAACCTGTGCCGGCCCTTGGACAAATATTGCAGGAGCCACTTCAAGTTGCTTTACTGCATCACCGGCAACCACTACAAGCTATCGTTGTGTGGTAACGGCTACCGGTGCTTGTGCAGGTAGTGTAAATTCAAATTGTGCAACTGTAACCGTTGCAACAGCTGTAGTGATAACTACTCAACCTAACAATCAAACTGCCTGCGAGGGAAGTAGTGCCAGCTTTACAGCAAATGCAGGTGGCACCGGTTTAATTTATCAATGGCAATTAAGTACCGATGGCGGTGCAAACTGGAATAATATTGCCGGCGCAAATAGCTCCAATTATTCCATATCAAATGTTTCATTTTCTCAAAACGGTCATCGTTTTCGCTGCGTAATTAATAACGGCGTTTGCGCTACACCGGGCATATCAAATGCTGCAATATTAACTGTAAACCAACTGGCGGCAATTAATACACAACCAACAAGCGCAACTATTTGTTCCGGTAGCAGCAATTCATTTTGCGTTACTGCTACGGGCACCGGGCTTACCTATCAGTGGCAGATAAGTACCAATGGATGCAGTGGCCCGTGGACAAATATTGCAGGAGCTACTTCCAATTGTTATTCAGTAGTAGGAACAAGTACTGCTTATTATCGTTGTAATGTAACATCGGGTGCATGTGGTAATACAGTTTCAAGTAATTGTTCTACTTTAACTGTTATAAATCCACCTACGATTACCAATCATCCTGCAAATGTTCAGGTTTGTTCGGGCAGCAATGCAGTATTCAACGTTTCAGGCTCCAGTACACAAACTGTTATTTATCAATGGCAGGTAAGTTCTGATGGCGGCACTACGTGGAATAATATGAGCGGAGCTAATGCATCAACACTTACAGTAACAGGAACTGCTGTGAGTATGAATAATAACAGATATCGCTGCCAATTGAGTAATGCAACCTGTACTACACCTGTAAGCTCAGGTGCAGCGATACTGACGGTAAGACAATTACCTTCTGTAGGCTTAACAGCTGCGCCACTTACCAGTTTACTACCCGGGCAAACAACAACACTTACGGCTACACCTAGCACATCTACAGGCGGTACTTTAAGCACAGCTTGGACCTATAATACCAATCCACTTGCTGTAGCCGGAAACACGTATGTTGTAAATGTTGAAAAAACCGGAAACTATCAGGTAGGCATTTCAGAAGCGTGGCCCGGCGGCCTTGTATGCGCCAATGCCTCACCCGTTGTAACCATTAATGCACCTGCAAGCAGCAGGTTATTTATCTTCCCTAGTCCAAATGATGGAAGATTCTCTGTTTCTTATTATAATGCAGGTGGCAATAATACACAGCGCCAGATAATGATTTACGATGCAAAGGGAGCTGCAGTATATAGCCGTAAATTTAGCATAGCGGGGCCTTATACATTGCTCAATATAGATTTACGTCAGGCGAATACCGGAATCTATTTTGTAGTAGTAGGCGATGCACAAGGCAAGAAGCTTGCTGAAGGAAAAGTACATGTACGTTAATCGACATTGTCTTAATAAAAAAATCCCGGCTATTTTCAGTCGGGATTTTTTTTGCCGGTTTCTATACGAATCAAAACACCTTTTCGCTTAACAATATTTTTATAATCCCATTGTATTTGTTTTGATTTTTGAAGCCAACGCTTTAAAACAGTTTTTTTAATTTCATTGACATGCGTATATCTTTTTTCAGCTGCTTTAAAACTGCCTTCAGAAGTCAGGCCAGGCTCATCAAACGACTGTCCACTCCAGAAAAGTAAACGGATGCAATCTTTTAATTTACTATATCCCACAATTGGGTTACCATGCAAAAACCAAACCGGATGACCATGCCATATTTTATTTTCTGCATCTTTTAAAACCGTATTAATATGTATTGCCAGCTGATTGCAAATATCTTTTTCAACCCCTTTTTGTTTTTTATTATAGGCTGTTGTTTCTTTATTCATTAAGTATGCATTTTTTTTAAAATTAGAATGAATAATTTGTATGCTGCGATATTTTTTTAATCCACTTCGCTGAGTCAGATAGCCATCAAAAAGATTTATCTTATTTTTGCATGCCACAGATACAGAAACACCAACACTGCAGTAATAGATTATTAATTCAGTTTTACTTTTCAATCTATACTGGAATAATATGAATGGAAATAAAAGAATAGAGAAGGGGATACCCATTTCACCTTCATTGGATCCTATTATCAATTTAGAAAATGAACAGGCTAAAAAAGGCGATAGTAAAAAGCGGATGCTAACTATTTCTTTTTATTCTTTTTTAATCGCTATTGCTACCAGCTTAATTGCTAAGTTCTTAGTGTTGTTGATTAATCTAATCACCAACCTTTCTTTTTATGGCAAAGTTTCTTTGCTACACAGCTCTCCTGCAGATAATATGTTGGGATGGTGGGTCATTTTATTACCGGCATTAGGTGGATTTATTGTTGGTCTCATGGCTTTTTATGGTTCAAAAGCAATAAGAGGTCATGGCATTCCGGAAGCGATGGAGCAAATATTGACCAATCAAAGTAAAATTAAGCCCACGATTACATATCTGAAACCCATTTCATCTGCTATATCAATAGGTACGGGTGGGCCATTTGGTGCCGAGGGCCCCATTATTGCAACCGGCGGAGCACTGGGATCTACATTGGGCCAACTGATAAAAATTTCTCACCATGAAAGAAAGATTTTATTAGCAGCAGGTGCTACTGCGGGTATGTCAGCTATTTTTGGAAGTCCATTGGCTGCAATTTTTCTTGCGGTTGAATTATTGCTATTTGAATTTTCAAGCCGGTCAATTATTCCGGTTGCTATTGCATGTATAACGGGGGCAGCAGGACATCATTTTTTGTTTGATGGTGGGGTTACATTTCCTATGCCTGATTTTGCTTTTCCCGATAATCCTTCATTGGCGATTTATACCGGCATTGGAATTATTGTTGGCGTAATTTCTGTAGGCGTTTCAAAAGCAGTTTACATCATTGAAGAATGGTTTGAAAAAATTCCGGTACACTGGATGTGGTGGCCTGCTATCGGTGGAATGGTAGTAGGTGTTGTTGGTTATTTTGCGCCACATACACTGGGTGTGGGTTACGATAATATAACAAACTTGCTATCGGGCAATATGGGCATACAGGTTATTCTCTCACTCTGTCTTTTAAAATTTGTTTCCTGGTCTATTGCATTGGGTAGCGGCACTTCCGGTGGTACACTGGCACCGCTCTTAACGATTGGTGGCGCTACGGGTTCATTAATCGGTTTATTGATTTTGCAGTTTTTTCCGAGTGCCGAAATTTCAATTCCTTTGACCGCATTGGTAGGTATGGCCGCTATGTTTGCCGGCGCATCGCGGGCTTTGCTTACTTCTATCATTTTCGCACTGGAAACTACGATGCAGTCAAATGCTTTGCTGCCGCTAATGGGTGCCTGTGTAGCATCATATATTGTCTCATTCTTCTTGATGGAACATAACATTATGACCGAAAAGATTGCAAGAAGAGGCATTAAAACTCCCGATTCATATAAGCCCAACGTATTAGAAAAATTTTCAGTAGGACAGGTTTTTGATAAAGACCCTTTACTTGTTCAGGATAAAAAAACAATCCTGGAAGTTCAGGATTGGATAAAAACTCAGGAGTTCTTAATAAAGTTAATAGTTTGTTACAATTAATCTTTTGATTTTATAGATGTGGAATATTCATTCCAGGTTTTTGGCACGAACAGTTTGGGTTCGCAATGGTGAAGTAGATTTAGCTTATCGAGCTTTAAATCGGTAAATACATTTATATAAACAGTAGAATGTGATCTATATTTTTGTATGATAGAGTTTTGAACAAT
>WBZM01003785.1_pt1 | contig 11543 bp, 10 predicted proteins | sample 5204271 | NCBI WGS metagenome assembly WBZM01 (sample SAMN12344346, study PRJNA552823) | activated sludge metagenome | biome: Activated sludge suspended growth; feature: Nitrification reactor; material: Wastewater; isolation source: activated sludge from nitrification reactor of wastewater...
GGGTGCCGTGCCACGCCCAGGTGCGGCCCGTGGCGTTGGGCTTGCCCACCACCGTGGCGGCGTAGTCTTCGAAGGGCTGCTTCGCGCCCTGCTGCTCGCACTTCCACACGCGGTAGAGCTTCACCTGGCCGTGGAAGTTGCTGTTCTTCGGCGACTGGCCCGTGTCGAAGAGCTTCTTCACCATCTTGTAGAAGTCCGAGTCCGCCGGGGCGAACTCCACGTCGCACTTGAGCCCGTCGTACCAGACCTCCACCGGGTCGTCGTACTCCGCCGCCTTCGCGAACACCTCCTTCTGGAGGGACGCGTCGCGCAGCAGCGTGATGAACTTCCGCTGCGCCTCGATGCGCTCGGGCGAGTTGAGCAGGATCGCGTCGAGGTCGAGCTTCCCCTTCTTGCGCGCGAAATCGATGTTGCGCGGGATGTTGGAGAGGTACTCGTTGGTGAGGTCGACGAAGTCGCTCTTGGTCGCCTTCTTCTTCCCCGTCGCGAGCTGCTCGCACTTCTCGAGGATGTCGGCGCCCTTGTCGAGCTGCGTGTCGGAGAGGTTGCCGAGCGGCGCGTCCTTGGTCGCACCCGCCGACGACGAGAGCCCCGCGGCCACCGCCGCCCCGGTGCTCCCGTAGAGGAGCTTCACCAGATTCTCCACCTCGGGGTGGAAGGTCTTCGTGCGGACGGCCTTCTGCTTCGGCGCGTCGGGCTCCACCGCCACGCCCTTCGAAGCGGCCTTGGCCTTCTCCTCGGCCTCCGAGCGCATGTCGAGCTTCGTGTAGCCCTTGTCGGTCTTCTCCTTGACCTTCTTGCCCATCAGAGACTGCGCCTGCGCGAGCGACGACGCCGGGATCGCCTGCGTCTGCCCGGCCTGCCCGACGCGCCCGTAGTTGAACACCACACGGTACGCGCCGCCCCCGAGGTCGAGGATCTGCGCCTTGTAGAACTTGTTCGAACCCAGCGCGGTCGCGCCGGTCTTCTTGCCGGTGAGGTCGGTCCAGTTGAGGGTGACCTCTTCGACGATCTTCGGGTCGGTGCCGCTCATCCTACGCCCTCACCACCTTCACGAAGCCCGCCTCGACGCGCGCCACCAGCTTCGCGCCCGGCTCCATGATCTGCGAGACGAACCCCCGCGGCACGTGCAGGAGGGAAGGGTGCTCGTACTCCACCACCGCCCCCTCGTCCTCCTCCTCGCCCTCGTCCGCCGGGAACAACAGAATCTCCCCCGCCTCGCCGTTGACCCGCACCGACACCTCGTCGCCCACCACGCCCGCGTTCATCAGGATCTGCCGCGAGACCCGCGCGCGCCCGTCGCGCCCCACCGGCACCGGCGCCTCCACCGAGTGCGCCGTGACCGACGCGTCGTCGCTCTTCGCCGTGCTCGTGCTCACCGGCGGGATCCCGAGCTGGTTGCGCATCGAGTCGTCGTAGAGGTCGGGCGAGTGCTCGGGCAGGTGGTAGAGGTACGCCTGCGTCGGGGTCTTCCCCTCGGCGAGCACTTCGATCAGCGAGTGCTGGTAGTCGCCCATCGCGTGGCGCTCGAAGAGCTCGCGCACCAGCGGCGACACCTCGCGGTGGCGGACGTCGGGCAGCGTGGTCTTCACCGCGTTGGAGACGTCGAGCGCCGTGAAGAGCGCCCCCTGCGCCGTGAAGCTGTCGACCACTCGCTGCGTCACGGCGCGCAGGGTGGCGGTGCTGGATTTCGTGCTCATGGGCGCCATTGAGTCACGCATCGAACAACCCGTGTCAAGCGCGTCGGGACATTGGATGACATCGCGGGAGACTGGCGCCGGCGACGCCCCCGGGATAGGGATGCCGTCCCCTCCGGCCATGCCTTCCCTCCGCAGCATTCGAAGCGACCTCTCCGGCGAGTGGGCCCCGACGCTCTCCCTCGCAGGGCCCGTCGTGCTCGGGCACCTCGGGATGATGCTGATGGGCCTCGTCGACACGGCCTGCGTCGCGCCGCTCGGAGCCCGCGCGGTGGGGGCGGTCGGCGTCGGCGGGTCGATCCTCGGCCTCGCCTTCCTCGTCGGCCTCGGGCTGCTGCTCGGCATCGACCGCGAGGTGGCGGTCGCCCATGGCGGCGGGCGGCCCGACGGCGTCGCGCGCGCGCACGCCCAGGGCGTGATCCTCTCCGTCGCCATCGCGGTGCCGCTGGTGGGCGCGGTGCTCTTCGCGGCCGGGCACCTCCGTGCCCTCGGCGTCGCGCCCGAGCTCGTCCCCGACGCCGAGTCGGGGCTCTGGGGCGAGGTCGTCGAGATCCCGATCCGCGTCCATCCGCCGTTCTGGATGGCAGCGTGGCTCCGCGCCGCCGCCTGGAGCCTCCCGCCGGCCTTCGTCTTCATGGCCCTGCGGCAGAGCCTCCAGGCCGTCGGCGACACCCGCGCCGCCACCCTCCTCCTGCTCGCGGCCAACGGCGTCAACGTCTTCTTCAACCTTGCGCTCATCCGCGGGCGCTTCGGCTTCCCCGCGCTCGGCGTCGCCGGCAGCGGCTGGGCCACCGTGACGGCCCGCGTCTTCACGGCCGTCTTCCTCGCGGCGTGGAGCGCGCGCTCTGGCCCCGTGATGCGCGGCGTGGGCTGGGGCTTCCACGCGCCGACGATGCGCGAGCTCCTCCGGCTCGGGGTGCCCGCGGCGGTGCAGCTCCTCTTCGAAGGCGGCGTGTTCTCCACGACGACGCTGCTCTGCGCGCGGCTCGGCGCGGTGCCGGCGGCGGCGCACCAGGTGGTGCTCCAGATCGCGAGCTTCACCTTCATGGTGCCGCTCGGGCTGAGCGCGGCGGGGGCGGTCCGGGTCGGCAACGCGATCGGCCGCGGCGAGCCCGAGGCCGCGGCGCGCGCGGGCTGGAGCGCCGAGGCCCTCGCGGTGGGCTTCATGGCCTTCTCCGCGGTGGGGCTGGTGACCGCGGCGCCGCTGGTGCTCGGGCTCTTCGGGCTCGACGGGCCCACCGCGGCGCTCGCGCGAACGCTGCTGCTGGTGGCGGCGCTCTTCCAGCTCTTCGACGGGTGCCAGGTGTCGGTGTCGGGCGTGCTGCGCGGCTCGGGCGACACGGTCGCGAGCATGGCGGCCAACCTGGTGGGGCACTGGTTCATCGGGCTGCCGGTGGGCGTGGCGCTGGGCTTCGGGCTCGGCGCGGGCGCGGTGGGGCTGTGGGGCGGCCTCGCGACGGGCCTCGGCGCGGTGGCGGTCGCGCTGGTGGCGCTGTGGGCGCGGCGCATCGGGCGCATCGTGCGCGGCGAGATCCGCGGGACGACGGCGGCCGCGGGCTGAGCGTGGGGCGTCCTCCGCGCGCGGGGTGGTCGGGCGGGTCGCAGTCACCGTCGCGTGTCCCCCAAAGGCGCCGCGCTGCGGTAGCCTGCGCCCCCCATGAGCCCCCCACGTCCCTGGACGCCCGAAGGCTACGCCGCCGCGCTCCGCTTCGCCGCCCGCGCCCACGGCGACCAGCGCGAGCCCGTCGAGTCGCTCCCCTACCTCCACCACGTCACCTGGGTCGCCGCCGAGGTGCTCTCCGCGCTGCGCGAGGAGCCCGGCCTCGACGAGGAGCTCGCCGTCCAGTGCGCGCTCCTCCACGACGTGCTCGAGGACACGAAGGTCCGCTACGACGAGCTCGCCGTGGCCTTCGGCGACGCCGTCGCCCGCGGCGTCCTCTCCCTCTCGAAGAACGCCTCCCTCCCCAAACCCGAACAGATGCGCGACAGCCTCGCGCGCATCCGCCTCCAGCCGCGCGAGGTGTGGATCGTCAAGCTCGCCGACCGCACCTGCAACCTCCACCCGCCGCTCCCCCGCCACTGGACCCACGACAAGGCCCTCGCGTACCGCGACGAGGCCGAGCTCATCCTCCGCGAACTCGGCGCCGGCAGCGGCCATCTTGCGCGACGTCTGCGCAGGCGAATCGACGCCTACGGCGCGGTGCTCGACGCCTTCCTCGTCGGGTGACGACGGCAGAGCCTTGCGCCGCCCGGCGGGTTGCTGGCAGGGTACCCGCCGTGTCGACCGCCACCACCCAGGGAATCCGGGTCACCGTGCGGAGCGAGTACCTCCCCGACCGCTCGTCGCCCACGCAGCGGACGTACGTGTTCGCCTACACGGTGACCATCGCCAACGAGGGGGCCTCGGCCGCGCAGCTCCGCTCGCGCCACTGGGTCATCACCGACGGCGAGGGCAACGTGCAGGAGGTGAAGGGCGACGGCGTCGTCGGCGCGCAGCCCCTCCTGCGCCCGGGGCAGTCGTTCGAGTACACGAGCCACTGCGCGCTCCGCACGCCCCGGGGCACGATGCGCGGCACCTACCAGATGGTGCGCGACGACGGCGCCCGCTTCGACGCCACCATCGCGCCCTTCTCGCTCGCGCTCCCGCACTCGCTCAACTGACGATGCCCGCGCCCCCCACCGTCGTGCGGCGGGCGCTCGGGTCGGCCCGCGACACCGCCCGCGCCGGCGAGGCCCTCCGCGCCGCGGGCGTCGCCCCCGGCCCCGCCCTCGCCGCCTCGCTCGCGAGCGACGCGTGGGGCGTGGTGCTCCTCGCCGAGCGCGCCGGAACGCCCTGCGGCGTGGCGGTGGTGCGCTTTCTCCGCGCGCCCGGCGACGCCCACGACGGGCCCGTGTCGCTCGCCCTGGTCGACGCGCTCGACGGCGACGGCGACGTCCGCGACGCGCTCCTCGCCGCCGCCCGCGCCGAGGCCGAGGGGCGCGACGCCGCCCGCTTCGTCGTCGACGTCCCGGCGCGGAGCCCTGTGGCGCCCGCCGCGCCCGACGAACCCGCGGGAGAGCGCGTCACCCTCACGCTCGCGCCCGGCGTCACCGCCACGCTCGACCCCGCCGCGCCCGCGCCCGAGACGTCCACCCTCTGGAGCGGCGCGATGGCCTTCCGCGCCCGCTGGCGCCACGACCGCCTCGCCGCGGGCTGGACGGTGGACGACTGCGTCGGCAGCGAGGGCGACGACGGCGACGCGCTCCGCTTCGACGTCCGCACCCGCGCGCTCCGCGAGGCGTACCTCACGCGCCCCGCGCGGCTCCGCGTCGACGAGGCGCTGCTCGCCCGCGCCGCCGACGCGCCGCTGCTCCCCGGCGTGCTCCGCCTCGACGGCGACGGCCCCTTCGCGCTCGCGCCGATGGACGTCGCGCTCTTCGACGTCTCGCTCGAGTTCTTCGTCGCGCTGCGCGCGCACGTCGGCGACGTCGCCCTCGTCGCGGCGGCCGCGTCGCCCGACCTCGCGCTCCTCTTCGCCGACGGGTCGTACGTGGGGTGGCGCGCGCGCGACCCGGCCGCCCACGCGCGCCCGATGGGCTGGCCCGAGGCCCGCGACGCCGAGGCGCCCGACCCGGCCCGCGCCGCCGCGCTCCGCGCGCTGCTCTACGACTGGATGGTGATCGACGCGTCGCCGCGCGCCGAGCCGGGCGCCGCCCCGCCCGAGGAGGTGGAGCACATGGCGGCCCTGCGCGACCGGGCCCGCGCGCTCGCCGAGGGCGACGACGTGGTGGCCGGCGTCGCCCGCGACGTCGCGGCCCACGCGCACTGGGGCTGGGGCTTCTACCGCCTCGGACAGTGAGCTACGCGCCCGCCGCGTCGTCGAGCGCGTCGTGGAGGCGCTCGGCCGCGGCGGCGCGCACGGCCTCGTCGTCGAGGTCGGGCCAGCACATCGCCTCGAGCGCGCAGGCGGCGAGGTCGCGGGCGCGCTTGCCCGCCAGGTCGACCATGTTCTCCAGCGCCACGTCGGTGAGCGCGACGGCCGCCTGGAGGGCGAGCCAGGCGCAGCGGTCGCCGGCGGCGTCGGTGCGGGCCGCCACCTCGGCGGCGCGGGCGCGGGCCGCGCGGAGCCCGTCGTCGCCGGCCTCGCGGTCGGCCCACCAGCGGGCGACGTCGAGCGCGTGGGCGAGGTCGCCGCGCTCGTCGGTGACGTAGTCGAGCGCGAGGGCGGCGGCGGCGCAGGCGGCCCGCACGGCGTCGCGGCGCGCGGGGCCCGCGTCGATCACCAGCGCGCGGAGGCGCTCGTCGGGGGGCGCCGCCCGCGTCGCGTGGAGCCGCCGCCAGCGCCCGGGCAGCTCGCGCGGGTCGCTCGGGGCCACTCAGCCCTCGGCGCCGAGCTGCTTGAGGGGGGCGGCGTTCTTCATGTAGCGCGCGGCTTCTTCGACGGAGATGGTCCCCTTGCGCGCGAGCTCGAGCAGGGCCTTGTCGAGGGTGACCATCCCCATCAGCCCGCCGGTCTCCATCGCGCTCTGGATCTGGTGCGTCTTGCCCTCGCGGATGATCGCGCGGACGGCGGGCGTGGCGACGAGCACCTCGAAGGCCGCGACGCGCCCGCCGTGGTCGGCGCGCGGCAGGAGGCGCTGCGACACCACCGCGGCGAGGGCCGCCGAGAGCTGGACGCGCACCTGCGGCTGCTGGTGCGGCGGGAAGACGTCGACGATGCGGTCGACCGTCTGGGGCGCGTCGTTGGTGTGCAGGGTGCCGAGCACGAGGTGGCCGGTCTCGGCGGCGGTGAGGGCGGCGGAGATGGTCTCGGTGTCGCGCAGCTCGCCGATGAGGATCACGTCGGGGTCCTGCCGGAGGATGTACTTGAGCGCGGCGGCGAAGCTCTTCGTGTCGGAGCCGACCTCGCGCTGCTCCACCGTGGCGAGGCGGTTGCCGTGGACGAACTCGATCGGGTCCTCCACGGTGATGATGTGGCAGCTCCGCGACGAGTTGATGTGGTGGATCATCGTCGCGAGCGTGGTGCTCTTGCCCGACCCGGTGGGGCCCACCACCAGGATGAGCCCCTGCGGGCGCTGCGCGAGTTCGAACATCACCGGCGGGATGCCGAGGGGCGCCGGGTCGGGGATGTCGTTGGGGATCAGCCGGATCGAGATCGCGATGCCGCCGCGCTGGAAGTGGGCGTTGACCCGGAAGCGGTTGCGCCCCGTCACCGTGAGCGAGAAGTCGAGCTCGCGGTCGAGTTCGAACTGCTCGCGCTGGCGGTAGGAGAGCAGCGAGAAGAGCAGCCGCCGCACGTCGCTGCCGGCGAGCACGTCGGACTCGAGCCTCCGCAGCCGGCCGTGGATGCGGAAGATGGGCGGCGAGCCCACGACGAGGTGGATGTCGCTCGCCCCGTAGCGCCCGGCGACGCTCAGGAGCGTCCGCATGTCGACCTGGCCCACCGAGGGGAGCTCCTCGCCCTCGGCCGCGAAGCCCGCCACGCCCCGCTCCATCCCCTGCGCCGCGAGGCGGAACTCGTCGGGGTTGGAGGCGTACGCCGCGCCCGTCTCGAAGGTGATGAGCTTCTTCTCGTAGAGCTCGACGAGGGCCCGGTTGAAGGTGCGCGCGCCGTCGACCGAGTCCGCGGCCATCACGTCGGCCACCTCGTCGACCCGCTGGTCGCGGATGAGCTTCTTGATCGCGGGCGTGGCGATCATCACCTCGACGGCGGCGACCCGGCCCTCGCCGTCGGCGCGCGGCACGAGGCGCTGCGAGACCACGCCCTGGAGGCAGAGCGAGAGGTCCATGCACACCTGCTCGCGCATGTGCTCGGGGTAGTACGCGAGGATGCGCTGGAGCGTCTGGGCGGCGTCGGTCGTGTGCACCGACGAGAGCACCAGGTGGCCGGTGAGGGCGGCGGAGACGGCGACGTTCATCGTCTCGGCGTCGCGCATCTCGCCGATGAGGATCACGTCGGGGCTCTCGCGCACCACCTGGCGGAGCGCGCCGGTGAAGTCCCGCGCGTCGGACCCCACCTCGCGCTGCGTCACCACCGCCTGGAGGTCGTCGTGGACGTACTCGATCGGGTCCTCGAGCGTCACGATGTGCTTGCGGTAGCGCGCGTTGATGTGGTGCACCATCGCCGCGAGCGTGGTGCTCTTGCCCGACCCGGTGCTCCCGGTGACGAGCACGAGGCCCCGCGGGCTCTCCGCCAGGGCCCGCACCGCCGGCGGGAGCCCGAGGTGGGCGAACTCCAGCGCGCCGCCCGGCACGCTGCGCACCACCGCCCCGAGGAGCCCGCGCTGGAGGTGGAAGTGCGCGCGGAAGCGCCCGACGCCCGCGCGCCCGAGGCCGACGTCGATGTCGCCGTTGCGCTCGAAGAGCTCGCGCTGCGCCGGGCGGAGCACCGCGTCCATGAAGGCCTAGAGGGCCTCGCGCTCGACCGGCTCGCGGCCGATCGCGCGGAGGGCGCCGTTGACGCGCGCGGAGGGGACCTTGCCCTCGGCGAGGAAGAGGTCGGAGGCGCGCTCCTGCACCATCTGGCGGAGGACGGCTTCGAGGTCGAGGGGCATCGGGCGGGGCCTACGTCGCGCTCAGCGCGAGCCGCGCAGGCCGAACTGCTCGGCGAGGGAGGTGGGGCCGAGCTTCTCGCGCAGCTCCTTGAGCTGGGCGTGGTTGGGGTCGAGGCGCGCGAGGTTCTCGATCGACTCGCGCGCGCTCGCCTTGAGCCCGGCCTCGATGAACACTGACGCCAGCAGCGCGTGGGCGCGGGTGAGCTTCGGGTCGACGCCGATCGCCCGCTGCGCGAGCTCGGCCGCCCGCTTGTGCTCCTTGGCGCGCGCCAGGAGCTCGGCCGCGTTGAGCAGGAGCGTCGGGTCCTCGCGGCGGCCCTCCCAGGCCTTCTCCCAGTGCATCGCCGCGCGCTCGGCGTCGCGGTTCTTCTGCGCCTCCTTGGCCTTCTCGATGTGGTCGGTGACCTGCTGCACCTTGAGGAGCTGCGTCACCGCCTCGACGCGCGCCGTGAGCGCCGGGTCGTCCTTCTGCACCTGGAGCGCGTTCTTGTAGCCCTCGAGCGCGGTCGCGAGGTCGCCGGCCTTCTGCGCCTCCTCGGCCTTCGCCACCATCGCCGCCGCCCGCGCCTTGCGCTCCTCGGCCACCTGCTGCGGCGTCGGGCCCGTCGACACCGGCGGCGTGGACGACGTCGCCGGGCGCCGCCCCCCGAGCTTGCGCGCCATCGCCTCGAGCGCCCGCTGCCGCACCGACTCGTCGATCACCGGCGAGGGCCCCGGCTGCGGCGTCGGCGCGCGAGGCGCCGCCGGGCCCTCCATCACCGTGCGCAGCGACGGAGGCACCACCGCGCCCTCGGGGTACACCGGCCGCGGCGCGACGGGCACCACCGCGGGGTTCGACGGCGACGACGCCGTGCGCTGCGCGGCGATCGCCTGCGCCGCCGCGGCCGCCTCGCGCAGGCCCGCCGGCGGCGTCACCTTGGGGGGCGGCGCGGCGTAGGGCGCCGGACGCGGCTGGGCGGGGGAGACGCCCTCGTCGGAGAGGAGCTTGTCGTAGGCCGCGCGCTGCCGCGGGTTGCTGAGCGCGTCGTAGGCGCGGGTCAGCGCGCGGAAGATGCCCTCCACCTTCTCGTGGTAGCCCCCGATGCTCTTCTTGAAATACACGTCGGGGTGGAAGCGCTTGGAGAGCGCGAAGTACGCGTCGCGCACGGCCTTGCGGTCGGCGTCCACGGCGATCCCGAGGAGCTCGTAGTGCGTCGCGTCCTGACGCAGCGCGTGGTAGTGGTCGATCGCCGCCCGCTCCTCAGGCGGCAGGTCGGCGGCGGAGGGGGAGGTGTCGTCGCTCATCGGGTCGCGCGTCGATCATACCCCCCAAAGCCCGCGGCCGGATACGGGGGGAAGCGGCTTCGGCGCGGCCGAGGGCGGAGGGCCGCCGCACCATTTCAGCGCGCCACGCGGACGCCGCGCCGCGGTATACCCGCTTCCCCTCAACAGCCCATGCGCATCGCCCACCTCGCCGACCTCCACCTCGGGCGGGTGTTCCACGGAACCTCGCTGCTCGACGACCAGCGCCACGCCCTCGAGCGCGTCGTCGAGCTCCTGCGGGTGGAGCGCGCCGACGTGCTCGTCCTGGCCGGCGACCTCTATGATCGAGCCCTCCCGGGGGCCGAGGCGGTGCGCCTCTTCGACGCCTTCCTCCGCGAGGTGGTCGAGGGCGCGCGCGTCCCCGTCGTCGCCATCGCGGGCAACCACGACAGCGCCGACCACCTGGGCTTCGGCTCGTGGCTCTTCTCCCGCGGCGACGTCCACGTCCGCGGGCGCCTCGAGCCCGACGCGCTCCCGATCACCCTCGAGGACGAGCACGGCGAGGTCACCTTCTACCCGCTCCCCTACGTCGAGCCCGAGTCCGCGCGCCCTCTCCTCGGCGACGCCACCGAGGAGGCCCTCACCCACCGCGCCGTCGTCCGCGCGATGGCCGACGCCGCCCGACGCCACCGGGCCGCCTCGGGCGTCCGCCGCGCGGTGCTCGTCGCCCACGGCTTCGTCCGCGGCGACGAGGCCCCCGCGGAGTCCCGCCGCTCGGAGCGGAGCCTCTACCTCGGCGGCGTCGGCGCCGTGCCCGCCTCCGACCTCGACGGATTCGACTACGTCGCCCTCGGCCACCTCCACCGCCCGCAGTCGGTCACCCGCGACGACCGCGTCCGCTACAGCGGCTCGCTGCTCGAGTACTCCTTCGACGAGGTGGGCCACACCAAGGGCCTCACGCTCGTCGAGCTCGGCCCGCGCGGCGAGCGCGCCGTCCGCCACGTCCCCGTCACCCCGCGGCGCAAGCTCGCCACCGCCCGCGGCACGCTCCGCGAGCTCCTCGAAGACCCCGCGCTCGACGCCCTGCGCGGGTGCTTCCTCTCCGTCGAGCTCACCGAGCACCCGCCGCCCCTCCAGGCGATGGAGCGCCTGCGCCAGCGCTTCCCCCACGCCGTCGAGCTCCACTTCCAGCGCCCCGACGTGCCCGGCGCGCCGCCCGTCGGGGAGGCCCCGCCGCCCGCGCGCGACCCGGAGGAGGTGTTCGCGGAGTTCTACGCGCGCTACGAGGGGGCGCCGTCCGACGAGGCGCGGGAGGTGTTCCGACGCGCGCTCGCCGTCGCGCGCGCGCGCCAGGAGGGCCGGCCGTGAAGCCCCTCTCCCTCGACCTCGAGCACTTCGGCCCGTACACGAAGCACTCGGTCGACCTCGCGCCCTTCCGCGACGAGCCCCTCTTCCTCCTCCACGGCGACACCGGCGCCGGCAAGAGCACCCTGCTCGACGCGGTCACCTGGGCCCTCTACGGCCGCGGCCTCGGCACCCGCGCCGACCCCGACCCCCTCCGCGACCGCGCCGCGCCGCCCGACGAGCCCACCCGCGTCACCCTCACCTTCTCCCTCGGCGACCGCACCTTCGCCCTCCGCCGCACCATGGGCTTCGAACGCCCCGCGAAGCGCGGCGGCGGCGTCACCCGCCAGCCCCCCGAGGCCACGCTCACCTGCGTCGCCGGCGACGCCAGCTACGCCCCCGTCGCCACCCCGAAGCGCTGCGACGCCGAGGTCGAGCGCCTCGTCGGGCTGCCGTACGAGCAGTTCACCCGCATCATCGTGCTGCCGCAGGGGGAGTTCCGCGAGCTCCTCCTCGCGCGGGCCGACGACCGCGAGCGCCTGCTCGAACGCCTCTTCGGCACCGCGCTCTACACCGACGTCGAGGCCGAGCTCCGCGACATGGAGGGCGCGCTCCGCGCCGAGTCCCACACCTCCGCCGCCCGCGTCGAGGCCGCCCTCCGCTCCGCCGACGTCGCCTCGCGCGAGGCCCTCGCCGCCGCCCGCGAGGCCCTCGCCGCCTCGCTCG
>WBZM01003786.1_pt1 | contig 11543 bp, 8 predicted proteins | sample 5204271 | NCBI WGS metagenome assembly WBZM01 (sample SAMN12344346, study PRJNA552823) | activated sludge metagenome | biome: Activated sludge suspended growth; feature: Nitrification reactor; material: Wastewater; isolation source: activated sludge from nitrification reactor of wastewater treatment...
CCGCCCGTGATGCCATGCTGCAAGCCGAGTTCAAGAAAACCGGCGAGCGGCCAGCCGAGCTGTTCCAGCCGGAATCCAAAGACATCCCGCTCTACGTGACGCTGCGCCATCGCCCCGGCAAAGGCTACACCGACATCGGCTCGTTCTGGAACGCCAAGGGCCGCTACACCGTGTTCGCACGCGATCTCGCCGGCAAATCCGGACTGCGCTTCGGCGGCAGCGTGCTCACCTGGAAATCCGCAACAACCCTCGAAGCCGAACGCTCAGCACAGCCACCCGCAGCGCCCGATGCCGCAGCCGCGCGTGCAAACGCCGCCTCACGCAATCGCAAGGGCCGCGACAAGGCTCCGTCCGCCGACGCCTGAGCCTGCTCTCGAAATTTTTGGGAGGAAGGAACGTCTGGCGAGGCACGGATGCAAGCACAACTGATCCACGACCGGCCCGCGCTGCGGCGGATTGAGCTTCAGGTGCGCCTGGCCAAGGTCCTGCTGAACGAGCCACGCGACGCGCTCCCCGAGGGCGCCTTCTCGCTCCGCGCGATCGACCGCGTGGCCGTGAAGGGGAAGCGCCGCGCGCAGCTCATCTACGAGGTGCTCGACGCCGCCCCCGAGGCCGACCGCGCCGAGCGAGAGCGCGCCCGCCCCGCGTTCGAAGCGGCCCTCGCGCGCTTCCACGCGCGGGAGTTCGAGGCCGCGCGGCGGGGGTTCGAAGCGTGCCGAGCGGCCGCGCCCAACGACCCGGTGCCGGCCATCTACGTCGAGCGCTGCCTCCGCTTCGAAGCAGAACCTCCGCCGCCCGACTGGGAGGGCGTCGAGCGCCTCGCCTGAGCGCTCCTCCCGCGGTAGGGTGCGCGCCGTGACGACGCCCCCCGCCCTCCGCGCGCGCCTCCACCAGGACGACGGGCTCGTCGTGGTGCGCCCCGCCCTCGGCCTCACGCTCTACACCGACGACGCCGACCACTGGAAATCCGCCGGCCTCCACGCCGCGCTCCGCGCCTTCTTCGAAGCCGCCCCCGCGGACGAGATCCGCTGGTCGACCACCTCGCTCCTCACCCGCTGGATCGAGCTCACCGCCAACGACCTCCGCACGATGCTCCGCTCGCTCGACGAGTGGTCGCAGGCGTCGCCGCGGCCGCGCCACCATTTCTCGCTTCGCCTCGGCGACGCGCCGCAGGTTCCGTCGTACGGGTTCAGCTACACCGAGGTCGACCCGGCGCGCGCGGCGCGGGCGGGCGTGGTCGAGGTGACGCTCCCCCTCGACGCGCCCCCCGCGTCGCTCGAGGCCCTCGCCCTCGCGCTCACGTCCGCGGGCCCTTTCCACGCCCTCGTCGGCGGCCACGTCGCGCGCTGGAGCGTCGTCCACCGCAACCTCGCCTTCGACCAGATCTACCTCTGGGCGACGCGCTTCCTCGGGCTCGACGTGCAGGACGCCGAGGCGATGGCCTGGGAAGCACCCGGCGGCGTCCCCGGCGTGGGCTGGCTCACCGCCCTCGGCCACCCCCTGGCGCGCGCCCGCGGCATCGACCTCGCCGCCGTCTACGACGGCCCCTGGAGCCCCGCCATCGGGCGCACCGCGACGCCGCACGGGCTCCTCCTGCGCGCGGGCGAGGCGCCGACCGCGGGCGACCTCAACGCGTTCGAAACGCCCGACGCCTACCTGGAGGTCGCGCGCGCGCTCGCGCCGTGGTGGGTCGAGGCGCCGCCGCTGATGTGGGGCGCCTTCCTCGTGGGCGACGCGCGGCGGCGGTGGTTCCGCCGCTTCGTCGAGCCCTTCGACTGGCCCACCTCGGCGGGCCGCGCGTTCAGAAATCCTCCAGCAGAAGGTGCGGCGCCCTGAAGTCCTCCAGCGCTCCCTCGGCCGCGGAGAGGAAGTTCTCGCCGTCCTCCGTGCTCGTCACCCGCCGCCGCTCACAGAGGAGAAGCGGCCCGCGCGCGTCGAAGCGCACCGCGAGGAGCTTCGGCTTCACGCACGCGAGCTCCCGCGTCACGCCCTTGCGCCGCCAGAGCCCCGCGTCGCCCGCCGCCACCCACAGCTCGCCCTTCCATTTGCACACGTCGTAGAGCGACAGCGGGATGTCGGTCTCGGGCAGCCGCGGGCCCTGCGCGACGATCCCCCACCCGTTGCGCGAGCCCTCCAGCACGTGCCCGTCGTCGCCCACCGCCCACACCTCGTCGGGCGACGCCACGAACACCCCCGTGAGGTGCCGCGAGACCGGCGAGCTCGCGTCGTGCCAGGCGTGCCCGTCCCAGCGCGCGATGCACCCGCCCGCCCCCACCGCGTAGAGGCAGTCGGGCGCGACGCCGTGGAGCGCCGACACCTCGAAGCGCGGCGCGGCCATCTCGTCGAGCGCGCCGTCGCGCCAGCGGTACATCCGCTGCGCGCCCTCCCACTCTCCCCCCCACACGAAGACGTGGTCGTCGTCGAGCCCCCACACGCCGCCCGCCGCGACGTAGGGCGGCAGGTCGAGGTACGCCCAGCGCGTGCCGTCGGGGTCGTCGCGGATGTCCGGGTGGTAGAAGAGCTGCGCCCCCGTCACGAAGCACTGCCCCCGCGGCGAGCGCCACGCCCCCGTCAGGTGCGTGTCGACCCTGCTGTCGGTCACGAAGGCGAAGCCACCATCCCCGTCGGGCTCCGTGTGGCACACCCACGACTCGCTCCGGTGCGCGTGGAAGCCCGCCACCTCGTCGTAGCGCTGCCCCAGGATGAGGCAGTCGCACACGTCCGTCCCGCTCGCGGCGGTGTAGCGGCACCGGATCCGCTCCATCAGCCGGGCCCGCTCTTCCTGCTCTTCTCGCGCTGCGTCGTCCATCGTCGGGGGTCTCTCAGTTGGGGGGGCGCGGGCGCCCGAAGGAGGTTCGGTTGTGCGAGGCGGGCCGCGGCGTGTTGGTCGGCGAGCCGCCCATCATCGGCGGGAAGGTGCCGTCCTTGCGCATCATCGAGGCGAGCTGGTTGCCCTGGAGCTCGAGGCAGTCGCGGTTGCGCTGCGCCGGCGTGCGCGTGTCGGGCACGGGCGGCGTGCTCAGGGCCGCGTTGCGCGCGGCGATCTCGGGCTGCGCGCGGCGGAGCACGTCCTCGCGGGCGCTCGGCGGCAGGTCGGAGAAGCGCGTCGCGTGCGGCGGCGGGAGCCCGCGGCGCACCCGGTCGGCGTTGTGCGCGGCGATCGCGTCGCGGCACGCCTGCGACTGCGACACCGTGGAGTTGGTGTCCACCGTCTCCCGCTGCATCTCGTGGATCGTCTGCTTGGCCTTGTCCGCGATGCACTTCGCGGCCTTCTCCACGGCCTTCTGCGTCGGCGTCGTCGACGACGGCCCGTTGGTGAACTCGTCGACCTTCGCCGCGATGTGCACCTTGTTGGGGTCGGCCCGCGCCCGGTCGCGCAGGTCGTTGGTGAGCTGGCCCCGCACGTTGTCCGTGGCCTGCGCGAGCGCCGGGTTGGCCGCGTTGGCCGCCGTCATCGCGTTGCGCTCGCCCTGCGACGCCATCCCCGGGAAGCGCGGCCCGGTGCCCGTGTAGTTGGCCGTCATGTTGGCGTTGGCGTCGATGCCGCGGCCCACCTCCGCCGGCGGGATCGTGCCGCCCGGGTAGCGCCCCTTGAGGAAGGCCTCGTGCTGGAGCTCGCGGGCCCGCACCGCCCGGTGCATCCCGTAGCCCGTCGCGTCGCCGTGGTGGAGCACCGTGAACGAGTCGTCCGGCCGGTAGCCCGGCACCTGGTTGTCGCACGCGCTCCCGCGGTTGGAGCCGCCCATCGTCCGCATGAGCCCGTCGGCCCCGATGTGCCCCGCCTCGCTGTTGGCCAGCAGCCACGTCTCGGGGCCCGACGCCGGCGGCCGGAGCGAGCCCATCTCCCCGACGACGTTGGGGCTCTCGTAGCACGAGCAGTCGCCGCGCTTGCCCGTCTTGCGCGGCGCGAGCCCGCAGTTGCTCTCGTGGTCGCGGCCGGGCGACGCCGCCGCCTCCGCGATGCGCCGGTCGCGGTGCTCCTCGCGGGTCTTGGAGATGGCGGCCGACACGTTGCCGTAGCCGCCCGCCGCGTCGGGGTTGATGCCGCAGGCGATGAGCGCGGCCTGGCAGTCGTCGCTCCAGAAGCCCGCGCCGCCGCCCTTGATCCACACGCCGACGGTGCCGATGGGTGCTCCCACGCGCGCCCCCGCTCAGCGGATGTTGCCCACGCCGGGGCAGCCCGTCACCACCACGGGCTTGCCGCCGCTCTTCACGTTGGGGCAGCCGACCACCGCCTGCGCCTTGCTCGTGTTCACCATGGTGAGGATGTCCTTCTTCGGCGTGCCCGGCGGGAGCTGGCCCACGCCGGCGTTGTTGCCCTTGATGCCGTCGGCGACGGAGCTGGTGTTCATCACCTTGCCGCCCTTGTGCCGCACCTTCGCGGCCGGCGACTTCACGAGGTTCCCGCTCGACGTCATGATCGGGAAGGGCGTCGGGATCCCCTGCGGCCCGGTCGGCGGCGGCGGCGCCGGGATCAGGCAAACGTCCGGCGGCGTGGAGACGAAGCGCAGCGCCTGCTTCTCCGTCGCGACCTCCATCATCGATGCGACCAGCGACATGACCGATCCCTCCGCGTCAGTTGAGGCTCACCAGCCGGGCGAGCACCTTGGCCACCTCGCGCGCCCGCGTCACCACGCGGTGCCCGTACACCTCGACGTCCGCGCGCTTGAGGTCGACGTAGGCCCGCGCCGTGCGCAGCGTGAGCCGCTCGGTCGCCGTCACCTCGAAGCGCCGCGCCGCCACCGCCACGCTCCCATCGGGCCCGTACTCCACCGCGCGCCGCGTCGCGAGGGCCCCCACGATCACAGGCTCCGCGCCGCACTCGACCACCACGCGCGCGCCCCGCCCGAGCGCCTCCCGCACCAGCGCGACGTCGACCGACGGATCGAGCGACGCCTCGCACTCGCGCGCCCCGAGCCGGACCGCCCACCGGCCCGGCGCGCGCTCCGCGATGGGCGCCGCGAGCGCGAGCGACGGGGGCGAGGCCGCGGGCGCGGGCGCGTCATCGTGCGGCGGGGCGTCGAGGGAGGGGCTGCGTCGGGGCGGGCGTTCCATGGGGTCTCCGGGTCGTTTGGGGTGGTTCGAGGGTCGCGGGGCCTTCAGCTCCCGATGGTCTTGCCGCGCATCTTCACGGTGCTCCCCTTGATGACGAGCTTCGCGCCGCCCGAGACGGTGATCTTCCCGCGGGAGATGATCACGCTGCAAGCGCCGCACGTCAGGGTGATCTTGCCGCTGGCCTTCATCCGCACGGTGGGCGCGGTGACCACGCAGCGTCCGCCGGCCGAGATGCTGTACCCGCCGCCCACCTTCTCGCGGATGGTGCCCGCGGAGGAGACCGCCATCGCGGCCTCGGCGGTGAGGGAGATCGACTCGCCGGCCTTCACCATGTACACCGAGCACTGCTCGGCCTTCGCCGCGGCCACCGACTCGACGTAGCTCGCCCGCGCGAGGATCATCCGCGCGCCGCCGACCCGCTCGCTGAGCGAGCCCGCGATGTTGAAGGCGATGCCGCTCGCGGAGGTCATCGACGCGAGGCCGCCGACCGACTCGCTGACCGCGCCGCCCACGGCCGTCCGCCACGTCCCGGTCCCCCCCGCGGTCGCCCCCGTCGCGCCCGCGGCCGCGGCGTCGGGCGGGGGCGCGGCGGCCGCGCGGCCCATGTCCCCGAGCTCGCCCGCGATCGCCATGTTGGCCGCCGCCGCGTTGGCGGAGGCGACCCCCTGCGCGCCCGGCGACCCCGAGAGCGCCGCGGCGGCCGAGCCGAAGAGCGCGTTGGGCGGCGACGAGCCCCCGAGGAGCGCCGCCGCGGGACCCGCGAAGCGCGCCGCGGGCCCCACCGCCTCGCGGGCCTGCGCGAGCGCGGGCGCGATCGGGGCCGTGAGCACCGCCGCGGCGCGGTCGGCCGCCTGGGACGCGGCGCTCGTGGCGGCGGCGATGGCGCGGTCTTCGAGCACGTCGAGGATCGCCTTCGAAGGGCTCCCGACCATGATCGTCTCCATCCCGCCGACCGAGAGGGTGTAGCTCCCCGCGGTGTCGTCCGAGGCGCTGCCGTTGACGCCGGTGGTGCGGGTACCCCCGACGCGGACGGTGTGCGAGCCGGTGACGCCGAGGTTGTGGTTGGCGCCGACGGTGGACGTGTCGTTGCCGCCGACGGTGACCGTGCGCGAGCCCCCGACGGCGTGCTCCTCGTTGTGGCCGACGCGGACGTTGGCGCAGTTGGCGACGCGGAGGTTGTAGTCGCGCCCGGCGTTGACGACGACGCGCTCGTTGCCCGCGGCGTCGTCGAGGATCCACTGGTTCATCGTGCCCGCGCCGGGCGACGACACCGTGGCGTGGTGGGTCTGGAGCCTGTCCTCCGGGAGCGCCGCGGGCGGCGGGAAGGCGGGGTTCCACAGCTTGCCGAGGCACACCGGGCGGTCGGGGTCGCCGTCGACGAAGTCCACCAGCACCTCCCACCCCACGCGCGGCAGGAGGAACGACCCCGTCGTGTGCCCCTGCGCCACCCGCAGCCAGCACGACGTCTTCTCGTCGAAGACCCCCTCGCGGTCCCAGCGAAACTGCACCTTCACGCGCCCGTGCTCGTCGGTGTAGAGCTCCTCGCTCCCGGGGCCCGTCACCCGCGCCGTCTGCAAGCCCGTCGGCCGCGGCACCGGCGTCACCCGCGCCGGCCGGTAGGTCTGCGCGATCGGGAGCGTCTCCACCGCCACCGCGAGGCGCTCGGGGCCCGCCTCCGCCAGCGCCGACCCCGCCCGCACCTCGCCGGGCCGCGCGAACAGCCGAAGCGCCGTCACCAGCCGCTCGCCCGACACCGCGGGGTGGTCCTCCAGGTCGAAGCGCGCGCCCGGGCAGAGGTCGAACGCGCTCGTCTCACACGCCGCCGTGCTCCGCGCGCTCCGGTGCTCGTCGAGGCGGACGCGCGCCAGGCGCCGCCCCACCGCCGCGTCGGTGTAGCCCCCGGGCCAGGCGTAGTCCTCGCGCTCGACCACCTCCGACGCCGACGCCGACGCCGCGAGGTCGGCCGCGGGGCGCGTGAAGTCGTAGTCGTCGAGCGACACCTTCGCGACGCACACCCGCGCCCGCTCGGCCCAGGCCCACACCCGGTCACCCCGCCCGCGCACGCTCGGGTCGGTGGTGAAGCCCAGCGCCGCCGGGTCGCGCTTCGCGACGGCGTCGTTGCGGTCGGTCACCACCATCACGCACCCGCCCTCGGTGTGCTCGAAGGCGTACCAGAGGCCCTCGAACTCCAGCAGCCGCGAGACGAAGTCCCACGCGCGCTCGTCGTACTGGACGCAATACGGGCGCACCGCGCACGCGCCCTGCACGTCCCAACGCACCCGCGCCTCGTCGACGCCCGCGTCGCGCAGCACCGCGCGCACGATCGTCGGGACGTCCTTGTCCTGGAAGATCCGGTAACCCCGCCGCCGCGACAGCGCGAGGTACACCTCGGGGACCACCCGCGCCCGCGCCCGCGCCAGGCCGTGCTCGCCGCCCGTCGGGGCCAGCTCGACCTCCACCCACTCGACACACCCCACCACATGACGCGTGAGCCCTCGCTCGTCGGTGAGGGTGAGCCGCGCCTCCGCCCCGACGGCCTCGTCGGGCGACACGCCCTCGGCCTCGAAGGCCACCTCCCACGCGAAGGGCCGCGAGAGCGCCTCCTCGCCGCGCGCCTCCAGCACCCGCGCCGGGCCCGTCACCCCCGCCGCCTCCCAGCGCGCCTCCAGCCTCCGCGTCGTCGTCGCCCCGTCGGTCATCGCGCGCCCCTCACGAGTTCTGCTTGTGGGCCGCGGTGGAGGTGATCACGTCGGCCTTCGTGAGGTCGACCGACGACGACTTGATCGTCACCTTCGACGGCTTCACCTCGATGGTCGTGCCCCCGACCTTGAACACCACCTTCGTCTTCCCGCTGACCGTGATGTTGGCGGCCTTCACGCTGAGCCCTCCGCCGGCGGTGAGGGCGAGCGGGCCGTCGGCCGAGTCGACCCGGTTGCCGCCGCACTTCACGCTCAGGCTCGCGCAGGTGAAGGCGTGGGCGGCGCCGGCCGACACCGCGAAGGTCTTCGTCCGGATCATCTTCAGCCCCCCCACCGTCTCGATCCGCTGCTTGCACTGCGTCGCGACGCTCGCGGCGCTCACGTCGATCCACGCGCCGCCGACCCGCGTCGACGAGGCGCCCTGGATGTCGCGCTGGATCCCGCCGATGCCGAGCACCGACTGGAGCCCGCCCACCGAGCGGTCGAGCGCGCCCTGCACGGTCTCCGCGAGGTCGCCGCCGACCTTCTCGTTGCGGCTCCCCACCGTGACCGAGGTCGCGCCGGCGACGCCGTCGTTGGCGTTTCCCTCGACGCTGACCTTCAGGCTCCCGCCCACCGCGAGCGTGCGGCTGCCCGTGACGCGCTCGGTGGCGTTGGCGCCGACGCGGAGCGTGCGGTTGCCGCCGGTGTGGCAGCGCTCGTCGACGGCGACGCGGGTGGTGGCGTCGTGCTCGACCGAGAGGGTGAGGTCCCGCGAGGCGTGGGCGTACATCTCCTCGGCCCCGGCGGCGTCTTCGAAGCGGAGCTCGTTGGCGCCGGGGCCCCCCGCGGTGGTCGCGGTCTGGAGGGTGGAGACGGTCGCCCCCGCGGGCAGCGGGTAGGGCGGCGGCGCGGCGCCGTGGTAGAGGTGCCCCGCCACCATCGGGCGGTCGAAGTCGCCGAGCTCGTGCGCGACGAGCACCTCGAAGCCCACGCGCGGGATCACCATCGGCCCCGGCATCGGGAGCTGCCCGACGCGCAGCCACGTGGAGCACGCCGCACCCGAAACGTCCGCGCGGTCCCACGGGAAGCGCACCTTCACGCGGCCGCGGGCGTCGCCGTGCAGCTCCTCGCCGGGGTCGCCGGCCACCACGGCCACCTCGACGCCGCGGTGCGCGGGCGCCGCCGCGGGGAGCTCGGGGCGGAAGGGGCGCGCGCGGGGCACGGCTTCGAAGCGGTTCTCGTAGCGCGACCAGGGGCCCTCGGCGCCGTCGCCGGCCCGGTACGAGTGCGTGACGGCGGTGAGCAGAACCTCGCCGTTGAGCGACCCGCGGGGGTGCCCGTCGAGCGTCACCCGACGCCCCGCGGCGAGCGTCGGCGCGTCGCTCCGGCCCGCGACCGTGTGCGCCCCGCGCTGGAGCCGCTCGAGCGTGCGACGCGTCAGGCGCCGCCCGCGCGGGTCGTCCTGGAACCACCCGGGGTGCTGGTACACCTCGCGCCCGGTGGCCCCGTCGCCCTGCCGGCGCTGCGAGAGGTCGTACGACGCGCGGTCGGGCGCGTAGTCGCGCAGCATCGCGGCGTCGGAGGCGGCCGCGCGCACCTCCGCGGCCTCGAGGAGCCGCCTCACGCCGAGCTCGGCCTCCGCGCGCCAGGTGAGCACGTCGTCGACGTCCACCGGCTCGGTGGCGTCGTTGTCGTCGAAGAAGAGCACCGAGGCGACGTCGCCGTGGACCAGCGCGAAGGCGACGCCCTCGGACGCGAGCAGCCGGGCGACGAAGGCGAGGTCGCTCTCGCCCCGCTGAGTGACGTAGGGGAGCGGGTCGTAGGCGGCGCGGAGGTCCCACTCGAAGAGGTCGTCGGGGAGCCCCGCGCCGCGGAGCACCACCTTCACGATCGCGGGGACGTCCTGGTCTTGAAAGATGCGGTGGTCCTCGCCGAGCCCGAGGGCCCAGAGCGGGTGCGCCAGCGCGAGCCGCACCACGCAGCGCTCGAACGACTCCTGCGCCGCGCTCGCCTCGGCCACCACGCCGTGGAAGCGCCGCCACGCCCCCGCGCCCGCCACCGGCAGCTCGACGTACGCGCGCTTGCCGAGGAGCGACGCCGGGTCGACCGCCCCCAGCGCCACCGCCTCGACGTGAACCGAGCTCACCTCGGAGATGGCCTCGCGGTGGTCGAGCGCGCGCACCCGCCACGCGCTGGCCGCATCGACCCCTTCGACCGTCAGCTCCGCCACCACCGCCTCGCCCGCCTCCGCCATCGCGCGCCTCCCTCCACCCCTCACTTGAGGGTGATGGTCCCCCGGATCTCCACCGTGGCGGCGTCGCCGTCCACGGCCGCCGCGTCGAGCTTCACCGACGCCGGCGTGGCCTTGATCTTCCCGCCCGCGTCGAGCGTGAGCGAGCCGCAGGTGACCTGGACCGATGCGCCCGAGATGGCGAAATCGCCGCCGCACTTGATGGCCACGGGCCCGCCCGCGGTCGTGGCCCGCGCGCCCTGCGACGTGATCTGGAGGTCGGCGCCCGACTTGAGGCTGGCGAAGCCCGCGGTGAGGGCCTTCGCGGCGCCGACGTTCTCCGAGACCGAGCCCTTGGCGGCGATGACGCGCGCGCCGCCGACGAGCTCGTTGTAGGTGCCCGCGGTGGTGGTGGAGATCGCGTCGCCCGCGGTGAGGAGCTGCGCGCCGCCGACCGCGCGGGTGTGCGCCGCGCCAAAGCGCTCGGACACCTTCTGGGCGATCACGCTCATCACGCCGCCGATGGTCTCCGCGCGGTCGCCGACGACGCCCGTGGTGTGGAGGGACGTCACCTTGAGGTCGTCGAGGCCGCCGACCGTGACCGTGAGCGAGCCCTGCGTCTCGCGGCTCTCCAGGCCCGTGACGCTCAGGCTCATGTCGCCGTCGACCGTCACCGACTCGTCGCCGGTGACCGCGCGGTCGGCGTCGACGCCCACCTGGACGGAGGCGTCGACCGCCACGTCGGAGCCGCGGTTGTTGCCCACGGTGGTGGCCATGTCGCGCTGCGCGTGGACGAAGAACTCCATCCCCCCGTTGGCGTCCTCCAGCCGGAGCTCGTTGGTGCCGCCGCCGCCCGGCGACGACGCGCTCTGGAGGGCCGTCCGCGAGAGCGCCGCCGGGAGCTCGTAGGGCGGCATGGTCTCGTTGTTGTAGACCTTCTGGAGCACCACCGGGCGGTCGGGGTCGCCGTAGAGGAAGCCGACGTCCACCTCCCAGCCAACGCGCGGGAGGCACATCGTCGACGAGGTGTTGAGCTGCTGGACGCGGATCCAGCACGACGCGGTGTCGTCGACGGGGTTCTCCCGGTCCCAGTAGAAATGGACCTTCACGCGGCCGAAGCGGTCGACCCACACCTCTTCGCCGCCGCGCGAGGTGACCACCGCGCTCTCGACCCCGTGCACCACGGGACGCGGCGTCACGCGCGGCGGGCGGAAGGGGACCGCCCCCGGGACGGCTTCGAAGTCCGTGCGCCAGACGGCCTCCGCGCGCCCGTCGGCGCCGTCGAGCTCGGGGTGGCGGAAGGCGTGAACGGTTCGGATCGCGAGGTACCCGTCGGCCGACAGCCCGAAGGCCGCGCCGTGCAGGTGGAAGCGCCGCCCCGGCCGGAGGCGCCGCGACGTCGTCGAGCCCTCGACGGTGCGCGCGCGGAGCCGCTCGGCCTCGAGCGCCCGCGTCGCCCTCACCCGCGCGCGCCCGCTCGTGGCGGCGTAGGCGGGGAAGTCGTAGCGCTCGAACGGGGCGGCGCCGTCGCGCGCGGCGACGGAGGCCTCGGGGGACTGCGTGGGGGTCTCCCAGTT
>WBZM01003788.1_pt1 | contig 11542 bp, 7 predicted proteins | sample 5204271 | NCBI WGS metagenome assembly WBZM01 (sample SAMN12344346, study PRJNA552823) | activated sludge metagenome | biome: Activated sludge suspended growth; feature: Nitrification reactor; material: Wastewater; isolation source: activated sludge from nitrification reactor of wastewater treatment...
GTTCCGGTAGCATCGCGCGATGGACCGGCTCCCCCTGCGCGCCCGCCGCGCGACGACGCTCGGCGAGGCGACGCTCGCCCTGGCCCGGACGCGCTGCATCCTCTTCGCCCACGAGGGCACCGACACGCTCTGGATCGGCACCGAGCGGGGCGTCTTCGGCTTCGCCGTTCCGACGGGCGCGCCGCGCGGCGCCAACCCCGCCATCGACTGTCGCGCCCTCGCCGCCGAGGGCGACACCCTGCTGCTCGTGGGCCAGAAGAACGTCGGCACCCTCGACGCGCGGACCGGCGCCCGCGGGCCCGCGATCGATAGCGGGCTCAACCAGTGGAGCCCCCACGCGGCCCTCGGGGGCCCGGCGCGCGTGCTGTACGGGCAGGCGTACCTGCGGTGGTGGGAGGACGGGCGCGTGCGCAAGCTGTTCGATCCGTCGCCCGCGAAGCGCTGGACGGTGTCGCCCGGGGGCGCCATCGCCGCCGGGGTCACGCGCAAGAAGACCGCGGTGCTGGTCGACCTCGCGACGCGCGTCGAGCTGCCGGCGCCGAACGTCGCGAAGGTGACGGATGCCCACGCGCTCGACGACGGCGCGGCGCTCCTCGCGACGGGCGACGGGGCGCTCGTGCTGTGGGACGTCGCCGCGGCGCGCGAGGCCCGGAGGTGGCGATTCAAGAGGCCCGTGATCGCGCTCGCCTCGACGCGCGACGGGCGCACCATCGCGGCCGTCACCGACGACGCGCTGTGGGTGATCGACCGCGCGGGCGGCGGGGTGCGGGAGCTCGCGCGGGGGCGCTTCCTCGCCGGGGTCGCGTTGGTCGAGGGCGCGCGGTGGGTCGCGGCGCGGGTGGGCGCGTGCGCGGTCCAGGTGTTCGACGGGCGCAGCGGTGAGCTGCTGTGCGGCGGCTCGCTCGCCGAGGGGCCGATCGCGGCGGCTCGGTGGCCGCTGGGGGAGCGCGTCGCGGTGCAGGCCGAGGGCGACCCCGTCGTTCGGGTGTGGGACGTCGCGGGGGGCGAGCACACCGCCGTCGACCTCGGCGCCGCGAACCGACCGACCGAGCTCTCTCCCGACGGCGCGCGCCTCGCGGTGCTGCGCGACGCGGGCGTTCAGGTGGTGGAGGTCGCCTCCGGGGCGGTCGCCTTCGAGCACGACTTCGCGCGCCCCTCGCACCTCGCCTGGGCGCCCGACGGGGACTCGCTCGTGGTCGGCGGCGGCGGCGACAAGGCGCCGTCGTGGGTCGCCCGCTGGCCGCTCGGGCGCGCCGTCGCGTGGCGCCACCTGGAGGCGACCCACCGCGCCCACGTCCGGGGCTCGTTCGTGTGGCTGGAGGGGCTCTGGGTGCGCGGCGGCGACGTGATCTTCTCCGTGGAGAACGACCTACGCCTCCTGTCGCTGGCCGACGGCGCACCCGCGGGCCAGCACCGGCTGATGGACTGGGCCTACCTCACCGCGCGGATGCCGTGGCCCGACGCCGGCGCGGCGATCGTCCGCGGCACGCACGAGGTCGAGAACGGCTACGACTACGTCCACGAGCTCGCGTGCTGGGACCTCGCGCACGGGAGCGTCCGGTGGAGCCGGCGCCTCGACGCGACCGGCGCGTCGGCCCTCGACGTCGGACGGGCGCGGTGCGCGGTCTCGTCGCGGGACCAGGTGCTCGTCCACGGCTGCGCCGACGGGGCCCTGCTCGCGCGCTTCACGCTCGCCGGCGAGAGCGACGAGGTGACGGCGCTCGCGTTCGCCCCCGACGGGCGCCTCGCGGTCGGCACGCGGCGCGGGCTCGTCCACGTGTACGCGCTGGAGGCGTGACGGGCGGAGGGCGTCAGGGCGCGCGCGGGGGGGCGTTCGCCGCCGCGTCGACCTCGGCGTAGGCCTGCGCGATGAGCGCGCGCGAGCGGCGGACGGCGATCGTCATCGTCACCGCCGTCACCGCGACGCCCACCGCGAGCTTCGCCAGCGTGGCGGGGTCGCGCAGCCCGCGGCCCTCGGCGAAGAGGTCGGACGCGTGGTGCAGGAGCGAGCCGGCGTACACATGGACGCACGTCATCGGCAGGAGGCCCACCGCGGTGGCGAGCGAGAAGTCGCGCGTGCGCAGCGGGGTCGCGCCGAGGAGGAAGGGGAAGAAGTTCTGCGGCATCACGGGCGACGCGCGGAGGAGCGTGGTGATGCGGAGCCCGTCGCGCCGCACCACGAGGTCGACCTGGCGGAAGAGGGGCCGCGCCCGCAGCGCGTCGCCGAGGCGCGTCGTCGCGACCGCGCGCCCCGCCCAGAAGGCGCACGTCGCGCCGAGGGTGAGGGCGGGCACGGCCGTCGCGAGCCCGCGGCCGAAGCCCCAGGCGTAGCCCGCGATGCCCGAGGTGAGCCACAGGGGGAGGGCGAGCAGCGAGCCCGCCACGTACACCAGCGCGTAGAGCGCGACGCCCTCCGCGCCGCCGTCGCGGAGGCGGTCGGCCAGGGCGACGACGTGGCCCTGGGCGGCCGCCCAGAAGGCGTCGAGGTGGCGCCGTGCAGTTGGCTCTTGCCTGAGCGCCCGCAGTGTTGCGAGCATCGCGAGGACGAGGCCCAGACGGGCGAGACGGCGGAGACGGGCCGGCGGCATCGGCGTGCGGTGCGGTACCGTGCACCGGTCGGCCCGCGGTTTCAACGGAGGCGAAGCGAGTCCCATGCGGAATTCCAAGACGGTAACGGCGCTGGTGCTGGCGGCGGCGGCGGCGGCCCCCTCGGGGGCGTGGGCCTACGGGGTCGAGCTCCCGGAGAACGGCGCGGCGGCCTTCGGGCGCGGCGGGGCGTTCATGGTGCGCTCGAGCGACCCCTCGGCGGTGATGCACAACGTCGCGGCCATCGTGGGGTTGCCGGGGCTCCAGCTCACGCTCTCGTCCAACGTGGGGGCCTTCAGCCACTGCTTCCAGCGCACGAGCAACGGGGGCAACTTCGAGGGCACCGGCAGCATGGCGGGGGCCGCGATCGACCCGACGGGCACGGTGTTCGAGACGGCGCCGAACAGCGGCGACGCGCGCTACATCAACGGCCGCACGCCCTACCCCGAGGTCTGCAAGGAGCCGAGCGTGGCCCTGGCGCCGATGCTCCTCGGCACGTACCGCATCAACCGCTACGTGGGCATCGGGTTCGGGGTGTTCGCGCCGTCGACCCAGGGCAGCGCGCAGAACTTCCCCGACCGGCTCACCGTGAGCGACGCGATGGGGAGCTACATGGTCCCGTCGCCCGCGCGCAACCTGCTCTACCGCAAGCAGCTCCTGGTGCTGCACCCGGTGGTGGCGGTCAGCGTCCAGCCGACGCGCTGGCTGCGGGTGGGCATCGGCATCGAGCCCTCGTTCGCCAACTTCCAGTTCGGCCTCAACGCCAACGCGGTTCGCTCGCAGGCGCAGTCGCCCTCGTCGGACGTGTTCATCGGCCTCGACGCCTCGGCCTTCTTCATCGCGGGGAGCGCCGCGGTGCAGGTGCTGCCGACGCGCTTCCTGTCGTTCGGCGCGCAGTTCCACTACAACGGGCCGATCGACGCGTCGGGCACGGCCAGCAACCGCGCCAACCTCTACGCCGCCAACCCGGCCAACGTCATCAACAGCAACTTCACCATCAACTCGATGCAGGTGAGCCTGCCGTGGACGCTCCGCGCGGGCGTCCGCTACAACCTCCCGCGGGCGGGGCGCCCCACCCAGGACGACGGCACCGGCACCTACGACCCGATGACCGACGACGTCTTCGACGTCGAGGCGATGTTCACCTACGAGGCGACGAGCATGCTCTCGCGCACCTCCCTGGCCAACACGGGGAACATCATCATCGACCGGGCCGGCACGCCCGTCGCGGCGCCCCGCACCATCACCATCGAGTCGGCCCTCTCCGACGTCGTCGGCTTCCGCCTCGGCGGCGACTGGAACGTCATCCCCGGCACGCTCGCCGTCCGCGCCGGCATGTCGTATGAGACCGCCGGCGCCTCGCCCAACCTCGCGCAGATCCACCTGCCCGCCTACGCCGGCGCGAGCGTCCACGCCGGGCTCTCCTACCGCTGGCGCTGGCTCACCGTCAGCGCGGGCTTCGGCCACTTCTTCTTCCAGGACAACAACGCCAGCACCGGCCGCCGCGCCGTCACCACGCCGGCCGACACGATGGGCAACCAGATCTCGCTCTCGAGCTGCCCCGAGCCCAGCACCAGCCAGGGCGCCGAGGCGTGCACCATCAACCAGGGCGTCTACCGCGCGTCGTTCACCGCGGGCTCGCTCCAGTTCACCTTCCGCATCTGAAGCGCGGCGCCGTCGGGCCCGCGCGCTGACGCGCGGCGGTTTGCCCGCAGCGCGTTGGGAGCGTCGGGCGGCCCGCGCGCTACGCGCCCGACGCGGCGACCTCGGGGGGCGCGCACACGCCCGCCACCACCGCGCGCACCTGGTCGACCAGCTCGGCGTCCACCTGGCGCTCGTCGAGGCCGGTGACCAGCGTGAGCTTGCCCTCGTCGCACACCAGCGCCGCGCCCGGGATGCCGAGCAGCGCCTCGCGCACCGAGGCGTCGACGGCCGCGAGCGCGAGCGCCTCGTCGTCGGTGTGCAGCGTGAAGATCTGGTCGAACTCGTCGTGGCCCGTCTTCACCGCGCGCGGCAGGCGCGGGGCCCAGGCGGGCAGGTCGTTGGAGGGCCACACCACCAGGCGCGCCGGGGGCTCGCGGGCGACGCGCGCGGTCGCGCCGAGCGTGCCCGACCACCCGCGGCCCGGCGACTGGATCGAGAGCGTGTAGCGGACGCCCCGCGCGGTGCCGTGGAGGAAGCGCTCGCCCCGCTCGTTGACCTCGAGGCGGAGGTCGTGGCGGGCCAGGGCGAGGGCCTCCCAGAGCGCGAGCACCTGCGCGTCGAGGGCGAGGCGGTCGCGCTTGTCGATCGAGCGCATCACGATCGCCGCGGCGAGGCCGAAGGCGGCGATGACGACGAGCACCAGGATGAGCTGAGTCGGTTCCACGGCGGACACCGTTACCACGGAACCGCCGCGGGCACACGGGCACACGCGCCCGCGCGGGAGGGCGCCGGGTCAGTGCGGGCAGTGGATGAGGTTGGACGGGTGCTGGCCCGAGCGCAGGAGCTGCTCGGCGCAGTTGGCCTCGACGCCGCGGCAGTGGATGAGGTTCGACGGGTGGTGGCCCGCCTGCAGGAGCGCGACGGCGCAGCGGTCGGGCACGTCGTTGCAGAAGATGAGGTTGCTCGCGTGGTGGCCCGCGGCGAGGAGCGCGCCGCGGCAGTCGGGCGCCGGCGGGGGCGGGGGCTCCGGCTGCACGGGGACGGCGACGGGCACCTGGTTCTGCGCCTCGTACTCCGTGATCACGAGCTGGAAGGGCGAGACGACGCCCTGCTGGTAGTTGCCCACGAAGATGCGGTACGGCCCGGCGGGGAACTGCCCCGCGATGCGCGCGTTGGTGTTGCCCGCGCCGTCGTCGTCGCACCACACGCTGCCGTCGGGCGCCACCACCGCGAGCGTGGTGTCCGTGGGCGCGCTCGTCTCCATCCGCAGGTAGTTGAAATCGCGCTGGAGGAAGACGGTGTGCGCCGCCGCGCCGGCGTAGAAGCCCGTGCAGCCGTTGGGCATCCCCATCTGCGCCGCGCTCACGTCGCCGCCCGCGCGGCCGTTGATGGTGCGCGGGTCGGGCGTGAAGCCGGGGCTCAGCCGGATCGTGCCGCGCGCCCCCTGCACCTGCCCCGCGTTGAAGCGGAGCCCCACCACCGCGGTCGCGTTGTGCCCGACGATGATCGGCCGGCGCGCCTCGGCCTCGGCGTGCGCCCGCTCGGTGCGGAGCCGCTCGCGCTCGAGCTCGGCCTGGCGGTCGCGGTCGCGCTCGGCGGCCTGCGCGGCGAGGGCGTCGTTCTGCTGCTGGCGCTGCGCCTCGGCGAGGGCCATCTCGTGGTCGCGCTGGGCCTGCACGGCCGCCTGCGCCTCGCGCGCCGGGCGCCCGAGCTCCTCCTGGATCGAGCGGCGGAGGTTCTCGGTGTACTGGTTGTAGCGGGTGGAGATCATCGGGCCCTGCGGCCCGACCTGGAAGTTGTACCCCTGGCTGTCGATGTAGGAGACCGCGTACTGCGTCGCGGAGTAGTCGATCGAGACGCGCAGGGTCATGCCGCGGTTGTCGAGGCGCGCGACGATCTTGTTGGGCTGCTCGGCCTCGGCGGTGAAGCCGCGCGCGGCGAGGGCGCGGGCGATGGCGGCGCGCACGTCGGCCTCCTGCGCCGGCGTCGCCAGGAGCACGGCGCCCTGGTCGCGCAGCGGCACGAGGCGGGCGCCGCAGCCGGCGGAGCCGGCGCCGAGGAGGGCGCAAAGGACGAGCGCGGACGAGGGCGAGGCGAGCTGTCGCATGGAGGTTCCCCTGGGGTGTTTCGGGTGTGTCCGAGGTTGGCGCGCGCTCTCTACGCGAAGATCGCGCGGCGGGCAACACCCCTCCCGAAGGGAGTCAGCGGGCGGGGGCGACGGTGATTTCGCCGAGGTCGAGGGGGGCGGGGCTCGCGGCGCCGACGGGGAGGACGACGGCGCCGTCGCCGCTTCGAACGGAGAGCCTGACCTTCATGCGTCCGACGGCGCGAGGGGGGACGGGGATGGTGACGGCGTCCCGGATCCACTCGCCGCGCGCCCACTCGGTGCTCGGGTAGAGGTCGAGCACGGGTTGGTGCGAAGCGTCGACGAGCAGGGATCCGTCCGCGGACGCGAGCTCGACGGCGAGGGTCAGCGGGGTCCAGGTCGGCTCGACGGCGCGGAGGTAGAGGGCCAGCTCGATCGCCCCGCCGGGTGTGGTCGTTCGGCTGGGGAGGTCGAAGCCGACGAGGTCGAAGGCGCGTTCGAATCGCGCGTCGATGGCGGCGGCCGGCGAAGGTGCCGTGCGGAGCCGCGCCGCGCGGAGAGCGCTCTCGCGCAGGCGGTTCGGGGCGTCCGCGCTCCACTGGGCGAGGTCGTCCTGGAGGCGCCCGGCGACGTCGGGGAGGGCCTCGGCGAGGTTGCGCCGCTGCGCGGGGTCGCGCGCGTTGTCGTAGAGCTCGACGACGTTGACGCGCGGGTCCCAGAGGAACGACCACTCGTCCGTCACGGCCGCGCGCCGCACGAAGGGGACGGCGGCGTTCACGATGGCCTCGCTGAAGACGCGGTCCCGGCGGGTCGGGTCGGGCGCGTCGGGGGCGCGGAGCGCGGGCACGAGGCTCCTCGACTCCGTGATGCGGCGCGCGCGGAGGCCGGCGTAGTCGAGCATCGTCTCGCGCAGGTCGATCGAGGACGTGAGGCCGCGGCGCGGCCCCGGGCTCACCCCGGGGGCGCGGATGATGAGCGGGATCCGCAGCGCCTCCGCGTGGAGGTCGGCGGCGTGGGCGAGGACCCCGTGCTCGTTGAAGGCCTCGCCGTGGTCGGCGGAGAGGACGGTGACCAGCGGGCGCTCGGGGCGGCCCTCCAGCTCGGCGGCGGCGGCGAAGACCGCGGCGAGGTGCCCGTCGACGCGGGCGATCTCCTCGTCGTAGCGGTCGACGGTGGAGGGGCCGAAGCGCGGCCCGGAGGTGGCCGGGCGGTAGGGGGCGTGCGGGTCGAGCAGGTGGACCCAGGCGAAGAACGGGCGCCCCGCCTGCGCGCGGATCCACGCGGCGGCGTTGCGGGTCGTGGCGGCCGAGTCGCCCTTGAGCCCGACGCCGCGCCGCACGGTCGCGAAGCCCTGGAAGAAGCCCTCCACGAGGTTGAAGCAGTCGGAGCCGACGAAGGCGGCGGTCTCGTAGCCGACCCCGCGGAGGGCCTCCGCCAGCGTCGTGTTGCGCGAGAGCAGCACCGGACGGCGGTACTCGCCCGCCCAGGCCGTGCGCGCGGCCGGCAGCCCCGTCCAGATGGCGCCGAGGGAGGGGATGGTGCGCGGGACGGCGGTGTAGGCGCGTTCGAAGACGGCCGCGCCGCGGGCGAAGGAATCGATGTTGGGGCTGGTGGGGCGGCGGTACCCGAAGGCGCCGAGGTGGTCGGCGCGCATGGTGTCCACGGTGATGAGAATGAACGACGGCTTCGCCGCGGCCGGGAGGCCCGTGTCCGTGGGGGGAGTGGGCGGGGGGAGCTCGGCGAGGGGGCGCGCGTCCTCGCCGGAGCAGTTCTCGTCGACCCGGTTGCCGGGCGCGTCGAAGGCTGACGGGTGGCGCCCCGGGTCGCCGTCGTCGCAGTCGCCGCCGCCGAAGAAGGCGCTGGCGCCGTCGCGGTCGAAGTCGGTCACGCGCCGCAGGGCGTACGTCGCGAGGCGCGGGAGGTTCGAGCGCGCCGCGACGGCCCGGACGACCTCACCGCGCGTGTCGAGGCTCGCCCCGGACAGGCCGAGGCACAGGCCCGCGGCGCCGGCGAGCGCGGCGAGGTGGGCGCGGCCGAGGCGGCTCCGGCGTAGCGCGAACAGCGAGCCGAGCGCAGTCGTGAGGAGCGTGGCGGCGAGGCTCACGGCGGCGACCTGCGCCTCGGTGGGCGGGGTCTGCGCGGCCTCCGAGGCCCGCTCGAGCGCGGGGATCGGCGCCACGAGCGTGAGCACCGCGAGCGCGCCGGGGGAGGCCAGCGCGGGGTAGCGCCCGCACACGAGGCGCACCGGCGGGGCGGCGAGGATGGAGAGAAGCGGGAGCAGGGCGAGGGTGAGGACGCAGGCGCCCGCGCAGACCGCGCCGATGAGGATGGGGTTGTGCATGGTGGCGGCGGCGACCTCGCTGGTGAGGAAGACGCTGCCGACGAGCACGAAGGCGTTGAGGAGGGTGAGGGCGATCCGGCTCGACAGGCCGGGGTCGGGCGCGAACCAGGCGCGCGGCCCGCGGGCGATCCAGCGCCACGCCTGGAGGGCCGGGACCACGCGCGCGCCCGAGGCGAGGAGGGCTTCGAGCAGCAGGCCGGCGGCCAGGCCGAAGGGTGCGCAGGCCGCCACGCCGTGGGCCACGGCGGCGGCGAGGTCGCCGCGGGCGAGGTCGGAGGCGCTCGTGAGGACGTCGACCGCGGCGGCGACGCACGTCGCGACGAAGCCCGCCACCACGCCGTGCCCCCGGTTGCGCCGCGGGCCCGCGGACGGCGCGAGGAGGGAGTACTTCGACAGGTCGGGGAGCAGCGATGCCTTGGGGAGGAGCGAGATGCGCGGGGAGGGCACGCTCTGGAGCGACGGGGGCAGGTCGCTCGCGGGGGCCGCCCGGCGCGGGCGCTGCGAGGGGAGGGCGGTCATCGGGGGCTCCCGGCGTTGAACGGCCGAGCGCGGCCGCAAGGTGAACCGGGAAAGCCGCGGTCGACCGGTTTCAGGCGCCGGCGTAGAGCGAGCGGCGGCGGACGTTCTCGTCGATGTGGAGGGGCTGGCGGAGGGAGGGGAAGGCGCGCTCGGCGCAGTCGGCGCGCTCGCAGGTGCGGCAGGTGACGCCGACGGGGACGGCGCCGGCGGGGGTCGCGAGGTCGACGCCGTCGGCGTACACGAGGGAGGGGGCGTCCTCGATGCGGCACCCGAGGCCGATGGCCTGGACGGGCTGCTGCGCGTGGTACCCGAGGCTGTCCTTCTGCACGGTGCGCGCGAGGCAGAAGAACACCCCGCCGTCGGGCATCCGCGAGACCTGGAGGCGGATCAGCCCGGGGGTGAGGAAGGCGGCGAACACGTTCCACCGCGGGCAGGCGCCGGCGAAGCGGGCGATGCGGATGCCCGACGCGGAGAAGCGCTTCGAGATGTTGCCCGCGACGTCGATGCGGATCATGTGGAAGCCGACGCCCTCGCGCCCGCGGCGCCGCAGCGTGGTGTACCGGTGGCACACCTGCTCGAAGCCCACGCGGAAGCGCCGCCCCACCACGTCGATGTCGTAGCGCTCGCCCTGCGCGGCCTGGAGGAAGGGCTCGTACGGCATCGCCACGGCGCCCGCGAAGTAGTTGGCGAGGGCCGCGCGGGCGAGGGCCTTCGCCTCGGGCGTGCCGAGCTCGGGCGCGTCGGTGAGCGCGTCGAGCGCCGCGCGCGCCTCCAGCAGACCGAGCTGGTGCGCGAGCTGGAACGTGCGGCTCCGCGTCGGGAGCAGCTCCGAGAGGTGGAGCGTCCGCCGCGCGGGGTCGTAGCGCCGGAGCGTCCCGCGGTCTTCGCTCGACCGCACGATCGAGACGGCGACGCCGTGGGCGCGCTCGAGGTGCCGCGCGAGCCCGCGCTGGATGTCGTCGGTCTCCAGCTTCGCGTCGCGCCACAGCCGCTCGGCCGCCTCCTCGAGCGCGGGGAAGTGGTTCATGTGCCGCTGGATGAGGTCGCTCACGTCCTCCGACGGGGCGCGCACCGCGGGCAGGCTCGAGTGCCCGTCGCCCGCCTCCGCGAGCTGCTGCGCGAGCACCTCCGCGCTCTCCCGCGCGCCCTGGTAGGCGCGGTAGAGCCGCAGCACCTCGCGCGCGACGGCAGGCGACGACGACACCAGCTCGCGCACGTCGGCGTCCTTCAGGTGCGACGTCTCGAAGAGCGGGTCGGAGAAGGCCTCGAGCAGGTCGCTCCCGAGCGTCGCGTCGTCGTCGCCCGCGAAGGCCTGCGCGTCGACCCCGAAGGCCTGCGCCAGCTTGAAGAGCAGCGCCGCGGGCAGCGCGCGGTGGTCGTTCTCGATGAGGTTGAGGTAGCTCGGGGATACCCCGACGCGCTCCGCGAGCTGCGCCTGCGACAGCCCCGCGCGCCGCCGCAGCGACCGCACCTTCGCGCCGAGCTTCGGGGACTCCGTCTTCGCCTTCGCCATGGGCCGCTCCTGTCAACGACTTTACAGCAACACAACGTGCCTGTGACATCGCTTGACAGGCTTTCTTTCCGCACCGCGGCGCATCAATTGACGCGCCGTGAATCGGGTGTGAAGTTCGCGCCACGGAGACGGTGACGGCGATGACGACGCTGCCTGGAGTCGAGCTGCGCGGGCCGATGCGCGCCCGCTACGAAGAGGTGCTCACCGAGGAGGCGCTGGCCTTCGTCGCGCGCCTCGTCCGCGAGTTCGGCGCGCGGGTCGACGCGCTGCTGGAGGGCCGCCGGGCGCGCGCCGCGGCGCTGAAGACCGCGGCGGACTGGGACTTCCTCCCCGAGACGGCGCACGTCCGCGCGGGCGGCTGGCGGGTCGCGCCGCTCCCGCCCGACCTGCTCGACCGCCGCGTGGAGATCACCGGGCCCGTCGAGCGCAAGATGATCATCAACGCGCTCAACTCGGGCGCGACGCACTTCATGGCGGACTTCGAAGACTCCAACGCCCCCACCTGGGACAACGTGGTGGCGGGCCAGGTGAACCTCCGCGACGCCGTCCGCCGCGCGATCGCGTACACGGCGCCCGAGACCGGCAAGTCCTACAAGCTCAACGAGCGCACCGCGGTGCTGCTCGTCAGGCCGCGCGGATGGCACCTGCGCGAGCGCCACCTGGAGGTGGACGGGCGCGACGTGCCGGGTGCCCTCTTCGACTTCGGGCTCTACTTCTTCCACAACGCGAAGGAGGCCCGCGCGCGCGGCACCGGCCCGTACTTCTACCTCCCCAAGATGGAGCACCACCTGGAGGCCCGCCTCTGGAACGACGTGTTCCTCTTCGCGCAGGAGGCGCTCGGGGTGCCGCGCGG
>WBZM01003790.1_pt1 | contig 11535 bp, 10 predicted proteins | sample 5204271 | NCBI WGS metagenome assembly WBZM01 (sample SAMN12344346, study PRJNA552823) | activated sludge metagenome | biome: Activated sludge suspended growth; feature: Nitrification reactor; material: Wastewater; isolation source: activated sludge from nitrification reactor of wastewater...
GACCTGACCGACCTGACAGATTTCCCCCAATCTGTCAGGTCGTATCCTCCAATGTGGGAAGCCAAAGGTAAATACAATGGAAACGATGGATTTGTATACGGCCGTAGCCCACTTTGCCGCCCTCACTCATACCTTCAGCGAAGCCGACCTGGACCAAAACTGGCAGTGGCGCGCCCACAACGAAGGCGTGCGTTTCGCCTTTTTGGGCACGATTCAAGAACTGCGCGAACTGGCCGCCCAGCTGGCCCAGCAGCGTCAGGCCGATGGGCCGCCCATCAGCATGGCGCAGCGCGTTTTGGGGCAGTACACAGCCGCTTACCGCGATTTTCAGGCCATCATGCAGGGCGTCAGCCAGAGTGACTACGAGCAGGAACCGGCTGTGGCGGAATGGCCGCTGCGCCTGGTGGTTGGCCATATGTTTCGCACCCAATCGGCGTTTTTTACGCTGGTTCATTACGGTTTGGCCCGGCAGCGAACGGAGGAAGAACGGCCGTTGCGCCTGCCGCCGGGAGAAACAGACCGTGTGGTCATGCCCCAGGCCGAATTTGTCGACCTGCTGGAAAATCAGAGTATGGCCGCCATGCTGGCCGCCTTCGACGCCCTGCACCGGCGCACCCTGGCCGAATTTGCCACCATGACCGATGAAGAGAGTTTAGGGCCATCTGTCTGGTGGGAAGACGAGCCGTATTCGCTGGCCTACCGGCTGCACCGCTTCGATGCGCATCTGCGCCAGCACACCATTCAGGCCGAAAAAACACTGGAACAAATCGGCCGGCCGGTGGGAGAGGCCAAAAAGCTGCTGCGGCTGATGTATGCCGCTTTGGCTGAGGTAGAAACGGCCGTTCTCGGCGCACCGGACTTAGGGCTGGCCGCGCAGCAAGCCCTGGCCAAAAGCATTCTGGCCAGAGCAACAGAGGTCGTGCAGGTGGCAGCCGATTATCGGGCGATGAGTACGGCCGTAACCCAAGGCAACCGCCAGGAAGTAGACGCCCTGCTGGCGGCCAACCCCAACCTGGCCAACGCCCTCACGCCGCAGCGGCTGCCGATCTTGTTTGCAGCTCTGTACAACGGGCAAACAGACCTGGCCAACCAGTTGGTGGCCGCCGGGGCGGAGTTGGACGTGTTTTCGGCAACGGCCGTAGGCCGATTAGACGTGGTCGAAAAAGAGTTTGCCGATTACCCGCAGGCCATCAACCTTTACAGCCGCGACGGGTTTACCCCGTTGCAATTTGCCTGCTTTTTTGGGCAAGAGGCGACTGCCTTGTGGCTGATGGATCACGGCGCCGACATTCACGCCGCGGCCAAAAACCCTCTGCGCATCCAACCCATTCACGCCGCCGCCGCCAACGGCAGCATGACTGTTTTACGCGCCCTTTTAGAGCGCGGCGCAGACGCCAACGCCCGTCAGCAGCAAGATTTTACGCCCATGCACACCGCAGCCGACCGCGACGATGTGGCCATGGCCGAACTTCTGCTGGCCTTCGGCGCTGACGCGCACGCAGAAAACAGCGAACACGAAACCCCGTTAGCCCTGGCCAAAACCAGAGGCAAGCAGCAAATGGCGGCCTTTTTGGAAACCCAAAAACCGTAAACGAGGTATTGGCTGGCCTGCAGCTGGTTAGTGACCTGTTAACCAGACCGGGGGCGATGTAGGGCTTGCTGGCTACCGTCTTTCCTGCCCGCTTGTTATAATTAAGAGCAGCTATCAAGACCCCAAGGGTTTGACACCTAAATAATCCAAATTTCCAGGATTAAACCCTTGGGGTCTTATTTTCACAAATATTTTTAGCAGCTGAGAGAATCGAGATGAACGTTGACATTCAGCCAGAAAAAGACGTAATCACCGTAAAAATCAGCGGCGAACTAAACCGCCAAACAGTGCCGGACCTCCAAGATAAACTGCTGCCGCTTGTTTCCCCCGGCTGCAAAATCTTGATGGATATGCGAGACGTGAGTTATATATCCAGCGCCGGACTGCGTGTGTTTTTATTAATTTATCGCCAGGTGGATCATGAACACGGCCGTATCGTCCTCACCGGTCTGCAAGAAATGATCCACGACACCATGTCGATCACTGGTTTTCTCGACTTCTTCCAAACATATCCGACCGTCGCTGAAGGCCTCAACGCCCTCACACAACCAGCGCTCTAAAATCACCCTATCCACAACCTATGCAACGAATAGACGTTTACCCAACACACCGTTATCAAAATTTTTTGCTGCGGGTGGGACGGCCGTATCCCCTCGGCGCAAACTTCGTCCCCGGCGGAGTCAACTTTTCCGTTTTCTCCCGCTACGCCACCGATTGCGCCCTCGTTCTCTTTGATAAAGGCGCTCAGGAGCCATTTGGCGAAATCCCCTTCCCGGCCGAATTTCGCATCGGCCACGTCTTTTCCATGGTCGTGTTTGACCTGGATTACGAAAACATTGAATATGGCTACGTGTTTGACGGCCCAAACGCGCCACATGAAGGTCACCGCTTCGATAAATCTTGCGTCTTGCTCGATCCCTACGCGAAGGCAGTCAGCGGGCGTGATTTGTGGGGCAGTCCGCCAAAATACAACGACGGCCTGCAACATCGCGGCCTGCTGGTTTACGATGATTTCGACTGGGTGCATGACCGGATGCTGGGCATCCCGGCGGAAGATCTGGTCATTTATGAGATGCACGTGCGCGGTTTTACGCGCCACCCCTCTTCCAACGTCAAATACCCCGGAACCTTTGCCGCCATCCGCGAAAAAATCCCTTACCTCAAGGAATTGGGCGTCAACTGCGTGGAATTTATGCCTATCCACGAATTTGACGAGCTGCAAAACACCTTCGTAAATCCTGAAACAGAGGAGCCGCTAAAAAATTATTGGGGCTATAACACGGTGGGCTTTTTTGCGCCAAAGGCCGGCTACGCCGCCACCGGTCGCCTGGGGATGCAGGTGGATGAATTTAAGGCTCTGGTAAAATTGCTGCATCAGAACGGCATCGAGGTGATGCTGGATGTGGTGTTTAACCACACGGCCGAAGGGGGCAACGACGACGATCACACCTTTTCGTTCCGGGGGATTGACAACAAAACGTATTACATGCTGCGGCCAGACGGCCGTTATTACAATTTCAGCGGCACCGGCAACACCATGAACTGCAACAACCCGGTCGTGCGCGGCATGGTGTTGGACTGCCTGCGCTACTGGGTAGCCGAGTACCACATCGACGGCTTCCGGTTTGACCTGGCCTCTATTTTGGGGCGCGATACGCGAGGCAATCCACTGTCCAATCCACCGCTGCTGGAAGCGCTGGCCTACGACCCAATTTTGGGCAAGACCAAGCTGATCGCCGAAGCCTGGGATGCGGGCGGCCTATACCAGGTGGGGTCATTTCCGGCATACGGCCGTTGGAGCGAATGGAACGGCCAATACCGCGACACCCTGCGCCGGTTCCTCATCGGCGATATGGGCCAGGTGGGCGCGCTGGCCGAATGCATCCAGGGTTCACCCCACCTCTACCAGGAACGCGGCCCGACAGCCTCCATCAACTTCATCACCGCGCATGATGGCTTTACACTAGCCGACCTTTTTTCGTACAATGAAAAACATAATTGGGCCAACGGCGAGAGCAATCGTGATGGCCATACCCCAAATCACAGCTGGAACTGCGGCTGGGAAGGCCCCACCAACGACCTGGCCATCAACGCCTTACGCCGCCAGTTGATGAAAAATGCCATAGCAATCTTGATGGTCAGCCAGGGCATTCCGATGATCCTCATGGGCGACGAAGTGGCCCAATCTCGCAAAGGCAACAACAACAGCTACTGCCAGGATAACGAACTGAACTGGTTCAATTGGCAGTTATACGACAGCAACAGCGACATCTTTCGTTTCTTTAAAAACTTCATCGCCTTCCGCAAAGCTCACCCGGTTCTGCGCAGCCGCACACATTTCCGCAATATGGATTACGTGGGCAGCGGCTTCGCCGACATTTCCTGGCATGGCGTGGAAGCGTGGAACGCCGACTGGTCTTATCACAGCCGAACATTAGCCTTTATGCTGTGCGGTCAGCACGCGCGACAAGGCTCCGTGCAAGACGATTACATCTACGTGGCCATGAACATGCATTGGGAAAGCCATCAATTTGACCTGCCTAATTTACCGGGCGCGCGAAAATGGCGCGTATTTGCCAACACAAGCATGGCATACCCGGCAGATATTTGTGAACCAGGAGACGAGGTTAGTTTAGCAGTACAGGACTCTTTTTTGGTAGGAGCGCGTTCTGTGGTTGTCTTGGTTGGCCGGTAATTCGCAATGACCACAGCATCTCGCAAATCGAAGGCGGGATTTACCATGATGAAAGCGCTGAGAGTTGAAGGGACGTTACAGGCGATAGAACCTATTGTGAAATTTGCCATTCAGGCCGCCAAAGAAGCTGGTTTGGATGATCAGGCAACGTTTCGCATTCGGCTGGCTGTGGACGAATTGATTACAAATATCATCATGCACGGGTATATGGAGGCCGGTCGTTCTGGCGATATTATTATTTCTTCAGAGATAGACGAGGAGGGGTTAAAAATCTACCTGGAAGATTATGGCGTTTCGCACGATCCGCGCAATACGCCGCCGCCGAACCTGGACGCGCCATTGGAGGAACGGCCGTTAGGCGGCCTGGGCATATATCTGGCCTTGTGGGCCATTGACCAATTTCATTACGAACACGACCGCAATGGCAACAGGAGTGTTCTTGTCTTGGAACGGCCGTGTCCGTCCAAAACCTGTTAAACCCATCCCCCACCATGAGCATCAGCTACGCCCACCTCCTCGTTGTCGACACCGATGAAAGCCGCCTAAACGCCCTGACTGAACCATTGCAAACCAACGGGTGGTACGCAGTCACCACCTGCCAAGACATTCAAACCGCCCTGTACAACCTCACATCCTACGCCTACGACCTAGTGATGATTGATGTCACACTGGCGTCTACCGCCGATCACGAATTTTTACGCCGCATTCAGACCCACCCCCGACTCAACCAACTCCCGGTTATCTTGCTGGCCACGCCCTCGCAAATGGATTCCATCGCGGAAGCTCTGGAAATGGGCGCAGTGGATTACCTTTTCACCCCCGTCCCCAACATCTTACTCAAAGCCCGCCTGACCACCCACCTGCAGCAGCGCGAAGTACGCGCTCAGGCATTGTCTTGTCTGAACGCCTTCAACTCCATGAAGCAGCTGGCCGATGACCTGCGCGAAGTCATTTTACCGCTGGGCATTGCCTTATCCGCCGAAAAAAACTTCGATCGTCTTCTGGAAACCATTGTTCTCGAAGCCAAAGCCATTTGCAACGCCGACGCCGCCACCCTGTATCTGCGCACCGAGGATGAGCGCCTGGCATTTACCATCATGCGCACCCACTCTCTGAATCTGGCTTATGGCGGACCAGATGCGCCGGCTATTCCTTTCGCCCCATTACCCTTGTTTTTGCCAGACAACGGTCAACCGAACCATAACAACATCGCCACATACGTCGCCCTAACCGGCCAATCTGTCAATATTCCCGATGTTTACAACGCCGCAGAATTTGATTTTTCCGGCACAAAAGCGTTCGACAAAAAACACAACTATCGCTCCATTTCCTGTCTGACCGTTCCACTAAAAAACAATGATGTGATCGGCGTTTTGCAGCTGCTGAATGCCAAATCGGCCGTAGACGACCACATTATCCCCTTCACCATTTACCACAAACTGGTCGCCGAATCGTTGGCTTCGCAAGCGGCCGTTGTGCTGACAAACCATGTCTTGCGCCAGCGACAAGAATCACTCCTGCAAGCCGAACGGGAATTGGAAATCGGCCGTCGCGTTCAGGCCGAATTTCTGCCCACCCACATCCCTCAGCCGCCCGGCTGGGAGATTGCGTTTCATTTTGAGCCGTCTCGCGTGGTCGCCGGCGATTTTTATGACGTGTTTTATCTGCCAAACAATAAAATAGGACTGGTCATTGCCGATGTCTGTGACAAGGGCGTCGCTGCAGCCATTTTTATGGCGCAGGTGCGCAGCCTGTTACGAGCCTTTATTCAGCAGCATTATTTTTTGAGCAACCATAATTTAATGGCCGTGGAGTCGCCTTATGTTGTGCCGCCAGAACTGAGCCAGTTCCGGGCCATTGATTTTTCCGCTTTGGTCGATTCTGTGATGCTGACAAATGTTCAGGTGGGCAGCAATCATGGCAATTACAACATGTTTGTCACGATCTTCCTGGCTTCGTTGGATCCGATAAGCGGCGAGTTTATTTATATTAACAGCGGCCATTTGCCGCCGTTGGTACTGCGTGAGGATGGGATACGGCAGTGGCTCATGCCCACCGGACCGGCAGTCGGACTGACGCCAGATGCGCGTTTCCAGGTTGGGTCGGGGTGTTTACAGCCCGGCGAGACGCTGTTGGCCTATACGGATGGCATTACAGAAGCGCGCAACCCGGATAATATATTGTTTGGCAAGGAGAGATTAAGGGCGATTTTGTCTGAGGGGAAACGGCCGTCTACCGCCGCCGATCTCTTAAACTACATTGTCAAATGCGTGCAAACCTACCAATACCCGGCCGGTCAATACGACGATATCACCTTAATGGCCGTCCGCCACCAACCGTCTATTTAACGCAGGCCTACATAGACCTGGTTATACAATTTATTTATCAGTGCAAGCAAAACAGAAGGGGAATCTCATGGAAAATGAACAGCCAGAAGAACACACCAGTATCATCTCCGATAAGCCGCACAGCGCGCCCTTGAAAGCTCTGGATGAAAATGCCGAGTTTACTTCCCGCACGCCGCCTCCTTTGCAAATAGGGTACAGCGGCGTCCAGATTCAGGCCCGCCTGCTCCCCGCAAAGCCGCCGGAATATAAGAGTGACGGCCGTCTTAAAAACGAATACTACGAACAAGAACTCGCCCGCCTGCAAAACGAACTGGTCAAACTGCAATACTGGGTCGCCGAAAAAGGGCTGCGCGTCGTCGTCGTTTTCGAAGGGCGCAGCGGCGCCGGCAAGGGCGGCGTCATCAAACGCATCACCGAAATGACCAATCCCCGCATTGTCCGCGTGGTCGCCTTGCCCAAACCCAGCGACCGCGAACGCACGCAGTGGTGGTTCCAACGCTACGTAGCCCACCTGCCGGCGGCCGGCGAAATCGTCCTCCTGGATCGCAGTTGGTACAATCGCGCCCTGGTAGAGCCGGTCATGGGCTTCTGCACCGAAGAACAATACCGCGAATTTCTGCGTTCCTGCCCCCAATTCGAGCGCATGATCGTGCGGTCCGGCATCATCCTGCTCAAATACTGGTTCTCGGTAAGCGATGAAGAACAGGAAAAACGGTTCCAGGCGCGGGCAGAAACACCTTACAAACGATGGAAACTCAGCCCAATGGATTTAGAAGATCGCCGCCGCTGGGTAGAATACTCCAAAGCCAAAGATCGCATGTTTGATTACACCGACATCAAACAAGCGCCCTGGTTCGTCGTCAACGCCGACGACAAGAAAAAAGCGCGTCTGAACACCATCACCCACATCCTCAGCGCCATCCCCTACGACGATATTACCCCGCCGCCCATCGACCTGCCGCCGCGCGAAGAAGACACGGGCTACATCCGCCCCCCCATCAACGAACAAACCTTCGTACCTTCGATTTACTAATTAAAAACCCTAAGGGTTTCAGCAAAACCCTTAGGGTTTTTTGCCTTACTAATTGCTGTGCGGTTCCATGCCCTGCGATTCTCGCCAGGCGTTGGAATCTGGAATAAACAGCGAAGACCCAAACTCGGCTACGCCAAAATTACCGATCAACTCTTGCGTCGGCACAGAGATCAGCCAATCAATAAACTGATTGGCCAAATCGGCGTGAATATGCGCGCCTTTGTCTGGATTAACCGCAATCACGCCATAGGGATTGAACAGAATCGGGTCCCCTTCGACCAGGATAACCAATTCGGTTCCTTCGAGCGTCAGCGCCAAATAGGTGGCCCGGTCGCTGAGCGTGTAAGCCTGCTGCTCGTCGGCCATGGTCAGCACTGCGCCCATGCCCTGTCCGGCGGAAATGTACCAATCGCCGGTCGGTTCGATGCCCGCCGCCGCCCAAATCGCTTTTTCTTTGGAGTGCGTACCGGAATCGTCCCCGCGTGACACAAATGGGGACTGGGTTTCGGCTATTTTGGTGAAGGCCTCCGTGGCGTTGGTCATACCTTGCAAACCGGCGGGGTCGGAAGGCGGGCCAACGAGGATAAAGTCGTTGTACATCACATCTTCACGGCGCGACCCGTCACCATTGGCCATGAAGGCGTCTTCCTGGGCGCGCGCATGAACCAACAAGACGTCGGCGTTGCCGTCCACGCCCAATTGCAGCGCCTGCCCCGTTCCGACAGCCACGACATCCACATCGACATTGTACTCTTGCGAAAAGACGGGCAAAATTTCGGCCAACAGCCCGGAATTTTCCGTGCTGGTGGTGGTGGCCAGGAGGAGACGCGGCCGTTCGCCGGCCGTGTCCGCCGGCGCGGGAGCATCGGTAGGCGCAACCTCAGGGGCAGGGATGTCGGTGGCAACGGCCGTCGGCTCAGCCGTCCCACCACATGCAGCCAGCATCAAGGCCAAAACAAAAATCACAACAAACCACAACCACTTCTTTTTCATATTTCCTCCAAGGTAATTTGCCAGATAAGCGCCAAACGCTCTCTGGTGTGGACTAATAAACCATGTCGCCGCGCACAAAAGCCGCCGTGCGTGGATCGACAGGGTGGTTGAAAAATGTTTCCGTGGGAGCAGCCTCGACCACACGGCCGTTCAAGAGCAGCGCCACCCGATGCGCCAATCGTTTCGCCTGAAAGATGTTGTGCGTCACCAAAACCATCGTCATGGCCTGGGTCGCATTCATCTGCCGCACAATCTCTTCAATCATCCCCACGTTGTAGGGGTCCAGATTGGCCGTCGGTTCATCCAGCAGCAGCACATCCGGCTGCAAAATCATGGCGCGGGCCAGCGCCACACGCTGCGCTTCGCCGCCAGACAGGGTGCGCGCCCTTTGCTGCGCCAGGTCTTGCAGCCCTACCCGCGCCAGGACATCCGCCACTTGTTCCCGGCTGTCGCGGTTGCCGCGCAAGCGCAGGCCATAGGCCACGTTAGCTTTTACGGAGCGGTTGAGGAGAAACGGCCGTTGAAACACAGTTGTCACCCGCCGCCGTTCTGCCAGAGGAACCTCCTGCTGCCCATTAAAAACCTGGCCGCAAAAGGTAATGGTCCCTTTGGTGGGCGGCTCCAAAAAGTTGAGCAGACGCAGCAGGGTGCTTTTGCCTACGCCGCTCGGCCCCACCAGGGCCAAAATCTCGCCAGGGTAAACGGCCAATTCGTCGATGTGCAGCACAGAACGGCCGTGATATGCCTTCTCCACCTGCCGCAGTTCATACAACGGCTCGCTCATTTGCTCACCTGCCGCTGCAAAACCAGCATGGTTGTGTTCACCACAAAGGCGATGCCAATTAAGATAATGCCCAGAGCAATCGCCAGCTCAAAATTACCCTTGCGCGTTTCCAGAACAACGGCCGTCGTCAGCACCCGCGTACGGCCGTCGATATTCCCCCCCACCAACATCACCGCGCCCACCTCGGCGGCAATGCGCCCTAACGCCGCCACAATGGCAATAATCACCCCCACCCGCGCCTCGGACAGCGTGGTGGCCATTTCTTGCCAACGGGTTGCGCCAAGCGATTTGATCTGCTGCTGCAACTGCGGATCCACCCCCAGCACGGCGGCCATCGTAAAACCGGCTACCAGCGGCACGGCGATCACGCTCTGCGCTAAGATCATCGCTTCCGGGGTAAACAATCGGGGAATCCAGGCCGACTCAATTTGCCCCAAAGGACCATTACGCGACAAAAGCAGGTAAACCAGCAGCCCTACCACCACCGGCGGGAACCCCATAGCCGTATACAGCAAGGCCATGACAAACGGCCGTCCTACAAACCGGCGCAACCCCAAAAACGCGCCGATCGGAATGCCAATCACCGTGCTGATCAGCAGCGCCGAACCGGAAACGCGCAGCGATAAAACGACGATTTCCAACAGGTCCGGGTCGCCGCTAAGAATTAAACGGATGGCCTGATTTAGACCGCTGATGAGAACGTCGATGGCCCTGCCTCCAGAGCGTGAGTGCCCCAGGCCTGTCCGAAGTTGGGCAGCTTCGGACAGGCAGGGCCGGAACTAGGTAATGATATTAACCGATGGTTCCTCCACCGGATCATAACCGTCAAGCGCGGCGACGGCCGTGCGGAAATGGTCGCCGCCCACCAGGCGAACAAGGGTTTGCACGGCCGTGTTTTCCCACACAGATTGCGGAATGACCAGGTCGTATCGTTCGCGGGTCAGGGGAATAAAATCGAGACCATAAGCGGCTCCGGCGGCGGCAATCGCCAGCCCGACGGTGGCGCTTCCTTCAGCCACGTTTCTGGCTACACGCAAATGGGTGGTTTCGACAGTGTCATAACCGGCCACGGCCGTTGCCTCTACCCCCATCGCTTGCAATTGACGATCCAGCCACACCCGCGTGCCCGAGCCAGCTTGCCGGTTTACCAACTGCACGCCCGGCCGGCTAAGATCGGCCAAACCAGTGATGGCCTGCGGATTACCGGGCGGCACAACCAGGCCCAGAGCGCGATAGGCCAACCCAACCAGATAAATCGGGCGGCCCGGCAGCACCCGCTGCACAAATGGCGCGTTGTAGGTGTTCGTCTCGCCATCCCACAAATGCGCCCCGGCCAGATCGGCTGCGCCTTGCGCCAGGGCCATCAACCCGCCCAAACTGCCGGCATATTCCACCTGCATTTGGGTGTCTGGGGCGGCTTCGTGCAGCAGCCGGGCGATAAATTCGATGAGCAAATCATGGCTGCCCACAAAGCGCAAGGTATTGGAGACCGCCTGAGTTGGGGCAACGGCCGTTGCCGTCAACTGCGGCAGCTCGCGCCAGCGGGCAATAGCCACTGCCAGGGCGGCCTCCGCCTGCGCCGGCGAATGGCCACTGCTGATGGCTTCCAGCAGATATTGATCTGCCCGGTTGATCAGCGTGGCCCACTGCCAAGACGGCCGTGCCGCCATCATTTCCGGCTCGCGGACGCGCGTCCCACCGCCCTGAAAACTGCTCACCAGCCCTTCCTCGGCCAGCAGGCTGTACGCCCGGCTAACTGTGCCCGGCGTGCAGCGCCACTGCTCGCCAATTTCGCGCACCGATGGCAGCCGATCGCCAGGTTGTAACTCGCCGCTGGCGATTTGCTGTCGCAGCGTGGCGGCAATTTTCTGGTAGAGGTGGGGTTTTGTTGGATGGTTCATTGTATCGTTTGTATGGATACAATCGTAACAAATATCTTGCAAATGGCAAGCCCGACAGCCGCACATAGGGCGATTGCATACTCGCCAATTTCAGATGTCTCAGACGGCCTCGCCAGGGCGTAAACGCCCCGGCTAGATAACAACGCCGGTTAAAACCGGCTTAAAGCCCCGTTTACGGGGCGTTGTTTGG
>WBZM01003791.1_pt1 | contig 11533 bp, 9 predicted proteins | sample 5204271 | NCBI WGS metagenome assembly WBZM01 (sample SAMN12344346, study PRJNA552823) | activated sludge metagenome | biome: Activated sludge suspended growth; feature: Nitrification reactor; material: Wastewater; isolation source: activated sludge from nitrification reactor of wastewater treatment...
CATCGCGACCATGTTCGCCATGGATACGTACTCTTACGCCGGCCGCCCAGGCCGGCAGCTGGACTTCGAGGGCAGCCAGGTTGCGGCTATGGACGATGGCCGGGCGCAGTTCGCGAAATAGCCGGATAAGTCTGGGGAATAGCAGGAAGCCGTGACCGGGCGCCTTGTTCAGTGCAATGAATTCGACATCGTCCCTTTGAATGCGCTTGCGGAAATCCGTGACCTCGGTCAGCGCGATGATTGCGTGCCGGTAGGCATCGGTCGGCATGTGGTTGATGAGATTGACGATGCCGTTTTCGAGTCCGCCGGTGTCGAAGCGGTACATGACATGGGCAACCAGTGGGCGCGGATCGGTGGCGACTTGCTTGCTGTTCATCGGGAGCGGATCAGGTGCGTCAGCCGGTACGGCTGGCAGTGTGTGCAATGTAGCGGTCGATACCGGCCATGTGGGCTTCCCAGCTGTAGCGCGCGATTACCCGCTGGCGTGCCGCACGGCCGATCTCGGCGCCGGTTTCGGGGTTTTCCAGCAGGTGACCGATGTGCGCCCGGTATTCGTCCGGGCTGGTGGCCGTCAGCAATTCCTGCCCGACCACGGCGTCGACCGCAGCGGCACATTCGGCGGAGGCGACGACCGGCCGCGCCATCGCCATCGCCTCGAGAATCTTGTTCTGGATGCCGCGCGCGATGCGCAGGGGGGCGACGACCACGGAAGCATGCTGAAGGTAGGGCCGCACGTCGGGAACGGTGCCGGTCACGACCACCTTGTCGCTGGCCAGGGCCTGCAATTCCGGGGTCGGGCTGCGGCCGACGATGTAGAAGCGCGCGCTTGGCCAGCGCTCCAGAAGGCCCGGCATGACCTCGCTGGCGAACCAGGTGGCTGCGTCGACATTGGGCCAGTAATCCATCGCCCCGGTGAACACGACGGGCAATTCGTCCGCGGCATAGGGGGACGCGCGGCCATCGTCCGCAGCAAAATAATCGGCATCGACGCCGTTGCACATGGCATCGACGCGAACCGCACATGACGGGGCCAGGCGGCGAAAGAGCGCCGCTTCGTTGTCGGTGACGAAAAACGAACGGGCGGCCGAGGCAGCGACGCGTTTTTCGTAGTCGAGCAGCAGCCTTCCCTCACGCCGGTAGAGCCAGGACATCGGCCAGCGGTGCTGCGGGGCGTATTGGGTCCATTTGGCGGAATCGACATCGACGAAATCGACGATGGTCCGCAAGCGGGGAATTCCATGCACATACTGTGCCATGGCCGACGAGAAGATCACGATGCTGCCGATGCGGCGGGACTTGAGCGTTTCGTCGACCCAGGCGCGCAGGGATGCGTCGCTGTAGTAGCGTAGCGTTAGTGGTTCCCCGGCCAGAAGCGCGTTGAGGCTGCGAATCCTGGCGAATCGCGGGTTGAGTTCGGCGACATGCAGATCGGCGCAGAGGGCGCGTACCGTGTCGATATGCTGGCGGTCTTCGGGGTCGTCGATGAAGGTGCCGAGGAATACGCGGTGCTGTTTCGCCAGATGCTTGAGCAGGTGATAGGAGCGCACCTTGTCGCCTTTGTTCGGCGGATAGGGGAGGCGATGGACAAGCAGGAGGATGTTGGCCATCTTCGGATCAGCCGAGATTGCGGACGATATGCGGTCCCAGCCGATTGGCCACGGCGATGGGCAGGCGTCGCCAGGCAGCGATGAAAAACCGGTACTTCGCGTTCGACGGATTGTTCTGGGGGACGCTGTCGCGCTTGTAGAGGCGGTATTCGTAGTGTAGCGGCTGTGGCTCGAAGCCCCAGTTCTTCTTGAAGGCGAAGGATCCCGTGCCGTGCTTGCTGCGCCCGTAGTCGAAAACCTTGAGTCCGCGCTCGCATGCCCTGCGCATCAGTTCCCAGTACTTGAAATCGTTGGCGGCAAGGTGACGTGCGCTCTCGTCGTCGCCGGCATAGTAAGGCAATACCTCGTCGCGGAAATAAAATGAGAGCACACTGCTGAGGGGGCGCCCATCGGCCCCGCTGACGGTCAATACTTCGCAGTCCTCGCCGAATACATGGAGCAGGGTATCGAAATAGCGTTTGGGCATCGCCGGGGTGCCGTGACGGTGGACGTTGTCCGCATAGAGCGCGAAAAAGCGGTCAGTGTTGCGGTCGACCGTGCCGACCAGGCCGTTCTTGATGCCCTTGCGCACCATAGCCCGCTGCTTACGCGGAATGGCGAGCATGTTGGCTTCGACCTCCGGCAGGATCTCCTTGCGGAAGGTGACGTAGAGGTCCTGCATCGGCCAGTCGGCATGCCGCTGGACGACATTGCGGAATTCCAGATGATCCACGGCCAGGCGTTCCGCCAGTTGTTGCGCCGCGTTTTCCAGAGCTCCGGCGGCGCCGGCATCGTTTGCGGCGACACCACCATAGACGGCGAAGGGCAGTGAGACCAACGCATTGCCGAAAAGCCGACTATTCACGTGCGCAAGCGGCAAAACGCCACGGATACCGGTTTCATCGGTAGCGTACAGAAAATGGGTCTGATGGCGGAATACGTCGCGTATCACGGCTTGCCAGGACGAGCGATGAAAGAAGGTCGCCGTCGGGCAGGCGAATACGAATTCATCCCACCGTCGGGCCGTGGCGTTGTCTGCCGGGTCCAGTACCTTGATTTCCAGCATGGCGTTCAGCGTTGCTCAGAGAGGAAGAGGTGGTCCATCCGGCTCCAGCGGAAATCCCCCAGCAGGCGCTTCAGGCGCGTTTCCATGCTGCTGATGTTCACATAATGCCGGAAACGAGTCTTGCGGCTGATTCCGGGAATCCTGGGTTGCTCCACATCGATTTCCCAAGGGTGGAAATAGAACACCGCGGGAAGCTGGTCGGTATTGTTGATCCGCTGGAGCATCCAACGCGAGAGGCTGTAGGGCATCAAGCGGAAATAGCCGCCACCGCTGGCAGGCCAGTTGCGGTTCAGGAAGCGCAGGGTGGTGGCCGGGATTTCCAGCAGTCCGCCGATGGCGTGAGCGTGGCGCGGGGCCTCGGGCATCCCGTAATGATCGTGGCGAATGGGATAGATGCTGGAGCTGTAGCGGTAGCCGGCACGTTCCAGGCATTCGAATGCCCATAGGTTGTCTGCGCCAATGGAGAAGCTGGGCGCCCGGTAACCCTTGACCTCGGTGCCCACCAGGTCTTCCAGTATCAGCTTGGCCAGGTTGATGTCCGAGAAAAACGCGGATTCCGTCTGCTCGCTGGCGCGCTCGTGGCCATAGCCATGACTGGCCAGTTCGTGTCCTTCGGTGACAATCCTGCGGACGATCTCGGGGTATCTTTCGGCAATCCATCCAAGCGTGAAGAAGGTCGCCTTGGTTTCCTTCTCGTCCAAGAGAGCGAGGATGCGGTCGACGTTACGTTCGACGCGACATTCGCGCTGCGGCCATTCATGGCGCGGAATATGCGGTGCGAATGCCGAGACCTGGAAATAGTCCTCGACGTCAATCGTCAAAGCGTTTGTAACAATGGGCGCTTGCATGAAATCAGTTCGTTGACGATGCCGGCATTTCCCGAACAAGCCACGACGCAAGATCGGCCGCAATGCGTTCCGCGGCGTGTCCGTCCCAAAGCTCCGGCACGCGTCCCTGCTTGCCCCGACCCGACAGGATTTCGCCAGCCTGAACGCGAATGGCATCGACATCGCGCCCGACCAGCGTATTGGTACCTTGTTCGACAGTGATCGGACGTTCGGTGTTCTCGCGCAGCGTCAGGCAGGGAACGCCAAGCGCCGTCGTCTCTTCCTGAAGGCCGCCGGAATCGGTTAATACCATGCGGGATTCGGCCATCAGGCCGAGCATTTCAAGATAACCTTGCGGCGGCAGGACGACCAGCCGTGGCCCCGCGACCAGGTTCGCGAGACCGAAGCGCTGAATATTGGCCCGGGTTCTCGGATGCATCGCGAAGACCAGCGGCAGGTGTTCGGAAATTTCACGCAGGACACCCAGCAATGCAGCCAGGGTTTCCGGATCGTCGACATTGGCGGGGCGATGCAGGGTAACAACGCCATATCCCGACTTCTGGTCGACCAAGGCCGGGTTCGCGCCTGCCGCCGCCAGCGTTTCCCGGGGAGTCCGTGCAAGGGTCCGATTGTAGAGCAGTGAGTCGATCATGACGTTGCCCACGAAACGAACGCGTTCCGGCGTGATGCCCTCGCGTGCCAGATTGACCTCGGCGCTGCGTTCGGTCGTATATAGACGATCGGCGATCTGATCGGTCAATACGCGGTTGATCTCCTCCGGCATTGCGCGGTCATAACTGCGCAGACCGGCCTCGACGTGGACCACGGGGATGCCTTTCTTGGCAGCAACCAGCGTACAGGCCAGCGTCGAATTGACGTCGCCGACCACGATGACGCAGGACGGAACATGCGTGTCCAGCACCGGCTCAAAACGGCGCATCACCTCTGCCGTCTGAACGGCGTGGGAACCGGAACCGACGTCGAGATTGATGTCGGGGCGAGGCAGATTCAAGTCTTCGAACAACTTGTCACTCATCTCACGGTCGTAATGTTGGCCGGTGTGCACAAGCAGTGCGGGAATGACAGGTGTGTTTGCTGCCAAGGCACGCAGGATCGGCGCCATTTTCATGAAATTCGGGCGCGCGCCAACAACACAGAGTACAGGCCCGAGACTGGCGGGCCACTGCGACGCCGTCATTCTTGCTCCTTGGGGGCCTTGGTGTCCCTGGGGGCCTTGCGGGGCTTGGCATTCTGTGGATCAGTGTCGGGAGCAGCGGCGAGCACCTGGTGAAGCAGGGCCAGGGTCGTCGTGTTGATGAGCTCGAGTTGATGGAGGCCACGTTCGAGGCGCGCCAGACGGTCGTTGAACTGGCCGGCGTTCAGTCCGGCAAGAAGTTGTTGCAGGTCGCCGGTGTTGACGCCTTGCAAGTGGGCAGCCAGTTGCTTCTTTCTGCCCCGCGACGACTTCTGTTGCGGCTGGACCAGGCCGGAAATGACCCGGGATACCTGAGCATCGATATCTGGTATGGCATGGTGCACCGCTTCTGTGGCGGTGATCTCCATTCCCATCTCCATCTCCATCTGTGTTCGGGGAGCCGGACGACCGCCTTCGGTTTCCTCCAGGATCTCCCGTGCAACCTCCTCGACATCGATTGCGCCAAACTCTCTTTTTTCGTTGAGGTATCCCGAGAGCAGTAGGCGATCACAGACGGCATTGATACGGCGAGGAATGCCATTGCTCGCCTTGAATATCGCCTCAAGCGCATCGGGCAATATCTTGGGCCATTCACCCGCCCCGGAGCATTTCAGGCGATGTTCGACATACGCCGCGGTTTCCTCGACATCCATCGGACCGATATGACAGGAAGCGATGACGCGCTGACGAAACTGCATCATGTGAGGACTTTGCAGGATGTCGCGAAACTCGGGCTGGCCGATAAGGAAGCTTTGCAGCAGCGCGTGGTTGCCGAACTGGAAATTGGAAAGCATCCGCAATTCTTCGACAGCGCGCGATGTCAGGTTCTGCGCCTCGTCGACAATCAGCAGGCAACGTTTTCCCTTGCCGGTCATGCTGATGAGAAAGGCTTCGAGCGACATCAGCACATCGGATTTCGACACATCCTTGGTGCGAATTCCGAATGCGGCCGCAACCAGACGCAAGGTGTCATCTGCGTCGAGTTGCGTGCTGACCAGGTGCGCTGCAACGATCTTGTCCTGGTCCAGGCTGTCGAGCAGTCCTCGGACGATGGTCGTCTTCCCGGCGCCGACCTCGCCGGTGATGATGATGAACCCTTCGTTCTGGTGCATCCCATATTCGAGGTAGGCCGTGGCGCGACGGTGCTGCTTGCTGGCGAAATAAAAAGCCGGGTCGGGATTTAGTTGGAATGGCTTGCTGGTCAAACCATAAAATGATTCGTACATACGCTCAGAAGGAAAAAATCAGCGACGCGCTCAGGGCGTTCTCGTTGTAGGGATTCGACTCGCTGCTATAGACCGAGCGGCGTGCATTGATCGTTCCGACGGTTCGTGCGCCCAGACGGGACGAAACGCCGACCTGGAACATCGTCAGGTCGTTGTTGAGTGCCGTGTTCGAAGGAGCGTCGGTCTTTTGGTAGAGAGCGCCAACATTCAAGCTGGTCAGCGGCGTAAGGCGATGGGCGAGAATGGCGCTGTAGCCAGTTTGAATGACTTTCGAAAATGGATTGGTGGGATCGTCAATGCCGCCGGCCACCCACAAGGTTTCGTCGGTGATGCGTGTCCCGCGGAAAGTAATGGAATTGCGGGCTCCATAAAGGACAAGCGATAACTGCTGGGTACGCCGCACCTGTGGCCGATTGTTAAGGTAGCCGTATACCGCCTGGGAATTCGGCGCAATGCCAGCCTGATTCAGGAGGTTGTTGATATAGGCGGCACGGGCAACGGGGTCGGGATACTGGTTGGCGAGCAAGGCGTCGTATTGGTCGTAGACCGTTCCCTGGCCGGGCGGGGTGTATCCGCTGGAAAGAAAGGCCACGTCTTGCACATCGGTGTACTGGATACCTGTCAGGGGGAAGCGATGGCTGATGTTGACATTATGACCCCAGCCAAAAAAGCGCTTTTCCTGGAACCCGGCGACGATCGTACGATCTGTTGGCCGCCAGTCGAGTCCATAGCCGTAGGTCGAGTAGCTTTCGTTGTTGATCGTAATGTAGTTGTTCGATTCCTGGCCACCGCTACCGGAGATGCGCAGTTGTGGAAACAGGCGATAGGTCAGGATGGCTCGAACGCGTTCATCATCGTAATCCCGTCCCAGCGAGTAGTCGGTATTCTGCTGGCTGCCGTCGATTGTCCAGGCAAGATTCTGGAAGGGGGTTCCGCCACGAACCTGACCGATCCACTGCGAGATGTCCACGTCGGATACGGACCCATTTGAAGTTCTCGTCGTGGTGGCGTTGTAGCGCAGGAAGTATTCAGCGATATCGCCACCCAGTTGGCCGCGGATATAGGGAGAGACCTGGTAGGTTTGGGTCTGGGCACGGTTTGCGTTGATGTTCGCATTACTGACAGATTGGGTTCCGAACGGCGAAATCATCTGTTGCGAAACGTAGCCGCTGAAATCGACGAAGAACCAGTTGTCTATCGCTTCAAGCGTGCCGAACGTATTCAGATAATTCTGAAAGTTGTTGTAATCCGAATTTCGCGCATATGCATAGCCGACCAAATCGTAGTCGAGGACCATGTTCAGCCGGGCGGTATTGGCATTGATGCGAACCCCGGGAGCGAGCGTGCTGACCAGGTCGCCTTCCTTCTGGGCCGACAGATTGACATTGTCCGTCAGGGTTTCCGTCCAGCGCACCCGAGGCACGACACTCCAGGAGCGCGCAGGAATGGCGGGAGGGTCCTGTTGTGATCTGCTTTCTCCGTATCTGCGCAGTTGCGAGGCTGTGGTGCCCGGGATGTTCTGGTTGGTGTTTGTGAAAACCGGTGTAACGTAGGCACCTCCAAATTGCGGTGCCGGTGCAACGGAAGTCAAATTTTGCGGTTGCGAGGCCGTAGCGCTTGGAATGTTCTGGTCAGTGGTAGCAGAAGCGGGTGTGGCGTAAGTGCTACCGAATTGCTGTGCTGGAGCAACGGAAGTTAAACAGAAAAAAACGATGCCCGATGCCGAGCAAATCCGCACGGGGTTATTTTTCATTGCCATATCCGTAAGCGAACGAGTAACCGTACCCATAGCCTTCAGGTGCAGCCTGGCGGACCTGATTCAAGACCATCATTTTCACCGGGCAGGCATCGATGGTTCCGATGGCTTCCTTGACGGCAGCCTCAGCAGTTTGTCCGGCGTGAACGACCATTACGATCTGCCCCATGTGCGTGGCCAGGGCCCTGGCTTCCGTAGTCAGCAACAACGGCGGGGAGTCAAAAATGATGATCCGGTCCTGATAGCGTTTTGACATGTCCTCGAGCAAGCGGATCATGGCATCGCTCGACAGCAGTTCGGTGGCACGGGCGTGCATCGTACCGCTGGGTAGGATCGAGAGCTTTTCGACGTTCGTTCGCAACAGCACGCGGGAGATATCCACCGAATTTTCTTGTACGACGTCCAACAGGCCTTCGGCGGGAGGAAGGCCCAACATGTTCAGAATCGATGGACGGGCAACGTCCGCATCCACGAGCATGACGGTATTGTCCAGTTCCATCGCGATGCTCATCGCCAGGTTGATTGCAGTAAAACTCTTTCCTTCTCCCGGCAACGCGCTGGTGACCATGATGAGATTGCCATTTTCGACTGGTGCGGCGCCGCGTCCCATGGCATTGGCGATCAGTGGACGCTTGATGACGCGATATTCGTTCGCCAGTTTTGTGCTGGTGGTTTGAGGGACCAAAAGACCCGATGCGGCAATTGCATCGAGATTAAGGTCAACCTGCCTGGAGCGCATGGAATTGGTAACTGGTGGAACTGCAGATTCCTTGGCCGGGCTGTCGATGCGGACTGCTGCAGGCGTCCGTGCCTGGATCTGCGTTTGGACGTCATCTTCGGGTAGTTCGACGCCAGCCTGGCGGAGTTGCTCGAGACGCTTGGCTGCTTGTTCAATCAGACTCATTGATTTTCCTCAGGCAGCACGATGGGAGAGAATCGTAAGCAATGAAAGGCCCGCAATATAAGCCGTAACGAGCCCTGCACCGGCCAGCATGAAGCGACGCAGACTTGCGCGCTCTTGCTGGAGGAGTGTATCGCTGGGTACTAGGGAAATGACGCCCAGGAGAGGCAGGCCTGTCGCATCGCGCAAGGATTTCCCATCGAAAAAGACCGGGCGCAACTGGCTGGCGATAAAGGCGACAAAGAATCCACCCGCGAGTGCGAATAGCAGGCCGAGCGGCAGAAGGGCCAGACGGTTGGGCGAAACCGGTTTGGGCGACACGCGGGGCGGATCTACCAGACGGAAGTTCGTCACACCGGGCGCCGACTCCAGGTTACCCGTAATTTCCGCGGACTCCCGGCGACTGACGAGTTGTTCGTAATTCTTTTTATGAATTTCGTAGTCGCGATTGAGTTGGACAAACTCCGCCTCAAGTTGAGGTGCGTTTTTCATCTGATTGGCGACTCGCTTGTAGCGCGATTCGTATTCACTCACCCGCGCACGCAATGAAGCGACATTTGCCTCGGATTCAGCCAGGGAGACCTTCAGCTGCTGATAGACCGGATTGTTGCTGACCGCGGCGCCAGGGTTGGCCTGGGCGAATTTGCGGCGGGCAATCACTTCCTGGCGCTTCTGTTCTTCCAACTCCTTGATCAGGCGCCGCGTACCAACTACATCCGGGTGATTGTCAGTATATTTTTGTAGCAGGTTGTCAAGGTTTCGTTTCTGTACCTCGATTCGACCATCAATTTCAGGCAGGGACAAACCTGAATCCGAGCCAGAGGAATCGGGGAGAAGAACGGGCTCTTCACCCAGAATCTGGCGACGTAGCGCATCGCGCGAATTTTCTGCTTCACGCAGTTCCAGTTTGGATTTGTTCAAATTGGCGACGATTTCCGAAAGTCGATCGATACTGTCTTTGCCTTCGGTCTGCATGTCGACATTGCGCAGTTTGAACTCCTTCAAGCGGTTTTCGGCTTCCTCGAGTTTCTTTTCATAGCTACGGATCTGATCCTCGATGAATTTGCGCGCCGAGGTGGAGTCCTGTTGCTTGTCTCCCAGGCTCGACTCGACGAAGATTGAAGTGAGCGCCTGGACGACTTTCCGGGCGTTTTCCGGGTCGGTGTCCCGATACGAAATGGTGTAAAGGTTGTCGCGGTTGGTGTTCGTGACTAACAACGACTTCATCAGGCGATCGATCAGATCCTCATGCGAGTTCTTGTTACCCGGATTCTTGTCGAGTTCGGCCATGGCGATCAGCTTTTCGACATTGGGCCGGCTGATCAGGGTGCGACTGAGCATCATTACCTGCTGCTCGACATTCGGCTGTACCGTGAGGCCAGACATCAACGGTTTCAAAATTGATTGCGTATCGACGAAAACCCGCGCTGAAGCCTCGTATTTGTCGGGAATACGCAAGATCACACCGGCAGCGATGGCGCCGATCAACCATGCTGCAATCATGCCCAGGCGACGGTATTTCCAGGTCGCGCGCAAGGCGACCAAGACCTGTCGAAGAATATCTTCCATCTGAGAAGTCCGAACTTGTAACCGCCGCGGGTAAATTGCTGCCGCGGCGGTGGATGTCACATTGCGAGTGTCAGAACCAGCTCTGCGGGATGATCAGAATGTCGCCCGGTTTCATGTCGACATTCGCGGATACGTCGCCGCGCTTGACCAGATCCTTGAGGCGCACGCTGTACTGCTGGTTATTCTCCGAGGCGCGGAGAATGGTCGCACGGTTGCCATCGGCGAAATCGGTGATGCCGCCAACGGCGATCATGACGTCCAGCAGGGTCATCTGCTGCTTGTAGGGGAGGGTCTGCGGCCTGGCGGCTTCGCCGACGACGCGCACCTGTTCGCTGTAGGGGCCGACGAATCCGGTCACGATGACGGTGACGATCGGATCGCGAATGAACTTCCCCAGTTCCTTTTCGATATCGCGCGCCAGCGTTGTCGGATCCTTGCCCATGGCGTTGAGATCGTCGACGAGCGGAGCGGAAATCTTCCCGTCCGGACGCACGGGGACGATCATCGACAATTCGGGATTGCGCCAGACCACGATGCTGAGGTTGTCGCCTGGCCCGATTTTGTAGTTGTAGTCCGTAGACGATCCTGCGGCCGGGGCTGGCGGACGGGTTGACGAGCATGCGACAAGTGCCAGGGCGACAAGCGCCGTGGTCATCCACTTGACCCCGATCTTTGCAGTGGAACGAATGATGGACATAAAAATTTCCCCCAGTGAGTTTGCAGGCAATGCCTGCAGATCTATATAACAGACCGATATCATAACGGAAGCGGGTTCAGGATAACGCAACTATTCCTGTCTTCCGAGGAAGTATTTCACGGATGCGTCCGGCAAGCGGCGGGTGAAGCATAGCACCCGCCGGAGCGATTTTGACCGCTGGCTGATCAGTGGCGGTGTCGGGCAAGGAACTCCCTGATACGCGACAGGAAGCCTCCCTGCGTATTGGCTTCGTCCGAAAGAGAATCGCTTTGCGAAGTGTGTGGAAGTAGCGTTTGCGCCGCCCTTTCACAAAGATCCAACACATGCTCGAACCCCGCGAGGTTCCCGTAGTAGGGGTCAGGGACGTCGTCGCCCGTTTCGTCCGGCACATAATCCAGGAAGAGTCGGATTTTGGATTGATGCACTTCGGGGCAGATTCTCTGCAGGGAAAGAAGGATTTTTCGGTCCATAGCGAGGATCAGGTCGAATTTCTCGAAATCCCTGAGCGCTATGGTCCGGGCCTTGATGCCGCTCATCGAATATCCCCTTCCGGCGGCTACTCGCCGGGCACGGTCGTCCGGCACCTGGCCTGCGAAGTTTGCGATGGTGCCGGCGGAATCGAAAGTGTACGACCTGGCGATGCCCTGGGCCTCCGCGACCGAACGGGCCACCGCTTCCGCCATGGGAGAACGACAAATATTGGCCATGCA
>WBZM01003792.1_pt1 | contig 11532 bp, 9 predicted proteins | sample 5204271 | NCBI WGS metagenome assembly WBZM01 (sample SAMN12344346, study PRJNA552823) | activated sludge metagenome | biome: Activated sludge suspended growth; feature: Nitrification reactor; material: Wastewater; isolation source: activated sludge from nitrification reactor of wastewater treatment...
GCCCTCGGAGCCCAATCCACCTGGGGCGCGCATTGGGCCCGGCAGCGACTGCGCCCGATCGCGGCGACGTGCGCGGCCGCTGGCACCCTCGACCCGGCCACGATCGCCGACCTGCACCGCGTGGCCGACCGCTGCGAGGCGGGCGACTTCGACACCGGCGATCCCCCGGCTCGGGTCCACGGCGACCTCTGGTCGGGCAACCTCATGTGGACCGAGCAGGGCGCGGTGCTCATCGACCCGGCGGCTCACGGCGGACACCGTGAACTCGACCTCGCGATGCTCGCGCTCTTCGGCGCTCCGCACCTGGGCGAGATCGTCACGGCATACGAGAGCGTGGCACCGCTGGCAGCCGAGTGGCGCGACCGGGTGCACCTCCACCAGCTCTACGCGCTCGCGGTCCATGCGCACCTTTTCGGCAGCGGGTATGCCGTGCCGACCGCGTCCGCGTCGCGCCGCTACCGCTGACCGACGATCTCCATTCGCACCGACCCTGCCTCGACGTCGACAGCGGTCACTCGGACAGTGACGTCGGTGCCAGGCTTGGCCGACCCGGCCGCCAGGCCCACGACCGCCGGGTCAAGCAGTTGCACGACCGGCATGCCCTTGAAGGTCACGTCGACGACCGAACCGGAAAAGTCCCGACCCACCGACCCGGCAAGCACCGCGGCTTCAACCGCATCCGTGCTGGCCCGCTCGACGGCGGACGCCCGCCGATCACCCTGAGCCATGAGGTCAGGCAGGGCCGGCAGCGCCTCGCGCACCCATCCCGGCACCGGCGATCCCGAGCACAGCGATTCGCAGACCACCAGCCCGAAGCGATCGACAAGCCGGCGCAAAGGCGCCGTCACGTGCGCGTAAGGGGCGGCCACGGCGGCGTGAGTGCGGACCGACGGCGCTTCCCCCTCGAACGGGGTGTAGCCGGCGCCGCGGAAGAGCGAAGTCGCCTCGTGGATGAGGGCCAGGTGGCGCGTGTTGTGGCGGTCCAGCGAGCGCAGAAAGTCGCCGTAGCGCTGGCCTTGGGGCCACGGCACTCCGAGCGCCGTGGCCTGGCGCCGGAACCGCTTGACCGCCCCAGGCTCGGGGTCGGGCATGGTCCGCAGGATGCCGATGCCGCCGCGCACCATGATGTCGGCCGCCGCCATGCCGGTCATGAGCGAGATCTGGGCATTCCAGTCCTCGGCCGGCACCGGTGGGCGCAGCTCGATGACATAGCCGCCGAACCCGTCGGGGTGAACCTCCTGCTCGGGCATCGGCAGCGAAGCTCCACCTCGAGCCGACTCCAACGCGGCCCGTTTGCCGCCGATCTCGCGCAGCAACACGACTTGTTCGTCAGGAGTGCCCGCGTCGACGTCAGCCTGGACGCTGACATAGTCCCGCCGGACTTGACTGCGCACCATCGCTCGCGCTACCCCGGCGCTCGTGACGCTGCCGTCGGCGGCCAACCGCAGATCCCACACGTATGCCGGTCGCACCTGGTCCGGCAGCAGGCTGGCGGCCGCTTCGCTGAGGACCGGAGGATGCAAGGGCACTCGACCGTCCGGGGCATAGATGGTCAGGCCGCGGGCGCGCACCTCGGTGTCGAGCGCCGATCCCGGGGTGACGAAGTGCGGCACATCGGCGATTGCATAGCGCACCCGATATCCGTCGCCGTCCCGCTCCAGGGCCATCGCCTGGTCGAGGTCCATCGATCCCACCGGGTCGAGGGTCCAGAACGCCACATCGGTGAGGTCGGCCGGCGCGCTGGGGTGACTGTCAGCCGCCGCCTGGGCATCCGCGAGGGCCGCGCTGGAGAAGTCCTGCGGGACCTTGAGGTCGGTCCTGATCTGGGCGAGGCGGCGCAGCAGTGCGTCGGTCGTCGCAGCGTCGGCCGGGGCCGCCGGCGTCGGCAGGACCGTGATGTGGCGGCTGGGCATGGGCACACCCTAGTCACCGAAGGCACCACCTGCCGGGCCGCCGAGCCGCTACGAAAAGGTTACTCGGAACGAGTTAGCGACCGCTCCCGGCGGGCTACCTGGGAGAGGCCAGCGACGCCTCGCGACGACCAACCACGCCACTACGCTGCGAGCGTGATCGTCCTGCTGCCCCCGTCCGAGACCAAACACGAGCCTCGGCGCGGAGCACGATTGGCCCTCGGCACCCTGTCCTTCCCCGAGCTCACCCCAGCCCGCGAGACGGTGCTCTCGGCTCTGCTGGAGATCAGCGGACGACCGGACGCCTGCCAGCTCCTCGACGTCTCCCCCGGCTTGGCCGACGTGGTCGCCCGCAACCAGCGGCTGCGGGAGCTCCCCACCGCAACGGCAGGTCAGATCTACACCGGCGTCCTCTACGACGCGCTCGACCTGCCTTCCCTCGACTCCGCTGCCCGAGCGCGGGCCACCCGTCGACTGGTCGTCGTCTCGGCGCTGTTCGGAGCCCTACGGATCAAGGACCGCATCCCGCCTTATCGCCTCGCGATGGGCGTGTCCCTGCCGACCCTGGGAGCCCTCGGACCGATGTGGCGCCCCCATCTCGATCCGGTGCTCACTGCAGCGGCTGGATCGGGCCTGGTCATCGATGGCCGCTCCGCGGCATACCAAGCTGCCTGGGTGCCCCGCGGCGACCTGGCCGAGCGCTGGGTGCACCTGAGGGTCCCCGGCGTGAGCCACGCCGCCAAACACACTCGCGGCCTCGTCGCGCGAGCGGTGTGCCGGCATACCGGCTCTCTTGCCTCGGTGCCCGCGCTTGCCCGGGCGCTGGAAGCCGACTTCGAGGTGACCGTCCACCGCCCGGCGCGGCCCGGAAAGGGCTGGACACTGGACGTGCTCGCCCGCTAAGAGCGGCCTACCTCGCTGAGGTGATCCACCCAGTTGATCGCCGGAATCGACAGGTTGCCGTCAGCCCACAGGTCGACGATCGAGATCGACGCGGGGTCGGTCGCCAGGGTCCAGAACCGCTCGGGCGCTATCCCCAGCAGGTGGTTGAGCACGATGAGAATCGGCACTCGACTGGTCACGACGACAGTCACGCCGGTGCCCGGAGCCACGACCGACCATGCTCGGTGCACTCGGGTGGCGACATCAGCGCGGGACTCGCCACCCGGCGGCGGATAGGCCGGATCCATCCGCATGCGGGCCAACTTCGCCGGATGGCGTGCCGCGATCTGCTCGAAGGTCAGCCCGTCCCACTCCCCGAACGACCGCTCGTCCCAGTCCGAGTCGCGAGCGGGCTCGACTCCCAGCGCGGATGAGATGGCATCGCCAGTCGACATGGCTCGCGCCAGGCAGGAGGTGACGACCCGCATCTGCGGGGGCACGTCCGCCGAGACGGGTATGCCGTGCACCACCGCCGCGACGGCGGTCGCCACCGCCTGTGCTTGGGCCTGACCGGTCGCATTGAGCGGGGGGTTCGACCCGCCGCGACCGTCCAACCGCCCGGAGACGGTGTTGTCGGTGACCGCGTGCCTGACCAAGATGATGCGGTGCGGATCGGTGAGCACCGGGCCTCGACCGGAGTCAATGGCCGCGGTGGTGGAGACGCTTGCTCCACCGTCGGGTGACGAGCTCGCGGCCATGGAGTTGCCCTCGACAGCGGGGCGGGAGGGGTCGGAGCGTGGTGAGTCGTTGGAGGGGGATCCGTCGGCCGCGATGAGTCGGTCGATGTGCTCGCCGTCCATGCCCTTGTTGGAGAGGGCATCCGCGGCGGCATTGTCGGCACGAGGTATCCAGGTGTAGCGCACTCGACCACCGGCATCGGCGATCTGACGCACCAGAGCCCGGGCCTGGGCAGCCAGACGCCGCATGTCTTCGTGTTTGATCTGCCAGCGACCGGCCATCTGCTCGACGACCAGCTTGGAATCCATCCGCACCTCGACGTCGGCGTCTGGCGCGAGACGGAGAACGCCCTCCAGGCCGGCGATCAAACCGGAGTACTCCGCGACGTTATTGCTGGCCAGCCCGAGCGGCTCGGCGCGCTCCAGGAGCACCTGTCGAGTCCGGCCGTCGCGAACCAGCGCACCGAACCCGGCCACGCCGGGATTACCCCGTGAACCGCCGTCGGCCTCGACGACGAGGTGGCGTCCGGCCAAGGCCTAGATCCCCGACTCGGCGGTGCGCACGAGAATGCGGCGGCATTCCTCGCACCGCAGCACCTCGTCGACGGGCGCATCGCGCAACCGCCCGAGGTCGACCTGGTTGAGTTCCAATCGACATCCGCCGCAACGACGTTGGCGCAATTCCGCAGCACCGATCCCGCCATTGGAGGCGCGGATCCTGCTGTAGACAGCCAATAGATCCTCACCGACATTCGGCAGGACAGCCGCTCGTTGAGCACCGACCTCGGCCGCTTCGGCGTCGAACCCCGCGATCGCTTCGTCCCGCGCCTGGGTCACGGAGGCAATCGTGGCGTCGAGGTCAGCCCGCTGGGTCTGCAGCCGAGCCACATCGGCTTCCAGGCCCTCCGCGCGCTCCATGACTTCCAGCTCGATGTCCTCCAACTCGCTTTGGCGGCGGGCCAACGACACGAGTTCGTGCTGGATCGCCTGCAAGTCCTTGGCCGTGCCGGTGCCGGAGTCCAGGCGGCGCTGGTTGCGCTCGGCTCGGTCGCGCACCAGTTGCACATCCGACTCGGCCTTGGCCACCTCGCGCTGGATGTCATCCAGCGCCGTCTGGGCCAGGGCCACCTCACGGTCCAGGGCCGCCGACTGCTGAGCGAGCGTCGTGAGTTGGGCGTGGTGGGGCAACGTGGCCCGCGCGTGATCGAGCTGGTCCAGACGGGTGTCGAGAGCCTGCAGGTCCAACAGCCGCAGCTGGCGGAGCGGGTCGGCTTTCAGTGCGCACCTCCGGCGTCGAGTGCGCCGACCACGAAATCCCAGGGGTCGGTGCGTAGGGTCGAGACGTAGGTCCCCACCGTAGTCCCCTCCGCCGAGGTGGTGGCCAGCGCCGCGAGCAAGCGCTCCTGCGCCGAGGCCAGCCAGAGCCACTCGGTGGCCCAATGCCCGGCGTCGACGAGATACGGCGGACCACCACGAGATTCCTCCCGAGCCTCGGACGCGGGATGGTGGCGCAGGTCAGCCGTGACATAGACGTCGGCCCCCGCCGCCCGGACCGCGGCGAAACGGTCGTCGCCGGAGCCCCCGAGCACGGCAACCCGGCATACCGAGGCAGTCGCCGGGCCAGACACCCGGATGCCGCCCGCCGTGGGCGGGAGCTGGGCCGCGAGCGCTTCCACGAATGCCCGCAGGGTGGTGGGCGCGGCCAACTCGCCCACCCGGCCGAGCGGCTGGCCGTCCTCGATGTCCAGGGGCCGCACCTGGGTCAGCCCGCAGGCCGCGGCGAGGGCGTCGCTGACGCCAGGGTCGGCGACGTCGGCGTTGGTGTGGGCACAAAAGATCGCCAGATCCGCGACGACAGCCCTGGTGATGGCGGCGCCCTTGGCGAAGGTCGTTGCGACAGAGTGGATTCCGCGCAGCAGTAAGGGATGATGGGTAATGAGCAGGTCGGCCCCTGCAGCGATGGCCTCGTCGATGACGGCCAGCGTGGGGTCGACGGCGAGATGGATGCGCCGCACCGGCTGGTCGGGGTCGCCGGTCACCAGCCCGACCCGATCCCACCCGAGCGCGGTCTCGGGCGGGTAGAGCGCGTCGAGGGCGGTCAGGACGTCGCGCAGAAGGACGCTCATGTGGGCCCGGCCGGGTTCGAACCGACGACACCCGCGGTGTAAGCGCGGTGCTCTGACCAGCTGAGCTACAGGCCCCAAGCGGCGGAGAACGACCCGGTATGCCGGTCGCCACCGTCGCGGCGGTTCATTGTGCCACCGACGCCCCGGCTCCGGGTGTCAGCCCTCCCGGCGCAAGTCCGCCAACGCCGTCCGGTAGTCGGAGAAGTCGCGAGCCAAGCCGGTCGGGTTGACCTCGGTCCAGCGCACGATGCCTTCGCGGTCGAGCAGGAAGGTCCCCCGCTGCGCGAAGCCCTTCTCGGCATTGAAGACCCCGAATCGACGGGCGACGTCCCCATGCGGCCAGAAGTCGGACAGCAGCGGGAAGAAGTAGCCCTCGGCGTCGGCCCAGGCGCGCAGCGCGAACATCGGGTCGCACGAGATCGCCAGCACCTGGATGCCATCGTGTTGGAAATCCTCCAGACCGTCGCGGACCGCCCGCAACTCGCCGGTGCAGATGCCCGAGAAAGCGAACGGCACGAAGACCACGACGACGTTGCTGTGCTCGCGCACAGTCGCCAGCGACACCTCGGTCCCGAGGTGGTCGACCAACGTGAAGTCGGGGGCCCGATCTCCGACGGCCAGAGGAGCACTCATACGGTCAGTCTGCCAGCCCGCACCGACAGCGCGCGGCCGCTCGCGGGTATGCCGTGGGGCCAGATATCCCGCCTGGCCAGTGAGACAGTAGGGCGAACGCCCGGGTCGCTATTGGTATGCCGGGCGGCGGGGTTTTCAGCGACGTGCCGAACGGGGGGCGACAAGTCGAGCGACGGTCCAGTTCCGCGACACGTTGGCGACCCCGGCCGGATGCAGTCCCGCCGTGACGGCAGCATCCTCAATGTCGCTGGGCTCGACATGGCCCCGTCGTCCGGCTCGCGGCGTGCACAGGACGAGGAAACCGCGGTCCACGAGATTGGTTAGGGCATCGACGAGCGTGTCCACCAGGTCACCGTCGTCGGCTCGGAACCATACGAGCACAGCGTCGGCACCGTCGGTGTAGCCCTCGTCTTCGAGGGGGCTGCCGACCACCTCTTCGATGGCTAGTCTCAGGTCTTCATCAACGTCGTCGTCCCACGCGAACTCCTGGACGATCTGCCCAGCCGCGAAACCGACCTTGGTCAGCATCGTTGCCTGCGCAGCCTCCGCCTGCCCTTGCACGGACCTGTCCGTCCTTTCGTGATCCTGATGGCGGGAACTGACCCCTGTTCAGTTCAGTCTGCCGCAGCGACCCGGCGTTGTGGGTAGTTGCGGGGGTGAGATCACGCACCAGATTTCGGCGAGCGGACGGCATACCCGCGTCTCATCCGAGCCGTCCCATCTCGTGACTCAGATGTGACGTAGACCGCTTTCGGGTAGAGGATGGGGGCAGCCACTGCAGAAAGGACCCACACCGTGTCAGGCCAGTCCGGACCCATCTTCAACGGCATCCCGAGCCAACTCCCCGACACCGATCCCGAGGAGACCCAGGAATGGGTGGAGTCGCTGCAGGGAGTCATCGACGGGCAGGGCCGCACCCGCGCGCGCTACATCATGCTGCAGTTGCTGGCGCAGGCCCGCGGCCAGCAGGTGGGGGTCCCCTCGCTCACGGCGACCGACTACATCAACACCATCCCGCCGGAGCGCGAGCCATGGTTCCCCGGGGATGAGGACATGGAGCGGCAGTACCGGCGCTGGATCCGCTGGAACGCCGCGGTCATGGTGCACCGGGCACAGCGCCCCGGCGTCGGCGTCGGTGGGCACATCTCCACCTATGCCTCGGCGGCCACGCTCTACGAAGTCGGGATGAACCACTTCTTCCGCGGCCCGGACCACTCCGGCGGCGGCGACCAGGTCTTCTTCCAGGGTCACGCAGCGCCGGGGATGTATGCCCGCGCCTTCCTCGAGGGCGTGCTGGCGGAGGAGGACCTCGACGGCTTCCGCCAGGAGAAGTCGCACCTGGTCGACGGCACGATCCGCGCCCTGCCGTCCTATCCGCACCCCCGGTTGATGCCGAAGTTCTGGCAGTTCCCCACGGTGTCGATGGGCCTGGGCCCCATGAACGCCATCTACCAAGCGCAGTTCAACCGCTACCTGCACCACCGCGGGATCAAGGACACCAGCGGACAGCGGGTCTGGGCCTTCCTCGGTGACGGCGAGATGGACGAGCCCGAGTCGCGCGGTCTGCTGCAGCTGGCCGCCAACGAGGAACTCGACAACCTCACCTTCGTCATCAACTGCAACCTGCAGCGCCTCGACGGTCCGGTGCGTGGCAACGGCAAGATCATCCAGGAGCTGGAGGCCTTCTTCCGGGGCGCCGGCTGGAACGTCATCAAGGTCGTGTGGGGCCGCGGCTGGGACCCGCTGCTGGCCGCCGACCGTGACGGCGCGCTCGTGCACATCATGAACGAGACGAGCGACGGCGACTACCAGACCTTCCGCGCCAACGACGGCGCCTATGTCCGCGAGCACTTCTTCGAGCGTGACCCGCGCACGGCCAAGATGGTCGAGAAGCTCACCGACGAGCAGATCTGGAACAACCTGCGCCGCGGTGGTCACGACTACCGCAAGGTGTATGCCGCCTACCTCGCCGCCATGGAGCACACCGGTCAGCCGACGGTCATCCTCGCCAAGACCATCAAGGGCTTCACGCTGGGTTCGCACTTCGCCGGCCGCAATGCCACGCACCAGATGAAGAAGCTCACCCTCGATGACCTCAAGGGTTTCCGCGACCTGCTGCGCATCCCGATCAGCGACGCCCAGCTCGAGGCCGACCCCTACCAGCCGCCGTATTACCACCCCGGTCCCGAGGACCCGGCGATCCAATACATGTTGGCCCGCCGTCGTGCCCTGGGTGGCTCGGTGCCCTCGCGACGTACCGCCCACGTGCCGCTGCCGCTGCCGCCGGCCGACTCCTACGAGGCGATGAGCAAGGGCTCGGGCAAGCAGCAGATCGCCACGACGATGGCCTTCGTGCGCCTGCTCAAGGACCTCATGCGCGACAAGGGTTTCGGTTCGCGGGTGGTGCCGATCATCCCGGACGAGGCGCGGACCTTCGGGATGGACTCGTTCTTCCCGACCATCAAGATCTACAACCCGCATGGCCAGAACTACACCCCGGTCGACGCCGAGCTCATGCTCGCCTACCGCGAGTCCGAGCAGGGCCAGATCCTGCACCTGGGCATCAACGAGGCCGGCTCGATGGCCGCCTTCACCGCCGCTGCCACGGCATACGCGACCCATGGGCAGCCGATGGTGCCGATCTACATCTTCTACTCGATGTTCGGCTTCCAGCGCACCGGTGACTCGATCTGGGCGGCTGCCGACCAGATGAGCCGCGGCTTCCTCATCGGTGCCACCGCCGGTCGCACGACGCTCACTGGTGAGGGTCTGCAGCACGCCGACGGCCACTCGCCGCTGCTGGCCGCGACCAACCCGGCCGTGGTCACGTACGACCCGGCCTTCGGCTACGAAATCGCCCACATCGTGCGCGACGGGCTGGAGCGGATGTACGGCGAGGGCGACGAACATGTCGACGCCCGCGGCCGCAACCGCGACGCGATCTACTACCTGACCGTCTACAACGAGCCGATCGTCCAGCCGGCCGAGCCCGACAACCTTGACGTCGAGGGCCTGGTCAAGGGGATGTACCTGCTCAAGAAGGCCGACACCGAGGGGTGGCAGCACCAGCCCGCCCGCGCTCAGTTGTTGGCCTCGGGTGTTGCCGTGCCGTGGGCGCTGGAGGCGCAACGGCTGCTCGCCGACGACTTCGGCGTTGCCGCCGACGTCTGGTCGGTCACCTCGTGGACCGAGCTGCGCCGGGACGGTTTGGCCGCCGATGAGCAGGCCTTCCTGCACCCCGAGCAGCCGGCCCGCACGGCATACGTGACCGAAGCGCTCTCCGCCACCCAGGGGCCGGTCGTCGCGGTGTCGGACTACATGCGCGCGGTCCAGGACCAGATCCGGCCCTGGGTCCCGGGCGACTTCGTGAGCCTCGGCGCCGACGGGTTCGGTTTCTCCGACACCCGGGCTGCGGCTCGGCGGTTCTTCCACATCGACAGCCCGTCGATCGTCGTGCGGACCCTGCAGGCGCTGGCCGCTCGCGGGGAGGTCGACCCACAACTGGCCCGGGATGCGGCCGACAAGTACCGCCTGCTCGACATCACCGCCGGCACGACGGGCAACGCCGGAGGCGATGCCTGATCGCCCGTTGGCGCACGCGATGACCGACTGGTGGTCTCGGATGAGGGATCGGTCGGCGGTGGAGGCGCAGTACTCCACCACCGACCGGCTCTCCCGGCGGCTCTCGATCTGGGGTCCGGGGCCCGAGGGCGTAGACCCAAACGTCCTGCTGCGCGATGCGATCGTCACGCTGCACCCGCGCCGCGCGGTGGAGATCGGGTGCGGCACAGGCGCGTTGGCAGCCTCGGTATGCCGTGTGCTCCCCTCGTGCGACTACCTCGCCACCGATCTTTCCCCGGCGATGGTGGCTGCGACGACAGCGCACGGAGTTCGGGTCGAAGTCGGCGATGCAGGTTCGCTTCCGGTGCAGGACGGCTGGGCGGATGTCGTGATCGCCGCGTGGATGCTCTATCACGTGCCGGATCTGGACGGCGTGCTCCGGGAGGTCGCCCGGGTGCTCGCGCCCGATGGCACACTCCTCGCCGTGACCAATGGCGATCGTCACCTGGCGACCCTGCTGGCCGACGTCGGCGTGGGTCCGGCGCAGACCCAGTTCAGTTCGGAGAACGGCGCCGCCTCACTGCGAGAGCACTTCGGCGAAGTCTCGCAGCGGGACGTCGAGACCCTGGCGACCTTTCCCGACCATGGTGCGGCCACGGCATACCTGGACACCATCGACCCGACGCTGGGAGCTGCCCTTCCCGCCTTCCAGGGCCCTCGATCGGATGCCGGCTTCACGACGATCTTCACCGCCCGGAACCCGAGACCATTTTGATGGTTATGCACGTGGATGCACCTGGATGCACATGATTGGACTAGTGTCCAAACATCTTGACGTCCCTCCCCGTGAACAAGCAGGAATCACCGGGCACCCGCGACATCGTCAGGAAATGCTCACTCGCGAACCGGAGGCGTTGAGGAGTCGGAGCGGGACGAGCAGTCGGCATACCGCTGACTGACCGTGGCGTTGACCCGCGTACTCGACGTGGCCGCGAGGTGGCGTCCAATGGTCATCCTGGTGCAGACACGAGAGGTGTTCACAATTCCTGCGCGAACGCCCGGATATCACTCGGGCTGAGGCGTACAACACACGCACACAGACCCGAACGCGAGCTTATCCTCGAAGTGTCGAGCATTCTCGCTCACGAAGCATTCAGGGGATGACAGTGAGGGCAATAGAAGTCGGCACATCTCTGGGGTGGCCTTTTGCCACTTCTCGTTGTTACCGCAATTTCTGGAGCGCCGGCCGCCCACGGCCAAGAGGTCGCAGATGGACGCGTGGGGCCGCTGGGTTGCCCCACCGAGTCCTGGTACGAGGCCAGAGTTGTGGGATCACCGAGATACGAATCGATCGGCCCTGTGCAGGGAAAGTACAACGGGTCGAGTGTTGCCGGGACCTTGACCTACCAAGTGACGACGACGACTTCGAAGTCATCGACAGTTTCGGTGGGTGGCTCAATTTCAGCTGGCTGGGCTATCGCGACGGTTGAGGCCACCCTAGGGTACGACGTTACGGAGAGCACCAGTACAGGCGTGTCTCTTACGGACACGCTCGTCGTGCCTGCGCGTCGATACGGCTATCAGCAACCCAAAATCGAGCGCACGACCTTCGCGATCGACCTCCACCGGATTGGGAGTTCTTGCGCTGAGACCGTGACAGTTGCCGGCTATCTCAACGCCGTC
>WBZM01002131.1_pt2 | contig 11524 bp, 6 predicted proteins | sample 5204271 | NCBI WGS metagenome assembly WBZM01 (sample SAMN12344346, study PRJNA552823) | activated sludge metagenome | biome: Activated sludge suspended growth; feature: Nitrification reactor; material: Wastewater; isolation source: activated sludge from nitrification reactor of wastewater treatment...
TGGGTGCTCTCGTCCACCACGATGAACGCGCCCGTCGCCCGGCACGCCCCGTACGCGTCGCTGAACACCGGCTGCGCCAGCTTGAACGTCACGCGCGCGATGTCGTTCATCCGCAGCTCCGTCGCGGGCGTCTCCTCGCCGGTGTTCACGTCGATGCGGTACGCGATCGCCGCCACCGCGGCCTTCGTCTCGCGCGTCGTGTGGCGCACCAGGAAGCGGCGCGCCCGGTCGAGCGGGGCCTCCGCCAGCCAGCACACCATCGCGTCCACTTGCTTCCTCCCCTCCGGGGCGCTGCCGGCGTGCGCGATCATGTCGCCGCGCGAGATGTCGAGCTCCTCGTCGAGCACCAGCGTCACCGACTGCTCGGCCACGCCAACCCCCACCGACACCCCGCCCACCTGGACGTCCTGCACGCCCACCTCGCGGCCCACGGGCAGCACCACGACGCGGTCGCCCGTCTTCACCACGCCCGACTCCACGCGGCCCGCGAAGCCCCGGTAGCCGGCGCCCGCGCGCGTCGCGTCGACCCCGACGCCCGCGCCCCCGAGGCCCTCGTCGTGGACGCGCAGCACGTACTGAACCGGGAAGCGCAGCGGGCCCGCGGCGACCTCGCGCGAGGCGGGGGCGCTCTCCAGGAGGTCGAGCAGCGCGGGGCCGTCGTACCAGGGCATCGCCTCGCCGCGGTCGACCACCATGTCGCCCTGGAGCGCCGACATCGGGAGCACCTTCACCTCCGTGAGCCCGATGCTCCGCGCGAAGGCGAGGTACTCGTCGCGGATCCGTTCGAAGGTGGCGCGGTCGTAGCCGACGAGGTCCATCTTGTTGACGGCGGCGACCACGTGGGGGATGCCGACGAGCTTCGCGATGTACGAGTGGCGGCGCGTCTGCGTGAGCACGCCCTTGCGGGCGTCGATGAGGATCACCGCGAGGTGGGCCGTCGAGGCGGCCGTCACCATGTTGCGGGTGTACTGCTCGTGGCCCGGCGCGTCGGCGATGATGTACTTCCGCGTGCCGGTGGAGAAGTAGCGGTAGGCGACGTCGATGGTGATCCCCTGCTCGCGCTCGGCCTGGAGGCCGTCCGTCAGCAGCGAGAGGTCGACCGCGTCGAGGCCGCGCTTCTTCGAGGTTCGCTCGATGGCGTGGAGGGTGTCGACGAGGATGGCGCGCGTGTCGAAGAGGAGCCGGCCGATGAGGGTGCTCTTGCCGTCGTCGACGCTGCCGCAGGTGAGGAAGCGGAGGAGGCCGTGGTCTTCGGGGGTCATCAGAAGTAGCCCTCCTTCTTGCGCTGCTCCATCGAGGCCTCGGAGGTCTGGTCGTCGAGGCGGGTCGCGCCGCGCTCGGTGATGGTGGTGGCCGCCGTCTCCTCGACGATCTTCGCCACCGTGTCGGAGGTGGAGTCCACCGGCGCCGTGCAGGTGATGTCGCCGACCGTGCGGAACCGAACCATCCGCTCGACCACCTCCTCGCCCGCGCGCGGTGGGGTCACCTCGGTGACGGGGACGATCGCGCCGTTGCGGATCACCACCTTGCGGGGGTGGGCGAAGTAGATCGACGGGAGCTCGAGCTTCTCGCGCTCGATGTACTGCCAGACGTCGAGCTCGGTCCAGTTGGAGATGGGGAAGGCGCGGATGTTCTCGCCCTTGAAGGTGCGGGCGTTGTAGAGGTTCCAGAGCTCGGGGCGCTGGTTCTTGGGGTCCCACTGCCCGAAGTCGTCGCGGAAGCTCATGATGCGCTCCTTGGCGCGGGCCTTCTCCTCGTCGCGGCGGGCGCCGCCGATGCAGCAGTCGAAGCCGAACTCCGCGATCGCCTCCAGCAGCGTCACCGACTGGTGCTTGTTGCGCGGCTCGTCGGGGCCGCGCAGCACCACCGTCCCGCGCCGCATGGAGTCCTCCACGGAGCGGACGATGAGCCGCTCGCCGAGCTCGGCGGCGCGCTTGTCACGGAAGGCCGTGACCTCGGGGTAGTTGTGCCCCGTGTCGATGTGCATCAGGGGGAAGGGGAACCGCGCGGGCCGGAAGGCCTTCTCCGCCAGGCGCAGCAGGCAGATCGAGTCCTTGCCGCCGGAGAAGAGCAGCACGGGGGTCGCGCACTGTCCGGCGACCTCGCGGAGGATGTGGATCGCCTCGGCCTCGAGCCAGTCGAGGTGCGAGAGCGGGCGTGGGGCGTCCATGGGTGGCCCCGCGTATAGCGCAAGGTGAGCGCCGCGCTCAACGTCGGCGACGCCACCGGAGGCACGAACGGGGGCAGGTCAGGGGCGGGAGATCAGCACGGAGAAGCTCCCCGAGTAGCTCGAGAAGCCGTCGACGTACACGACGTGGAGCCCGGGGTTCGCGCTCGCCGAGCCCGTGATGGTCGACTGGAGCCCGCACGCGTCGTCGTTGCACGCCTCGCCGACGCCGTCGCCGCTGCGCAGCCCGAGGAGCGTGTCCCAGCTCGCGCGCGAGCAGGTGGTGGCGGTGACGGTGCCCGACGCGCCGCCCGGGCACGTCTTCCACCAGAAGGAGACCTCCGGCGCCGCGCCGCCGCCGCACGACTGGGTGACGCCGCTCGCGCCGCTGGTGACGCCGCTGTAGGTGCCGCTGCCGGGGTTGACGAGGTTGACCGCGCCGTTGCCCACGGGGAGGTGCTGGAAGCGGATGCTCGCCGGCCCCATCGCGCCGCCGTAGCCCGCCAGCACGAGGTAGTAGGTGCCCGCGGGGAGCACGGCCGCGAGCTGCGACTGGAGGCCGCCCGAGGTGCACCCCACCGAGCCCATGTCGTCGTTGCAGTAGGCCATGCCGGCGGGCGCCGCGGAGGTGATGGGCGACGCGCAGCCGGTCGCGAGGTAGAGCACGGTGTCGTAGCCCGCGCCCGCGGTGTCGGCGTACACCAGCTCGCGCTGCCCGAGCGTGAAGCGGAACCACACGTCGGGCCCGGCCGATCCGCAGGGCGGCGAGAGCTCGTTGGAGGCGCCGACGGTGGTGGCCGCGATCGTCTGGTTGGTGAGGGCGAGGGAGATGGTCTGGGCCCCCGCGCAGGTGTCGTTGGCGGGCCCCGCCGTCCGGCACGCGCCGCCGACGCAGGTCTGCCCGGCGCCGCAGACGTTGCCGCAGGCGCCGCAGTTGCGCGCGTCGCTGGCGGTGGAGACGCAGGCCCCGCCGCAGTAGGTGGTGCCGCCGGTGCAGATCGACCCGCACGCCCCGCCCGAGCACGCGGTCCCCGGCGGGCAGCTCGTGCCGCAGCGGCCGCAGTTGAAGTTGTTGTTGGTGAGGTTGACCTCGCAGCCGTCGGCCTCGGCGCCGTTGCAGTTTTCGAAGCCGGGGGCGCACGCGCCGATGCGGCACGCGCCGCCGCTGCACGAGGCGCCGGCGTTGGGCAGGCTGCACGCGCGGCCGCAGGCGCCGCAGTTGGTGACGTCGGCGCCGACGTTGGTCTCGCAGCCGTCGGCGTCGACGCCGTTGCAGTTGGAGAAGCCCGGGTTGCACGCGCCGATGCGGCAGCTCGCGTCGGCGCAGGCGACGGCGGCGTTGGCGAGGCGGCAGGCGCGCCCGCAGGCCCCGCAGTGCTCCACCGCCGCGCGGAGGTTGGTCTCGCAGCCGGTGGACGCCACGTTGTCGCAGTCGCCGAAGCCCGCCGCGCAGGTGAGCCCGCAGGCGCCGCCGCGGCAGGCGGGTTCGCCGTTGGCGCCGCCGGGGCAGGCGCGGCCGCAGCCGCCGCAGTGCTGCGCATCGGTCTCCAGGGTGGCGCAGCGGTCGCCGCAGAAGGTGGTGCCGCCGCCGCAGATGGAGCCGCACGCGCCCATCGAGCAGGCGGTGCCGGCGGGGCAGCGGTTGCCGCAGCGGCCGCAGTTGGCGTTGTCGGAGGAGACCGGGGTCTCGCAGCCGTTCATCGCGTCGCCGTCGCAGTTGTCGAAGCCCGCGCGGCAGCCCGAGAGCGCGCAGCGGCCGTCGACGCACGAGGCGTTGCCGTTGGCGAAGGCGCAGGCCACGCCGCACGCGCCGCAGTTCGTCGGGCTGGTGGCGGTGGAGGTCTCGCAGCCGTTGGCGGCGCTCATGTCGCAGTCGCCCGCGCCGGGGGCGCACTGGAGCCCGCACACGCCCATCGCGCAGGTGGCGGTGGAGGCGGGGCCGCTCGGGCAGGCGTTGCCGCACATCCCGCAGTGCGCCGCGGTGCTGGTGAGCGCGGTCTCGCAGCCGTTGGCCGGGTCGCCGTCGCAGTCGCCGAAGCCCGCGGCGCACTCCGTCCGGCACGCGCCGGCCATGCAGCGCGCGGTGGCGTTGGGCCCGGTCGGACAGGCGCGGCCGCACATCCCGCAGTTCATCGCGTCGGCGGCGAAGTCGGCCTCGCAGCCGTTGGCGGCCGTCCGGTCGCAGTCGCCGAAGCCGGTGTCGCAGGTGCCCACCGCGCAGGCCCCCGCGGTGCACACCGGCGACCCGCGGGCGACCACGCACGCGTTGCCGCAGCGCCCGCAGTTGCTCGTGTCGGTGGCGACGCGCTGGCAGGCGCCCGCGCAGCACCCGCCGCCCTCGCCGCACGACATCCCGCAGGCGCCGCAGTGCATCGCGTCGGCCTGGAGGTCGTGGCACTGCCCGTCGCAGCAGGTCGAGCCGACCCCGCAGGCGTGCGCCTCGGTGCAGCCGGGCACGCACGCCCCCATCCGGCAGACGGTGCCGAGGGCGCAGTCGACGTCCTCCGTGCACCCGACGCAGCGGCGCGTGGTGAGGTCGCAGCGGACCGGGCTCCCGGGCATCGCCCCGCAGTCGGCGTCGTTGGAGCAGCCCACGCGGCAGGCGTTGTTCATCGGGTCGCAGACCTGGCCGGGGGGGCAGGTGTCCTGCGCGGGCGTGCACTGGGCGCACTGGCCGGTGACGGTGTCGCAGACGGGCCCGGCGGGCGAGGCCGCGCAGTCGTCGTTGGTGGCGCAGCGGTTCATCGGCGCGGCGTCGGGCTTGGGGCCGACCTCGGCGCCGTCGCCGACGGTCGCGTCGCGGAGGACGTCGACGTCCGGCGTGGCCTCCGCGCACCCGAGCGCGGCGAGCGTGACGGCGAGAGCAAGCAGGCCCCGGGGCGAAGCGCGGCGGGCGGTCATGGCGGCGACGATATCACGCGCGCCCGACGCGACGGTGCGCGCGAAGCCACGTCCACCCGAGGCCCCTCCGTCGTAGTGTCGCCCGAACCCCCCCGATGCCGACCCTCACCCGCCGCTCGCTCCTCGCGCTCGCCCTCCTCGGCTGCCGGCGGCGCCACGGCGCGCCCGCCCGCGCGTCACGCGTGGCCTCCGGCGCCCCCGCGCGCCGCGTCGTGTCGCTCGCGCCCACCGCCACCGAGTCCCTCGTCGCGCTGGGCTTCGCCGACCGCCTCGTCGCCGTATCCTCCCTGTGCCACGGGCCCGCGGGGCTCCCGCGCGTCGGCACCATGGTCGCCCCCGACGCGTCCGCGATCGCCGCGCTCCGCCCCGACGCGCTCGTCGGCGTCGAGGGCCCGGTGGCCACCACCACGCTCGCGCCCGTGCTCGCGACCGGCCTGCGGCGCGTCTTCCCGCGCGCCGAGACGCTCGAGGACTACCTCCGCGCGCTCGACGACTACGCCACGCTCGTCGGAGCTCCGGCCTCCGCGGACGCGCTCCGTCGGCGCATCACGGAGGGCGCGGCGCGGGTCTCGCGCGCGGTGGCGGGGCGCGCGCGGCCGAAGGTGCTCGCGGTGTACACGGCGTCGCCGCTGGTGGTCGCCGGCCCGGGCTCGTGGGTCGACGCGGCCCTCCGCGCGGCCGGCGCCGACAACGCCGCGCAGAGCGCCAACCGCCACCCGATGATCAGCCCCGACCAGGCGGCGGCGTGGGCCCCGTCGCTCGTGCTCGACCTCACCGTCGGCGGTGGGGAGACGGATGTGGTTGCGGCCCTCGCGCCCGCGCCCGACGACGGGGGCACGGCGATGACGGCGCCGCGCGTGGTCCGCGTCGACGGCGAGCTCGTGCGGCGGCAGGGGCCGCGCTTCGCGGAGGCGGCCGCGGCGATCGCGCGGGCGGTTCATCCGGGCGTCGCGCTGTGAGGGGCGGCGCGCTCGCGCTCGCGCTCGCCTCCGCGCTCGCGGCGGGGCGCGCCGAGGCGCACCAGGACTCGGTCGCCCACCTGCGGGTGACGGCCGAGGGGCGCGCCGTCCACGCGGAGCTCCGCGTCGAGGCCGTCGACCTCAACGAGGCCCTCGGCGCCCCGCCCTCGCGCGACGTCACCCGCGAGGAGGCCCTCGCCAACGCGGGCCGCGCGGCCTCGTACGCCCACGCGCGCCTCACCCTCCGCGACGCCGCCGGCGCGTGCGCCCCGGGGCCCCACCGCGCCCGCACCGAAGACCGCCGCGACACCTGGGACCTCGTCCTCTCCCTCACCTGGGAGTGCCCGCACGCGGTCGACGCGCTCTCGGTCCGGTATGGGCTCTTCTTCGACGTCGACCCGCGGCACCAGGGGATGGCCTCCGTCGCGCTCGGCGGGCGGGACACCCAGCACGTCTTCCGCGACCGCGCGCGTGATCTCTCCGTCGACGCGCGCCCCGCGCTCGCCCGACAGCTCGCGACGTACGTCCGGCTCGGCGTCGACCACATCTTCCTCGGCTACGACCACGTCGCCTTCCTCCTCGGGCTCCTCCTCGCGGTGGGCGACAAGGCGCGGCGGGAGAGCGCGCGCGCCGTCCTCGCGATCGTCACCAGCTTCACGCTCGCCCACTCCGTCACGCTCGTCGCCGCGGCCCTCGGGCTCGTCCGGCTCTCGCCCGCGCTCGTCGAGCCCGCCATCGCCGCCTCCATCGCCTTCGTCGCCGTCGAGAACCTCCTCCCGCGTGAGCCCGCCCGCCGCCCCGCGCTCGCCTTCGGCTTCGGCCTCATCCACGGCTTCGGCTTCGCGGGCGTCCTCGCCGAGCAGGGGCTCCCGGCGCGGGGGATGGTGCCGTCGCTCCTGGCCTTCAACGTCGGCGTCGAGCTCGGGCAGCTCGCCCTGGTGGCCTGCGCCCTGCCGGTCCTGTGGCTCCTCGGGGCCCCGCGATGGACCGGGCGTGCTGCCGCCCTCGCGCTGGCGGGCCTCGCCGGGGCCTGGGGTCTGCTCGCGTCGGCGGGGGTGGGGCGGGGGACGCTGGCGGCGCTGCTCCTGGGGGCGGTGCCGGCGCTGGCCGTGGCCTCGCGGCGCTGGGGCTACGCGGCGGGCGTGCGGCGGGCGGCGAGCGTGGCCCTGGCGGTGTTGGGGCTCTTCTGGCTGGTCGAGCGGGTGGGGGGGCGGACGTTCTTCGGGGGCGCCCTGGGGTGAGCAAATCCGGCGACGGGTCTCCGGCGTAGAGGCGGGTACGCGACCCGTGGCGCGGCGGCGAAACCCTCAGGCGGGGTGTGCCGGGCGGACGGGCGGGCGCTCCCCACCACTGAAAGGCAATGGCGTGATGACCCCCAAGACACGACTCGGCGCGGCCGGACTCACGGCGATGCTCGCGGCCCTCTCCCCCGCGGGCGCGTGGGCGTCGAGCCACCGCGAGGCCCCGCTCATCTCCGAGGACCCGTCGGCTGACAACACCGACCTCTACGTGTTCACGTCGCCCGACAACCCCAACAACGTCACCATCCTCGCGATGTACATCGGGCTCGAGGAGCCGGGCGGCGGCCCCAACTGGCTCCGCTTCTCCGACGACGTGCTCTACGAGATCAAGATCGACAACAACGGCGACGGGCGCGCCAACGACATCGTCTACCAGTTCAGCTTCACCACGCACTACAACCGCGGCGGCGCGATGGGCGTCGGCGGCGCGGTGGGCCCGGCGGGGACGTTCTTCTACAACGTCGGCCACATCACCGGGCTCCCGACCCCCTCCAACTTCAACGGCGCCCTCGTCGCCCAGACGATGAACGTCCGCAGGATCGTCGGCGGCCGCGGGGGCACGGACGTCGGCGTCAACATCCCCGTCGCGCCCACCTACGTCGGGCGCTTCGCCTACGGCGCCGGCGGCCGCCCCGCCACCGACGACGCGCGCTACACGAGCATCTGGCAGTCGGCGGTGACCAACCTCACCGGCGGCGGGCGCGTCTTCGCGGGCCCCACCGACGACCCCTTCTTCGTCGACCTCGGCGCCGTCTTCGACGACGTGACCTTCCGCGACTCGGTGATGGGCTTCGGCTCGCGCGGCGGCGGCTACGACTACGTCGCCGGCTACAACGTCCACACGATCGCGCTGGAGGTTCCCGCGACCGACCTCGTCGCCGCCGGCACGCCCACCGACATGAACAACCGCGGCAACGTCATCGGGGTGTACGCCACCGCGAGCCGGCCGCGCCTCACGCTCCGCCGCAACTGCGTCACCGACGCGCGCGCCGTCGGCCGCCCGGTGCCCGGCTCCAACTGCGCGCAGGGCTACGGCCAGTTCGTCCAGGTGTCGCGCCTCGGCATCCCCCTCGTCAACGAGGTGCTCATCCCCCTCGGCCTCAAGGACGCGTGGAACGCCGGCGCCCCCACCGACGACGCCTCCATCTTCGGCCAGTACATCCTCGCGCCTTCGCTCCCCACCTACGCGCAGGTGCTCTACGGGCCGAGCGGCGTCCGCGCCATGGCGGGCTACACGGCCCCGACGCGCCCCGTCGGCACCGCCACCGTGATGAACAACGACATGCTCGCGCTCGTCGTGGGCTCGCCGGGCATCATCCCTGGCACCCCGGCGGCGGGCTTCACCCCGGCCGACCTCCTGCGCTTCAACGTGCGGACGCCGCCGAGCGCCCTCCCGACCAACGCGGGCAACCCGACGCTCGGCACGGGCCGCAGCCGCCTCGCCGCGGCCGGCGGCGACCTCGGGGGCTTCCCCAACGGCCGCAGGCTCTTCGACGACGTGGTCGACATCGAGGAGCGCTACGTCCTCAACACCCTCGGCAACATCAACGCCATCCCCTTCGGCGACGGCGTCGACGGCAACGACAACGGCAACGCGGGCCCCAACGGCCGCACGGACGCCGCCCCCTACCGCGCCACGTTCCCGTTCGTGCAGATCCCCCTCCGCGGCGACGCCCTGCTCGTCCACCGGCAGGAGCCCACGCGTCCGATGTGATCCGAACGGCCCGCGGGTGACGTACCTGCGGGCACATGCGACGCGCCCTCCCGCTCCTCCTCCTCCTCGCCCTCCCCACCGCCGCCTGCAAGAAGACCCCGGAGGCCGACGCCGCGCCCGCTCCCTCACGGGCGGTGCGCGCCGAGGCCACGCCGATCAGCGCCGAGCCTGGCGGCGCGCTCACCCCCGTGGCGGGTGACACCGAGGCCGACCGGATGATCCGCGAGCTCCAGGAGCTCGCCCGGCGCAACCCGACCCGCGCCCGCCCGTGGCTCCGGCTCGCGCAGACCTTCGTCCGCAAGGCGCGCGAGTCGTCGGACCCGATGTTCTACCAGCTCGCCGACGACGCGGTGGGGCGGGCGCTGCGCCTCGACCCCAACGACCTCGCCGCCCTCCAGGTGCGCGGCCTCGTCTTCATGCAAGACCACCGCTTCGCCGACGCCCGCTCGCTCGCCCAGCGGGCCCTCGCGCGCGACGCGAACCAGGCCATCTTCCACGGGCTCCTCGGCGACGCGGAGATGGAGGTGGGCCACTACGCCGAGGCCGAGGCCGCCTACCAGCGCATGATCGACCTCCGCCCCAACCTCGCCTCCTACAGCCGCGGCTCGTGGATGCGCTGGCTGATGGGCGACGTCGACGGCGCCGTCGACCTCGCGCGCCGCGCCGTGGAAGCGGGCTCGCCGCGGGTGCCCGAGGAGCTCGCGTGGACGATCGTCCAGCTCGGCCACCTCGAGCTCGCGCGCGGGCGCCTCGCCGAAGCGAAGGCGTCGTACGAGAGCGCGCTGCGGGCCTTCGCCAACTACCCCCCGGCGCTCGACGGGCGCGGGCGCGTGAAGCACCTGGAGGGTGACCTCGCGGGCGCGGTCGCCGACCTCACCGCCGCGGCCGACGGGGCGACCACCACCGAGCACCTCGTCCACCTCGGCGAGGCCCAGGAGGCTGCGGGGCATGCGGCGGATGCGGCCGCGACCTTCGCGCGCGCCGAGCGGGCCGGGCGCCGCTCCGACCCGCGCACGCTGGCGGTGTACTACGCCGACCGCGACCGCGAGCACGAGGCCGCGGTGACGCTCGCCCGCGCGGAGCTCGCGCGGCGGCCCGACGACGTCTACTCGCTCGACGCGCTGGCGTGGGCGCTGTGCCGCGCGGGGCAGCTCCCGGAGGCCGCGCAGCTCGTCGACCGGGCCCGCCGGATGGGCACGCGCGAGGCGCGATTCGCGTACCACGCGGGGGTGATCGCGCTGGGCCTCGGGCACCGGCCCGAGGGGGAGGCGCTGCTGCGCGAGGCGCTGGCGATGAACCCGCACTTCGACGCGCGCGGCGCGGCGGACGCGCGGCGTCGGCTCGGCGCGGCGGGCGACGCAGGGGGTTGAAGCGTTACGGCGGCAGCGGGAGGCACTGCCCCGTGCGCGCCTCGCAGACGAGCGGGGCGCAGCAGTCGCCGTCGGTGCGGCACATCCCGCAGGCGCCGCTCACGCAGGCCTGCGTGCCGCGGCACACGCCCGCGCCGCAGCCCGTGCAGCCCGGGGTCGTCGGGGAGGGGCAGTCGTCGCCCGCGCGGAGGATCGAGCGGTCGTAGTGGATCGTGAGGTCGCCCGCGGTGACGACGCGCTGCGCGAAGAGCGAGCCGCGCATCTCGTTGAAGCCCGCGATGGTGACCGGCGCGCGCGGCGCGTACACGTTCCCTTGGAAGCCCGCGGCGCCCGCGAGGGTGAAGCCGCGGTCGCCGGCGATGTAGAAGCGCACCTTGGAGGGCCGGCTGACGCGCCCCATCCGCAGGTAGCCCGCGCCGGTGATCGACCCGAGGATGAAGACGTCGAGCTCGCCCATCGGGCCGAGGCGTACGTCGAAGAAGCCGCCGAGGTCGAAGTCGCCGCCGACGAAGAGCGCCGTGCGCCCGTTGACGGTGAGCGCGATGCTGCCGAGCCCGGCGACCCGGTCGATGAAGAAGCGCCCGCAGGGGAGCTCGACGCGCACCTCGCCGATGACGGCGTTGAGCACGTCGGTGCGGAGCCCGACCGCGGCGTTGTCGTTGCGCGCGCGGGCCTCGTTGACGGCCGCGGCGACGTCGAAGATCTCCTCGGGGCGGCACGCGCAGGGCGGCGCGACGTCGACCGGGGCCTGGCGCCGCATGCCGTCGACGCGGATGACGCCGATGGGGAGCGAGCCCGGCGGGGTGGTGAGGTCGCCGCGGACGTTGAAGGGGCCGAGGGCGAGGAGGTTGCCGCGGATGCGCGCGTTGCGCTCGGCGTCGAGCACGCCGACCACCTCGAGGTTGCCCTGGAGCGAGAGGTCGCCGCGGACGGTGTGGGCGCCGACGAGGCGGAGCGGCTGCGTGCCCGACATGGTGAGCGCGTCGCCGATGCGCATCACGCCGACGAGGCCGAGGCCGCCGTTGATGCCGATGGCGCCGCCGCGCTCGCCCATGCCCCCGGAGCCGCCCGAGTCGAAGGAGTCGGTGTAGAGGTAGCCGGCGAGGCCGAGG
>WBZM01003314.1_pt1 | contig 11523 bp, 14 predicted proteins | sample 5204271 | NCBI WGS metagenome assembly WBZM01 (sample SAMN12344346, study PRJNA552823) | activated sludge metagenome | biome: Activated sludge suspended growth; feature: Nitrification reactor; material: Wastewater; isolation source: activated sludge from nitrification reactor of wastewater...
CGCTTGCTGACATCCGCGCTGGGAGAATAGTTGGCCCGGCTTGGCGCGCAACACGGCAAAGTCCGGGAACCCCTTCCTGGACGTATCGGAGAGTTTCAATTTCGTCTTCGCCGCTACCCCGGCGCTGTAGGGGGTCACGTTCTTTGACACCAAGGTGAAAACGGGCGTGGCCATAGAGAACCGGGCGATTGCGCCCGATTTGGTCGATTGGCCGAAGTGGCCGGAAACGCACGTTTTTGTCGCTAGGTTTGACGCCCGGGCAAAGTTGCGGCCGAAAACGGACGGCGGTCGGCCGCCAGCGGCCATTGGCGGCCAAAGCGGGCGTCAGAGGCGTCAGAGGACTGAAAAGGCGTGAGATCGTGGCGAGGCCTGATCTGCGGCCGGGCGGGCAAATGGCCGGAAATGGCCGGCCGGTGGCCTCCGCCCGGAGACAGTTACGGCAAACTTGTCCGAAAACGCTCTAGGACCGACCGGTTAAAGTTTGCGATGCAAGGAAATCCATTGTGGAATAATCCCTTACGGCAAGGTCCATCGGAATATTGCCCTCAGTGCGGGGGGTCGAAGGGCCTGCGAGGTCGAGGTGAAGATTGACGGACCATAGGCTGCCATGCGAGCGGCCGGTGCGATAAAACCCGCGCTTGGTCAGTGGAAAGTTAGTAATGAAGCCCAAACGGCGGAGCCCAAGAAGGGCGTCGAGCGGGACAGGTACTTTGGAATTGTATGCGCAAATGAGCGCGCGAAAGCAAAAGCCGCGTTGGGGCGTCGGCAATTCTGTGACGTATTGAATAATCGTCGTCTTGACGGTGCGGCGGCTCGCGCCGCCGCCGACCCATGCGCAGGCACGAATGACGCGCTGGAGCGTCGCCGGCTCGACAAAGGCGAAGGGCGCATCGGCCGCGCCGAACAGGCCTGCCGCCGCCTTGCGAGCGAACAGATGAGCGACCGCCGCTTCAATCTCGACATGGAACCGCCAGTCCTCGGTGTGGCTTTGCGAGGCGGCGTAGCGGAGCAGGATTTCCGCGAAGAGCAGGCGGCTGAGGGTGCGCCGATCGTCCGCCGTTTCCGCGATCGCCGGGATCGCGCGGCGTCGCATCTCGAAATAGGCGGCGGTGCGGTCATGAAACATGCGCGGCAGCGTCGCGGCCAGCCGCTGGAAATCGGCGCGCTTCTCGCGGCGTTCAACGAAATGGCAGACGCCGGCCGGCAGCGCGCGGATATGAACCTGCCACGGGCCGGACGGGGTTTCCCTGCGGAAATAGGCGGGCTTGGCGGCGCGCAGCCGCCTGAGATAGCCGACCATCTCCGGGAGTGTGTTGGGCAGTTCGGGAAGCGGCGCGCATTCGACCAGGTCGCGCGCGGTGAACCAGTCGAACCAGCCCGAATAGCCCCTTTTCCTCGGGTTGAAGGCCGCAAGGCGCTCCGCGACGGCGGAAGGATCGAACGATGTGTTGGCCAGAAGCTTTTGTGCGGCCGGCGTGAAAGCGCGTAGCGAGATTTCCCACCCGCCGCCCCGCGCTTCGCGTTTCCGGAAATTGCCCGGCATCGTCTTGCGTAATTGCCGAAATTTTCGCGCCATTCCTTCGGGTGTGGCGGGGAGACGCGGCAGGCGCGCGCTGGCGGTCTCGCGCGCTGTAAACCATCGCTTCATCGGAAGCTCTCCAAACGAAAGCCCCCGCTTTGGGGCGGGGGGCGGCGTCAGAAACGCGGATCGGGAACGCCGTTCTGATGCCGGCTACGCGTCACTCGCGCGCGAACGCCTTGCGGAAGTCGTCGCTGATTTCTTCGATGCTGCGGGTGACGGAGCGCGCGATCACGGACAGGCCGGCCGCAATATCCTCGCTCGGGGCGTCGGTGTCCGACGCCATGCGGCTCAGCACATAATAGTCGAGCGCCAGCACCACACAGCGTTCGTCGTTGAGGCGTTCGAGAATGGCGCTTCGCGCGTATCCGCGATCGGCCTCGTCCAGGATGCGCTCGCGCATCGGCCGCTTGGCCTCCGCGTCGTTGGCTTCCAGTTTTTCGACGATCTCGCGGCGGCGGTTGGGATGCATGTCGGCCAGACGATCGCGCGTCTCTGTCTCGACCGGTTCTTTGGTGCTAGTGAAGGCGGTAGCCGTGGTCATGACTTATCCTCATGGCTCTCGGTCAGGCCCGGCGCGGATGTCTCACCATCGGCGTCGGGTCGCTATGCGATTGCGCAGCGCCCTACTTTTACCTACAATCGCGACGACATGCAACGACAATGTAGGTAATTGCAGGAATGGTGAAAACACCATCGCTAGGGGTTCGGGTGAAGCCCGAAACCAAGAAGGCTCTGGAGAAAGCGGCTGCCGCCGACATGCGGTCGCTGTCCTCTCTCATCGAGAAAATCCTAACCGAATGGCTCAAGGCCAACGGCTATCTCAAGAAGCCATAGGCGGGCGCGAAACCGCTCAATCCCGCGCCCGCCCGGCCTCGCGCCAGCGCATGGCGCCGCGCTGGACGGCTTCCGCTGTTCACAGGGCATTCGTCGCTGAGAAGCAACGACGAACGCCCGTGGTCAACGAGGGCGGAAGCTGGCGCGAGCCGATCTGATTTGCGGCGGGTTGGCAAGGGCTTAGACAGTTCTGACGGTCTATTGCGTGCGTTTTCGCGTCAGAAAGAACGATCACGGCAAGTCTAACGAACGCGGCGGATTTAAGCGCATCGGTTCTCCCGAAATTTTCGCATGTAATTCGAGCGGCCATGAACGGCGAATGACCTTCCACGACGGGAGGGCGCATGGCCGACAATCCGAGTGTTATGGAGGAAATGACGCTCTTGCTCGGCAAGGAGACGACCAACCTCATTCTGGATTGTGTGGGCGGGCAGCGGCTGTATGTCCCCAAAAAGTGGAGGCCAGGCGGTCCGTTCGGCGAGTTGGGCGAGGAAGTCGGCCGCAAGCTCTGCGAGGCCTATAACGGCGAGTGTCTTGAATTTCCGAACAGGCCGATGACAGCCGACGCGCGAAAGCAGATTGCCCGCGAAATGAAAGCGAGCGGCGCAATGGTCAATCAGATCGCGCGGCGGCTCGGCTGCACGGAGCGTCACGCGCGGCGGCTTGCTCGTCCCGTGCAACGCAAGCGCGCCTGACGGGACAAAGTCCCGTGTCCGCCACGGGCCTGACGAAGCATTCCTTGCGCAATGGGGAAGCCTTCCCCCCCAGCGGCAAGGAGCGTCAGACGTGACGGAAATAGCGCCGAAAGGCAAGATGTTTGACGATCTCTGCGACTATCTCGAAGATGAAGAACTTGTGTCGCGGATCATCGAAAAGTTTGGTGGGCGAAGCATTTCTATTCCGCAAAAATTGCGGGAAGATCATCCTCTTGCGGTCGGTCTCGGTTTGGATGGCGCGCAACGGTTGAGCGCATCGTTCGGCGACGAGAAGATAGACATTCCGCGCCAGCGATTTTCCGGCCGCCTGCGAACGGCCTATGTTCTGGAACTGCATCGTCAGGGCCTCGCGGTCAACGAAATCGCGCGCCGCGCGCAATGCACGTCGCGTTGGGTGCGCGAAGTCAAGAAGAGCGCCGGACGGTAAGGAAAACTTCTGCCGAAAATTTCGCGAAAGGCGGAACCCTTCCCCCTGACGGAGGCGCGCCTTTGGCCGAAATTTTCGGGGAAGGAAGGGTTCCTCTTTTGAATGGCGACTTCTCCATCATTCGCGACGTGTGCGGCGACGAGATTGCAGCCGCTCTTTCGCGCGAGTTTCCCGGCGTCCGCGTCTATATCCCCAAGCATCTGAACGAAACGACGCGCGTCGGCGCGACGACGCCGTTGCTGTGCATCGGTCGCGCTGCGGCGGAAGAATTGTCGGCGCGGTTCGGGGGCGCGAGCGTCTATGTGCCGCGCGATCCGCGCGGGCGGGCCGGGCGTTGCGCGGCCGTGGCGGCGGCGATCGGCGCTGGGCTCACCACGCGCGCGGCGGCGCTGGCGGCCGGGTGTTCGGAGCGGCTGGTGCAATCCATCCGCGCGAAGGCCGATCGCAGCGTTTCTGACGCCCCTCTAACGGGGGGTCGAACAAAGGTCCGCCACCCCACTAGCGGCCAAGGCGCGAAACGCGCCAGCGGCCGTCCCAATCGATCCTACGCAAGTGCAGGAAACCAAGCATGAGTTCCATGAACATCAGACAGGCGCGCGTCATCGATCCCGTTCTGACGACGGTCGTGCAGGGCTATCGACCAGCGGAGCGGGTCGGCCGCGTGCTGTTTCCGAGCGTCGACGTGCTCGCGCGCGGCGGCACGGTGCTCGAATTCGACCGCGAGAGTTTCCGGCGCAAGAACGCGATCCGCGCGCCGGGCGCTGGCACCATCCGCATCGCCTTCGGCTATGAGGGCAAGCCCTACGCGCTCAAGCAGGAAGCAATCGACGCGCCGGTGCCGCGCGAAATTCAGCAGGACGCCCAGGTCGTTCCCGGCGTCGATTTGGGAACGCGCGCGGTCATCGTCGTGATGGACAGCCTGACGCTCGGCCTCGAATACGAACAGGCGAAGATCGCGACCGATCCGGCGAATTATCCGGTCGGGCAAAAGCAGGCGCTGGCCGGAACGGACAAGTGGAACGATCCCGACAGCGATCCGCTCGCGATGGTGCTCGACGCCAAGGAAACCGTGCGCAAGCAGATCGGGCTCGACCCCAACCGCATGGTGCTGCCCAAGCCGGGGCTCAACGCGCTGAAGCGCCATCCGAAGATCACGGACCGCTTCAAGTATACGGACGCCAGCTCCATCACGCCGGACATGCTGGCGGCGCTGTTCGATCTCGAAACGCTCGCGGTCGGCAAGGCGCAGGCGCTGGAAGGGCCGGAAGGCGAAGAACAGTTCGTCGATCTCTGGGGCAACGCCGCCGCGCTGGCCTATGCGCCGATGACCGCCGAAGGAACGGAGCAACCGTCCTATGGCTACACCTACACGCTGAAAGGCTGCCCGTTCGTGGAAGAGCCCTATTGGGACGGTTCTCACAAATCGTGGATCTATGGCGTGACCTACGATCGCGCTCCGGTTCTGACGGGCATGTCGGCCGGCTTCCTGTTCCAGAACCTCGTCTGAGGCCGCACATGGCAAAGCCTCTGGAAATCTTTCGCGCCGGCACGCATCAACCGATGAACGGCGCGCCGCTCACCTTCAGCGACAACGATCTGCGCAAGATCGCGACCGACTACGACCCGAAGGTTGCGGAAGCGCCGATCGTCGTCGGCCACCCGACGACGGACGCGCCGGCCTATGGCTGGGTCGAAAAGCTGCAAGTCGTCGGCGACGTGCTGATGGCGGTCCCCAAGCAGGTGGAGCCTGCCTTTGCGGAGATCGTCAATGCCGGACGCTACAAGCGGATTTCCGCCAGCTTCTACCGGCCGGACACGCGCAACAATCCGCTGCCCGGCCGCTGGTATCTGAAGCACGTCGGCTTTCTTGGCGCAGCCGCGCCGGCCGTGTCGGGCCTCAAGTCCGTCGCCTTCGGCGCGGATGAGGGCGGCGTCGTCACCTTCGGCGCGATCGACAAGGGCGAGGAGGCCGCATTCTACAAGGCCGAATTCGAGCGGATGAAGACCAGCGCCTTTCTCGAGGAACAAATCCGCGAAGGCCGGTTGCTGCCCGCGCATGTTCAGGGCGCCGCCGCCTTCATGGCCGCGATCGGCGAGTTGGACGCCGTGTCGTTTGCGGCCGGCGAGGATGCGAAGGAAACGCCGCTCGACTGGTTCAAGCGGTACGTCCGTCAGCAGCCGAAGGTCGTGACCTATGGCCGAATGCCCGAATTGCAACGCGGCTACGAAGACAATGCGCCGGCCGCATTCGCAGCCCCGCGCGGTCATGAGCCGAACCCCGCCAGCATGGCGCTGCATGAGGATATTCTGGCAGAGGCCAAGCGTCGGAACATTCCCTATGTCGACGCTCTGAAGATCGTCGCGAAGCGTCAGAAGGCCTGATCCCATGAGCGGCGGCATGAACTTCCAGCTTACCATTGAGCTGATTACCAAGGGCATGGACGCCTTCAACAAGGCGGTCGCTGCGGAGAAGGCGATGGCCGAAGCCGGCAAGGCGGCGAACGCGGCGACAGTGGCCGGCGCGAACAAGGCCGAGGCCGCGCTTCATGCGGAGGCCAATGCCGCAAAACAGGTGGAAGCCGCCAACAGGGCCGTCGAGGCGTCGGCAAAGACCAGTGGCGCGGCGCAGGCCGCCAGCGCGTCGCGCATGGCGCGCGCGACCGAGGCCGCTTCTCGCGCATTTGCCAGCATGAAGGCCGGCGCGTCGTCGGTGGGCGCTGCTATCTCCGCATCGTTCGGCAAGGCCATGACGGCGGTTGGCCGCGTCGCGCGCGCCAGCATGGGCGTCGGCGCTGAATTCGCGAAGGGCGTCGCGGCGGGCGTCGCGGCCGAACTCGGGCCGCGCCTCAAGGGCGCGATGCAGAACGCATGGACCCGCGCGACCGGCTACACGCTGGCGAGCGGGCCGGGCGCGTTCCGCGCCAATGCCGGCATAGCGGCCGGCGCGGCGGCGCAGCAGGCGCAGGGGCTCATGAGCTGGGCCGCCAGTCAGGCGCTGTCCAACGTCAGAAGCGCGTCAGAGGCCGAAGAACGCTTGCGCGCCGATCTCGGCGCGGACGGCGCGCGCAAGGCGCTGGCGGCGGCCGACAAGGCGATGGTGTCCGTTCCGTTCGGCCGCGACGATGTTCGCGCCGCCCTGCCCGACATGATCGGCGCGGGCATCGACCCGGCGTCCGACCGCTTCCGCATGATCGCGGACGCCGCCGCCGCCAACGGCAAGACGATGGCCGAGGCCGCAGCCGCCTACAAGGCCGCGAGCGGCGGCGATCTGAGCGCACTCTCCGCGCTCGGCATCGGCGCGAAAGCCGGCGACGACGGCAAGGCCTCTCTCGTCTATCGCGCCCTCGGTCAGGACATGAACGTCGGCGTCGACGCGAACAACGCGGCCGATGTTCAGGCGAAGGTCGATGCGGCAATGCAGGCTCGCTATTCTGACGCCGCCGCGCGCAAAGCCGTGTCGATAGACGGCATGGTGACGAAGGCCTCGAACTCGTGGGACACGTTCATCGGCAAGGTGATGAACGCCGGGCCGCTGGATTTCTTCAAGGAGAAGATGGGCGGCGCGCTCAAGGGGTTCGATGAGGCCGTACAGAACGGCAATATCGACAAGTTCGCCAACGAAATCGGGGCCAAGATCAAGCAGGCCATGATGGAGGGCGAGCAATACGTGAAGGGCCTGCTCAAGCGGTTCGATGAATTCGCGGACAAGGTGCGCCCGGCGATCGATGCGATCGGCGGGCTCACGACGGCCTTGAAGGCGCTGGCCGTCGTCGGCGCGGTCAATGCGGTTGCTTCGCTGGTCGGCCCATTGTGGGCGATGGCGGGAGCGATGGGCGCCGTCAGCGTGCCGGCGCTGCTGGTCGTCGGGGCAGTCGCCGCCATCGCCGCCGCCGCCGTGCTGATCTACACCAATTGGGACAAGATCGGCCCGATGCTTTCCCGCATATGGGAGGCGATCAAGAGCGGCGCGAGCACGGCGTGGGAGGCGATTGCGACCGGCGCGTCAGAAGCATGGAACAGCCTATCGACTGCGGCCGGCGACGCATGGAAAAGGGTGCGTAGCGGCGCTGAGGGCGCATGGAAATGGGTGTCCGAAAGCGTGAGCAGCGGACTGGCGTCGGCCGAGACCGCCATCAAGGATTGGGGCGGAACCGCGCTGACGGCGATGCAGGGCGCATTCGGCAAGGTGCAAGGCTGGTTCAATTCGGCGGTCAGCGGGCTCGGCAAGGCATGGGACGGCGTGAAGAACGCGGCGGCCGGCGCGCTCGCCTATGTCGGGCTCGGCAAGGACGCCACTCCGGAAGAAAAGCAGGCAGCCGAACGCCAGCGCGCGATTTCTGACGCTGGCCGGGCGTCCGAGGCCATCGCGCTTCTGAACGATCTCCAAGGACTGTTGCCGACCGTCGCGGCGGCCGTGGCGGGCTTCGATCTGGCGGGGCCGATCAACACCGCGATCGGCGCGGCGCGCGGCGCGCTGGCGGGCGTGTCCTTCCATGCCGAGGGCGTCGCGATGATGCAGACGCTAGCGGCCGGCATCGAGGCCGGCGCGGCCAAGGCGGTCGCGGCCGTCCACAAGGTCACGCAACAGATGCGCGACTATCTGCCCCACTCGCCCGCGAAGGTCGGGCCGCTGTCCGACCTGGACCAGGTGCGCTTTTCCGAAACGCTGGCGAGCGCGATCCGGCCGGACCCGGCCGTTGCCGCCGTGCGCAGCGTCGCGGCCGGCATGGCGGCGGCGATCGGCGGCGGGCCGCAGATCGGCGTGAGGGGCGCGACGGGTATGGAAGGCAGCGGCGGCGCGGGCGGCGGCAATGTCAGCGTGTCCTACGCGCCCAACATCGTAATCCCGCCCGGCCGCGAGCAGGATGGCCGGTACTTCGAGCAAAAGCTGCGGGAACACGCGTCGTATCTGACGGACCTCGTGCGCCGCGAATGGCGGCAGGACGCGCGGCTGAACTATCGGGAGCGGTGAGGGCGTCAGAAATGCCGATTTCGATGCGTCAGGCAGCAGCCATTCTGACGTTGTGGGGCGTCTACGATCCCGACCCGTCGCGGGCGGGTATGGACCGCCTCAATGCGTGGTTGCGCGAGAACTACGGCGTTGACCATTGGCGGTTTCTGACGCCGGCCGCCGCCAACCAAGCCGCCGCCCGGCTCGACGTGCTGGCATCGCGCGCGCTGCGCCAAAGGCAGCGCGCTCAACGGGCCTCGCTCCGGGACGCTCACGGCGACGAAGCCGCGAACATGCGGCGAGCGCGGCTGGCGATCGTGCAAAGTAATCCCGAGCGCGCGCGGCGGAACGCCAAGTAAAGGCGTTTTTTTTGACGCAGTCCGAAAGATCGCGTCGATTAGTCCGAAAGATCGCGTCGCGCTACAGGCGCTACCCAAGACCGCACAGGCAAGCGAACGTACTGCACTGACCAGAAATAATTCGCTGACTTTTCAGAAGCGTAGGTGGCGCGCCCGAAAGGATTCGAACCTCTGACCCCCAGATTCGTAGTCTTGCAGTCTTAAGTGGCTGGCGTTTTCCAGACATTTCCAGAATGCCCCTAAACAAAATGAAACGCTGGTATTCAGACTGCTCTTGCTTTCTGGTGATTTCTGGCGCTATCCTGTTTTCGCTTACCGGGCGCTTACCGGAGGGCGATTTGCTTACCGGAGCGGGTTCGGTAAGCGGCGGGGTCGGAGCGGCAGGCAATGGCCAACGGGCGCATCTCGAAACGATCGGTTGATGCGCATCGCTGCCCGCCCGGCAAAGACCGCGAGGTCCTTTGGGATGACGATCTGGCCGGTTTCGGCGTCGTCGCCTTCCCATCCGGCAAAAAGAGCTACGTGCTGCAATACCGGGATGAGACGGGCCGCTCGCGCCGTGTGCGGCTCGACAAGAAGAAGACGCTGACGCCCGACGAAGCCCGGGCTGAGGCCAAGGTGATGCTCGGCAAAGTGTCGGGCGGCTATGACCCGATTGAGGATCGGAAATCGATCCGGGCCGCGCAGACGTTCAAAGAGGTTGCCGCCGACTTCACTCGGATGCACACCGAACGGAAGCGCAAAGAAGGCACGGCGGCTGAATATGACCGTCTGTTGCGCGTTCATCTGCTCCCGACATTCGGGACGCGCAAGCTGGCCGATATCAAACGCGCGGACGTTGGCCGGTTTCACGCCTCTATCGATGCGCCTTATGCAGCCAATCGCGCGGTGGCGCTGCTTTCGACAATCTGGAATTGGGCGTCTCGCCGTGACTTGGTGTCCTTCGCCGATAATCCGGTGCGCGGGCTCGAAAAGAACCCGGAGCAAGGCCGTGAACGCTTCCTGACCAGCGAAGAGCTATCGCGCCTTGGCGATGCGCTGCGGCTGGCTGAGACGATTGGCCTCCCGTGGAAGGTGGACGAGACAAAGCCTACTTCGAAACACGTTCCAAAGGCCGGTCGGGCGCGCAAGCTAGACGAGCATGCAATTGCCGCCGTGCGACTACTCATCCTGACCGGCGCTCGACTGCGCGAAATCCTTCACGCGAAATGGGAAAGCGTCGATTTCGAGCGCGGCGTGATCTTTCTTGAGGACAGCAAAACGGGCCGCAAGCCGCTCTATTTGAGCGCCCCCGCGATGGCGATCCTTGAGGCCCTGCCGCGCATCGCCGGCAACCCGTACATCGTCGCCGGTATGAAGGAAGAGACGGACGACAAGGGCCGCAAAGTCGCCCTGCCCCGCGCCGACCTCAAGCGCCCATGGTCAGCGCTGACCGATGCCGCCAACCTCCCCGGCGTTCGCATTCACGACCTCCGGCATTCGTTCGCCAGCTTCGGCGCGGGCGCGTCACTTGGTCTGCCAATTATCGGCAAGCTACTCGGACATAGCCAGCCACAAACAACCGCCCGCTATAGCCATTTGGACAGCGACCCGCTGCACCGCGCAGTCAACAGCATTGGTGCGACAATCGACGCCGCGATGAACAGAACAAAGAGCGCAGCCGTCGTACCGCTCAAGAAATCGATGCGACCCAACTGAACCGTTAGGTCTTGAGACCTTCACCTTTCGCAACGTGAGGCTTGGCGTTCTCGCGCTCCCGTCGGAGCAATTCGCGCTCAATAGCGGAGCGGATTAAGTCGAGCCGGTCTTCTCCCTCACGAAGCGCCGCATCCATGCGCGCCTTGGCACCGCGCGGCAGCGTCAGGTTGACGTTTTCGGCCCAAAGTTTCTTCCGTCCCATGCGCTGGGCCGTAGCGTGTACAGGATTTTCGGTCAATCGTCACCTTTTCGTGTACATGTTATTGACACCGTATCATGTACGCGTTATTTCTTCAATCGCGTACACGATTGGAGTTGCAGATGTCTCTCGTACATGCCGATCTGACCTTCGACCGCTGCGCGATCATGTCGTTCGCCTGGGCCGAATGGCGCGAGAAGCGCAAGCTGCCTGCCAGCTACGGGCACACCTTCGCCAAGTGCCTCAAGCGCGCTTGGTCGACGGCAAAGTTTGCCCGGGAGAACCTTCGCCGTCGACCTGAGCAAGACGCGCAACGCGCGGCGGAATACATGCGCTTTCACGCCTACCTCGCGTCGCTGAGCCGCGAAGAACGCATCGCCCGCGATGCTTCGATCATCGCCTCGTGCTCGACGGACGGCCGCCTGTCGGATGCCGCATACCGCCACGGCTAGCGCTCGAATTCCGGAAGAACTCGCCACATGTTTTTCACGCCAATGCCGGCTAACTTGGAGAAACCGATGAATCAGCATTTCAACCCGAAGCGCGCGGCCAATCGCGCCAGCGCCCTTGCCGAGCGGTCGTCTGTAGGCCAAGTCGAAGCTCTTGCGCTTGATCTCGCGGCAACGCTTCAGAGACAAGACCAATTCGAAGGGGAAATGCTGGCGGCAAATGCGTCCAAGGACGGGACTACCCAAGCATACCTTCAATCGGCCCTCTGTGACTTAGCCGACCGAAATGAGATGCTTCGGGAAGTGAT
>WBZM01003798.1_pt1 | contig 11516 bp, 7 predicted proteins | sample 5204271 | NCBI WGS metagenome assembly WBZM01 (sample SAMN12344346, study PRJNA552823) | activated sludge metagenome | biome: Activated sludge suspended growth; feature: Nitrification reactor; material: Wastewater; isolation source: activated sludge from nitrification reactor of wastewater treatment...
TTAATACCGGTCTGATGGACGGCATGATCCCGCGCGTAGACCAGATTCGCGAGCGAATCGAATGGCTACTGGCCTTCTAGATTCGAGTACTTTCTGCAACTTCGTTGGTGAGAAACCCCGAACACTTCCCGACCGTGTCTTGATTTACACGAATTGACCCCTCAACTAGCTATACTTCATTAGGAGTGTGGCTGCCGGCCATTGCCTTCGCTGCGCGCCATGAATATCGCTATCTAGGCTGTTATTGAGAAGGTGAGACCTCACCTGATTCACGAGGATTCGCATGATTAGGGCCGAGAGTTTATCCAAGGTCTATAAAATTCCCGAAAAGGACCCCGGGGTGGCGGGTGCGGTAAAAGCGCTTTTCCGTCCCCGCTACAAATCCAAACCGGCCGTGACAGACGTATCCTTCATTATCGAGCCGGGGGAGATCGTCGGCTACATCGGCGTAAATGGCGCGGGCAAATCGACGACGATTAAGATGCTGACGGGTGTCCTCTTGCCGACGTCAGGTCAGGTGCGCGTCTTCGGCCGCGATCCACATCGCGACCGCGTCGCCAACGCGCGCGACATCGGCGTTGTCTTTGGTCAGCGCACCCAATTGTGGTGGGATCTGGCTCTCATCGAATCATTAACGATGGTCGGTCGCATCTACGAAGTGCCCGATGCCCGTTTCAAACAGCTTATCGATGAATTTGCGGAGACACTAGACCTTAAGGAACTGCTCAAGATCCCCATTCGCAATATGTCTCTGGGCCAGAAGATGCGCGCCGAGCTGGCTGCCACGCTCATCCACGAGCCGAAGATCGTCTACCTGGACGAACCGACCATTGGTCTGGACCTGTTGGTGAAAGAGCGCATCCGCGATTTTATAAGGCGCGTGAATCAGGAAAAGGGCACGACAGTCGTCCTGACGACGCACGACCTCGGCGATATCGAGGAGCTTTGCCGGCGCGTTCTCATCATTGACAATGGCATATTGATCTATGATGGCCCTCTGGCGACCATCAAGGACCGGTTCGGCAAGTACAGGGAGATCACGTTCGAGACAGCGGCCGACTTGAACGGAATGATGATACCTGACGGAGCCGAACTTTTACAGAAGGATGAGCGCCGCCTTGCCCTGCGGTTCGACCGAACCCAGACATCAGCCAGCCGCGTTGCGGCGGCGATCATGAGCCAGATCGAAGTTCTCGACCTGTCCCTCAAGGAGCCGGATTTGTCTCTCGTGGTCAAACAGATATACCGGGGTGGATTGAAGGAAATGGATGGGGATGGACCATTGCCCGCGCCTGAAATAAAAGATCCGGATTGACTCAATAACTGCTGATACCCGGATATTGCTAAACGGATTCATCGCTATGGCTCACACATTGAGAGGAAAGTTTCGCGTCTACGGCGCAATGGTCGCCATCGTGCCGAAGATGTTTATGGCCTACAGCATCTGGGTCTGGATGGAACTGTTCGTGAGCATTATCGCCGTGACGATTTTTGTCGCCTTCTGGCGGGCGGTTTATGCCTCGACGGCTACCATCAGTGGCCTGACACTCGACCAGACGCTGAACTACATCTTGCTGGCCCAACTGTTCGGCGAGGCTGCCTATGTTTCCAACCTTATCTACGACATCGGCGCGGGTCTGCGCGAAGGACAGATTGCCGCGGCTCTCTTGCGGCCGTTGGATTACCAAACAGCAATGTACGTGCAGAACGTTGCACAGCTGGGCATCAACCTGATATTAAAAATTCCGCTGGCTGTTTTCATCTGGCTGGTCTATGGACTGGAGTTGCCGGCCGACCCCGTTGTTTGGCTGGCTTTTGCGTTATCGCTATTGTTGGGCCACGCGGTCATGTTCTTCTTTGACTGGATTATCAGTTGCACCGCCTTCTTCAGTACGGAAATTTGGGGCATGAGCGTCGTTCGCTACAGCCTGGCCATGTTCTTCAGCGGGGCCTTAATCCCGCTCAATATGATGCCGGATTGGCTACGAACGATCGCTACGGTACTCCCCTTCTCGCAGGCAGTCTTCCTGCCTGTATCGATCCTGAGCGGCATTACTCCCGTCGGGGACATGCCCCGAATCTGGCTCATGCAATTCGCGCTGTTGGGCGGGTTGCTATTTCTCTCGCGCTTTATATTTGGTCGTGCCGTTCGCGTGATCACGGTTCAGGGAGGGTGAGCGATGACCACACTACTGAATTATTTCTCGCTCTACTGGCTGTTCCTCAAGAATCGGGTCAAGATATTGATGGAGTATCGTGTCAATTTCTTGATTGGTGCGATATCAACAGTCTTTGTCCAGGCGGCTGGACTGCTGGCGATTTGGGTTGTGATGCGGCAAATCCCTGATCTCGAGGGGTGGAGCCTGGCGGAGATTCTACTCATCTATGGCATGATCACCTTGTCCAAGTCGATCAACCATATGTTCGCCGACAATTTGTGGACGCTCGGCCGAGACTACGTGCGGACGGGCACGTTCGACCGGTTCCTGGTGCGGCCGATCGATCCGCTGTTTCACCTGTTGGCGGACCGCTTCTGCCACGACGGCATCGGTAATTTTCTGGTGGGCTTGGTCCTGGTGGCTATAGCGGCCTCGCGCCTGGACATTGCCTGGACGCCGGCGCCTGTCGGGTATCTGGTGTTGATGGTCTTAAGTGGTGGGTTGATCTTCATCGCGTTGAACCTGATGACCGCAGTCAGCGGGTTCTGGTTGATGGATTCGGTACCCGTGACGCGGGTGATATTTGAGATGCACGAATTTGCCAAGTACCCGCTGGTCATCTATCCGCGGGCAATCGGTGTGCTGCTGACCTTCCTCATTCCATATGGGTTCGCTTCATTCTTTCCGGCCTCTTACCTGATGGGACGGGAGATCAGTCCCATCCTTGCCTGGGGCGCGCCGCTGGTGGCAGCCGTTCTGATGGTTATCGCTTTGGGAGTTTGGCGGTTCGGATTGAGACATTACAGCAGCACCGGTACGTAACCGGCTGTTGACAGTCGTGGGGGTTCGTTTATACTTAAACCACATATTGAACGGCGTTGATCGAGACGAGTAGGCGGGCCGGATTTGCCCAGCGAGCCTGAGAGAGTGTGAGTCAGGCGCGAATCACCAGCCGAAAATCCCTCGGGAGCCGCCAGCCGAAAGGCCCAGCGCCGAGTAGACCTGGCCGGATTCACCCCACGTTACAGGGGATGCGACCATGAAGGACGAGAGGTCCTTGTAGCCGATAGAGCGCCGGGCCAACTCGCCTGGAATCTGGGTGGTACCGCGGAGACTTCACGCCTTCGTCCCTAAGTGGACGGAGGCGTTTTTGTTTTGAATGGAGCACGGTGGCGTGTGACTGAGATAATGCGCAATCTTTGAACGGAGGTCCGGCAAGTGACCGATTTACTCTTTACGACGGATGCATATTTGAAGGAATTCGAGGCGACGGTTGTCGAACACGTAGACGGCGGTGGCGTCGTGCTCGACCGGACGGCTTTCTATCCCGGTGGTGGCGGCCAGCCGTGCGATGTCGGGACGTTAAGCGCGGGAGAGCTTAGCTGGCCGGTGGCGGCCGTCAAAAAGGTCGATGGCCGTCCTGTCCACTTCATCGCGGGCGAACTGCCGGTGGTCGGTACGATCGTCAATGGCTGCCTCGATTGGGAGCGCCGCTATGATTTAATGCGTACCCATACGGCAATGCACATCCTGTGTGGTGTCGTGTTTCGCGATTATGGCGCGCAGGTGACCGGCGGGAATATGGATCCACGGCAGGGGCGGATGGATTTTGAGTTTGAGACGATGCGTCAGGAATTGGTGGCGGCCATCGAAGAGGCGATCAATGCGGAGGTCGCCGCGGCACGACCCGTTCGCGTGCGCATTCTGACGCGCGATGAGGCGTTTGCCATTCCCGATCTGATCCGCACCAAGATCAATTTGCTGCCCGAGGGCATTACGGAAATACGCACCGTAGAATTGGTCGGGCTGGATTTGCAGGCCGACGGTGGCACCCACGTAGCCAACACCAGCGAGGTCGGGTTAATACGGGTGGTCGATTACAAGAGTAAAGGCAAGATTAACAAGCGGATATACCTCGAATTGGGGTAGTCCGGCGAGCAGGCACGCGATCGAAGAGGTCTGAAATGCGATTCATCATCCATGAACTTCCCTACGAACAGCCGCTATTGGCTGGCCGCCTGCGCTATGAACAGGATGGTGAACCAACCGGGACCGTCGAGTCGTGGCGTCTGACCAACGCCGTGGACGGCTACCGCTTTCTGCGCGTCGATCTGGACTCGCGTGAGGGTCCATCCGGCCGTTCATACCTTTATCATGTGACGTTGAATCCCGCCGGCCGTCCGGAACAGCTAAAATTTCGACTGTGGGGCAACGGGCCGGAGGTTAGCGGCACGGCCGTATGGGAAGGCAACGAGGTGATATCCGCGCGGGTAGTAGATAGCGTTGCCTACCAGGAGGTGGCGCGAGGCGGTGCTTTTTGGTTCCCGGCCGGAATGGGGCTGGCGCTGTTAGCGGTCTACGTGGGTGAGACGAAAGGTATGACGCTTGTGAGCCACGCGGCCGACCCAGCCGGCCTCATGTCGCTTATCGAAACGCCGGTGACAATCGGTCTGGGTGAGGCCATGACCGAAGATTTAAACGGTGAGTTATTACCGGTCAGGCCGCTGGAAGTCAATTGGGCTGATCAACAACGAACGGTATGGCTGGACAAGGAAAGCCGCCCGCTCCGTTTGCGACGCCAGGATGGTCTGACAGCCGTGGCCGAACGGCTTGTCCGTTATCGCTGAACGGGCGATTACTAATTGGGAGAAGAACAGAATGAACTTCAAAGACGTAACAAACAAGGTCGATTTTGTGACCTTGGAAAAAGAGATACTTGATTTTTGGCGAGAGACGGATGCATTCGAAGTACTCCGTCGCTTGCGGGCCAAGAGCGAAGCCGAGCACGGGGTGTTCAGCTTTATCGATGGACCGATCACCGCCAATAATCCGATGGGCGTCCATCATGCCTGGGGTCGCACCTATAAAGATTTATACCAGCGGTATTACGCCATGCAAGGCAAGAACCAGCGCTGGCAAAACGGCTTTGACTGCCAGGGATTGTGGGTGGAGGTGAACGCTGAAAAGGAATTGGGCTTTACCAGCAAGCGCGACATTGAAAAGTATGGGCTGGCTGAGTTCGTGAAGTTCTGTAAATCGCGGGTGTTGCGCTACGCCGCCGTGCAAACTGAGCAATCCCAACGTCTCGGCTACTGGATGGACTGGAACGACACCAATGAACTGCGCCGGCTGGGCGAGTTGTTGAACGAAGACCCTGATCAAAAGATCACCATCCAGGGACCGCAAGGGCCGGTGACGGACACAGTTGAACAACTCGTCGGCCGATTGGGCTTGCCGGAACTAGGCGGTTCCTACTTCACATTCAGCAACGAGAATAATTACCAGATCTGGGGCTTTCTCAAAAAGTGCCACGACAACGGCTGGGTCTACAAGGGCGAGGACGTGATGCCGTGGTGCCCGCGCTGTGGAACCGCCATCAGCCAGCATGAAATCGTCACCGATGGCTACTTTGAAGTGACGCATGATTCGGTCTTCGTGCGCTTCCCGCTTGTAGGGCGCGATAACGAGGCCTTGCTGGTCTGGACGACGACCCCCTGGACGTTATCCAGCAACGTCGCCGCGGCGGTGGGGCCAGATTTGGACTATGTTCAGGTGAAGGCTGAAGATGGCTGGACCTACTATCTGGCCGAAGGGGCGATGAAAAACACCTTGCTTGGCAAGAACAACGAGGTTGTGGGCCGGTTCAAGGGTGAAGACCTCGTGGGGTGGGAATATGTCGGGCCGTTTGATGACCTGTCGCAGGTGACAAGCGCCTTTGCCGAAGCGGGTTACACCCATCGGGTTGTGCCCTGGCGCGAGGTTGGCGCGGAAGAAGGCACAGGGATCGTCCATATCGCACCGGGGTGCGGCGCCGAAGACTTTATGCTGAGTAAGGAACACAACCTGCCGGTCGTGGCCCCACTCGATGAAAATGGCGTCTACGTGGCTGGTTTTGGATGGTTGAGCGGCCGGGAAGTGGCCGGCGTGGCTGAGGATATCTTCGCCCAATTGCGCGAGACAGGATTCTTTTATCGCAAGCAGCGATACTCCCATCGCTATCCCCATTGCTGGCGTTGTGGATCGGAACTGGTCTACCGTCTGGTTGACGAGTGGTTCATCAGCATGGGGCCGGTATACGACAAACCGCGCTCCGAACTGACCGCGGCCGAAAAGAGCACCAGCCTCCGCTATCAAATCATGGATCGCGTCGACCAGGCCGATTGGCATCCATCCTTCGGCTATGACCGCGAGATGGACTGGTTGCGCAATATGCACGACTGGATGATCAGCAAGAAGCGGTATTACGGCTTGGCCTTACCCATCTATGAATGCGAGGAGTGCGGTCAGTTCACGGTTGTCGGCAGCGAGCACGAGTTAAAGGATCGCGCCGTCGAGGGTTGGGACACATTTGAAGGCCATACGCCACACCGCCCCTACATCGACGCAGTCAAGATCGCTTGCCCGAATTGCGGGGCCGCGACGAGCCGGATCGCCGACGTGGGCAATCCGTGGCTGGACGCAGGCATCGTGGCGTTCAGCACGCTTGGTTACCGGCAAGATCGAGCCTATTGGGAAAAATGGTATCCGGCCGATCTCATCACGGAGAGCTTCCCCGGCCAGTTCCGGAACTGGTTCTACAGCGTGTTGGCGCAGAGCACGGTTATGAGCGAACAACCGCCTTTCCGCAATCTGTTTGGCTACGCCACTCTGTTCGCCGAGGACGGTCGCGAGATGCACAAGTCCTGGGGCAACTCTATCGAGTTTAATGAGGCGGCCGAGAAGATGGGCGCGGATACGATGCGCTGGCTATATGCCGGTTCCAAGCCGGAGCAAAACCTGCTCTTCGGCTTCACGCGTGGCGACGAAACGCGGCGGCGGTTCCTTATTCCTCTCTGGAACGTATATTCGTTTTTCGTTACATATGCCAACCTGGATGGATGGGCGCCGAGCGGTTCCTATCGCGAGCACCCGTCGCCCGTCGAGGGCAACGCGCAACTCGACCGTTGGATTGTGGCGCGTCTGGACGAGACCACAGTGGATGTGCGGGCCGCTCTCGATCGGTGGGATGCCGAGCGGGCCGTGGCGGCACTGGAACTTCTGCTCGATGATCTGTCCAACTGGTATGTAAGGCGGTCGCGCCGCCGCTTCTGGAAGAGCGAAGCGGATGAAGACAAGCAGGCGGCCTACGCAACGCTTTACCACGTCCTTGTAGAATTTGTCCGGCTGTTAGCGCCGTTCGTGCCGTTTGTCACCGAGTCGATGTACCAGAATCTCGTGCGGTCGATCGATGCGGATCAACCCGCCAGCGTTCATCACACCTTTTATCCGGAGGTGGACGAGAACGCGCTGGATCACAGGCTGTTGGACAAGATGCGGCTGGCCATCACCGCTGCCGCCCTGGGCCGGTCAGCCCGTGGAGCCAGCGGCAAGTTGCGCCAACCACTGGCGCGTGCCAAGGTGTTTGTGGGGTCGCAGCAGGAACGTGACGATCTGCTGGAGTTGGCCGAGGTACTGGCAGAGGAGATCAATGTTAAGGAGATAGAGATCGTGTCCGAAGTTGGCGAACTCGTCAGCTACCGGTTATTGCCCAACAATCGTGTGTTGGGGCCTAAGCTGGGGTCGCTATTCCCGGCGGTGCGCGACGCGCTGGCGGCGCTTGATCCGGCCGCCGCGGCGACGACTCTGCAATCCGGCGGGATGCTCGATGTAGTGGTCAACGATCAGCACTTTAGTTTGAGCAGTGATGATGTGCTGGTGCAGACCGAACCGTTGGGCGGTCTGGCGGTAGCCGGAGAGAAGGGAGTTACGGTCGCTGTCGATCCGCATCTTACCCCGGAATTGATCCAGGAGGGATACGTGCGCGATTTGGTCCGGGGCATTAACGACATGCGCAAGCGGGCCGGCCTCGATATCTCCGATCGTATAGAGTTAGGCTATAAAGCCGCTGGGGATGTAGCCGAAGCCTTGGCAGCATTTGCTGATTACATCGGAAATGAGACGCTGGCTGTAAAACTTGTGCGCGATGGTCTGCCGGACCCGGAATTTGAACAAGCGATCGAGGTTGGGGACGATCAGGTAAGGCTGTCCTTGCGAAAGGTCGTGTGAGATGATGGTGAGTGGCGCGGGCCGTCGGGCTCGTGCCACTCGCCCCGACGTGCCTTTTCCGCTGGGCCTTGTTATTATTGGCGACTATATGCGTCGCTTGCTGGTTCCTATACTCGTAATTTTTTCATTCTTGGCTTTGGCGGTCGGCGTGTGGGCCCAAGACGACTCCGCCGATCCTACCGGGTCGCTTATCGTCGTCGAGCCGCCACAGAACTGGATCGGCCCCGAGATCAAGGTCACTGATCTGCCTCTGTCCCCCCGTGGGCCAGACGCGGCGCCGGCGGCCGATCAATGTGCCGAAGCCACACCGCTTCAGCTCTCCTTCAGAAACACGGCCGACGGCAGCGGGACAGTAACCAACCTTTTTAGTCAGGAGGCGTCCGATCCCGCCCTGGCCTGTATGTTCGGCAACCCTGCCAGCCCCGCCGGTTATCGAACGGCCTGGTACGTGTTGGTAGCCGGCGACACCAGCGTCGTCACGATTACGACCGAAGGAACCGATTATGATACGGTGCTAGGTGTCTTTGCTGGGGCTTGTAACGCGCTACAATCCCTCGCATGCAGTGATGATTTTCGCGGGTTTCAATCCAGCGTCACCTTCCCGGTCGTTCGCAACCGTACTTATTACATCGAGGTGGCGGACTACCAATCCGGGACTCCGGCCGCGGCCGTCCTGCAATTGTCGGCGGTCATGCGTGAAGGTGGCGGTCGATGGACACAATTGGGTACCATGCCCTTTGGCGGGGTGAGCCGGCACGCATTTACCCACGATGGCCCCGAAATGTTTATTATCGGCGGTCAGACTAATATCTCCGGCGTGCCCGAAATCAGCAACAAAATGCTGCTATACAACGCGCTTTCCGACAGGTGGCACGAATTGTCGGATATACCCGGCGCCGGTTTGTCCAACACCACGGCCATTCGCCTGCTCAGGAAAATATATATCCCCGGCGGCTTCAACGGCGATACGTCGAATTACGCCAACACCCATCTGGTCTATGACATCGCCACTGATTTTTGGCAACAAACTGCGCCCATACCGACGGCCTTATTGCCCAACGGCAAGATGTTTGCCTGGTCGGCCGGCGTCCCCGCACCCGGCCACAACTCATATTATCTGACCGGCGGAATCACCAGCTATCCGGCGCTCGATGCCGATGCCGTGGTGATTAATAACACCTATCGCTACACACCGAGCACGAACCGCTGGGAAGCGGCGCAACCCATGTCGACGGCCCGTTACGCGCACTCGGCCGCCTGGGTCTTCGCCGGCAATCGCGGACTTTGCGTGGCCGGTGGATTGGCTGTAGGTGAGAACTCGGAGGGTGAGGCGGCAACCGTTTTGCTGACCGGTGGCGAATGCTACAACCCGTCCGCCGGGGGCGGGTGGCAGCCGACTGGGGATTTGAATTTTCCCCGCTACAATGCCGGGAGCGCCATCGGGCCGGACGGCAACTGGTATATCTTTGGCGGTTTGGACGCGAATGGAGGCGTTCCGGAGACGGAATTTTACAACCCGCTGACCAATAGCTGGCAGGTGCTCGGCGGCGAATACAGCCTGGGCGGTTTACCGCACAACCCGGCGCGCGTTTGGCCGCGTGGCGCTTTCTGGGGTGAGCGGCTCTACGTATTCGGCGGGAATACGCCGCCGAATGAGCAACGCGTGATCTCGGCCGTCGAAAAAATGTCTATCGGTGTCGGCTTCACCCCCCTGGCCAACTCCATCGTTTTTCCATTTGTCACGACGTTGGGTTCCGATAATCTGTTGAATAATGCCGTCGCCGTGCCGCTCAACACGCCGTTATCGGGGAACTTTTCCCAAGCGACCCAGTTTTACAATCCATACTTCTTCGACTGGCCTACATTTGGCCGGGCTACGGTGCGGCTAGGCAATATTCCCGCCGACACAAACTTCAATATCTCCGTCTATGACTCCCAAAAAATAATACGCGGGCAGGGCAACACGGCTCTTTATGGCGGCGAAAAAGTCGTTTCGCTAACCCTCGCTCCAGGACGTTATTACATCCTTGTTGAGCGCATCTTCCCCAAGGATTTGCCCGATCCGTCTGATTTTTATCGCCTTTCTCTCACCCGAGAGTGATGCTTTTTCACCATTTTGCTTATGCCTGTTCGAATTCTCCATTTTGCCGATGCCCACATCGATATCGCGAATTACGGCCGACACGATCCTGATACGGGATTGCCATACCGGGTCGTTGATTTTCTGAAATCACTCGATCGTATTGTCGATGCGGCCATCGACGAGCGCGTTGACCTCGTCATTTTTGCCGGGGATGCATACAAGGATCGAAACCCCCAACCGACTTTCCAAAAAGCCTGGGGGGAACGGATGATGCGCCTCTCGCGCGCTGGTATTCCAACGCTTTTACTGGTGGGCAATCATGACATCGCCCCGGCCGATCACCGGGCCCACACCCTGCAAGAGTACGCCACGTTGGCTGTCACCCATATATTTGTGGCCGAGAATATGAAGCTATGGGGTCCGGATGAATTGGGCGTTCCGGTCCAGGTGCTGACTCTGCCGTGGGTCATGCGCAGCAGGTTCATGGCCCGTAACGAAATGACCGGGAAAACGCTCGATGAGATCCACAATGCCATCGTCGAGCGAATAGGCGAGAGCCTGCATGCCACACTTGCGTCTGAGGTTGATCCTTCCCTACCCCTCATCCTGACGGCCCATGCAAGCATCGGCGGAGCCACCTATGGCAGCGAGCGCATGGTTATGTTGGGCCAAGACCTCTTGCTGAGCAAGAGCCTGGTAACCGACCCGCGCTTCGATTACGTGGCCCTGGGGCATATCCATAAGCATCAGTCTCTTAATCACCAGCCACCGGTGGTCTATTCTGGTTCAATTGAGCGTATTGACTTTGGCGAATGGCGGGAGCCGAAGGGGTACGTTTTGGCCGAGGTCGATCGCGGGCACACCGAGTGGCGCTTCATCGAAGTGGAGACCCGGCCCTTCTATGACAAGGTGATACAAATAGAAGAGGCGCATGGCTTCATGGATTTTGTTATGAGCCAGTTGCCGGATGCCGATCGCATCGCCGGAGCAATTTGCCGCCTGAGGCTGGAATATCCGCACGATCTGGACGGGCTGCTCGACGAGAAGCCCATCCGCGAACGATTCGTTGAGGCCTTCGATTTACGCATCGTAAAGAATCGAACCGGCCGCAAACAGTCCAAGTTGGGAACGCTCGGGGCTGTAGAATCACTCGGCCCTTATGAATTATTGAGATTATATTGGCAAACTAAAAATCACACTGATGGTGAGGTAAATGAATTGTTGGCATT